>TARA_B110000091_G_scaffold10570_1_pt1 | contig 24332 bp, 19 predicted proteins | sample TARA_B110000091 | Tara Oceans TARA_B110000091 (sample SAMEA4397278) | marine metagenome | biome: Polar Biome; feature: [DCM] deep chlorophyll maximum layer (ENVO:01000326); material: water (ENVO:00002006), including particulate matter (ENVO:01000060) such as... | depth 35 m
CACGATTCAGAGCTTAAATTTCATCACCAGCAGGTGTACTTACAAAAGTTAAACAAAACGTTTACTAAAATTAAAACCAGCGCTGTTTTTCTTAATTCCAAATTGATATTTATTTAATCCGTTACCAATTACTGCATTTTATATGCTCAAGACTTAGATTAATACACAGACAGTTAAAAAACCATTGCTAAGATGTACTTTTTGAGGTTTTTGATAAGTTTCATACTTTGTTAATAAACCCCAATATTAATTGTAGTTTCTCCCCTTAAAAAGTTTTATTTTTGCACCATAAATTTCGATGCCATGATTACATTCTTTGGAAATCCTTCACAAAAGATATTTGCTGTTCAAACTGCCCAGGCAATTGCAACTGCAGATATTTCAAAATTAAACTGGTTATTTGGTGACGTTGAAGCCGTTCAGGAATCAACAATCGAAGGTTCCTTTGTAGGGCCTCGTGCAGCTATGATTACACCTTGGAGTACCAATGCTGTTGAAATCACTCAAAACATGGGTGTTAAAGGTATTGTAAGAATTGAGGAATTTGAAGCTACTCCTAAAGACAGTAATGCTTACGATCCAATGCTACAAAACTTGTACAACGGATTACATCAAGAACTATATACGGTTAATACTACCCCGGAAAAGGTAATGAACATCGAAGATATTCAAGCTTATAACCAGCAAGAGGGCTTAGCCTTAAATGCTGACGAGGTTGAATACTTGGACGAATTAGCAAAAAAAATAGGAAGGAAACTAACAGATTCGGAAGTTTTTGGCTTCTCACAAGTGAACTCAGAGCATTGTCGCCACAAAATATTTAACGGAACATTCGTTATCGATGGTGAAGAGATGCCGACTTCTCTTTTTAAATTAATTAAAAAGACATCTTCTGAAAATCCAAACACAATCGTATCTGCCTACAGCGATAATGTTGCGTTTGTTGGAGGACCGAAAATCACACAATTTGCGCCTAAAACAGCTGATAAGCCTGATTTTTATGCCACAACCGAAATTGATTCGGTTATCTCTTTAAAAGCAGAAACACATAACTTCCCTACCACTGTTGAACCGTTTAACGGAGCAGCAACAGGTTCAGGAGGTGAAATTAGGGACCGTTTAGCTGGTGGTAAGGGTTCTTTGCCATTATCAGGGACAGCGGTTTATATGACGTCTTATTCAAGGTTAAACGAAAATCGTCCTTGGGAAGCAAACGGAATGAAAGAAAGAGATTGGTTGTACCAAACTCCTATGGATATATTAATCAAAGCTTCCAACGGTGCTTCTGATTTCGGAAATAAATTCGGACAACCTTTAATTACAGGTTCTGTTTTAACATTCGAACATGAAGAAGACGCGCGAAAGTTAGGATTTGATAAAGTGATTATGCAAGCCGGTGGTATCGGTTATGGTAAAAGAGAAGAAGCTTTGAAGGACGTTCCAAACGTAACAGATAAAGTTGTTTTATTAGGTGGTGAAAATTACCGAATTGGAATGGGTGGAGCTGCTGTTTCTTCTGCTGATACTGGGGAATTTGCAAGTGGAATCGAATTAAACGCGATTCAACGTTCAAATCCTGAAATGCAAAAAAGAGCCATGAATGCTATACGTGGTATGATCGAAACGGGTAACAACCCAATTGTTTCTATTCATGATCATGGTGCTGGTGGACATTTAAACTGTTTATCGGAATTGGTTGAAGTGGATAATAAAGGTGGTAAAATTGACTTGGACGCACTTCCTGTTGGAGACCCTACCCTATCTGCAAAAGAGATTATCGGAAACGAGTCTCAAGAAAGAATGGGATTAGTAATCAAAGCGGAACATGTTGAGCAATTACAAAAAGTTGCCGACAGAGAACGTTCTCCTATGCATACGGTTGGTGAAGTTACTGGCGACGGTAAATTCACATTCGAATCATCTACTACTGGTGAAAAGCCAATGGATTTAGAATTAAACGACATGTTTGGTTCTTCTCCTAAAACTGTGATGACGGATAAAACAATCGTTAGAGAATACGCTGGTCTTGAATATTCGGCTGATAAAGTTTTAGAATATACTGGAGCAGTTCTTAAATTAGAATCTGTTGCTTGTAAAGATTGGTTAACGAATAAGGTTGACCGTTGTGTAACTGGGAAAGTTGCGAAACAACAATGTACTGGTCCTTTACAATTACCGTTAAATGATGTTGGTGTTATGGCACTGGATTATAATGGTAAAGAAGGAATCGCCAATTCAATTGGTCACGCCCCTATCTCAGGATTGATTGATCCTGTTGCTGGATCTAAAAATGCTATTGCAGAGTCGTTAACCAACTTAGTTTGGGCACCATTACAAGACAAGCTTAAATCGGTTTCGCTTTCGGCAAACTGGATGTGGCCTTGTAAAAATGAAGGTGAAGACGCTCGTTTATATAAAGCTGTTCAAGCTGTATCTGAATTTTCTATCAACTTAGGAATCAATGTTCCAACTGGAAAGGATTCGTTAAGTATGAAGCAAAAATACAAGGATATGGAGGTTATTTCTCCAGGTACTGTTGTTATTTCGGCTGCTGGTCATTGTGACGATATTAAACAAGTTGTGGAGCCTGTTTTTAACAAAACGGAAGGAAATGAAATTTTCTACATCAACTTATCTCAAGATACTTTCAAATTAGGTGGCTCATCATTCGCTCAAACTTTAAACAAGTTAGGTACTGAAACGCCATCTATATTAGACGATACTTTCTTCGGAAATGCATTTAACACAGTTCAGGATTTAATTAAGAAAGGGTTACTTACTGCTGGACATGATGTTTCTGCAGGTGGTTTAATTACTGCCTTATTGGAAATGTGTTTCGCTGACAATAACTTAGGAGCCGAAATAGACTTAACTCAATTGGGCGAAGCGGATGTAATCAAAGTATTATTTGCTGAAAACAGTGGTTTAGTTTTCCAATCGGATCAAGCGGTTGCTGTTGAAGCGGTATTGAACGCTGCTGATATTGAATTTTTTAAAATCGGAAAAGCGGTCGCAGGTGACTTTGTAAAAGTGAAAAACGGTGATTGGAATAACGATTTCCACATTTCTCAATTAAGAGATATATGGTACGAAACTTCTTACCTTTTGGATCAAAGACAATCTGGTGTTGATCAAGCTACTTTACGTTTTGATAACTATAAAAAACAAGCATTAAACTTTAACTTCAACGAAGCTTTTACTGGAGTTAAACCAGATTATACTGGAGCTAGACCAAAGGCTGCTGTTATTCGTGAAAAGGGTTCTAACTCTGAGCGCGAAATGGCAAATGCTTTATTCTTAGCTGGTTTTGATGTGAAGGATGTTCACATGACCGATTTAATTTCTGGTCGTGAAGATTTAACAGGAATTCAAATGATCGCCGCTGTTGGTGGTTTCTCTAACTCGGATGTTTTAGGTTCTGCTAAAGGTTGGGCTGGAGCTTTCTTATACAACGAAAAAGCAAACAAAGCATTAAAGGATTTCTTTGCTAGAGAAGATACATTGAGTTTAGGAGTTTGTAACGGTTGTCAGTTATTTGTTGAGCTGGGATTGATTAATCCTGACCATGAAGAAAAGCCTAAGATGTTACACAACGACTCTCAAAAGTTCGAATGTAATTTCACCAGTGTTAAAATACAAACAAACAACTCGGTAATGCTGGGGTCATTAGCCGGAAGTACTTTAGGTATTTGGGCTGCACACGGAGAAGGAAAATTCAACTTACCCTATTCTGAACAAGAATATAACATCGTTGGAAAATATGGACACGCTGCCTACCCTGCCAATCCAAACGGATCGGATTACAACACAGCAATGATGACATCAACGGATGGGCGACATTTAGTAATGATGCCTCATGCTGAACGTTCAATCTTCCCTTGGAACTGGGCAAACTACCCCGCTGATCGTAACGACGAAGTTTCTCCTTGGTTAGAAGCTTTTGAAAATGCGCGTAAATGGTGCTCGGAGAATAAATAAGGTTGATTGATTCGTTAGTTGAAGAGATGTCACTGATCAAACATGTGTTCAACTGCTAATCCTACACCTGTCTTAATACAATATAATTTTACAGAGCGGTTTTTTAACCGCTCTGTTTTGTTTTAAGTAACATTAAATATTTACTCGAATAATTAGCATTCACTAACACTTAATAATTAAGTAGAATAGTAACCACTCCTCTATCTTATATTTAAAGCACCTCATGTTTACTTTGAACTTTAAATTTCTTTTAGAATGGATTTATTTGGATTTTTTTTCTTTGGAGCGCCTTTACTGGTGGCCCTTATCCCTGCTTTAATTTTATATAAAAAACTGAAGACTAAACAATCAAAATGGAAATGGCTTTTTTCCATTGGTACAGGTGTTATTGTATATCTAATTGTTGGTGCTAGTATAGCCGCTGTTGTTGTCTCTCAATTTACAATTACCAGAGGTGGCGGTTACTAAAGAGTTAGGAGTGAAAAACAGGCTCCTAAAACTTGTCTGGCTACCAATCGCATACTTAGGCTTAAGCATTGGACTAATTTTAATAATCCGGTTAGTTATTACTTATCTCAACCTGAAACCAAACGTTGGATTCCTATCGTTTAAACAAGACTATATTAGTATTCCCATCTGGAAAGTATCTTTCTATATTCATGTTTTTTCTAGCTCTTTGTGTTTGCTTGCTGGTTTAACTCAGTTCTCTGAAACAATATTAAAAGACTTTGCTAAAGTCCATAAATGGGTTGGAAAAATATATGTCTACAACATTCTCGTGATTAATTTTCCAACAGGAATGGTATTGGCTTTTTACGCGAACGGTTTATGGCCAACTAAACTCGCTTTTGTTATCCTAGATTTACTTTGGTTTTGGTTTACACTGAAATCTATTCTTGATATTAAATCGGGAAATATTCAAGGACATAAAAACAATATGATGAGGAGCTTCGCTCTGACTTTTTCGGCTGTTACATTAAGAATATGGAATGAAGTATTATCGGCAATTACGAACATCGATCCTTTAAGCCTGTATCAAATTAATAGTTGGTTAGGTTTTTTACCGAATTTAATTGTTGTAGAATTATATATGAGATTAAGCTCAGCATCAAACAGGAAAAAAACAGGAATTTATAAAAAAGATATACTCTATTAATCATTTTATAAATGATTAATAATTTGCAACTGTGCCCAAATAAGAACAGTCATATTGTCAATAATATACCACTCAAGTTCTACTTAAAACTTATTCTCATTAATTATCTTTTATTGAAGAACGCTACTCATGAGAATCCAAAAAAAACTATTTTTTGAGGAAATTAACACAATGAAATATTTCTACTTGAGCTTTATAACTTCTAAAATACTTTACTCTTGTAAAGTCGTTCACTCTACAAAGTTTGAAATAGATAACAGTGGCAAAGCCGCTGTGTATATTGACATGAGTCAATTTGTAAAGAAAATGGGTGAAATTCCAAAAAAAGCTGAAAAAGACGTGAATTTCGCTGAAAAGAAAAATGCACGCTTAGACAGTATTGCTCTAATTGAATATTTATCTCAAATTTAAGGCGTTACTAATGTTGATCCTATTTATGATGATAACAATTATAAGTTTGGCGTAGAGTTTAAATTTGACAAACCTGAACACTTAAACATAGCTATGAATAAAATAGAGCATTTTGTTAAAATCAGAAAGGATTCTACAGCAACTCTAAACAGATTCGAATACTTTACCACTCTGATAAAAAATTAGAGCTAAAAGAACCTTTAAAAGCTAAGAAAGATTAAAAATGTAACTTCTGATTATCAGAATACTCAAAAAGGAAAAAAACAAGTTACTATTACTAGTGATGGCGCAGAATTAGAAAAACGTACAACGGAAACAATTACTGTTATAAAATTCAAGTAATTTTTAATACTTAATCAAGAATCGGGTTCAATTCATAAGACAAGACAACTTGCGTCTTGTTTCATGAACCAATGACTAAATTAAAGACTATTAGAAACCACTACCAAATAAACCTCTACAATTTGAAAAACGATTGAATTCGTTATATCCTAAAAATATATTTGACTTAGTTTACAGATCCTGATAACTCCGACCCTGCTTTAAATTTGACCATTTTTTTAGCTCGAATTACAATCTCTGCTCCTGTTTTTGGATTTCTTCCTTTTCTTTCAGCTCTATCAGATGTTGAAAAAGATCCAAAACCAACCAAAGCAACTTTACCACCACTTTTTAATGTTTTACTTGTTGTAGAAACGAAAGCATCTAATGCTCTTTTTGCATCTGCTTTTGATAATCCTGCTTCTAGAGCTACTGCTTCTACTAATTCTGTTTTGTTCATAATTGATTAATTAAGAATTTATTGGTAATTGAAGTTGCCTCAAATATAATGGATTATTGAAATTGAAGCAAAAAAAGTTATGCCGACAGCCATACTTATATCCAAAAAAAGGATTCAAATGACTTTTATCATTTTTAACAGCCTTTCTCTTCGTGTTTTTATTAAAATTGTTTTCATATGAAAATATGATATCTCAAGTAAAGACGACATCATAATTTTAGTTGATTCATTTTACAACAAAGTTAAAATGATGAAATTTTAATGGTAATTTTTAATGGTGTTGCCAATATAAATTGGGATACACACTTACCTAAAATGTATGATTTTTGGGAAAACATAGTTTCCTACACCGGAGGGTACAGAGTAAACACACTTAAGGTTAACTTGAGGTTCACTTAAACTTAAATGATTCATACCAGATATTAACAGAACAATTTGAAGTTTGAATTGAGCTGCTTACTAAAACAGTTAACAAATTGTTTAAAGGAGAAAATACACAAGTGACGTTTAACAAAGCGCACTCAATATCAAACGTTATTAGAATAAAATTAGCGAATCAAAAAAAGGAACTTTAAAGTTCTTTTTTTAATCTTTTAATGTCTTTTTTCATACCCTCTTCGATATCTTCATCGAGGTTCATACTGACGACTTTTACAATTGGATTATTACTTATTTTCCAAACCTTCTCATATTCGAGAATCGTCCCATTATTTTTAGCTGAAGCTTTAAATTTAATTACTGCCATTTCATCGTCTTCTCGTTTATAAACGATTTCCAACCCATTTATCTTATCAATTGTTAAATATCTAAACGTATGTAAATCTCCTTGAAAGCCTTCGTATTGTATACCTCCATCTTCTTTTAAGTAGTTAACTTTAAATTCCTGACTTCCATCTAACCATTTCTGGAAGTTTTTCGGATTCTTTAAAAAAGCATAAACCGAATCAACCTTGCTATTAAGTACATACGATTTAGAAACTCGAACTTCTGAGCCTACAAAAAACGATACCACAAATAATATTACGATAGCTGAACCTATAGCGATTAAAACGCCTTTTACGTGTTGTTTTAATTCCATTACATTCCTGGTATATTCGGTAAAACACCTTGCATTGCTGACGCACCTTCTGCTTGAGAAACTTTATCGGCACTCTCTAAGCCTCTGTTCACTGCCAACAAAAACAATTCCTCAATTTGCTCCTTATCCCCATCATCAATAATCATTTGTGGAATGTCAACATTAGTAACAACTTTGTTTCCATTTACAGTCACCTTAACACCTTGAGCGGAACCTATAACTGTAATTCCGTCCAACTTAGTTTTAACGTCTTCCATCTTTTGTTGCGCTTCTTGCAACTTACCCATCATATCTCCAAACATAACTTATATTTTAAAAAAGTGATTGCTGTCCTGCTTTCGCTGGTGCATCAACTATTGTTAATTCAATATTATACCCCGTAAATCTACGAAGATTAATCACTAGTCCTCCTTCAAATATTAAATACTGTCCACGAATACCTACTAAAACACCCCCAACGTCTGGCGTTTTGTCAAAATTCATACTTTTTACCTTCACAGGATATTCGTTTACAGGGTAATTGATTTCACAAACATCATCATCGTCAGAAATAAAATCTTGTAATTCCTCCGGTAAATACTCAATTAACTCATCCTTCGATTCCAATAAATCCACTTCTTCGTTTCTTTCATCTTTTAGCATTCGCTGCCAATTGGTTTTATCCGAAACGTATTCTTTTAAAGCAACTTCTATTAGTCCTGATGTATAACGATCGGGAACATCTGCCAACTTAATGGTTTTCCAAGCACCTTGATCAATCCATCTTGTGTTTTCATTTCCACCACTGGTAATTCCTACTTTAACAGCAGATGTTAAAGCTAAATACACAGTATGGTCTTTCACGTGATTTTTTTCTTCCCATTCAGGATCTCTTCCTTTTCCTTCATGACCTCGGCAAAGCTCTGGTCGGATAATACATTCTGAGTTTTCGGGAGCGGTTGCAAAACATGGGTAGCAAAAACCTGAAAACGACTTTTTAGTTAAGCGATGGCAAAGACAGCAATTAATTTCTCCTGTAAATGACAATTGGATTTCCTTACCAATTAAATCATTCATGTAAACTTCACCATCTTCAACAGGAAGCCAATAATCCACAGGGTTATTTAACTCCACTCTCATTTTTCTTAAATGTGATTTATACATTATAATGACATTAATCCTTCAATATGAGAAAGTGATTTATACTTATCGATAATCTGATCGGCACTAATTGCCATAACAACAGCTGTGAAACTAACGTATTTACCTTTACTTGATGCCTTGGTATTAATTTCGGCATCTTGAAAATGAGGTTTTAAATCAGGAATCTTATCCAACGAAGTAATGAATTTATACATATACTTAGAAGGGAATTCTTGATTTTCTAATTTCTCTCTTAATCCTTTATAATCGTCCACGTTGTAATAATTATATTAAAATTCTTGATTTTTAATCGCTTCTCCTAATTCCAAAACTACCTTCTTCATTATACTATATTCGTCTTTTGTAATACAATATGGAGGCACCAAATAAACTGTATTTCCTAATGGACGTAGTAAAACCTCTCTACTTAAAAAGAAGTCATAAAGTTTGTTTCGAATTGGGTTAAAGTATGAATCCTCTTCTTCTGTTTTAACTTCAAAAGCTAAAATAGTTCCCTTTTGACGAATATTTTCAAAACAATCAAAAACTTCTAATTCACTTTTGAACGAAGTATGAAAACCCATTAATTGTTTTATGTTGCTCTTAGTTTCTGGTCTGTCAAACAAATCCAAACTTGCACAAGCTGCTGAACATGCCAATGGATTCCCCGTATATGAATGTCCGTGAGAAAACATCTTTAGTTTATCATCCGAATAAAAAGCATCGTATATCTTCTGTGTACAAACTGTTAAACCAAGCGTCATTGTTCCGCCAGTTAAACCTTTAGACATACAAATCAAATCGGGCAATACTTTTGTTCCTTGGTAAGAAAAGAAATCCCCAGCTCTATAAAAACCAGTAAACACTTCATCAGCAATGGTTAATACATCATGTGCTTTACAAATGGCACAAAGCGTTTCCAACAATTCATTAGAATACATCACCATCCCAGCAGTTCCCATTACCAATGGCTCAAATGCAAAAGCGGCAATATCATCGTTCTTTACGTAACTTTTTAGTTGTTCAATTATATGAGCTTCATTCTTTCCATTTGGAGCATCTAAATGATACACATCAAAAAGGTTTGGCTCAAATGCAGCGGTAAAACTACCTCTTCCTCCTGTACTCATTACGCCAAAAGTATCGCCATGATAACTATCTTGGAAGGCGATAATTTTGTTTTTGATTTCACCTTTATTGTGAAAATATTGTATTGCCATTTTTAGCGCTACTTCATTGGACGTTGAGCCATTATCTGAAAAGAAGACTTTTGAATAATTATCTCCTACTTTATCTAAAATTCGTTCGCTTAACTCTAGCGCTTTCGGATGCGTAAAACCTGCGAAAATCACATGTTCCATCGTTAGCGCTTGCTTATAAATAGCATCAGCTAAGTACTTATTAGAGTGCCCGTGGACATTTGTCCACCAAGAACTAATTCCATCTAGGATATTTCTTCCGTCCTCGGCTTTTAACCAGACGCCTTTTGCAGATACAATTGGAACATTAGCTGGCGCTAATTTCTCTTGAGTAAAAGGATGCCAAATCAAATGATCTTTATCTTGTAACATAAGCTAAGTAAGTTGTTACAAAAATCGATATAGAAATGAAGAAAAACGACTATTAATCAATGATTTTATCAATAGTGGTCCAAAAAGTTTTAAGACTATATGTCGTAAATGGTTTTTCCACGAAAAATGGGACCTTACCTTTCTCGGTAAATTCACCTCTTAACTCCTGTAGAAATTCTTTTTTTGAATAAAAAACAAACTGACCACCACGTTCAATTGCGATAACGAAAACCTTATTATTTCTAATTTCGACACCTCCATCGAGTCCTGCATCAAAATAAATCAACTCATTTTGAATTGGATAATAAACATAAATATGAGCGGGAAAGACCTCTCCTACTCTTGACTTAAAATCTAACCTAACATTTGTAATCACTGGGTTTATTAGATTTTTTTTAACTTGAATAGACGTTTCTTTTAAATAAGCAACCTCACGAACACTAGCACTTACTTTAACAGAAACCTGATTTACATTCATGGTGTCCAATGGTGAATGTTTTTCATTTATGTAATAGGTTTTATAATTTAACCAACCTTCTCTACTCATTTTCTGCTCAAAACTACACATATAGCCGTTTAGCTTTTTCCAACTATAATTATCCCACTTTATTTGTCGCAATTTATTTTTTTCCTTTTCTCTTCTTAAATCAACATCAAACCGTTCCGATCTTAACTCCAATCGGCGTTCATAGATTAGGAATTTTTTGGAATAATAAAGTTTAGCGTGTTTTAAACTCGATTGTGGATTTACATAGCGAGGATAAGCAGGTATTTTTTCAATTTTACCGCCTTTTAAAACAATAAAGAAAGTCTCGTTAACATCGTCAAACTCTAAATAAACATCTTTCCATTTTTTACTTTTTACATAATCTTGATAGAATTGTGTTTTTGATTTTGCACCAACGTAAACCCAAAGCATTCCTGTAAACGCTTTTAACTCGGGATATAAATTCCCTTGAGGACAAACACTAAAAGCGATTTCTCCTTTTTTGGTTTTATATCTTGGATAATTCAAGTTCTTCTTCAAAAACTTCTTATTGTGCAACATTAATCCTATGCCTTCATAACTCCCATCAGCAAGTACTTTTTCTGAATAGCTATAGTTTAAATCCGAAAGTCTTTCAAAAAAGCTTAATGAATCAAACTCACTATAATTGTTTCGTTTATTAAACAAGGAGTGGTATTTTTTAATGGCTTTATTACACTTTTGAGATTTCGAGAGCATTGCAGGTTTAAAATCCACTCCAAAACTTGCTGATTCCTCTCCTTTATTTAGGCCATTTATAACTTCTACACTTTTTTTATTGTCGATTACTGCATTGGGGAAAATAGACTTTAATTGAGCCGATACTTCTTCGCCTACTTCATCAACAGAAACATATTTAATGTTTAATCCTTTTAGTTTTGAAAGTTCCTCGTTGATGTCCAAAAAAATATTATCCTCTGATTTAAAAGACTCTAAACTATCTAATTCGGATATTGACTTTGGTAAATCAACAAGATAGTTTTTTCGAATATCCAGCACTTTAAGTTGCTTTAACTCTTTAATGCTTTCAGGAATTTCGGAAAGACTATTTAAAGGAATTGATAATTCCTCCAATCCGCTTCCTCCTAAATCATCAACTAATTTCTCATAATTTAAATTTTCGTTCCCCGAAATATGTAAACTCCTTAGTGTCTTTATTTTTTTAAGTGAACTCGGTACCTCTTTTAATTTATTATCTATCAAAGATATTTTCTCTAGACTATCGAGTCCTGAAAGTTTTTTAAATAAATCATCATAATCCAATTGCTTATTTCCCACAATCGAAATCACTCTTAATCCAGAATTCTCTTTTAATTTCTTAGGAACCTTTGTTAAACCGTCATTATAAAACAGCTCCAATCCCTTCAATTTTTTGTGTTTGGATAAAATATTAAATAAATCATCCCAATGTTCTCCTGGTTTATAACCTGTTATTCTGAGGTATTCTAAATCGTCACAATGTTTTAAAAAGTCCTTTAGTAATACGACATCATCGTTTGTTGCATAAATGGTATAACGATTTGTTTTCCCACATTTGTAATCTTCCGTTAAAAGCTTATACCCTTGTCCGATAACTGGAGATAAAAAAATGAAGATCGACGCTATAAAAAGCTTTACTTTTAACATAAGAAATTATTAATTTCGCAATAATAATGAGATTTTAAAAATTAGATACAATTTATTTGTAACCATTTTTTAAAATTGCATTGTATTATTAAATTTAGCCAATTATTACATAAACGTTGTTTAAGAAAAGGGGAAAAATATCAGAAGAAAAATTAATTATCCTAGCGAAGAAAGATCGTAAGAATTTCAGGTATTTATACACGAAATACTACGAACTTATTTTCCTATTCCTTTTACGAAGAACCGAAAACGAAAACCTTGCTCAAGATATAACACAGCAAACTTTTATTAAAGCAATGTTAAATATTGAAAAGTTTGAATTTAAAGGATTTCCATTCTCTTCTTGGTTATATCGAATTAGTTTAAATGAACTAAACCTTCATTACCGAGAAACAAAAAAGAAAAGATGTATTAGTATCGATCAAAGCGAACTTCCTGAATTAGCGGAAGAATTGCCGAGTGAAGACAAACAACTTTCCAATGAGGATTTAATTGAATCCTTAAATGGACTATCAGACGGTGAAGTCACTTTAATTGAAATGAAGTATTTCGAAAAAAGAAGTCATAAAGAAATTGGTGAAATTTTGGGTATTACTGTAGCAAATGCAAAAGTAAAACTACATCGAGTTATAAAAAAGATGAGAGAAAGAATTGAGGTAAAATAATCAATTTGATTATACGTAATTTTAAGAAGTAAAATGAGTGACGATAATAAATATGACGTTAAACTAAATCCTAAAAAGCCTAATAGGGAAGATATTAAGGCTAAAATGGATTTTGAGGGTGCTTACAAAGCGTATACTCATAAAGTTTACCGTACTCCTTGGAGTAGGTTCCAAAGACATGCCTCCAAGAATAATAAAACAATGATGTTTATTATTCTTATCATAGTTGTAGGGTCTTTATTGTTTATTGAGGAAGAAGAGTCCAAGAATCCACCCGAAGATGTGAAAACAGAGCAAGTAGACAGCTTAAAATCACCACTTAAATTGAATGAATAATCTAAACATTATAAATAAAAAAGCATCGGTTTTACCGATGCTTTTTTATTTATAATACTTTTTCTCATTACCTAAGCATTGTTATAGTCCCAATTCTAGATTTAGCCTCTTGTCCTCCGCCTATATTAACATAGGTGTATTTTAAGTGATAAACATAAACATCTTGTTGAACTTCATTCGCATATCTCATATGGGTTCCGTCCCAGAAGTCCCCTAAGGCATGTCCTTCCCAAATTAACTCTCCCCATCTATTATAAACTAGTACCTCAACAGTCTCGATACTTCTACCTTTAATTATCCATGTCTCATTTAATCCGTCTCCATCCGGTGTAAATGAATTTGACAACCAAACATGTGAAGGACAATCTTCCTGAACTTTCACCCAGTCTCTCAAAGTACAACCAACCTGATTGGTGATATCAACTACATAAGTTCCCGGAGCGTAAATATCTATTAACTGTGTTGTTTCCATCGTACTCCATAAGTAAGAATTTCCAACTCTTCCTGGATTTAAACTTAAACCGTTTGGTTCATCTTCAAAACAAACAACAGTATCATTTCCTAATCTACTCTCAGGTAAAGAATGAACAGTTATTTTCACTTCACCTTCATCTGTACAGGCACCGTTCGCTACCTCTAAGCTATACGTTCCAGACACCTCTACAGTAATGCTCGTTGAAACTTCATTTGTACTCCATTCAAAGTCGTAACTAGGATCAACCTCTGCACTTAAAAGAGTAATTATATCACCTGCACAAATGTTAGTATCTGGTCCTAAATCTACAGTTGGCACTTCTAAAAAGGTGAAAATAACAGTATCTTTTGTCGAACACTTTGTTGCTACATCTGTTACAGTCACGCTATATTCACCAGTTGTTGTAACGTCGATTGATCCTGATGATGCTGAACTTCCTCCAGCCCATTGATTGATATAATCTACATCATCAAATCCAGTTCCTAATGGGAACGTTTCTCCTTCGCAAGGTAATTGATCATTTGGTAAATTAACAGAAGGTGGTGTATTCACTTTTAAATAAACACTCGCTGTGTCAGCACAGCCTGTAGCATCATTGGTAACTGTCACACTGTATCTATTTTCTGTTGTTACAATGATTGTGTTACTTATTTCACCAGTATTCCATGCAGTACTTACTCCACTTAAACCATGATCTAAAACTCTATCTTCTCCTAAACAAATCGACCCAGCTGATAATTGGGGATCTGGAATTGCATTTACAACAAAATCAATCGTTGTATCCCCTGTACAACCTTCATCACTTGTAATACTTAAACTGATCGATCCTGCATCACCATTACTAACTGACGTAAGTGCTAAATCATTTCCTGTTGATCCACCAAACCATGTAAAAGTATAACCTGCTGAAGGGTATCCAGAAACAAATGTAATGTCCTCTCCAGCACAAACTGCCGTATCTTTTAAACTTATTGGAAGATTATTATTTACACTTACACTACTTGTATCGTTCGTAACACAACCAAACTCGTTTGTAAAACTTAAAATAACTTCAACTTGGTCTCCATCTAATCTATTGTCAACAGTGTAACTCGTTCCTGTTGAATTATCAATCAACCATTGCCAATTTGCACCAGTAACTCCCTGAAGATCATTAGGTACGTTTATCTTAGCACTTCCTGCAGGACAAATCGATGTATCCAATGAAACACTATAAGCTGTTCCTAATTCTTCTGCTACAGCGATTGTATCGCCATACATACAACCGTTTGTATCAACTACACCTAAGGCATAAGTCCCTACTAAAGAAACATCTTGCATCTCACTAATTCCAAGAGGAATCAAGTTGGTTAAATCAGCCCATTGATATGAAACAAATACTCCTCCGTTTAATGTTATTGTTGGCATAGTTCCAGTACAGATAAAAGTATCTGTACCTAAATTTACACTTGGTAATGCGTTAACTGTTAATATAACTGAGTCTCTAAAAACACAACCTGCACTATCAACTTCCAACCAATAAACTCCATCTTGATCGGTAGATAATGAAAGTCCAGTTGAAAGGTCATTCCAACCTATTACGTTTACATCACTTCTTCCTGAAGCCATGGATAAATTTACCTCAGCATCACCCAAACAAATTTCGTGATCATCTCCTAAGTCTATTTGTAAAGGATTTACCTCTGTAATTATAATTGTATCTCTTCCTTCACAACCACCTGCATCAGCAACTAAAACAGTAACTGTTCCGTCGCCTGTAGTAAACGTTTGTGCTGCTATTACTCCTGCTTTATTCCAATCAAACGTAAAACCTGATCCAAAACCAGCATCTAAATCTATTGTTGTCCCAGTACAAATCTCACGATCATCTCCTAAATCAACAGTTAATTCTGTTGCTACTTTTAAATGAACAGTATCCGAATCACTACAATTGTTTGCCGTTACAATTATGTAATAATCACCTTCGTCTGCATTTCCTTTTTGGATAGATTGACCTGATTCTCCACTACTCCAATTAAAATCTGCACCAGGGTTTCCTGCATCAAAAGTAACAGCTGGAGAGGTTGCACAAATTGTAACCGTATCAGCTCCTAAATCAACTTGAGGTGATTGATTAATCGTTATATTAATTGTATCCTTTGCAACACAACCTGAATTATCTTCTACTATAATACTATACTCTCCAGTAGTATTTACAGTAATACCTTGTGATAAAGATCCGTTCTTCCAAGTATACGTTGAGAAGCCTAATCCTGCATCCAATTGTATATCTCCTAAGTTAGAACACAAAGCAGTATCTGGACCTAAATCCAAGACAACACTTCCTAAAACAGTAACAGTTATAGAATCTCTTGTTGAACAACCAGCAACCGTTACTTCTACTTTGTATTGAGCAGTTGAATCTGCGTTGATCGTTTGAACTGTTTCTCCTAACGGTTCCCAAAGATAATCTGCTCCGATATTTTCAGCATTTAACGTTAATGTACCTGAAGCCGCACATATTGAAGTATCGTTTCCTAAATCAACAATTGGAGATGTTCCAATTGTAACATTAATCGTATCAGATCCAATACAACCGAATACATCTTCAACATCTACAAAATACTTTCCTGAAGTGTTTACCAATAATGTTTGAGTTGTTAAACTGTTATCTCCATTCCAAAAAACGCCTGAAAACCCAGTTCCAACATCTAGTGTTAAATCTCCATCACATATTGCAGTATCATTTCCTAACTCTAAAATTGCATCTCCAGAAACAGTAATCACAACAGTATCACTATCTGCACAAGCTCCAACCGAAGCAATTGCCCAATACTCACCAGTTTCTATCACATTAAAAGTAGTATCTACTAATCCGTCTTTCCATTCGTAAGTTGCGTCTACATTAAAGGCATCTAAAACAAAGGTTCCGTTTGCAGCACATACTGTTGTATCATTTCCTAAATCAACAATTGGAATCACTCCTACTGTGATACTTAATTCTAAAGAATCTGCACCACATGAGTTTTCTCCAACAATTGTTAAAACTCCATCAGTTGCATTATCAGCAAAATCTAATGTTGCACTAGAATCTAAAGGTGTTGGATTAAAGGTTAACCCTGTTCCTGAATATTTCCAAGTATAAAACATTGCACTTACAGCTGTTGAAACTTCAATTAAATTATCCTTAGCTCCTGCGCAAATTATTGTATCACCGTCTTTATAAAAAGGAGCATTGGGTACTATTTGCTTGATAAATTGAATCGTATCTGAATACACATGACAATCTGTATTTCCTGCATCTGCATTATCACTTACTAAAACGTAATACTCACCTGCGTCCGAAATTACAAACTCACCTGTTGTATTGGTAGGTACTTGAGCTTCATCATTAAGGTACAATTCATATAAAAACATCCCTGCATCATTTCCGTCTAACTTTACATAAAGCGTTGAATCGGTACAGGATAAAACAGTATCTGTTAAACCGATCTCATTATCGTTAATTAAAGTAACCGTACCTGGATTTGCACAAACAGAACCACAACTAAGATCTCCAGGCACAATAACAGAATCCTTTAAGATACATTGTGGGTTGTCCGTATTTGTTGCTGTTACAGTATAAACACGATCGGTTGATTGAACAATAACATCACCCGTTGTTTGAATAGCAGTTGTTACTTCATTATTAATACTTGGTGCCCATGCAATTGAGTAATTTGAAACGTCCTCGGGACAAGTTACAGTGTATGGGTCTCCAACGTAATTCCCATCAAATGTAGCTCCTCCAGCAGGCGCAGTAATTGCTGTATCTAAATCATTATTTTCATCATAAATACTAAATTGATAATCTCTTAATTGAGAAGCTCCTGGAGTTCTTGCCACCGCTGTACCAATTGTAATTTGATCTCCAGTGTTTAAGGACAGCCAAAACTCACTAATCGGAGCTGGATTCCAATCATCTAGCTCTCCCTTTGGCGCTATTCTAGTGTCTTTTTGAATTAATGTTTTACCTGTTGAAGTAGTTATGACAGCGTTCACCCATCTTTCCCATTGAAAGTGAATTGGTGTATGCACTTGTATTTTCCATAAACATGGCGTTGGTTGTTCCTTAATTTTAGCACCTAAATCTGCCTGACAATCCGTCATACCTAAAAGGTCAGCATCAATATATTCGTTAATTTCTGTATCGTAACCAACTATTACTGTAGTATAAGCAATACAGTTAAGATCGGATAAATCTTGTAATTCAAAATTATAAGCTCCATCTCTCACACCATCCATCTGAACGGTCCCTCCTGATGTTTCAAAAGAAACCGTATCATTTCCAACTGGTGTAGTTGCAATATAAGTCACCAAGTAATCTGCAGGGAAGTTTGTTAAATCTAACGTAATACTTCCGTCAGGTGTTCCCTTACAAACTGCATTTACGGATGTTCCTGAAGCAATAAATGGACATAATTTACAATCATTAGCAGTCACTGTAAATCCATTAATATCTCTTGGGTCTTGACAAGCGTTTTGTGTATTACTGTAAACGGTATAACATCCATTCGAATTACAAATCTGACCTGAATAAACATCAGTTCCCAAAGCATTTGGTGTAACTGTCACTTGCTTATTTGTTCCGATAAGCGTTCCTGTTTCAACATCACCTTTAAACCATTTGTATTGAATATTAGGATCATTTCCAGCATCAACCATTAACTCAAGTGTAACCGATTTCCCTAGGCACATGGTAGTTGTTCCGTTAATAATATCAACATGACCGTAAGGCAAGTAATCACCAGTACACCCTAAATCAATACCAATTGGAGTACCCTCTACTGCTGTTGGCTTATCCATCGGTAAATGCAAAACAATTGCATCGATAACTTCTCCAAAATCAGTGAAATTTATTGTTCCTCCTAATGAACCTGCTTTTGCTGTAAAAGCGGTTTCAACGTATGGTATAACATCGTTTACAAAATCAACATCTCCAAACATCGGTTTAATTATATCCAAATACTTTATCACCTCACTGTAAGGAACCGCTCCATCGTAATAACCACCAAATGAGCTTCCAGCCGGATACTCACAATAACTTGTATTATTTTCAACTACAGAAACCCATTTTGCGATATCATTTGCATAACCGGCAGTTGTTGCAGGTAAGCCTGCCCAACAACCTGGACCTGTATCATTTAAAATACCTTCAGCATTTAAAAAAGCATTTGGACCTCCATTATAACTAGAAGCTGACATTTTCACATAAGCATATGGATCATGCTTCATTTTACAATCTACATTTTCATAAAAATCCCAACCTACGTTGTAATTAAAAATTTGGCTGGTATATAAATCGTAATAGGTTTTTGTTAAAGCACTTGCCTCAAATCCGTCAACCCCTTCTATTAATTGGTCATACATTGTTGTATTATCACCTGGATTAGAAGAAGTAGGAATTCTACCGTTTGGATATGCTTGCTGTAAGGCACTCCATGCGTTACCAGGTCCTTCTATTTGTAAACACCCATTATTTATTTGGGCTGCATAAACTATATTCGGGTCATAGGCGTCGGGAACATGAGATGGATCATCCCAAGTTAAACCTGTTGCACATCTCAATTCAGTTTCCTGAATTAGAGTTGCCATCCAATATCCCATATTTGGATATTCAACTCTTTGATTAATATTACGTGCTAAATTCCATGCTACTGCAATTGCAATTGCCCACGAAGGTTTATTTGAGGGAATGAAACCAGGTCGTATAATACTTCCTCTTTGAGCCCATCCCTGACCTAGATATAGTTTTCCTGCAGGATTTGCTGGGTCGGTTGGGATATTTGCACTTATGTAACCTAGAGTATCAAATTTGGCCCTAGATGGTAATCCGGGGCAATCATTTTGAGCCAATGCTCTGTTGAAAAGCAAGGTTACAAAAGAGACTACTAAAATTAGACAGTTTTTTGTATTCATATTTAAACTTGTCAATTGCAAGGTGGCATTGGTCAAAAGTAATTTTACTTACTAGTTAAAACGCCTCTTAAAAATAAACAATTAAAAACAAGAAAAGTTACACCTTACGACAAAAACTAAATCGGTTTAGATGAGATAAAAACACTCAAAAAGCTATTCATGTTAATTGAAATATAACATTTGAGAAAACAAGTTTTGTGCTTTTGCTTAATGCGGAAGCTTCTTAGAAAAATAACCGTATGAAAACGTTCCAATCATCGCACTCAAAATAACAACTAAAAAAGATAAATATCCATTCCCTACTAATGTAAACATTGGCCCAGGGCAAGCTCCTGTCATCGCCCAACCTAATCCAAAAATTGTACCTCCAAAAAGATACCGCTTCCAAGTTATTTGTTTTGGTGTGAACAAAATAGAAGTTCCGTTAATAGAATTCATTCGCGTTTTTTTAATGACTTGAATTGTGATTATTCCAATAATTATTGCAGATCCAATAATTCCGAACATATGAAAGGATTTAAACTTAAACATCTCATAAATTCGATACCACGAGATAACTTCTGACTTTGAGAAAATTATCCCCAACAACAATCCTGCGAATAAAAATTTTATTTTTTTCATCTTATTATAAGCTTAATATGGTTGGTAATAAAAAATATGTCATTATTATTCCTCCAATGAAAAATCCAATTACAGCAATTAAAGAAGGCAATTGTAAATTACTTAACCCGCTAATTGCATGACCGGAAGTACAACCTCCAGCCCAACGAGTTCCAAATCCAATTAAGATCCCGCCTCCCACTAACATAATGATTCCACGAAGGCTAAAAATAGCATCGATCGAAAACAATTCTTTTGGTAACAATTGTTTACCTGGATTTTTAATACCCATAGATTGTAATTCCAAAATAATATCAGGGTTCAAATCCATGGGTGCTCCTGAACTCATATATTCACTTGCTATAAAGCCCCCTAATACTGCGCCTGCAAGTAATATTAAATTCCAAATTTGACTTTTCCAATCAAATCTAAAAAACTCAGAGAACTTACCTGCTCCTCCAATCGAACACATTGTCTTGAAATTACACGATAATCCAAAGTTTTTCCCGAAAAACAACAGCAAAAACATCGTTAACGCTATCAATGGACCAGCAATATACCATGGCCAAGGTTCTTTTATAAATTCAATCATTTTAATTCTTCAAAAAGCGATCTATTTACTTTATAAAGTAGATCGCTGTAATTCATATAATCAATTATTAGTCTTTTATATTCTTAATCTAAAGTTGAAGGACAAACATATTCTGTTAGCTTCAAGCCTGTTTCTCTAATCGACTTAAAACCGCCTGCAACATCAATTACTTTATCAAAACCTCTCGATTTTAAAATTGATGCTGCTATCATACTTCTGTACCCACCTCCACAATGAATATGATATGTTGTGCTTTTATCCAGTTTAGAAATAATTTCATTTATCGAACCCAAAGGATAATTCACAACTTTTTCATCATTAATATGTTCCATCAAATATTCCGTAGTTTTCCTTGAATCTAAAACATTAATATCTCCAGCTAATCTCTTTTCGAGCTCAGCAGCAGAAATAGACTCTATTGAATCAACTTCGTTTCCTGCATCAATCCAAGATTTCATACCTCCTAATAAGAAGCCAATCGTATTATCATACCCAACTCTACTTAACCTTGTAACAACCTCTTCAGCTCTTCCTTCATCTACAATTAACAAAATAGGTTGTTTTAAATCGATGATTAAGGCACCAACCCATGGTGCGAAACCACCATCAACTCCAATATTTATAGCATTTGGAATAAAAGCATCTTTAAATGTTTGTGGTTTTCTAGTATCCAATAATAAAGCCCCAGATTCGTTTGCCAATGCTTCAAAATCAGGTACTGATAATGCTTTTGTTCCTTGTGTAATTACCTCATCTATATTTGCATACCCTTCTTTATTCATGGCTGCATTTTTAGCGAAGTACTGCGGAGGTGTTGTTAAACCAGTTGTAACTTCTTTGATAAATTCGTCCTTAGTCATATCGGATCTTAAAGCATAATTGACGGCTTTTTGATTTCCTAAAGAATCAATGGTCTCCTTACTCATATTTTTACCACAAGCCGATCCTGCGCCATGACCTGGGTAAACGATTACGTGATCGGATAAAGGCATTATCTTATTTCTTAAACTATCAAAAAGCATTCCTGCCAAATCACTTTGTGATAAATCAGTCTTAACTGCTAAATCAGGTCTTCCCACATCTCCAATAAATAAAGTGTCTCCTGAGAAAACCGCATGATCCTTACCATTTGCATCGATTAATAAAAAAGTAGATGATTCTTGAGTGTGTCCAGGAGTATGTAAAACCTTAATAGTAACAGCTCCAATTTTAAACTCTTGATTATCTTCTGCTATGATTGATTTATAAGTTGTTTGAGCTGTAGGTCCGAAAACGATATCAGCACCAGTTTTTTCAGCCAAAGAAACATGTCCACTAACAAAATCAGCATGGAAGTGAGTTTCAAAAACATACTTAATTTTAGCCCCTTCTTGTTCCGCTTTATCAATGTATGGTTTAGTTTCTCTTAAAGGATCAACAATCGCTGCTTCTCCATTAGATTCAATATAATAAGCACCTTGAGCTAAACATCCTGTATAAATTTGTTCAATTTTCATCTCCATATAATTTTATGATTCGATTAATATTGGTGGTAACAATAATAGCAAGTTCACTTTCCTTTAGCAGTGACTCAAATCACTTAAAGATATTAAATGTCTTTTTCTTTAAAAACATTAGTTTGTAGCGCGTGCTTAAAAACTTGTTTTTGTTTTTTATCCGTACAATTATCATAGGAATCAATAGCTGTTTGAACATCATTATAGAAATGTTTCACCCCTAATTCCTCTATAAATTTTGTTTTAAAAAGAAAGTCTCTAACGGGGCCTATTAACCCCGAAAAAGCAACTTGAATTCCTTTTAATTGTAGCTCAGCTATTAATTCTTTTAATGCTTGTAGAGCCGTTGCGTCAATACTAGAAATACTTCCACAGTCAATACAAATACTTTTAAGGGCGCCCCTTTTAACTCAACCTCTTTTTTTACTGCATCTATAAAATGTGTGACATTGGCAAAGTACAATTGGGCATCATGGCGCAGTACTAAAACATCATCTCTTACATCAATCTCCTCAAAACGACCTACATTTCTAAAATCATTCGTTCCTTTTAGTCTTCCCAAAACGGCTATATGAGGTTGTGTTGTTCTGTAAATAAGCATGATTAAAGAAATAGAAACACCTGCTGTTATGCCCTCTTTAACACCAAATGTAAGTGTAACAACAAAAGAAACTAACAACATCCAGAAATCTTGTTTCTTCGTTTTCCAAAGAAATACAGGATATTTAAAATCAATTAAACCAAACACGGCAACCATAATTATAGATCCTAAAATCGCTTTGGGTAAATAGTAAAAGAGTGGTGTTAAAAATAAAAGTGTTATTGCAATTAAACCTGCGGCGATAATTGCCGCTAAATTAGTTTTTGCTCCTGCCTGATCACTTACCGCCGATCGACTAAAACCTCCTGTTGTAGGATAGCATCCAAAAAAAGACCCTACTAAATTACCCATCCCTAAACCAATCATCTCCTGATTATTATCCAACTCATACTCTCCTTTATGAGTTGCTTGAATTGCTTTTGCAATCGATATAGATTCCATAAATGCTATTAATGCTAATGTTAATCCGATTGGAATTAACGCTTCTAAATTTTCGGTTCCTAAATCTGGTATTGAAAATGAAGGTAAACCTGTAGGGATCTCTTTAACAATACTTACGTTATCACTTTCTAAACCGCCAAACTGAACAACTACTGTTCCAGCCACTACAGCGACTAGAGCTCCAGGAATCGAATGGTGTACCTTTTTAATATTCAGAACCAATAGGATACCTCCTATTCCTATACTTAGCGTTACTCAATTAATAATCTCATAACTAAGGACGGCTTGATAAATAATTGAAAAAATATTAGTGCTTCTATTTAAATCGACTCCAATGATGTGCTTTAATTGGTTTAACCCAATAATTAAAGCTGCTGCCGATGTAAAACCACTGATTACTGGTTTTGATAAAAAATTAACTAAGAATCCTAATCGAAATATTCCAAAAGCGACCTGAACTAATCCCATTATAAACGAAAGTAAAACTGCTAGTAAAATATAGCTTTCACTCCCAAGCGCAGCTATTCCTGAAACTCCAGCCGCAACTAGTAAAGAATCTAATGCAACAGGACCAACGCTAATTGCCTTGACGTTCCAAAAATGGAGTAAACAACCTAAAGATTCATTGCTGCATATAATCCATAAAATGGTGGAAAACCTGCAATCATTGCTTAAGCCATTCCTTGAGGAATAAGCATCACGCCTACAGTTAAACCTGCCGAAATATCGCCTGTAAAATATGCCTTTTTGTAATTGGGCAACCAATCTAGAATAGGGGGGAATTGCTTTAAATTCATCTTCATCATTTCACTTTACGCAAAGAAATGAGATTAAGGTTTAAGTCTCAGTGATTTTTATCACAGTAACCTGAATTAAATTATTCTCCAATAAACTCTACTCTTCTGTTTAATGCTCTGGATGCTTCACTATTATTAGGAGA
>TARA_B110000091_G_scaffold94571_1_pt1 | contig 23688 bp, 21 predicted proteins | sample TARA_B110000091 | Tara Oceans TARA_B110000091 (sample SAMEA4397278) | marine metagenome | biome: Polar Biome; feature: [DCM] deep chlorophyll maximum layer (ENVO:01000326); material: water (ENVO:00002006), including particulate matter (ENVO:01000060) such as... | depth 35 m
AAACAAAAAAGCCGTCATTTATGATGGCTTTTTTGTTGGTTAAAAACTTTCTATATATTCTAGTTTTTCGGCTTAAAAATTGAAGTTTAAAAATGTATTTTTGAATTTAATTGAAAAAAATACTCTTCATATTACTAAGCGTTCTTATAATTACTTCTTGTGTTGAAAAACGAGACTTAAAACAAGACGTGGTAGTTGTAGACTTGGAAAGTTACCCTGATGGACTACATCCATATAATAGTAGTTCTGGATCAGGTAATTTTATTACTTCCTATACTCAAACTTCATTAATATCGCTTGATTCTAAAACAGAGCAGTATACCCCACTTCTAATAAAAGAATTACCAAAAGCTGATTCAACGGGTTTGCTTTATCGCTTTGAAATAAACAATAAAGCAAAATGGGATAATGGAGAAATACTAAAAGGAGAAGATGTTGTTTTTTCATGGAAACTAACATTATGCCCACTAACAGATAATGCTTTTGCAAGGGGAATGTATTCTAATATTATTGAAAATGTTTTTGTAAATCCAGAAAATTCGCAAGAAGTATTCGTAAAAGTACAGGATGTTCATTATAAAAACATGGAGATTGTAGCTAGTGTTTCTCTATCTCAAAAAAGCTACTGGGATAAAGAAAATTTAATGGATGAATATTCTTTTAAGGATTTACTAGGAAAGGAATTTAAGTCGACTAAGAAGCTAGATGACTGGTTTAATAATTTTAATAGTGCAGACAATGCATATATTCCTGAGAATCTTAAAGGATTAGGAGCATACCAAATAACTCAAATGGTTAGTAAGTCTTACATTACTTTAGAAAAAAAGAAAGGTTGGTGGGGTACGCCTTTTAAAGAAGAATCAACAGATTTTATAGCTTTACCTCAAAAAATAATATTTAAAGTAACGTCCGATCCATCTGCAGGATATTTAGCAATAAAAGCCGAAGAAATAGATATTTTGAAAAATAGAGGAAGTAGTTGGATTTCAAAATTTAGAAGACTTAGAAGATTAGAATACTTTAATGAAAATTACAAAAGTGATTTTGTAGAGACGAACTTATACAGGTATTTAGGAATGAATTTGAAACCTGATGGGAAAGAGTATAAACCGTTTTTCACAGATGTGAGGGTTCGAAGAGCTATGGCCCATTTAGCACCTTTAGATGATATGATCGAATATTTACTTTATGGTGAGGCAACTAGGCAAGCGAGTATTGTAGCACCATTTAATAAAGCTGTCGATTCAACACTTAAACTAATTCCTTATAACATTAAAGAAGCAAATAGATTACTTAGTGAAGCTGGTTGGGTTGATACTGATGGTGATAATATTAGAGATAAGATGATAGACGGAGAAAAGGTTCAATTTAGCTTTAAGTTGAATTATTACTCAGACCCATCATTAAAAGAAATTGCAACAGTATTAAAGGGGTCAATGCGAAAAGCAGGAATTGAATTAATTCAAAATCCGCTCGATTTTGGAACCTTATTTGGAAACGCTTACGATCATAAGTTTGACGCAATTTTAGCAGCATGGGGTGGTTCCGTTATGTACAGCGATCCGTATCCTGTTTGGAGTTCAAAAAGCTGGGCAACTAAAGGGGCTAACTTCATTGGGTTTGGCGATGCTGAATCAGATTCATTAATTAATGCATCAAATACAATATTAGATGAAGAGGGACATCTGAAAGCTTTCCGAGCACTTCAACGAAAAATTTATGAAGAACAGCCGTATATTTTCTTTTGGAGTGAAAAGTATGTAATGGCTTGCCATAATAGGTTTGAAAATAATGGTTTTTTCAAAGCAAGTCCAAACATTAATGTTGCTGGACTAAAACTTAAGTATAAGTAATTTGTTAAAGTATATTTTAAAAAGAATATTCGTTTTTATTCCAACTTTGATTGTTATTTCATTGTTGGCATTTGTGATTAGCTTAAACTCTCCTACAGATCCAGTTGAGCGTTTGGTTAATTCTGCTGTAAATGAATCCGACTTAAGCTCCGAATCAAGCGCAAGTGAAGAATTAAGACAAGAAGTTAGAAAGAAATTGGGACTTGATTTACCCGTATTTTATATTAATCTATCCTCTTTAGCAGAATCTGATACGTTGTACAGAATAGCCGAAAGATCACATCAAGAGAATTTAAGTAAACTAACAAAACAATACGGAAACTGGAGCGAAATACAAGCTTACTATTCTTCTTTAAAAAACTTAGAAAAAGCAGTTAGTCAATTTAAAGTTGACTCATCGCTTATTAAAGCTTATTCGAACAATAAATTAACAACATATAATAATAAATCTATTTTAGGAGCGAAGTCTTTATTTGAATTAAATGATGACAATAAAATCACAGAACAAATAAGCGTTTTAGATTCATTGTATCAATTGAGACTATTTTCAAGTCTTAATCCAATACTCGAAATCGTTAAATTAAAGTATTCAGAAATTAAAAGAAACACCACAAATTGGAAAAATTATATTCCTTCAATTCAATTTAATGGATTTTCAAATCAATATCACTTATGGTTATTTGGTGATAGTGATCGAAACCGAGGAGGAGTTATTAGGGGTGATTTCGGAAAGTCATACATCGATAATAAATCAATAGGAGATAAAATGTTAGAAATGTTTCCTTATTCATTCTTTTTAGTAATCATTTCGATAATCCTAGCATATTTAATAAGTATTCCTTTGGGTATATATTCCGCATATAAAAAGGATACTTTATTTGATAATGTTGTATCTGTTTTAGTCTTTATGCTTTACAGTTTGCCAAGTTTCTTTGTAGCAACGTGGTTGTTATATCAGTTTTCAAACCCTGACAATTTGCTTTGGTTTCCATCAAATGGAGTGAAAAACCCAGCGACATATAATAATGATTGGTCTTGGTATAATTTAGGGAGCATTAAACATCAGGCACCATATTTTGTGTTGCCAATTATCGCTTTCACCTATAGTTCATTTGCTTTTACAAGTAGAATTATGAGAGTAAGTATGATTGATGTTTTAGGTGCAGATTATATTAGAACAGCAAGAGCAAAAGGGTTGTCTGAACGTAAAGTTATTTTAAAGCATGGTTTAAGAAATGGATTATTACCAATTATAACCATGTTTTCCAACGTATTTCCCGCAGCTATAGGAGGTTCGGTGATATTGGAAACTATTTTTGGAATTCCAGGAATGGGAGGAGCTGTTTATGAAGCGATATTAGGAATTGATATACCAATGATTGTTGCTGTTTTCACTTTAACTGGTGCGTTAACGGTAACGGGGTATTTAGTGTCAGATGTATTATATGCGATTGTTGATCCAAGAATTTCTTACAGTAAAAAATGATTGAAGAAAACTTAACATATCGACAGTTTGCATGGAAGCAGTTTAAAAAGAATAAGCCTGCTTTGGTTTCTTTTTACATTTTGATTCTGTTAGTTTTACTTGCTGTCTTGTCTCCAATAATAGCGAATGATCAGCCTTTATATATGAAGTATAAAGACACCAGTTTTTATCCGGCTTTTGAAACAATGCTTAATGAAACTGCATCAGGAGAAGTTATTGAAAACGGAGATACCATTAATTTTCAATTTCAAAACATAGATTGGAGAACAGTTCAATTAGAGAGTGTTTGGTGGCCGTTAATAGCATATTCACCCAATACGATTGATAAATACAATAGAGATTACGCTCACCCAAACTTTTCCCAAAGATTAAAGAATTACGAAGGTGTAATTGTAGAATTGCCAAGTGGATTAAGACATTATTTAGGGACAGATAAATTAGGAAGAGATATTGCATCAGGCTTAATTCATGGTACTCGTATCAGTTTATTAGTTGGAATTATATCTATGGGTATTGCTGTCGTTATTGGCTTGATTTTAGGAGCAGCTGCTGGTTATTTTGGTAATGATGGGCTAACAGCAACAAGAGGTCAATATTGGTTCACCTGGATGGGGCTATTTATCGCCTATTTTTATGGGTTTTACGCAAGAAGTTTAGCATTAGAACAAGCGTTTAATGATGGTGTTATAGAAGGTGTATTTAGTTTGTTTTTAAGCTTAACAATTGCTGCGTTAATAACATTAACAATTAGTTTTATAGGTCAAAAAATAGCAATTGGATCCTTTCTAAAAAAAGAAGTTTCGATACCTATTGATGCAATTGTGAGTAGAATAATAGAAGTTTTAAATTCAATGCCAATTTTGATTTTAATAATCTCCGTTTCAGCTATAATGTCCGAAAAAAGTTTATGGGTTCTAATGATTATTATTGGGTTAACAGGATGGACAGGTATTGCAAGGTTAATACGAGCAGAGATGTTACGTATTAGGCAAATGGAGTATATCGAAGCCGGTAAAGTTTTAGGGTTTTCCAATTATCGAATAATTGTTAAACATGCTTTACCAAATGGTTTAGCTCCAATTTTTGTAAGTTTTGCTTTTGGTGTTGCATCAGCGATTCTTACTGAAAGTGGTTTGTCATTTTTAGGTGTTGGTGTTCCTGACGACGTAGTTACTTGGGGAAGCTTATTAAGTAGAGGTAGAGCAGAGTTTGAAGCATGGTGGTTGGTAATATATCCTGGTTTAGCAATTTTCATTACAATTACAGTTTACAACTTGATTGGAGAAGGATTAAGAGATGCTTTAGACCCAAAACACAAAAAATAATTTCATTCTTGATTAATAGTCTTGAATTACTATTAAATATGATTCGTTAATAAACAAATAAAGTGTTAATTTTAAATAGCTAATCAATATTACATTTGGTTTATATTATATAAGAACTTAGTTATGAGAAAGAGTTTAAGTTTAATTGTTTTTTTATTGAGTGTTTCAATTTCAACGTTTGCAGTTGAAATTGAACGAGAAATTTTCCCTTCTGAGATTAAAAAAGGTCAAGAATGTATTGTTTCGTTAAAAATTAATAAACAAGGTGAAGAAGGATTTGCGAAACTAATGGAAACAATTCCAGAAGGCTTTAGAGCAGTTGAACTAAACTCAGCTACTGGTAATTTTATATATGAGGAAGGAAAGCTTCGAATTATTTGGTTAACAATGCCAGAAGGAGATTCTTTTAACGCAGAATATAAGCTAGTGTATGATGGTGATGAAATAGGAGATTTTAAATTAAATGGTAAGTTTTACTATGTGAAAAATGGTAAAAGATCAGAATATAAATTGGCATTCTCTAGTATCAAAGTTCTACACACGCCAGAAAAAGAGCCTTTAATTATAAATACGCCGGAAGTTGTTGCAGAAAAAGTAAAAGATGAAGTAGTCGCTACTGCTAAGCCTGCTATGGAAGAAGTTGTTGTTGATAAAAAAGATTCAGTTACGGAAGTAATTCCTGAGATAAACGAGCTTACTTTAGCTCCTGAAGTTAAAGAAGAGGTTATTCAACAGACAAAACCAGTAACTAAATCAGAAGTTGTATTTAAAGTTCAATTAGGTGTGTTCTCAACTGAAAAATCAATGAATACATTTGGTTCATTGCAAGCTGTACATTTTGATAAAGTTGGTAAGTTTTACAAATATTACTCTGGAAAATTCTCTTCTGAAGCTGATGCTAGAGCAAATATTAAGAACGCACAAGAACAAGGCTTTACAGGAGCGTTTTTAGTACGTTTCAAAGACGGGAAAAAATTATAATATTTAATTAATTACGAATATAAACGGTTCACTTTGGTGAGCCTTTTTTTTTATATAAAATGAAATTTCAAGACCTACCATATTCAAGACCGAATTTAGATGAAATCACGTCTAAATTAAATTCTTTAATCCAATATTTTTCAACAGCAGATTCTGCAACATCTCAAATTGATTTAATGAATCAAATTAGAGATGTTAGAAATGAAATGGAAAGTAGTAAAACAATTGTAAGTATTCGACATTCCATTAATACAACAGATAAGTTTTATGATACGGAGAATAAGTTTTTTGATGAAAACTCTCCCGCTTACAGTGCAATTATTAATAAATATTATAAGGCAGTTGTTGAGAGTAAATTTAAGAAAGAGTTATCTGAAGAGTTTGGACCTCATTTTTTCAATTTAGCAAAAGTTACTGTTGAGTCATTTGATGATAAAACAATTAACCTTTTAAAAGAGGAAAATAAACTAAGTTCAGAGTATAATGTGATTATTGCTCAAATGAAGATTGAAATTGATGGAAAGCAATATTCATTAAGTAATATTTCTCCATTATTGTCATCATCTGATAGATCAGTAAGAAAAAGATCAGCAGAGGCATTATATCAAGCTTTAGAAGCAAGACAAGAATCGTTTGATCAATTGTATCATGATCTAGTTCAAGTACGTCACAAGATGGCGCTTGAAATGGGTTATGACAATTATGTTGATTTAGGATATAAAAAATTAAGCAGAACGGATTACAGTTCGAAGGAAGTTGCAGAATATAGAAAAGCAATACATGAATATGTAGTTCCTGTTGTTAATAAACTAAAGGATAGACAAAAGTCTAGACTAGGTTTAGAGGATATGAAATATTACGATGCAGGATTTAAATTTAAATCTGGAAATCCAACTCCAAAAGGTGATCCAAAATGGATTATTAAAAATGGAGAGAAAATGTATAAAGAACTGTCTAGTGAAACAGATGAGTTTTTCCAATTTATGATGGGAAAAGGTTTAATGGACCTAGAAGCGCAAGATGGTAAAATGGCAGGTGGTTATTGCACTTTTATTGGTAAATATGGCTATCCTTTCATATTTTCAAACTTTAACGGTACATCTCATGATATTGATGTTTTAACACATGAAGCAGGGCATGCATTTCAAGTATTTAGAAGTAAAGAGTTACCGTTAGCAGAGTATTACTTTCCAACACTTGAAGCGTGTGAAATTCATTCAATGAGTATGGAGTTTTTTACATATCCATGGATGAAAAACTTCTTTGAGGAAGACGAAGAGAAGTATAAGTTTTCGCATTTAAGTGGATCGCTTAGTTTTTTACCATACGGTGCTGCAATTGATGAGTTTCAACATTTTGTGTATGAAAACCCAACTATTTCAATTGAAGAACGAAACAAAGGTTGGCTAGTAATTGAAGAGAAATACGGCTTAACTTCTGACAAAGACAACAACGAGTATTTACTGTCTGGAAGGTTTTGGCAAAAGCAAGGACACCTATTCAAAGTGCCATTTTACTACATAGATTATACCTTGGCTCAGGTTTGTGCTTTTCAATTTTGGGAGAAAAGTCAAACCAATTTTGATGAAGCTTGGTCTGATTATTTAAACCTATGTAATCATGGAGGGAGCTTGTCATTTACAGATCTTATTGATGTGGCTAAATTGAAATCTCCCTTTGTAAAAGAAAATTTAAAAGGTGTAATCGAAATGATTGATACCTATTTAGGAAATATTAACGATTCTGACATGTAATTGTCAGTTTGATATTCTTTAATTTCTAAAGTTCGAACTACATTTGTAAAAATTATTTTTATGTTAAAAGATAAGATTTTAAATAGGGAAGCAGGGATTTTATTGTACGGAATGACTCCGCCAAAGGAGAATACTGACATTGCTAAAGTAAGTGAAATCGCGTCTAAGCACATGAACAGAATAAAAAGTTTAGATATCGACGGTGTTGTTCTATATGACATACAAGATGAATCTGCTCGAAATGAAGATGCTAGACCATTTCCATTTTTACCAACTTTTGAACCTCAAAAATACAGTGGAGACTTCTTAGGAGGTCTCGATTTACCAAAGGTGTTGTTTCAGGTTGTTGGGAAGCATGATGAAGCTTCTTTAAGAACTTGGATGAATAACAATGTAAATAACGGTGATTTAGCTGTGTTTATAGGTAATTCATCGAGCGCTCAAGCTACAGACATAACAATGAATAAAGCGTTTTCATTAAGAAGCGAATATGCTGATAGTATGTTGATTGGAGGAGTCGCAATTCCAGAAAGGCATTATGCCAAAAAAGATGAACATTTAAGAATCTCATCTAAAATTGATAATGGTGTAAGTTTTTTTACAACTCAAGCAGTTTACAATGTTGAGGCTTCCAAAAATATGTTGTCTGAATATTATTATCATTCTAAGAAAAATAATTTGCCTTTAGTACCAATTATGATGACTTTTTCTCCATGTGGATCTACGAAGACAATGGACTTTATGAAATGGTTAGGAATTCATTTCCCAAAATGGTTAAAAAATGATTTAACAAACTCCCAGGATATTTTAGGCGCTTCTATTGATACTTGTGTGAGAACATTTACTGAATTAGTGGATTTTTCTCTTAAGAAAGGAATTCCAATTGGTGCTAATATTGAGAGTGTATCCATCCGAAAGGATGAAATAGATGCTTCAGTTGAGTTACTTGAAAACGTTAAAGATATTTTGAATAAAAAACTTTAATATTTTCTATAATAGGTTTTGCTTAAATAAAAATTTCTAATGTTTCAATTAAACAAGTGTGAGAATATTTCGATTCTGAGATAAGATTGAAATTATTACGTATACAAACATTTTTAAAGCATAAAAATAATTAGTGATTAAAAAAAAGAAGGGAAATGTATTTACCCAACTAAAATAAAACTAACTTTCATTTTACTCAACTACAAAAAAGTTTCCCCAAATTAATAAAAATCTACTCCTTTAATACAATGAATTGGAATAAGTATACCACCTTTAAGTGAAACGTAGTTTTCTGTAGCTGCCCAAACGGTTGTTTCTACTTTGAAAATTCCTTCCAAACTCCTAAATAATATTTTTGATTTTGTTTTGTATATATTTCCTAGTTGTGCTGCCCTTTTTAATTTCCTAACTCTCTGTTTAACAAGTTGTTCATCCCTAAGAACATCATTATTTCCAAATGCAAGGTTTTTAATATTTTCTTTTTCGATTAAATTTGGGTTAGGGATCGTCAGCATGGCTATAGATTTTTTTTGTTCCCTTTAACCTACGGGTTAAACCGTACTAGGTTACACTTAAACACTTAGTTGTTAATAACAATATTAATTTATTCAACCAAGTTTGGCAATCTATAGTTTGAAAAATATCCCCACAGAACTGGAGGCTTGAAGAAACCCTCATTTTGTAATCTTAAAGATGCCAAAGGATTCTGTAATCCCGCCGAACCGAAGTTACGGGCACGCCATAGGCCTTTCTGAGCTTTTCTTTAAATGTATTTATTATAAAGTTTCTCAAGCTTTGTAGTCTGTGAGGAATATCATTATGTAAAGAACTTATGCTGTAGTTATTTTAAGCTATTAATTTACCTAATTATTAAGGTTACTGTGAAATTCTATTAGTTTTCCAATTGGAGCTTTAATTACAATTCCAACTCTACATCCAAACTCTTTTGCTACAATCTCTAAATCCTTTTTGAAAAAATGAGCAATCGAACCAACAAAGTTAATAGGAAGTTTATTGTAGTTGTCGTAAGTTAGAATATGTCGTTTAAAAAACTCTCTAAATGAATTCTGAACCAGTTTTTTAATTAATGGATTTTCGATGTTCTGATCTAAAAACGGGGTAAAGGCGGCACAAAACGCGTTCGGTTTATCAGTCGAGTATACGTTTCCTAATAAAGAATTTTTATCAATATTAAACTGAGTTTCAAGTTTTTTATCAATCTCATCACTAAGCTCTCCGTAATAGTATGCTTTAATTAATTCTCGACCTAAGTCTCCACCAGAGCCTTCATCACCTAATAAAAACCCCAATGATGGATTATTAGCGATAACATAAGTACCATCATATAAACACGTATTAGAACCTGTACCTAGAATACATGCAATACCTGGAGAATTTCCACACAAAGCTCTAGCTGAAGCTAATAAATCATGACTAACTTCAATAGATGCACAAGGGAAATAAATTTTAAGGGCATGCTCTACAGTTTTAATCTTTCCCTCAGTACTACAACCTGCACCATATAAATGTACTTCATCAATGTCACTAAAATCTTCTTCCAAAAAATCAGGTCTTAGTAAATCAACAATTTCACCTGTTGTATAGAAATAAGGATTAAATCCTTTCGTCTGAATATTCTTAATAATTGTCGACCCCTCAGCAAAACTCCAATCAGTTTTGGTTGCACCCATATCCGCTATTACAATCATTTACAAAATTTTTTAATTGATTTAATTAAAATAGTAAACTATTACATTAAAGCCTAACAAAAGTGAAGGTTTTACCATTTTGAGAAATCAATACTTTAGCACCATGACTTCCGTATTCAAATTTATAATCTTGATTTAAATCAAAATCATTTTCATAGGTTTTATAGTTGTGTGAAAAATCAACATGCCCGTTTCCCTGTGTTCTTTTAACTTCAATACCTGTGTCAGTTTGATTTAATATTTCATACCAAGCACCAGCGCCAGTGCCTCCTAGCCATTGAGCTTTGTCGCTAACATACGTTCTATCATCAGGTGCTTCGATCTTATTTAAGGCTGCTAAATTAGGATCTGGAGTACTTTCACCTTTTTTAAACAGCATGATTTCTTTCATGAATGTAAATTGTTTTGCCTCTCCTCTAACAAATAATTCAACAACGGAACCATTCTCTTCAAGTTTAAAAAGTCTTTTTACGTTAGAGTAAAAAATATTCCCAAGTGGAGCAGGAGTAGAATACCATGGATATTTAAACTTCATTCCGCTTCCTTTTTTTGCATACGCCATCGTTTGCGCTACAAATCGAGAACAATTTGTTCCTCTATATACAAACGGACCGTAAGGGGTGTAAGGTGCTTCTTGAATACCTTCTATAAAGTCGATAGCTTTCTTGTGATTAATTCCTTTTTGAACACCGGCATAAAGTGTACCGTCTCCATGAGTTTGCGGATGAGAACCAATTTCTTTTATGATTTCATTGAAATTAACAATCTCACCATCAACTATTTTAGCTTTGATTTTAAAAGCAACTTCAGGGTCTGTTTCCTTGCTTCTTGCTCTTCCGTATTTACTTGGAGATATATAACGACCAAAATCAAAATAATCTACATCACCATTTTTATGGTTTATTAGCAAAAAAGCAGCGTGTCCAGCTTTGTAGTAACCATTTCGATATATGCTGAATTTTTCAAGAAATTTATCATAAGGACCTCCTGCTGTTCTAACTGGAGCCTCTGGCCAAGCCAAGGGTATAATAAAGTCCTTATAAATCATTAAAACGTTAACTTTTTTGTTTTGTCGTCCACGAAGTTAATATGGTTCATCCATCTTTCCAATTCGTTTCCAAAAAATTGAGTAATACTAACAGTCTTACAACTCTGTTTCATCGCTATGGCAACTCATTTTCACTATCACAATCACAACTATTATTACATCATCTAAAAATACACTTAAGTGCTGTTTATCAGTGTTTTAAATGTTAAATTAAAGCTTTTTTAGTTAAAGAAATTCCTTTATGTAAGAAGGTAGAGCTAGTGTATATATATGCTGAATAGTTGTGGATAAGTTTTTTACATATTTTTAATTTCCAACTCATCATAATTCAATAATTAAGGTGTTTGGTGTAGTTTGGAATGAAACTAAGGTAAGTCGCTCTATGTTTTACAGCTCAAAACTACATGCTAATTATTAAATATTAAGGTTTCTAGAACTTCAATTCCTATACTTTTTATGGCGTGGTATTTATTTCTGTTTTTCAAAGCCACCTTTTAAAAGGCAGCTGTTCTTCCATTATAATCTGTACAAAACCGAGTTCCATTTAATTTTTGTTGACAGGATAAATTAAAGAATTTCCTTTAAAATGTCTTTTCTGAGAAGCTTCTGAAAATAACTTGTTTAAGTTCGAATGTTTATTATCAGTAATTGTGGACTTACAATAAAATCAGAAGATTAATGATACTGAGTAAATTTATTTTTATATTATGGTAATATATTCAAAATTAAAAACAAAAATTAAGCTAAATCATCATTTTTATTATTGCCATATGATAAATTTGTCGTTCAAAAAAAAAGTAATTGTTCTGATAAACTAGTTTATAAAAATTGATTCAGCTTTTGTAAGTAACTTTTTTTTAAGTAGGTAGTTGTTTTTCCGTCATATTTAACTATAAATAGTCTTTAATCGAATATTTACAATCAACTTCAAAGATTATTTTTTTATCAAAAAAAATTCTTCACAATTAAATAAACAACAATAAAAATATAAAAAAATTATTACGATTATGTATATTTAAAACCATTAAATATATTAATTGTCTAATCGTACTATTAAGGTTTTAATTTTAAACTAAAATTAGTTGATTGATTCAAAAAATTTATGATTTAAAAATCAGATTTTGAAACATTTTCAGTAGGCTTAACTTGCAAAAAAATCACTTTAAATACAAATAATCTTGAGTTTTATTCAAGTTGTTTCAAAGCAACATTTAATGAGTCTAGAGTAAGTGGTTTATTAAGGTAAAGGTCGAATCCTAATTCTTCAGGGGACTTGTGCAGATTTTTAGCAATTTGAGCACTTAACCCATAAACAGGAGCCAAATCATCTGGATAAATCTCTCTTAGTTTCTTAGTCGCTGTTATTCCGTCCATTACTGGCATTTGAATGTCCATTATAATTAGATCGAAGAAACGTGGCTTTTCCTTATAGATACTAATTGCTTCTTCACCATTTGTAGCAAGAGTTACTTTGCAGCCAAATTTTTGAAGCATTAACCTAGCAACTTTTAAGTTAACATCTCTATCATCTACTAATAATACATTTAAATTAAATTTAGTTGAATGGTTTCTTCCTCTAATATTAATAGGGGGGATGCTCTTAAATTTAGGAACCTCAATTGTAAACCAAAAAGTACTTCCCTGTTTTGGTTCACTATAAACGCCAATATCTCCATGCATTAAATTAACAAGTTTATTAGCAATAGATAAACCTAAACCAGTACCCACTTGGGTAATTAAATAATTTGTTGAATTGGCAATTTGATCATATTTATTAAAAATAATTGATTGTTTTTCTACCGGAATTCCAATTCCGGTATCTTCAACTTTAAACTTCAATTTAACGCTGGAATTTGACTGAATTAAAACTTCCACAGACAAATGGACACTTCCTTTGTTGGTGAACTTAATGGCATTTGAAATTAGATTCGTTGTTATTTGACTTAATCGATGTTCGTCAAAAAAAATATAGTTTGGGAGATTATCATCTAGTGTTAGTTTAAGATTTATGTTTTTATCCTTTGCACGTTGACTAAAAAGAACAATCATTCTTTTTAAAAAATCAGGAAGATTGGTTTTCTTAGGCAATAATTCTAGCTTATCTGACTCAATTTTACTTAGATCTAAAACATCATTAATTATATTTAAAAGATCGTCGGAGCTTTTTCTTATGATCGTTAAATAGTCTTTTTGAGTTCTGTCAATTTTTGTTTCAATCAGTAGTTCAACAAGTCCAACAACTCCATTTAAAGGCGTTCTAATTTCGTGAGACATGCTGGCGAAAAAATCACTTTTTAATTTAGCCATTTCTTCCATTCTAACTTTTTCTTCAGTTAAATCCTCGATAACTATATTTTGCTCTAGTGTATTTAAAAAGGTTTTGTACAAATTAGTAGAGGTAGAGTAGATAACATAACAAAACAATACTGTTATAAGAGCCAAGATTATATGATTTAAATCACCTACAACTAAATTGGCAAGTGTTAATGGAATAATTACAGGGAAAATAAAAACTGTTGAAAGATATCGCAAAGCACCATATGTAGAAGCAGCACCTGCTGTAACTCCTGCAATAATTATGTACACAATAGTAATGGCAACCTGATCAGTCATAAAATAAGTACTTCCAGCAACTATTCCATAAATTATAGCAGATAATCCAGTATTCAAAAAGTTAAGATTAACCCATTTTTGAATATTATTTCCATTTGGAGGGTCCTTTTTGACAACAACTAATAAAAAGGTTCTAATAATTATACTTACGATTAGCAAAGCTGACCACACCGTTAAAAATGTAACGCTTAGTTCTTTATAAACTTGTAGCGCAAGGACACCACCTAATATTACAGTGGTTAAAATTGTATGTTTTAGACTTTCATTTACAATTTTAATTTGTTTTAATAATATTGATTTTTGGATCTTTTTCAATAGCTGTAATACTTGTTTTTTTAAAAAAAGTTATACTGCAAGTTTAATAAAGATTAAATCGATAGATGTCGTATCGAAACTGTTTTATTTTTAATGTAGTTTTGTCTTAAATAATTTCTATGAGAGGAATTTGCTATGTTTTAGTTACGATTTTAGTTATATCATGTGGATCAGATCAAAAGTTGAACACATCATTTAAAAACGATGATTTAATCGCTTTGGTAAATAGTAAAACAGAAGTTGGTGATCCTTCAGCCGATGAATATGATTCCGAATGGCTTCCTGTTCAATCAAGAAAAAAAATGCTAACGAGTTTTTTTAAAAACGTAAAAAATCGTGAATATGAAGTATTCGAATTTTTCCCAGGTGAAATGACCGCTATGAAGGATGAAGAACTATCTTACTTTTTCCATCATGTAGATACAGAATTAGTAGAAAATGAATTAGGTGATTATGTTCCGATAACGATGGAAGAAACGTTCGATCCTTCTGGAATTGTATATTTTAAATTCAAAGAGGAGTTATATTATAATGATGAATCTGGAAAGTTTTCTAAAAAGGTTAAATATGTTTGTCCCATGGAAAAAATGTATGAAGAGGATGGCTCTTTAAGGGGTTATAGGGGGTTATTTTGGGTTAAAATAGGAGAATGATAGAAGAAGGAAGTCTTAACAATGGAATAAGAGTTATTCACACTCAAAATACGTTTTCAAAAGTAGGACATATTGGGGTATTTATAAATGTTGGCTCTAGAGATGAATCTGAGGGAGAAATGGGAATTGCTCATTTTTTGGAACATGTAATTTTTAAAGGAACTAATAAAAGAAAAGCATTCCATATCCTTTCGAGGTTAGATTCGGTAGGTGGCGAATTAAATGCTTTTACAACTAAAGAAGATACTTGTGTTTACGCATCATTTCCTGAAGAATATTTATCAAGATCAATTGAATTATTAGCAGATGTTGTTTTTAATTCTAATTTCCCAAAACAAGAGCTAGAAAAAGAAAAAGAAGTTGTTATAGATGAAATCAACAGTTATAAAGATTCTCCATCAGATTTAATTTTTGACGAGTTTGATCAATTACTATTTGCTGATCACACTCTAGGTAATGACATTTTAGGATCTATAAAGAGTGTTAAATCAATCACGAAATCAAATGTTGTCGATTTTGTTAATAAACATTATCAGCCCGAAAACATCGTAATCAGTTCGGTTGGAAATTACAACCTAAATAAACTACTTAAAATATTAAATAAAGCTTTTAGTTTAGTTGGCAATAAATATGAAACTCCTAAAAGAATAGCTCCAGTCTTTAAACCTGTCTTAGATAAAGAGGTTATTAAAGATGTTTATCAAAGTCACACGATGATTGGGGGGAAAGGATATGGGTCAGATAGCGATCATAAAACAGGATTACTTTTATTGAATAATTTACTGGGAGGACCTGCCATGAACAGCAGACTGAACTTAAATATTCGAGAAAAATATGGAGTTACTTATATGTTAGAGAGTAACTGTTCAATATATTCAGATTGTGGTTCTTTTAGTGTTTACTTTGGTACAGACACAAAAAACACTGAAAAAACGGAAAGGTTAATAAAGAAAGAATTACAAAAACTTTGTGACAACAAACTTGGAACGTTACAATTGAGTCAAGCTAAAAAACAAGTAAAAGGTCAATTGGCTATTTCAATGGAAAACAGTCTTGGAGTTATGCTATCTCAAGGTAAAAGTAAACTAGTATATGAAAAAGTTGATTCTATTGATGAAGTTTTAAAAGAGTTTGAAAAAATAACTACTGAAAAACTATTAGAGGTTGCAAATGAAATAATGGACCCTAAGCATCTTTTTAAATTGACCTATAAACAAGAATAATGGATTTTTTACCAAAAGAGATAAACAATTACTGTGAGGAATATTCACAAAAGGAAGATGAAGTATTATATGATTTAAATCGTAAAACGAATCAGAAAATATTACGTCCAAGAATGTTGTCAGGGCATTTACAAGGACAATTATTAACGATGTTTTCTAATATGATTTCTCCAAGTAAAATTTTGGAGATTGGAACTTATACTGGTTATAGTGCTATTTGTTTGGCAAGAGGATTAAAGGAAGAAGGAGTTTTACATACTATTGATATTAACGAAGAACTTGAATATTTCGCAAGAGAATATTTTGAAAAAGCGAATCTATCCAAGCAAATAATATCACACGTTGGAAATGCAATGGATATTATTCCTGAGTTAAATATTAGTTGGGATTTAGTTTTTATAGATGCAGATAAGGAAAACTATATTAATTATTACAACCTTGTATTTGATCAAATAGATAAAGGAGGATTTATCATTTTTGATAATGTTTTATGGAGTGGTAAAGTAACGCAAGAAATCAATCCTAAAGATAAAGAAACTGTTGCCTTAGTTGAATTGGCGAAAATTTTAGAAAACGATAATCGAGTTGAAAATGTCTTATTACCAGTCCGAGATGGTTTGTTTATTGTACGAAAAAAGTAATTAGTATTTTAAGACAATAGGTAGGTGATCAGAAAAGCCACCATTATAAAAAGGACCTAAATAGGTTCTTTTTAGTTTGAAACCGCCATACTTTTTGTCTTCTTCAAATAAAAATTCATGTTCAAAAACATAGCAAGTTGGAAGTAGGTTTTTCGAATGGATAAACTGATCAAATACTTGCCATTTTGCTCTATACTTAATCGTTCCTCTAAAGTTTAGTGAGGAGTTAACATAAGACGATAATACCTTCAAGCTTGAATCTTTGGGTTCATCATTAAAATCTCCCATTGATAAAATTCGAAAGTTTTTATGTTGGCTAGAAACAGAATCCATTAAGTTTTTTAATTGCCATGCAGCCTGAATTCGTTTTGGATTAGATTTTTTTCTTCCTCCATATCTACTTGGCCAATGATTAACGAACAAAGCTAAAGTATCCTTGTTCGTAACAAAAGTAACGCCTAATATATCTCTTGTAGGTCTCCCATTCAGTTTAACAGCTGTTGCTTTCAGCGATAATAAATCAACTGTACTTGGTTTATACAATAAAGCACAATCTATTCCCCGTCTATCTTTTGATTCAAAATGAATGATTTCATATTCTTGTTTCCACAGTAAACGGTTTTTCACCAATTTCTTAAGTACAGTGTCATTTTCAATTTCGGCTAATCCAATTATATCAGGAAACTTTAAAGCAGTGATAATTTTAGCGATTTTATTTGTTTTATCATTCCACCTGTAACTTGTCCATCCTTTTTTGGAATCAGGAAGAAACTCATTATCATTCTTTGTTGGATCATCAAAATTGTCAAATAAATTTTCGACGTTATAAAAAACAATACTAACAGAGTCTTTTTGTGCATTTAAAGAAATACTAATCGATGATATCAGAAGTAAAAATAACTTATTGAACATATTTAGTGAAAATATATAGATTAATTAGAATCGAATATTATTTTTGGAAAAATTTCATAAATGGAAAAGGTTTTAATTATTGGTGCTGGAGGAGTTAGCAATGTAGCAACTAAAAAAATAGCTCGGTTAACTGAAGTTTTTAAGGAAATAACCTTAGCCTCTAGAACAAAATCAAAATGCGATGCTATAGCAGCTGAGATTGATAACTGTGTAATTAATACAGCTAAAGTTGACGCTGATAATGTTAATGAAGTTGTTGATTTAATCAACAGAGTAAATGCAGACTTAGTCGTTAACTTAGCGCTTCCATATCAAGATTTACCTATAATGGATGCTTGTTTAATTACTAAAACCCATTATTTAGATACCGCTAATTATGAACCAAAAGATGTTGCTAAGTTTGAATATTCTTGGCAATGGGCCTACAAAAAGAAATTTGAAGACGCTGGAATAATGGCATTGTTAGGCTGTGGATTTGATCCAGGCGTAACTCAAGTTTTTACGGCTTACGCTGCAAAACACTATTTTGATGAAATCCATTATTTAGACATCGTTGATTGTAATGGTGGTGATCATGGAAAAGCTTTTGCAACGAATTTTAACCCAGAAGTAAATATTCGAGAAATTACGCAACAGGGAAAATATTGGGATAATGGAAAATGGATTGAAACGAAACCAATGGAAATTCATAAATCTGTTTCGTACCCAAATATAGGGGAGAGAGAGAGTTATTTAATGTACCATGAAGAATTGGAGAGTTTAGTTGTTAATTTTCCTACAATTAAAAGAGCTCGATTTTGGATGACTTTCGGTAAGGAATATTTAACACATTTAAAAGTGCTTGAAAACGTTGGAATGACAAGTATAAAGCCAATAAATTATGAAGGAACAATGATTCAACCTTTACAGTTTTTAAAGGCTGTACTACCTGAGCCTTCATCTCTAGGAGAAAACTATTCAGGAGAAACCTCTATTGGTTGTCAAATTACAGGAATAAAGAACGGTAAAGAGCGAACATATTACATCTATAATAACTGTTCTCACCAAAGTGCTTTTAAAGATGTAAAAGGACAAGGGGTTTCCTATACAACAGGAGTGCCTGCAATGATTGGTGCTAAGATGATGGCTACTGGAGAATGGTTTAAACCAGGAGTGTATAATGTTGAAGAGTTCAATCCTGATCCATTTATGGACGACTTAAATGAGTTTGGTTTAAAGTGGCAAGAGGTGATTGACAAAGAGTTGCCAATAAATAAATAAGAAGTTTAAAACAAATAAGTTTTAAATTATTTATTTTTCTAAAAAGGAATTTAAATACTTACCTTTGTGTCGCAATTTAATACGTTCTATGCTTAATAGGAGACATTTAAGAATCAAAGTTTTTCAAGCAATTTACTCTTACCTAAGAGGTGCGAAAAACGATATGGGAATTGGTGAGAAAGAACTAATTACTAGTGTAAATAGAATTCATGAACTTTTTGTTTTTCATGTTTCGGTTTTCACAGAATTACACCGATTTGCTGAAAAGACGATCGAAGAACGTAAAAAGAAACAACTTCCTACCAAAGAGGATTTAAGTCCAAACTTACGATTTGTTAATAATGAACTAATAAAGGCTCTAACAGTCAGTGAAAGTCTTCAGGAAAGTATCGAAAAACACAAAATTTCTTGGATTGATAATGAGGATATAATTCAAAAATTATATAAGCAAATTGAAGAGTCAAAGGCATTTGCTAGATACATGAATGCTGAAGAGGTTGACACTGATGTCCAAAAGAATTTCGTATTAAAACTTTATCGTGAATTTGTTGCAGATAATGATGTTTTACAAGATCTTTTTGAGGATCGATCAATTCATTGGATTGATGATCACTATTTCGTTTGTGGATATGTGGTGAAATTCTTCAAAGGATTCTCTCCTAAATTTGCTGACAACTTCAGAGTTCCTTCTCTATTCAAAGATCTTGAAGATGATACAGAGTTTTTCAAAACACTGTATCGTAAAACTCTTTTAAACAATAAAGAGTACGAGGCTATTATAATGGAGAAAGCTAAGAATTGGGATGTTGATCGAATAGCAATTGTTGATTTTATCTTGATGAAAATGGCTGTTTGTGAGCTAATCAAAATCACATCAGTTCCAATTAAAGTTACTTTAAATGAATACATCGAATTGTCTAAAACATATAGTACACCAAAGAGTCGTATGTTTATAAATGGTGTTTTAGATAAAATAGTACCTGAGTTAAAAGAGAAAGGAGAAATTAAAAAGATCGGTAGAGGATTAATGAACTAATAATTTATTATGAAAAAGCTAACTTTCTTAATTTGTGTTGTAGTGCTTTTTTCCTGCGGAAGTGGGAGTCAAACCACAGATATAGACTCTTCTATTGTTAAAAATAATTTCTCCGCTTTAGAAAATTTTGAAAAACTATCTGGAGGAGCAGACATTCTATTTAATGAATATGAATTTCAATTCCCTGATATGGAAAAGGGTGATGTTTTAGAACATACTTTTTATTTCGTAAATAATGGGGATAAGCCTTTAATTTTAACAAATGTTAAAGGTTCATGTGGTTGTACAAATGTTGAATATCCAGATCAACCAATATTACCAGGAGAAAAAGGGGCTATATCAGCAGAGATAAATACAGAAGGTAAAAAACCCGATAAAATTTTTAGAGTTGCAATTCAAGTTCAATCCAACGCGATATCTAAAAAAGTTAAATTGTGGCTTAAAGGAATACCACACGAAGAACAATAATTAACACTTAATAATTACTACTATGAATACTATTTTACTACAAGCCGGATCAGAAAGCGGAGGATGGGAAATGCCCGTTATGATGGCTGCAATTTTTGGTGTGATGTATTTCTTTATGATTCGTCCGCAAAAAAGAAAAGAAAAAGAATTAGCGAAAAAACGTGATGACATTAAAAAAGGAGATGCTATTGTAACTGCTGGTGGAATTCACGGTGTTGTTACTGAATATGGTGAAGAAAATTTAGTAATTAGCGTTGAAAGTCAAGCCAAATTAAGAATTGAAAAATCTTCAATTGCTATGATAAATGGTGAAGGAACTGGGACTGGTAAAAAATAATATTTTCTATATTTAGTCGCCCCAAAAATAAGCCGGCAATTGTAACGATAATTAATTAGACCGAAGTAGATTTTCTACTTCGGTTTTTTTTAGGGTCAATTAGCATTTTATCACTTCACAAATAATCAAATAGCTAATACGCCTCTTCTAGTTTTTCTCTTCCAATCTTGTCGTTTTTTGCACACCTTTAATAGTAAGTTACCTTACTATTTCTTACGCTTACAAAAGTGATTAAATAAAATATTTAAAATGAATAAACTATCTACTTACCAGCCTTACTTTGCAAGTTATATTCTCATGTTTAGTTAAAGTTAGAAATTTACACCTTTTTTGTAGTTTACTTTTTTAAATGTTTTAGGATATCGATTTCAATTCTTTTTGGTGTAGTAATAGGGGAGTACCTTTTTAAAACTTTACCATCTTGTGAAATAAGAAACTTAGTAAAGTTCCATTTTATTTTACGTGAAAACAAACCTCCTTTTTTATTTTTTAAATAACGATAAATTGGGTGCTGATTCTCACCATTTACATCAATCTTCTCAGTTAGTTGAAAAGTCACTCCAAAATTTATTTCACACGCCATTTCAACGGATAAGTTCGTCTCTGGTTCTTGATTCATGAACTGAGAACAAGGCGTTCCGATGATAACTAAACCTTTATCCTTATGAGTTTGATGAAGTAGCTCTAATCCTTTAAACTGAGGTGATAAACCACATTTAGTGGCTGTATTAACAATTAACAAAAGTTTTCCATTAAAGTCTTTCATCTTTAATAAATCCCCATTTGGTTTTTTTATTTCTAGGTTGTGAAAATTCATTTCTACATATTTTATATAAAAATCACATAAAATATCGATACTCAATTTCAAAACGGATATTATTGTTTTATTTTTAATATAAACGTAGACTAAGTTTATATGAGTGAACTTCTGAAAAGTATAGATCAAATACCAAACCCTTGTTTTGTAATTGATGAAGAATTGTTTGTTAAAAATATGTTGACTTTAAAAAAGGTTGAAGATGTTTCAGGTTGTGAAATTTTATGCGCTTTAAAAGGATTCTCCATGTGGGAGATGTTTTCTAAAATGACCAATTATATTTCTGGTGGAACAGCGAGTTCATTAAATGAAGCAAAGCTGATTAATGAAAAAATGGGGAGGAAAGCTCATTCTTGTTTCGTGACTTATTTAGAAGAAGAATTTAGCGAAGTCCAAGAAATTAGTTCTCACTTAAGCTTTAATTCAATAAGTCAGTTTAATCGATTTAAAAAAAAGTTAGACGGAAGTATTAAATATGCATTCAGAATAAACCCTCAGTTCTCATCGGTATCGTTTGACAAATACAATCCCTGTGCAGAGGGAAGTAGGTTTGGAGTTACAGAACAAGATTTACCTAAAACTTTACCAAAGCAAATTTCAGGACTTCATTTCCATACGCTCTGTGAATCTTCTGCAAAAGATTTAGAAGACCTTTTAAAGAAGATAGAAGCTAAGTTTGGACATTTATTGGAACAAGCTAGTTGGGTTAATTTAGGAGGAGGTCATCACATAACAAAACCTGGATATGACACCGAACTATTGTGTGAAATAATTAAAGGTTTTCGTGAAAAATATAATATCGATGTTTATTTGGAGCCTGGAGAAGCAATTGGTTTAAATACGGGATATTTAGTTTCAAAAATTGAAGACGTCGTAAAAAATGGATACGAAACTACAGCTATACTAAATGTCTCTTTCGCAGCGCATATGCCAGATTGTTTAGAAATGCCTTATAAACCTAACATCATTACTGAATTGAACGAAGGTGTTGAGATTACGCTCGGCGGGAATACTTGTATGAGTGGTGATTATGTTCGTGGATTTAAGTTCAATGCAACACCTTTAATTGGTGATATAATCGTTTTTAAAGATATGATGCATTATACTTTTGTGAAAACAAGCTTTTTTAATGGAGTTAAACATCCATCACTTGGACTTTGGAATGATCAGTCTGGGTTTAAACTATTGAAAGAGTTTAGTTACTTAGACTTCAAATATAGATTGTCATAAGTATGTTAAAAAAATTAACATATGTAACAATAGGTTATTTACAATAACAATTAGAAAAACAGTTACTTAACATTATTATTAAGATGTTTAGTTATTAAATTCTCTTAAAAGAATTTAATAACTTTTGATTCTACTTATAATGTGTGATTTTTATAAAAAAAAACATGAAAGAGTCATTTTTAGAATACACCAAATATATTTTAGATAAAGTAAGCTTTGACAAAGACCTTTTAAAAAAAGAATATTCTAAGTCATTAAAATTTCTTCAATTAGAAGAAATTATACAGCTTAACAACTGGATACAGGGAAAAGGCTTACAATTACAGCCTATCCTAGCTTAAGTTTATTAAACAGTATTTTCATTGTTAATGACTGAGATAAGTAATGATCTAAGTTCAGGTGAATATTATTTTTTGCATAAGCTTCCATTGAATTTATACTTAATACATCGATTAATAATCATTCCGGTGAGTCCTATTTAGACTTTAAGGTTTGAATAGCTTAAACACTATTCATAAATGGTGTTTAAATATCCATTAGCAAAACGTTTTTTTTAAACTTAAAAACAGCAAGTGCCTATTGATTATTATTTGTGATATAAAAAATATAATTGTGCTTATTAAGAAATAACTCAGTAAATTAAAGTCTGTACATATAAACTTTTCAAACCAACAGTTCTTTTAAGAGTTTTTTGAACAAATTTGAAGTCCAGTACTATCTTTTCTTATTGTATTCTTCAACTTGGGAGAGCTTTTCGAATAGCAAACCCTGATGTTTTGTCTAAAATAGTTTGACGGTATTATAAAATGATCTTTAATCTCTACGTTAAATAATTTTATTGTAACAGCTTGCACTTTTGAGAAGTTTAGCATATCATTTATGATATGAAATAGTCAATTTAAGCGTTTATAAACGTACAGAACTTCGACTAGACTACTAAGAGAAATTCTAATTTCACGACTCTTATAAGAGTGACGTTTTTTTTCTTAAAAATATTCGATTATTATTTATTAAACGCGCCACAATATTAGATGATATCTCAT
>TARA_B110000091_G_scaffold90831_1_pt1 | contig 23337 bp, 15 predicted proteins | sample TARA_B110000091 | Tara Oceans TARA_B110000091 (sample SAMEA4397278) | marine metagenome | biome: Polar Biome; feature: [DCM] deep chlorophyll maximum layer (ENVO:01000326); material: water (ENVO:00002006), including particulate matter (ENVO:01000060) such as... | depth 35 m
TATTATTATTATTATTTTTGGCTAGTATCTCGTTAGATGCAAGCTCTAATAATTTGGAGAAACTTGTGGCGTTAAGCTTCTTGGCTATAAAACTGGTGTTAAACTTTCTATTGCTTGCGAGATAGAGTTCATTTCAGAATAAATCAATCTTAGTTTGTTGTTCTTTTCGCTCATTTTACAATTTCGTGAATTTAATTGAATGTAGCTAAGAACCTTTGTAAATCTATCCGATTCGAAATAATCGGCTTGATTTCCAGAGGGAAAATAACAAATCATTTTCTCTTGTTTCAAGACAATTTTATGAAAACCAATTGCTTTCGCAAGCCATTTCAATTCTATTGTTTTCAATAGTTCTGTTGTTTCTTGAGGTACTTGTCCAAATCTATCTTTCAAATTTGAGGCGTACTTTTTTAGCTCTTCTGTTGTTTTTATTTGTTCCAAATCTTGGTACAAAGAAAGTCGTTCGGCAATATTATTGACATACGTATCTGGAATTAATAATTCTAAATCTGTTTCAATCTGAAAATCTTCTACTCGATAAAATTTATCGTTTTTCTCGTCTTTAAATAATTCTTTAAACTCATTATTCTTAAGCTCGTTTATCGTTTGGCTCAGTATTTTCTGATACGTAGCAAATCCTATTTCATTGATGTAACCACTTTGGTTTGCACCCAATAAATCTCCTGCTCCACGAATATCCAAATCCTTCATTGCTATATTAAAACCACTTCCCAGCTCACTGTTTTGCTCAATGGCATTCAGCCTTTTGGTTGCGTCATCACTCAACATGTGGCGAGGAGGAGTAATCATATAACAAAATGCTTTTTTGTTGGATCTACCAATTCTTCCTCTCATTTGATGCAAATCACTCAGTCCAAAATTATTCGCATTATTGATTATCATTGTATTTGCATTAGGGACATCAATTCCTGATTCTATAATAGAAGTTGCTACCAAAACATCATACATTCCGTTTACAAAGTCCATTAACACAGCTTCCATTTTTTGCCCATCTAAACGTCCGTGAATAATTCCAATCTTAGCGTCTGGAACTAACCTTTGTATCATTCCCGATACTTCCTGGATGTTTTGAATTCTATTGTTTACAAAATAAGCCTGCCCTCCTCTTTGCATCTCATAAGAAATCGCATCCCTAATACTCTCTTCGTTAAACACCTGCAAAACAGTGTCAATGGGTTGTCTATTAGGTGGCGGAGTATTAATTACTGATAAATCTCTTGCCCCCATCAATGAAAACTGAAGTGTTCTTGGAATTGGTGTTGCTGTTAAGGTTAGGGAATCAACATTCTCCTTCATTGTTTTGAGTTTGTCTTTTACTCCTACTCCAAATTTTTGTTCCTCATCCACAATCAACAGCCCTAAGTCTTTAAATTTTACACTTTTTCCGGCCAACTTGTGAGTTCCAATCAAAATATCAATCTCTCCTTTTGCCAATTTTTCTAGAGTCTCTTTTACCTTTTTTGTTGATTTAAAACGATTCAAGTAGTCTACTTTACAAGGAAAATCTTTCAACCTTTCGTTAAAACTTCGGTAATGTTGTAAACTTAAGATTGTGGTAGGAACTAAAATTGCTACTTGCTTGCTGTCTGCCACTGCTTTAAAAGCTGCTCTTATAGCAATTTCTGTTTTTCCAAATCCTACATCTCCACACACCAACCTGTCCATAGGAATTTCTTTCTCCATGTCTTCTTTTACAGCAACAGTAGCTTTGAATTGGTCTGGAGTGTCTTCATACATAAACGAAGCTTCTAACTCGTGTTGCAAATAAGTGTCTGGAGAAAAGGCAAATCCTTTTTTCATTTTTCTTTTCGCATAAAGCTTAATCAAATCAAAAGCAACTTCCTTTACTCTCTTTTGGGTTTTATCTTTTAATGCTTTCCAGTTTGGAGTTCCTAGCTTATTTATTTTAGGTTGTTTTCCGTCTTTCCCTGCAAACTTAGAAATCCTGTGAAGCGAGTGAATACTAACGTACAAAACATCTCCTCCTCCATATATTAATCGGATTGCTTCTTGTTCTTTTCCATTAACATCTATTTTTTCCATCCCAGAAAAAGTTCCAACTCCATGATCTATATGAACAATGAAATCTCCTTTTTTTAGTCCGTAAATCTCTTTAAGGCTTACAGCTTCCTTGGATTGTTTATACCCTTCTTTTAATCTGAATTTGTGATAACGTTCAAATATTTGATGATCGGTATAGCACACGATTTTCAAATCATTGTCTATAAAACCTTCTCTTATACTGGTGTGAATCGGAACAAAATCTGCTTCTTTTTCAATGTCCTCAAAGATTTCTTCGAGTCTTTGAATTTGGTTTGGATTATCCGAAAAAATGTAATTTCCGTATTCTGCTTGCGTATTTTCTTTTAGGTTTTGAGCTAGTAAATCGAATTTTTTATTGAAAGCTGGTTGAGGAGATTGGTGGAAATTTAGTGAATTTGTCCCGAAATAATTTTCAGTTCCAAATTCTACAATATTAAATTCTTTCAATTCTCTTTCAAGCTCAGTAGGACTAATGTACATTTCGCTTGGAGCTAACCTTTGTAGCTCTGTATCTAATTGCTCAAAAGTGTAGCGTGCTTTTTTAAATCCTTCCTCAACTTTCTTTTTTGCGATAGAAAAAGATTTTATCCAAACGTTAGAATTAGCAGAGATAAACTCGAAAAATGAACTGCGTGAAGCTTCTAATAACTCTCTTTGAACATTGGGCGTCACCGTGATTTTTTTGTGCGTATTAATGGATAATTGGTCTGCTATATTGAAACTTCTTATTGAGTCTATTTCGTCTCCAAAAAACTCAATTCTGAACGGATAATCAAACGAGAAAGAAAAAACATCTACAATTCCTCCACGCACAGAAAACTGTCCTGGTTCGTATACATAGTCTACTTTATCAAAGTGTTGTTCTATGAATAATTCATTCAAAAAATCGATAGAGTAGGAGTCCCCTACGTGAATATCTAACGTGTTTTTTTTTAGTGTTTTTTTTGTAATTACTTTCTCAACCAAAGCTTCTGGGTAAGAAACAACAACCGTGTTTTTTCTGTTTTTAGAAATCGCATTTAATACTTCTGTTCTTAGTAGAACATTCGCATTATCGGTATTTTCTATTTGATATGGTCTTCGGTAAGATGCAGGATAAAAGAAATATTTTTTATTAGCTTTTTCAGGGTTTATATTTTCTAATGTGTTGAAAAAATAAACTGCTTCTTCCTTATCTGAAAAAATAAATAATTGAAGATTTTCAATTTCTTGGATTGCTGCAGAAGAAATAAAAGCCAAAGAAGAACCCACCAAGCCTTTGGTAAAGACACTAGAAGACTTCTTCGCTAACTCTTTTTTGAGTTCGAATACTTTTTGAGAACCTTTGTATTTCTCTATAATTAAAGACGAATCTTGCTTCATTTAATTCTTTGATTCGTAAATGTAATAAATTCGATTTTTAATGTCATCTTATCTGTTGTTTTTTAAAGTGAAATAATTAAATATAAATTCTTAATTTTACGTTAATTAAAACTAAATGAAAGAACAGCAACATATTTTACTCAAAAAACTGGATGAATTCGTTCGTAAGTATTATAAAAACAAACTCGTAAAAGGTTTGATTTATACGTTCACTATTGTGTTCTTGTTTTTTATTTCTTTGGTTGTTTTAGAATATTTTGGAAACTTTGGTTCCAAAGCTAGGACGGGTTTATTTTTTGCATTTTTAGGTGTTGCACTTGTTACTTTTGTTAATTACATAACTATTCCATTGGTAAGGTTGTTCAAACTAGGAAAGTTTATTGATTACGAAACGGCTGCACAAATTATTGGAACACATTTTGAATCAGTAAAAGATAAATTGCTGAATACTTTACAGCTGATTAAAAATAATGAAAATACGGATAGTGACCTTGTAGAAGCCGGTATCAATCAAAAAATAAATGAATTAAAGCCTGTCCCTTTTGCAAAAGCGATTGATCTTTCAAAGAACAAAAAGTACTTGAAATATGCTGCAATTCCTTTGTTCTTATTTTTTGTAATCCTGTTTATGAACGCTAGTATCATAAAGGATGGGACAAAGAGGTTTGTAAATTATAGGCAAGAATTTGCACCAGAAGCTCCTTTTGTTTTTCAAGTTATGAATCAAAACATGCAGGTAGTCGAGAATGAGGATTTTAATCTTTTAGTGAAATTAATTGGTCTAGAAATTCCGAACGAAGTGGTCTTAAAAGTAAAAAACAACTCGATAAAACTGCGTAAGAAAAGTAAATCTGAATTTGAATATACTTTTAAAAACATTCAAGAAAAGAAAGTGTTTAGTCTTGAGGCGGCTGGATTTTCTTCTATTCCTTATGAAATAACTCCTATTATAAAACCCGTAATTATGGGGTATAAAGTGGAGGTAGATTATCCTTCTTATACTCGTTTATCAGATGTAACTTTAGAGAGTGTGAATAGCCTTTCTGTTCCTCAAGGGACAAGATTAAAATGGGTATTCAAAACCAAAAACACTTCTCAAATTAATTTTTCGGAAAAAGGAAAAGTTATTCAATTAAATGAGTTTGCTAAAAACCGCTTTAGCACTGAAAAAGTGGTAAGAAAAAACGCTTCTTTTATACTTAGTGTTGCTAATAAATTTATGAAAAACAGGGATTCTATTGTTTTTGACATCTCAACCTCTTTGGATCAAAACCCGTCCATATTTGCTGATTCTAAAGCCGACAGTTTAAATGAAAATTTACTCTATTTCACGGGTAAGATTAGTGATGATTATGGGTTTTCTAATTTTGTTTTTAAATATAGAAAGTTTAAAAATGATTCAATAGAAAGTAGGGGTAAATTTACGGCTAAAGCTGTTGGTTTTAATAGTTCTTATAATCAATCTCAATTTTACTATCTGTGGGATGTGGATGAGGTAAATTTGAAATTAGGCGAGTCTTTGGAGTATTATTTTGAAGTGTGGGATAACGACAGGGTGAATGGGGCGAAATCGGCAAGAACTCAATTAATAAAAATAAAGGCACCAACCAAAGAAGAGCTGGAAAAGAACCAAGAGGAGAAGGGTGAATCGATTAAAGATAAGCTTGAGAAAAATATTAAAGATGCTGAGAAATTACGTCAAGAAATAAAGAAAATGACAGAGTCCATTCTGAATAAAAAGAACATGGATTGGCAGGACAAGAAGAAGATGAAAGAATTACTGTCTAAACAAAAACAGCTAAACGAACAGAACAAAGATATCCGAAAAAAAACTCAAGAAAAAAACAAAGAAGAACAAAGGTTTAGTGAGCCAAACGAAGCGTTTATAAAGAAGCAAGAAAAGCTTGATAAATTAATGGCTGAGTTAAAGAATGAAGAGCTGGAAAAGTTGATGGAGAAGATAGAAAAAATGATGGAGAAGATAGACAAATCTAAACTTCAAAAATCATTGGAAGAAATGGATAAAGAAAACTTAGACATGAAAAAAGAGATGGAAAGAACTCTTGAAATGTTTAAGCAGATGGAAATGGATGAAAAGTTAGATGAATTTGCAGAGGAAATGGAAAAACTTGCAGAGAAACAGGAAGAATTGGCTGAAAAGAAAGAAGAAGAAAACACATCTGAAGAACAAGAAAAACTGAACGAAGAGTTTAAAAAAGCTGAAGAAAAACTAGATGAATTAAAAGAAAAGAACGAAGGTCTTGATAAGAAAAAGGATCTAAACGAAATTGAAGAGGAAAAGGAGGGGGCTAAAGACGACATGGAGGAGAGTAAAGAAAGTTTGGATAAAAACGAAAAGCAAGGTGCTCAGAAAAGCCAAAAAGGGGCAGCAAAAAAAATGAAAAGTGCTGCAGCAAAAGCTAAAAGTATGAAAAGTAGCAGTGCTGAAAGTGCTGAAGAAAACATGGAAGATTTACGTGCTTTGTTAGAAAACTTAATTGCTCTTTCTTTTGACCAGGAAGAGGTTTTATCTGATTTGAAAGTAACAAATACTAATGACCCTAATTATGTAAGGCTTGGTCAAAAACAGGTTAAGCTAAAAGATGACGCTAAAATGATTGAGGATTCTTTATTTGCTTTAAGCAAAAGAATAGAACAGATTGCGCCTATTGTAAATAAAGAAATGAATAAAATAAATGATGGAATAAAACAATCATTGAGGGATATTGGAGAAAGAAGTACAAACAGAGCAACTCAAAACCAACAATTGGCTATGACTTCTATTAATAACTTAGCATTATTACTGGATGAGGCTTTGAAAGAAATGCAAAAACAAGCATCTGAAGAAAAAAAACCAGGTAGCGGAGAATGTAACAACCCTGGAGGTAGCAAACCTAAACCTGGAATTCTTCCTGGAATAAAAAAGGCAAAAGGAGAGGCAGGAAAGGCTTTAGGTAAATTGAAAAGTAAACTTGGGGAAAAAGGAAAGGCATCTGAAGGGGAAGGTAAAAACAGTAAGGAGTTGGCAAGAATGGCAGCAGAGCAATCTATGTTAAGAAAAGCATTGGATGAAATGAGCCAAGAGCTTAATAAAGACGGAAGTGGGCTTGGGAATGAATTAAAGAAAATAGAAATAGAAATAGAAAAAGTTGAAGAGGATATTATTAATGATAACATTACTAATCAAACAATTACAAGACAAAAAGAGATCTTAACTAGGCTTTTAAAGTCAGAAAAAGCAATTCGAGAAAGAGAGTTTGATGAAAAAAGAGAGTCTAGTTCAGTAAAAACACTTAGATTTAGTAACCCAAATGAATTTTTGGAGTATAATAGAAGAAAAGAGATGGAATTAGAGCAATTAAAGACTATTCCACCCTCCTTAATTCCTTATTATAAAAATAGAGTGAATGATTACTTTAATCAAAGCAATTGAAATGGATAACACACTAATAAAAAATACAATAATTCTTGATTCAAATCAAGAAAGCATAAATAAAGTAACAAGTTACATTGATTCTATTTATAGCTCTTCTAAAAATGACATAAGTGATACTTATGGAAATGTAATTATTGCAATAACAGAAGCGGTAAATAATGCTGTAAATCACGGAAACAAAGCAGATTCTACTAAAAAAGTAACAATCTCCTGTAAAAAAACAGATGAAAAACTTTATTTTACCGTAGAAGATGAAGGAGATGGTTTTGATTATGAAAATGTTCCTGACCCAACCGATCCTGAAAATTTACATAAATTAAATGGGAGGGGAATTTTTCTAATGAAAAATTTAGTAGATGAAATTTACTTTCATGAAGAAGGAAGAGAAATTGAATTAATATTCAAAATAACATAACTTGGAAAATATTTCTTTTTTCTCAGAAGATATTGATTTTCAAATCAATAATATTGAAAACAACACCAGCTGGATTAACTCCATCATTTCTAATTACTCGAAAATCTCTGGGGAATTAACGTATATTTTCTGTTCAGATGACTATCTATTAAAGCTAAATATTGAACATTTAAATCACGATACACTTACCGACATTATCACATTTGATTATACTAAAACTGGTATAATATCTGGAGATATATTCATTAGTATAGACAGAGTGACTGAAAATGCAAAGTCATTTCTAGTTCCCTTTCAGGAAGAATTGAACCGAGTTATGGCACATGGGGTCCTTCATTTAATTGGATTTAAAGATAAAACCTCGGAAGAAAAAAAGAAAATGAGGGAAGCAGAAAATCTTGCCTTAGAAAATCTAAAATAACGCAAGCAACAGAATTAAACTACTAACGACTTTATTGAGTATCTTTGTACAAAACACAAAGATATGCATCAAAAATATGACTTAATTGTAATAGGAGGAGGGCACGCAGGGTGTGAAGCTGCTGCTGCTGCTGCGAACTTAGGCTCGTCCGTATTACTTATTACAATGAATATGGAGACAATTGCGCAAATGTCTTGTAATCCTGCTATGGGAGGAATTGCAAAAGGACAAATTGTGCGTGAGATTGATGCGTTAGGCGGATATTCAGGGATAATTACAGATAAAACAGCTATACAGTTCAAGTTGTTGAATAAATCTAAAGGGCCTGCCATGTGGAGTCCTAGAGCACAAAGTGATCGAAAAAGATTTGCCGAAGAATGGAGAATGGCACTAGAAAACACACCAAATGTAGATTTCTGGCAAGATACTGTTACAGACTTAATTATTAAGAATAATAAAATTGAAGGAGTAATGACGGGGTTAGGAATATCAATATATTCTCATTCTGTTGTTGTAACAGCAGGAACTTTTTTGAATGGAAAAATTCACTTAGGAGAAAAACAATTTGGAGGAGGTAGGGCAGGGGAAAAAGCCTCTACTGGAATTACAGAACGATTAGTTTCTTTAGGATTTGAAAGTGGCAGAATGAAAACAGGAACTCCGCCAAGAGTAGATGGAAGATCCTTGAATTTTGCTAAAATGGAAGAGCAACCTGGAGATCTAAATCCAGGAAAATTTTCTTTTTCTACGGAAACTAGCCCTTTAAAAAAACAAAGAAGTTGCCACATTACATATACTAATCCAGCTGTACATGATGTTTTAAGAACAGGATTTGAAAAATCTCCTCTTTTCAATGGGAGGATTATTGGCTCTGGGCCAAGATATTGTCCATCTATTGAAGATAAATTAGATCGTTTTGCTGAGAGGAATAGGCACCAAATTTTTGTAGAGCCAGAAGGATGGAGCACTTGTGAAATTTATGTAAACGGATTCTCTAGCTCTTTGCCAGAAGACGTTCAATTTAATGCTATGAGATTAATTCCTGGTTTTGAGAATGTGAAGATGTTTAGGCCTGGTTATGCAATAGAATATGACTACTTCCAGCCCACACAACTGAACTATACTTTAGAAACTAAATTAGTTGAAAATCTATATTTTGCCGGCCAAATAAATGGCACAACAGGTTACGAAGAGGCTGCTTGCCAAGGCTTAATGGCAGGAATAAACTCACACAACAAGAAATACGAAAAAGAGCCCTTTGTTTTGTCAAGAGCAGAATCTTACATTGGTGTTCTGATTGATGATTTAATAACAAAAGGAACGGACGAGCCCTATAGAATGTTTACTTCTAGAGCTGAGTACCGCTTACTTTTAAGGCAAGATAATGCTGACATCAGGCTAACAGAAAAAGGATATAAACTTGGCTTAGCTTCTCAAAAAAGAATGGATAGGATAGAGGAGAAAATTAACGAAACGAACTCTCTTATGAAATTATTAAGAGAAACAAGCGTAGACCACAACTTAATTAATCCAATTTTGGAAAGAAAAAAAAGCTCGCCAATTTCTCAAAAAATGAAGTTTGACAAAATAATTAGCAGACCAAATATTTCGGTGAAAGAAGTAATTACTACCTCAGACACAATTACAGATAAGGTTAATTCTCTTTCTGGGCTAAAAGAAGAGGTGGTAGAGCAGGCTGAGGTTCAGATAAAGTACGAGGGCTATATTGCTAAGGAGCAAAACGTAGCCGAAAAGCTTATCAGGCTAGAGGGGACTAAAATACCCTCAGACCTTAACTATTCAAAACTAAGCTCTCTTTCTACAGAAAGTAAAGAAAAGCTTAGCAATGTTTCTCCAAAAACGATTGGCCAAGCTTCTAGAATTTCAGGAATAAAACCTTCAGACATTAATATCTTATTAATTTATTTAGGGCGCTAATGTATTTGTTCCACGTGAAACTTTTTACAAACCCTCTTTTATGTTTCACGTGGAACATAAAAGAGGGTTTTTCTTTATAAGGTAATAACAATATTTTGTTTTTTTGGTTAATGTGTTGCTATATAGTTGTTTATATGCTGGGCGGGGAGAAAATAAATAGCTCGTTTAAAAAAGGTTCTCCTTTTTTAGGGTAAAGAAGCTTTAGCTGAGTTAAAAGTCGCTTAAATAGGCTAATTTTTAGTTTGGTCAGCTTTGAAAAGCATAGCTTACTTCTGATTCGTTTTATTTCTTTAAACTCTGAAAAGTTCGCAATATATTAAACTTATTTTTTTATTTGGATGAATTATCTCGCCTTCTTTTTCTATTTTTAAAAAATAAAAATAATGGAGTGAGGATAATAAGACTCATTATAGAAAAAAAACAAGTAAGAATAATGTTGTTGTTTTTATTACTTTCGGCTTGTTTTAAATTCATTTTATTTATTGTGCTCTGGTTTGTAGGAGTCCAATTGTGTTTAATTGTTGTGTTTACTAATTCAATTATATTTGAGTTATTTAATAGCGTTTCGTCTAAATAAACATGGTCTATAAACTCTTCTTCTGAAGAATATAACTCAATTTTATTTCTCTTTTTAATTTTAAAAAGTCCGAATTGAGAGTTTAATATTTCATTATTGCTTTGTGTCGTATCTTTAAAAAAAGTATAATAAGAGTGCGCTTGAATTAATGTATTCTCTTTAATTATAGTTTTCTTGTCGCCATTTATAAAAACCCAATTAGAAATATTAACGACAGAATCCGTTGCGTTAAATATTTCCAAATAGCTTGATAATAGGTTGTCCTTATAGCCAACTTCATTAATGAAAATTTGATTTCTATATTTACTATTTCCTTTTTTTATAAAAAAAGCCGAAACCACGGTGTTGTTTTTTAAGCGTATTTTATCCGTTATGTTTATTGTATCATTTGACCAATGTGAAAATTCATAACCGAATTTTGGTTCGGCATTTAGCTTATAATTAATAGTGCTAAAATAGGTTCCAGTAAAACCAGAATCAACTTGGTAGCTATCAAAAAAAACAGATCCTTGATTTGAATTATGATTAAACTGAATAATAAAAGAGGAGTCTAGTTGAAATTTCTCTTTTAAAAAAGAAAATAAATAACCGGGTCTTCTTTCGGCAAAATCAATTATATAATTAACGTTATTTTCCCAGCCTGTTGGCTTTCTTTTCCATTTTCTAAAATGATAAGGGATCTCTGGCTTTAAATTGTTTGCTATTGCATTAATGTGGTTAACCACATTATCTGGTTTAAAAGTAGTGTTTAGGTAATGTGTGAATTTTTGAATATACCTTTTTTTTATTGATTCGTTTTTTAATAATTTTCTGATTATCAGAGAAGACCAAGAAGGAAAAGGCCATAATTCTGAGCTGTATTCGGTAAATCTTATAAGCGTATTTTCCTCGACTCCATTCGTTTTTCTAAGGCCAAAACCAAAATCTGTATCGAACAAAATCCACCTCCATTTTGCTCCATATTTTCTTTCTCTCCAATATCTTATATTTCCTCCAGCGTCAATATTACTTATGTAAACCTGAGCAATATTGTAGTCTAAATAGTTGTCTATATCTATTAGTTTAGACAACTTAACCACATTAGAATCTTGTTTTAAATCAGATTTTTTAATGAATTTTAAAATTCTATTATAATTCAACCTTCCATAATGTTGCACATCACTTCTGTGCTTCATAATTGCAATACTATCTTTATCTAATTTAAAGTGTTGCTTTATAAAGTGTTCGTTTATTTTTTCGCGAATATGGTAAATTCCCCAATAGTCTCCGTTCAGATAAACAATACACGAACGATAGGCTTGTGTTTCAATATTAAAATTCTTAACCAAGCTAGTCATCATTATATCTCTAAAATGAGTACTACAAAAGTCAGAACCAGAATTTCTTAATACAACTGATTTATATTTTTTAAACGGTAAATCCGGAAATAAAGGGTATTTAATTTTCTCTTTTCCGTATTTCTTTCTTGCATGAAGAGAAAAGGATTTTTGTGGCAACATAGCACTAAATTGTCCAAATATTTTAATTCCTAATTTTTGATTAAACCCTACTTTGTTGTTAGTATCAATAAACTCTAAATAAGCTGTTCTTTCCCAGTTTTTATGAAAGTTTGCTCCTTTATAGGGTGAGATTTTTGATGCATTTAGCCCTTTAACATATATGCCTTTTAAGGAGTCATAAAGATCTGAGGGTTTAACTGTTATACATATAATTGGTAAGTTTATTTTACGTCCTGGAAATAGAAAGTTCCTTGTATATCCTATTAAGGTATTTCTATTTTTAACTCTTATTGTTGTTGATTTTTTTAGAGGTATTGGTTCTTTATATTCTATACTTGGATAATCTCCATTCTTAGAATAATAGATTTTATCCTTATTTAGGTTTGAAATATTTAATAAAATAGAATCGCTATAAACTCCTGAAGTGTGTGAAAATATAATAGTATCCTTATTACTCTGAGAAATAGAATAGCTGGTTACTATTAAGAAACAGAACAGTAGTTTCATTTTAATTAAATTATATCATGTTTTGATTACAAATTAATCAATTATTAATCTTGCCGGTTTATTTGCAACCTCCCAAGCAGTGTAGAATACCAGTTTAGTGATTTTTTCTACCTTATCAAACATTATTTTATCTATCTCATCAGTTGCTTTGTGATAATCTTCATGAACACCACTAAAATAAAAAATAACTGGAATGCCTTTTTGTGCAAAATTATAGTGATCTGACCTATAATAAAATCTATTTGGATCGTTTTCTTCGTTAAACGTATAATCTAACTCTAAGTTAGAATATGTTTTATTTGCCGCTTCACTTACTTCGTGTAGTTCTCTACTTATTTTATCTGCTCCAATTAAGTAAACATAATTTGGATGTGTGTGGTTTTCATCCAATCTACCAATCATATCAATATTTAAATCTACAATAGTATTTGATATAGGAAAAACAGGGTTTTCTGAATAATATTTAGATCCCAACAGACCTTTTTCTTCGCCCGATACGGGCATAATTAAAATACTCCTTTTTGGTCCATTCCCATCATTTTTAGCTTTTTGAAATGCCTCTGCTAATTCTAATAAAGCAACCGTTCCTGTTCCATCGTCATCTGCCCCATTATAAACTTCTCCGTTTTTTATACCTAAATGATCGTAGTGTGCGGTAAGTATTACAATTTCCTTTTTTAATTCTGGGTCAGTCCCTTCTACAAAGCCCAGAACATTACTTGTGTTTACAATGCCGTTTTTGTTTGTATAGTCTAACAAAAAGCTATTATAATTAGGTTGGTTAATCAGGCTTGCTCCTGATTCTATACTAGTGATAACGTCTTTTTTTAATTCCTCAGAAATAAACAGAAATAATGTGTTCCCTTTTTCTTTTTTCTTCTTTTTTGGAACCAGTTTTAAAGAAGATTTATTTAAAAAATGATCTAGCCTTCTAAGGTTACTCCTAAAGTTTTTTGACGTAAATAAAACAGTTTTTACTCCTTTATCTTTTGCTATTTGTAGTTTCTTTCTCCAGTTCCAGTTCTCGTAATTTTCTAGGGTATCAAGGCTAATTAATACTGTTTTTCCTTGGATTGATTTAGATTTATAATCGTCTCTATTTTTATCAAAAATTCCATAATTCAAATCAATAATTTCATTTGTATTAACCTTAAATCCTTTCATGTTTATTAAGGAATTAAAAAAATAAAAATCTTTAGAAAACTCATACTTATTTCCATGTAGACTAATTTTTGCATCTGGGATAAATGTTTCTAATAAAGGAAAGTTTTGAAAATAACTTCCATTATTTCCTGGAGCTATACCATCTTTTTTAAATTCATTTTTTAGGTATTCAGCAGTCATTATCTGACCTTTTTTTCCTGTTTCCCTTCCTTCATATTCGTCTGAAGCTATAACAGAAAGGTGTTGTTTTAACTCTTTAGCTGTAATTGAATTTGCATATTCCTCTACTTTCGGATTCTTTTTTATTTTATATGCGTTCTTATATACAGAACAAGAAAATGAAAAAAAGAATGCTGTTAGTAATAAGATATACTTCATAATTAAATTTTATTTACTCTTCTTTCGTGTCTTCCTCCTTCAAACTTGGTGTTAATAAATGTCTCTACAATTTGTAATGCTAAATTTTCTGATATAAAACGAGCAGGAATTGCTAATACATTTGCATTATTATGTTCCCTTGCTAATTTGCAAATTTCTGTATTCCAGCATAGTGCACTTCTTACATCTTTGTATTTATTTACAGTCATATTAATCCCATTTCCACTTCCGCAAATAGCGATTCCCATGCTGTAATCTTTATTTTGAATAGCGTTTCCTACCTTATGCGCATAATCGGGATAATCAACACTATCTTCTGAAAACGGTCCAATATCTTCAAATCCAATGTTTTTTTCTTTAAGAATAACTTTAATTTTTTCTTTTAAATCATACCCTGCATGATCAGATCCTAATACAAAATTCATATTACTATATTGTTTTAAAGTGGTTTAATTTGGTTATAAACATAAAGTTTATGGTTGTAAACATTGAAAATATATTTATTTTTAGTTCTCTTATTATTAATGTTTTATAGTTTAATCTTATTAACCGTTAAAAAGTTAAGAACTATTATTTGTATTCATATCTTATAAAAAAAAATCTTTCTATTTACAATTATTATTGCAGTTGAAAATATTATCCTAATAACAAAATAAAATTATAAGGTATTTATGCTTATGTTTTCAATAAATAAAGATAGCTTAAATTATAAAATTTAGTTAACAAAAACTAAAATCTATAGTAAATGGTAATTGTGATAAATGAATCAAATAATTATTAAATTAATTAATTAACAACTGATAATTAATATTTTAAAATAAAAAAAAGAATGTTAGGTTTAAGTTAATTGATTGTTTAAAAGTTATGAAATTTAATTAAAGCAAATTAAATTAACTTTTTTTGTTCACAGAATTAACAGCTCTTATAATAATAACATATTCTTTAATTAAATTATTTAATATATATATAACTAAACTGAGAAAGTAATTGATAGAAAAGAATAGAAAAAAATTGAAGTATCTTTGGAAATAGAAATATGAAAAATAAAAGTAAAAATATAATTTTAATTACAGCATTGGTTTTTGTCTGCCATAGTTTTTATTCACAAAATATTAACCCAAACGGGTTCAATACTTTTCGGTATGAAAATGATTCAATTTCGGCTGAAGGGTTTTTAAAAAACGGAAAACCAAACGGTTATTGGAAGAACTACGAAAAAAATGGATTAATAAAATCAGAGGGAAATCGAAAATTTTTTATGCTTGATAGCACTTGGAAATTCTACAAAAAAGGGTTTTTAAAAGAAGTTGTTAACTACGAAAAAAATAAAAGAAATGGAGATTTTTTAGAATTTATAGATTCTGGTTTAATTTACTCTAAATCAGTATATAAAAACGACACATTACAAGGAGAACAAAAAAAATATTATTCTTCAGGAGAATTACAATTTTTGTATTTCTATTTGAATGGGAATTACCACGGAAAAGCATATGAACTTGATAAAGACTCTGTTGTTATTTCAATTTTTAATTACAATAAAGGAAAACTTATTAGAAGAGAAAAGATAAATAGATTTGACCGAAATAATAATAAAACGGGAGTATGGAAAAAATATAGTGCAAGTGGTATTTTAATTGAAGAAGGAGCTTACAAAAACGGAAAAAAAAACGGAATATTTAAACAATATAAATATAATGGTGAGCTTAATGAATTAAAAAAATACAATATGAATGAACTAAAGCAAGATGCTGAAGAACTTAAATTTGTAGAACTATATAAAGAATATTATTCAACAGGTGAATTACATTTCACAATTGCAAAAAATAATAATAGAAAAAGACAAGGAATAACACAAGAATATAAAAAAAATGGAGATGTAATTATTACAAAAATTTTTAAGAATGACACTTTATTTGCAGAAGGAATAATTGATAAAGAAGGGTTAAGACAAGAAAAATGGAAGTTTTATTACGAAGGAGAAAAAATAATAGGAAAAGGAAAATATAACAATGACCGAAAAACAGGCACATGGTACTATTATTATAGAACTGGAGAATTAGAGCAAGAAGGAAAATTTAATAAAGGAAATCATTCAGGAAAATGGGTGTGGTATTACAAACATAAATCAAAACATAGAGAAGAATATTACCGAAACGGAAAAGAAGATGGTGAATTTATAGAATACAGTGAAGAAGGAAAAATTTTAACAAAAGGGGATTATTTAAATGGATTTAAAGACGGGAATTGGTTTTACCAGGTTGGAGATCATACTGAAATTGGAAAGTATAGTGATGGAGAAAAAGAAGGAGAATGGCTTCATTATTACGACAATAAGCAAATTTATTTTAAAGGAAAATATAAAAATGGTAAACCCGTAGAAAAACATAATTATTATCATTATAACGGAAATAAAAAATGGATTGGAAATTATAATCTTGGAAAAAAGGAAGGAAAATGGGTCCGATATAACGAAAATGGAGAAATACTAGTTATATTTATTTATAGAAATAATGTTTTGATAAAAACAGACGGAAAAAAAATAAAACCGGCATTTAAAGAAGAGATAGAATAAAATAATATTCTAATTTTATTAGAATTTTATAAATGTTAGATACATTTATAAAATTAAATATTGTTACAGAACTAACTAAAATATAATGAAACGATTAATACCAATAAAATACACAGAGATGTATAAAAATTAGAATTAAGAGAAAAATAAAAATATATTTGTAAAAATTTAAAAAAAGAATAGAATGTCAATATCAGATGCGTACCAAGGAGGACAACAAAAGATGAATATTTCTCACTTAGAAAATTTAGTAGAAGTTGCACTAACAGATGGAGAATTAGTGGAGGAAGAAATATTATTATTAGAAAAGTTTGCAAAAAGACTTAGTATATCTAATAATGAATTAAAGGATTTAATTTCTAACTCAGGAAAACATCCAATAAATCCCCCTGTTGATAGAGAAGATAGATATAAAAGATTTTTTAGACTTATTCAAATGATGCTCTCTGATGGAATTATTGGAGAAAAGCAAGACAAGTTGATTCATAGATTTGCAATTGGTTTGGGGTACTCGGAAGAAAGAACAGAAGAAATTTACGACCAAACGATAGAGTTTGTAAAAAACAAAGTAGACTTTGATGACGCTTTTAAAAAAATTACTCACTAAAAGGAAACAAAAAAAGATTTAAAAAAAGGATTAAGTAATAAGTTTAATACTTTTTTATCTAATAAGTGTAACATAACCATTTCTAGAAGGGCTATTTCCTAAGTTATCTTTTGCTTGAATAAAAAAATACAGACCATAAGTAGAATATTTTAATTAAAACACAACTTTTTTAGATAAAATACTGTCTCCTCTTTTCACTTGGACAATATTTGTAGTTCCTTCCTCAAATTGAGACAAACAGTACATGTAATCTGACATGTTTTTCACTTCAAAATCACCCATTTTCACAACAACATCTCCTTTTTCTATTCCTGCAATTTGCGCGGGTCTTTCTTGTTTTATTCCGTCTATTCTCATTCCTGCCCCATCATATAAATAATCTGGAATTACACCAAGAGTAACCTTGAAAGCTCTTGCCTTATTAGAGGTTTCTTTGGTTTTAGTAAAAGGGATAGTATCGAACTTATTTAACGAAAGAACCACAGACTCTATATAATCAGCCACCTTTACAATTCCTTTAAAATTAATAAACTCGGTGTCGTCTGTTGGTTTGTGATAATCTTTGTGTTGCCCAGTAAAGAAATGAAGTACAGGTACATCAGCCAAATAAAAAGAAGTGTGATCAGATGGACCAACTCCCGAAGAATCAAATTTTGATTTGAATCCCCAAGTATTACAAGAATCTAAAATAGGTTTAAAAACAGGCGAAGTACCAATTCCATAAATAGCTAATCTATTATTAGAATCTAATCTTCCTACCATGTCCATATTAATCATAAAATTCATTTCAGAATTAGATAAAGTAGAGTTTTTTACAAAATAATTGGAACCCCACAATCCTTTTTCTTCTCCAGTAAACGCAATGAACAAAACATTGGATTTTAATTTAACAGTTTTAAATTTACTAGCCAATCCAAGCATTGCAGCAACCCCACTTGCATTGTCATCTGCTCCATTGTGAATTTGTCCTGCGCTATCAGACAAAGAACCCTCTTCTCCGTATCCTAAATGATCGTAATGCGCTCCAATTACAATTGTGCTTTTAGAGTTATTATCAATAAACCCAAGAACATTTCTTCCTTCTATTTCATCACTAAGCATAAGTGTATCATGGGGGTGAGCTTTCATTTTTCTAGTAAAAACTTGAAAATAACTGCTATGATCTCCTTTAGGGATTAACCCTATTTTTTTCATTCGTTCTGCGATATAAGTTGCAGCAATAACCTCTCCTTGTGTTCCAACCTCTCTTCCCTCAAGGCTGTCGTGAGCCAAATAAGTGACATCAGAAACGTAATTTTCTAAATAATTAACAGCAGGAGCTGTTGTTTGTGTGTTACAAGCAACCAACAAAGTGGCAGAAAGTAATATATAAAGTAATTTCATAAGTTAAATTTATTAAATATCAGGTTTCACTAAAACTTTTGCAAAGATAAAGGTTCTTAAAGGTATAAGAATATGATTTACATTATATTTTTATTAAAATAATTCAATTACTTTTGGTGTACAAATCTATAAACACAATGAAAAAAGTAACAATAGTCCTATTAATTCCCTTTTTTATAGCCTGTTCGGGCTCAGGAAAAGTTGACTCCTATTCTGGAGAAACTGAAAAGTGGAAAGAGCCTCAAGAAGAAGTTCATTTAGCAAACATCAAGCAATTAACTTTTGGAGGAGATAATGCCGAAGCATATTGGAGTTTTGACAACAAAAGCCTTGTTTTTCAAACTAAATTCAACAAATGGGGAGCAGAATGTGATCAAATTTATACGATGCCAATTAGTCAAGATTTGAGTGACGGAACAATACCGCAACTAATAAGCACAGGATTTGGAAGAACTACTTGTAGTTATTTTATGCCTGGAGATACCACTATTATTTATGCTTCTACTCACTTGGGAGACTCGGCTTGTCCAGTTGAACCACCAAGAGGAGATAAATATGTATGGCCTGTTTATAGTGATTTCGATATTTTTGTAGCAGATTTAAAAGGAAATTTAAAGAAGCAACTTACCTTCAGAGATGGTTATGACGCGGAAGCAACCGTATCTCCAAAAGGAGACTTAATTGTATTTACTTCGGACCGCTCGGGAGATTTAGAACTGTACACGATGAACATTGATGGTTCAGACATCAAACAAGTTACTAGCGAACTAGGATATGACGGAGGAGCATTTTTCTCACCAGATGGAACTAAATTAATTTTTAGAGCATCTCGTCCAAGAACGGAATTAGAGAAAAAAGAATACAAAGATTTATTAGCAAAAGGATTGGTACAACCTACAGCTATGGAGTTATTTATATGTAATGTAGACGGAAGCGACATGAAACAAATTACAAATCTAGGAGGAGCTAATTGGGCACCATTTTTCCACCCTTCTGGAAACAAAGTAATCTTTAGTTCTAACCACATTACAAAATCATTTCCTTTCAATTTATTCATGATAAACTTGGACGGATCAGGACTGGAACAAATCACATACGACAAAGCATTTGATTCGTTTCCAATGTTCTCTCCCGATGGAAAAAGAATCGTATTCTCATCTAACAGAGATAACGGAGGAGGCAGATCAACTAACATGTTCGTAGCTGATTGGGTTGATTAGAAGCTAGCCAATAGTTATTAGTAAAAAGTAATTAGTCCTTAGCACACCTTGTACTAAGGACTTTTTTGTTTTAAATAGCTAACACTGCATTGATATTTCGCCTTACCATTTTCTTATCCTTTCTGCTTGTCATTCCCTTGAAATAGGTAATGACACTGGTTTAGAATAAACTCTACCTAAAGTCGAGTAATACCCTCTCTCTTAAAAGGAGGCAAGGAGGCTGACTTTTCATCTTTCATTCGCAAGCTATCTAAAAATATTTTCATTTTGTTAAAAACACGGTTTTTAACAAAATAGCTTTGTTAATTCACAAAAATGTCTACATTTGTGAATAAGCTAGACCACCAAAAAAGTTTAGTTTGTTCACAATAAAATGAAAAACAGAAAGTTAAGCTCGTATAAAGTAAAAAAAATAATAAAGTACTTTTGTGCAGACATTGATGCTACAAAAGCATCTCTATTGCTTGGTTTTAACCGAAAAACGATAAATAGATACTATTCTATTTATCGCAAATGCATTTATACTCATCAAAGAGAAAAGCTGGAAGAGACAGCAAATAGCTACTCATTATCAAAAGATTATGTAAACTCATTGTATAATTCTTTTACCAAAGGAATTGCGCAAGGTGAGGAAAATAAATTAGTGGTGGTAGTAGAAAATGGAGATAATCTTCATATTTATCAGCCTTATAATTTTGTAGAGCATTTTTCTGAAACAGTGAAAAATGGAGTTAACCAAATTGAAGAATCTGTTCCTGATGCTTTAAAAAAGTATTACAAAGGTGTAAAAGATCACAAATACATCAAATACATCTCATTTAGTAACGAAGAAGGAAGCCGCACAAACCGGTTTTTGACTTACGTAAAAAACAGACTTAGTAAATTTAATGGAGTATCAAAATACTACACGTATCACTTGAAAGAGTGTGAGTGGAGATGGCAAAAATCACAAGAAGAAATGGAGGAAGAGTTATGGAAATTATTCAAAAACCATGACGGTAACACTCTGTTATTTAAATTAGAAAGTCCATAGTGGATGAGAAAAAAAATTGAGAAGCTAAGAGTGATTTAAAAACAAGAACTAGTTAGGCTCAATAGGAAAAAAGAAAAGATGAACAAAACGCAACAATCCTTAATCGATTCCATTGGGAAAACTCCCATGGTAAAATTGCACGAGCTAAGCGACATTTACAACACCAATGTATATGCAAAACTCGAAGGTTTTAATCCTGGACATTCGGCAAAGGACCGTACTGTTCTTAATATGATTGAACAGTCAGAAAAAGAAGGGAAATTAGAGAAAGGCGTTTCTACTTTGATAGAAGCAACCTCTGGAAACACAGGATTTAGTTTAGCAATGATTTGTGCTATAAAAGGATATAAATGTGTTGTATGTGTAAAAGATAAATCATCTATAGAGAAAATAAACGCGATAAAAGCTTTGGGAGCAAAAGTGGTTTTATGTCCGAGTGGAGTAAAAGCAGACAACCCAAGATCTTATTACAAAACGGCAGAGACATTAAGTAAATTAATTCCAAATGCTTTTTATATCAACCAGAATTACAATTTGGATAATGTAGGAGCGCATTATGCAACAACAGGACCAGAAATTTGGGAACAAACGGAAGGAAAAGTAACTCATCTTATATCTTCGGCAAGCACGGGAGGTACGATTTCTGGAATTGCTAAATTCTTGAAAGAGAAAAACGAAAACATTGATGTAACGGCTGTAGATAGTGAAGGTTCAGTTTTGAAACATTTTCATGAAACAGGAGAATACGACACTTCATTGAAAAGAAAAACAATGCTTGAGGGAGTAGGGAAGGATATTATTCCTCCTAACGTCTTAATGAATAGCATTGATAGATTTATAAAAATAGACGACAAAGAAAGTGTGAAAAACATCTTGCAATTAGCTCGTAAGGAAGGAATTATGGCAGGAGGATCTTGTGGGGCAACTATTGAGGGACTGAAAGCTATTGCTCCAGAACTGAATAAAAAACATACGGTAGTATTGATGTTCTCAGATCACGGGAGCAAGTATTTATCTAAGTTTTATGATTTTGATTGGCAAAAAGAAAATGGCTATTCAAATGAGAAAGAAGACGAATTGACAACAGTAATAAACGAATTTTATTTTAACAACAATAACAAGTAAGAAAGATGGCGGATTTATTTGAAAAAATAGCAAAAGGAGGAGAACTAGGAAGATACCGATCTAAAACAGAAGGGTACTTTATGTTTCCAAAACTGGAAGGAGAATTGGCTCCAAGAATGATGTTTAACGGAAAAGAAGTACTGAACTGGAGTTTGAATAACTACCTAGGTCTTGGAAATCACCCAGAAATAAGAAAAACAGATGCACAAGCAACTGCAGACTGGGGATTGGCTTATCCAATGGGATCTAGAATGATGAGTGGAAATACAAAATACCACGAGCAATTAGAAAATGAGTTGGCTGATTTTGCACAAAAAGATGCAGGATTAGTCGTAAACTTTGGTTACCAAGCAATAGCTTCATGTGTAGATGCATTGGTAGATAGACATGATGTGATTGTGTATGATCAAGAGTCACACGCTTGTATCATAGATGGGGTGAGAATGCACCAAGGAAAAAGATACATGTTTAAGCATAACGACATGGAGAGTTTTGAAAAGAACTTAAAGAGAGCAGAAAAACTATCTAAAGAAACAGGAGGAGGAATTCTTGTGATTTCTGAAGGAGTTTTTGGAATGAGAGGAGACCAAGGATTGCTAAAAGAAATATTAGCCTTTAAAAAGCAATATAATTTCAGAATCTTGGTAGATGATGCTCACGGATTTGGAGTGTTGGGAGAAACAGGATACGGAGCAGGAGAAGAGCAGGGAATACAAGATGAAATTGACGTATATTTTGCAACATTTGCTAAATCTATGGCAGGAATTGGAGGATTTATTGCCGGAAATAGAGAAGTAATTGATTTCTTGAAATACAACCTTCGTTCACAAGTATATGCGAAATCTTTACCTATGCCATTTGTGATTGGAGCATTAAAAAGATTGGATATGATGAGAGGCGATTTGTCATTCAAAAAAAAACTGTGGGACAATGTAAACTTATTACAAAACGGATTGAAAGAAAGAGGTTTTGAAATAGGAAGCACCAACTCCTGTGTAACACCAGTTTACATGAAAGGGTCGCTAGAAGAAGCAACTCACTTGGCATATGACTTGAGAGAGAACCACAGAATATTTTGCTCTATTGTAGTGTACCCAGTTATACCAAAAGGAATGATTATATTTAGATTAATCCCAACAGCTTCACACAGCAAAGAAGATGTAATAGAAACATTAGATGCTTTTGAAGTAGTAGCAAAAAAACTAGCCGAAAAAGAATATGATTTACCAGAAATGGCTACGTTTAACTTGGTAGAAAACGAAGCATAAAAATTGGATTAATATTTATTGAAAATGCTCAGCTTTGCTGGGCGTTTTTTGTTTTTATTAATTGGAAATTAATTCTCCAATTTTTCAATCATTTCTTTGAACATGTTGAGAATAAACTCTAGTTTACCCGAATCACAAGCCGCACTAAATGTCTGGTTATCTACTTTTACACCATACCAATCTTGTTTGCTGTTTTCGTTCAGAATCCAATCTAGGGTGAGGTGTGCCATAGAGGTATTGGATAAATCTATTTCTACTTCCCACCCAGGAACATCAGATGTAGTGATTTGAATCCCATTTCCCTTCTCCCATTTTCCATCACAATTATATTGAAACCAATCTTGTATCCAGTCTAATATTTCCATTTT
>TARA_B110000091_G_scaffold163168_1_pt1 | contig 23054 bp, 18 predicted proteins | sample TARA_B110000091 | Tara Oceans TARA_B110000091 (sample SAMEA4397278) | marine metagenome | biome: Polar Biome; feature: [DCM] deep chlorophyll maximum layer (ENVO:01000326); material: water (ENVO:00002006), including particulate matter (ENVO:01000060) such as... | depth 35 m
CCAAAGACCCCCTGAAGCCGTTCCTACATAGATAATTTCTGATTGCGCATGGACGACATCAATTGAAGTGACCCGTCCTGCCATACCTCCCGGCCCGATACTTCTTGGTTCAATTTTTTCAAATAAACCCATGTCTAACTTTTGAGAAGCAAGTAAAAAAGGGATCAAGAGGATATAAGAAGTTAGAATCTTTTTCATGATTTTACATTTTATTTACTTTAAATTATATTTAAAGTAGCTCGCTATGCGCATACTATTACACAGTAGGGTAAAGGAAATTACAAGCGGAGTAGACGCGCCAATAATTACTTAATGGTAGGCTGAAGTTTAAAGCGCGGTTTACAGCGAAATGAGCAGCAGTAGGTTAAGGTCTACTTTTTTCGTTCAGGGGTGATCATGATATGTGCTCTGTGTGTACCGGGATCCATGATCCAAGGCTCACTTGGGGTGGACGGCTTAGTGGGTAGTCCAGTCGATGCTGGGGTCGCAAATGGGACATAAATGACATATCTGAGGTAGGTGTTTTCAATTTCTTGAGTTTGAGCGTTGATGTCTCCGCTCATAACATATAAAGTTGCCCTTGTCGGCATTTTTAATGCACCAGAGATAGCTTCTGATTCTCTAATGTCAAAGATGGATTTGAAGTCAAGACCTTCCGCTTTTAATACCCTACCTCTTTCCATAAAAGGCTCTAAATCAGAATGGTAAGACGATACATTAAAGCCATCAGTCTCAGGATTGTCGGCTAAGCAAATCATATTATTTGTCCCTTTTCTAAGCACTTCCAAAATGCCGTTCTCACGATATCCTAATACGGTTGATTGTGCTCTAAACTCCTCTGGACTGGCCAAAACAGCGGTACTAATTTGCCATTCAACGCTTGGATATTGGGCACAGGCTGAAAGCGATAAAAAAGGGATTATGGCGAATAAAAAATTACTGAAAGAAATTCTCATGGTAATATGATTTAAGTATTATATCAAGAGAAGTCAATCCAAAACATCAATCCTCTATATTAACAAGATAATAATTTTTTTTCCCTTTTTGTGCTAGAATATATTTATTATTTAGAAGAGGAAAATCAACTGGGGCGTCTGGTGTATGTACTTTTTGCTTGTTTATGCTGACGCCACCTCCCTGAATCATTCTCCTCGCTTCCCCCTTTGAGGCAAAAATAAGTCCTTCGGTTGCCTCGGTCAAGAGTTCGGTTACTGATGACAATGATTCATAATCTTTTCTAGAAAGAATGACTTGCGGAACACCTTCAAGTACTTGCAGTAACCATTCTTCATCAAGTGTTGATAAATCCTCTTGCGTAGATTTTCCAAATAAAATTTGAGAGGCTTTTTTTGCCATCTCTAAGTCTGATTTTGAATGGACGCGCTCCGTTATTTCTTCTGCTAAGCTTGTTTGGAGTAGTCTTAAATGCTGATTTTCTTGATGCTGATGGATCAGTGTTTCTATTTCCTCTCTTGACTTTAGACTGAAAATTTTGATATAGGTTACTACATCATCATCAGAGGAGTTAATCCAATATTGATAAAATTTATAAGGAGTCGTTTTTTTCGGATCTAACCAAATATTTCCACCTTCTGATTTCCCAAATTTAGTACCATCTGCTTTGGTAATTAGGGGTGTAGTTATGGCGAAAGCTTCACCTTGACCTTTCCGTCTGATGAGTTCTGTTCCCGTCACAATGTTTCCCCATTGATCAGAACCTCCCATTTGAATTTTTATGTTTTTATTTTTCCACAACCAATAAAAGTCATATCCCTGAACTAATTGATAACAAAATTCTGTAAAAGACATCCCTGTGTCTAACCTACTCTTAACAGAATCTTTGGCCAACATATAATTGATTGAAATATGCTTACCGACCTCTCTAATAAAGTCTAGAAATTGAAATTCTTTGAACCAATCCTGATTGTTTACCACTTCTGCGCCATTGATGCCATCAAAGGATAAAAACTTCTTGAGTTGGGTGGTAACTCCATTGATGTTATGATTGATGACATCCTCATCTAATAAATTTCTTTCTGTAGATTTTCCAGAAGGATCACCTACCATGCCCGTAGCGCCACCCACCAATGCATAAGGTTTGTGACCACATCTTTGGAGATGAACTAAGCTCATGATTTGAACCAGATTACCAATATGCAAAGAATCTGCTGTTGGATCAAACCCAATGTAAGCACAAGTCATTTCCTTGTTGAGTTGTGCCTCAACATTGGGCATTTTATCATGGACCATGCCCCTCCAAGTCAATTCAGCTAAAAAATCAGTCATTTTTATTATTTAGAACGTAAAAATAAGCGCTCTTATTTAATAAAAGCCATGGGACAGAGGTAATTATTGATATCGATAGTTTAATAATTAAATAAATTCTCTTTTATGGATGGTTGTATTAATCAATCTTATCAATATTTTTGGGATATGGCTGAATATGGTGAAATAATAAAAGATTTTAAGGCAAAGAAATATGCACCTATTTATTTCTTGCACGGAGAAGAATCTTTTTTTATTGATAACATTGTTGCTCATTTTGAAACTGAATTGCTAGATGAGAGTCAAAAAAGTTTCAATCAATACATACTGTATGGTAAAGAAATTGACATCTCTCAAATTATAACCACAGCAAGAAAATTTCCTATGATGGGAGATCGACAGCTTATTCTTGTAAAAGAAGCTCAAGATATTAGAGATTGGAAAAAAGACCAGAGTATCGAAGCGTTACATCATTATTTGAAGGCACCCGTACCCTCCACTATTTTAGTGTTTGCCTACCAACACAAATCTATAGATAAAAGGAGTAAGCTGGCAAAAGCCTTGGCTAAAACCACCATCATGATGGAGTCAAAAAAAATATATGACAACCAAATTGGCCCCTGGATTCAGGATTATTTAATTGCTAAATCCCTTAAAATGAATCAAAAAGCGGTAATGATGTTGTCTGAAAACATTGGCAATAATCTTCAAAGATTGTCTAGTGAAATAAATAAATTAGCTATAAATATGACTAAGGGTCAAGAAATAGATGAGCAGCACATTCAAAATTATGTAGGAATCAATAGAGATTATAATATTTTCGAACTTCAAAAATCCCTTTCTTTTGGTGATTTCTCTAAAGCATTTAAAATCATCGACTACTTTTCTTTAAATTTATCGAAGAATCCTTTCGTGTTAACTATTGCTCAGTTATTTGCGTACTTTAATAAAATTCTCATCATCCATCAATCATCAGTAAAAGAAAAGCATCAGATTTCATCCCTTATTGGAGTTAATCCCTATTTTGTGGGAGAATACTTGAATGCCAGTAAAAGGTATAGTTTGCCTATCGTATTGAGAAATATCGAATTAGTGCACGATACAGATTTAAAATTCAAGGGGATTAAACCTTTTGCAAGTCCTAAGGAAAAGGAAGCCGCTCTTTTAAAAGAATTGATTTTTAAATTGATGCACTAGAAGCAGTTTCAATGACTTACTTTTGTCAGCATAATGAGTGAACCTATCAAGAACGTATTCACATTCTTCATAATTATCTTTGGATTCCAATTGTACGGTCAAAATCCGATTCAGGATCAACATAATGACCCTGCTTACCTACAATCTATTTCATATTTTGAAGCGGGGCGTTATGAAGCGGCCGCAGTGGGGTTTAGACACTATTTAAAAACGGGGAAAACCACTTCCTTTTTGGTAGGGGCAGATTTTTATCTTGCACAGATTGATCTAAAGGCCAATCAAAACATCCAACCAATGATACAATTCATGAATCATCACAAGGTTGCGCCTTTCTATGTTAAGTCCTTGCTCGCTTTGGGTAATTATCATTTTGATTTAAAAGAGTATAAAAATGTGGTGCCTTATTTTTACCGTATTCCACCCAATAATTTATTAGAATCCGTTTATGTCAATGTGAGATTTAAATTGGCCTATAGCCTTTATATGGACCAACTCTATAATGAAGCACTTTCTTTGTTTAATGAGGTAACTTATTATTTTCAAGACGAAAAATATAAGGCCCATTATTATGCAGGTGTAATATACTTTAACAATAAAGACTTTGATAAGGCATTAAAGCAATTGTTATTGGCTCAAAAAGTGCCTGAGATGTATAAATTGACGGCACCCTTCATCGCTAAGATTTATTTAAATCAAAAGCAATACACTGAGGTTATTGCCTATGCTGATGAGCATCTTGGTAACACAGAGGGCATCAATTTAGAAGGTAAAATTATATTGAATAGACTGGCGGCTGAAGCATCGTTTGCACAATTAAATTATTCAAAGGCGATTCAATATTATACCCAAGTCCTTCTGTTAAGTAAATCAAAAGGAGACGTAGCCTTGTTCTTTAATTTTGGGTACTCATTAGAGCAAGCTGGGAAAATGGAGGACGCGGCAGACCAATATAAAATTGCCGCCTTATCTGAAGATACATTAGGTCAACTCGCTGCATTTAGATTGGGACAAATTTATATTGAATTAAATCAATTTAATACTGCTATCAATGCCTTTAAAATTGTTTTGGAAAGCGAATTCAGTCCGGAGTTAAAAAATCAATCTTATTTTTTGATTGCCAAATCTTGGTTTCAACTTCATAACTTCGAAGCCACCATTGATGTATTAAATAACTACTTAAAAGACTATCCAAATAATGAGAATAGTATTGAGACGGCACAGCTTTTGGCTGATGCTTATCTATATACTTCAAATTATAAAGCCGCCATCGATCATTTAGAAATAACCCAACTTAAAACTTGGTCGCTTAAAAAAACCTATCAAATGGTTACCTTAAAATACGCTCAAATTTTATTTAATGATAAGCTTTATGATGAAGTAAAATATTGGCTTTCAAAATCATTAATGAATGCGGTGGATTCAAAATTTCAATTAATGGCAAATTCATTGATGGCTGAATGTCTCTCTGCACAGAATAAATATGGTCTAAGTATAAGTTATTTTGATCAGGTAATTGCCTCAAAAAAGGTGAGTAAGGAGCAGAAAAGTAAGGCCTATTATGGTCTAGGATATGCTCAATACAATATGGAGCAATATGAAATAGCCTATCAAAACTTTTCTTTGTTTCTAAACTTGAATACTTCAAAAAACCATGTTTATATGAATGATGCTGTCTTAAGAGCGGCTGATTGTTTGTTTATCTTAAAAAGGTTTGATGAAGCTATTTTGATGTATCGAAAGAACAAGGAAAAAGTAGGGCAAGAATATGCCAATTATCAAATAGCTAACATTTATTATTTGAAAAACGAGTTAGAAACGGCTCAAAAAATGTTTGAAAATTTCATTGAAAATTATTCAAACTCATTTCTTGCTGACAACGCAACCTTTCAGCTAGGAGAAATACTGATTGACTTAGAAAAGTTTGAGTTAGCCATTGCTAATTTTAATTATTTTGTAGATCGCTATGACAAAAGTGCATTGCTTCCCAATGTATATGAAGGAAGAGCCGTTGCCTACACAAATAAAAGTCAGTGGGCCGATGCGGTTAAAGATTATTATATCATTTTGGATAACTATTTGAGTCATCCGATAGCAAATGAAGCCATTTTAGGACTTCAAAATATTCGAAATAAGGGTTTTGAAATTGATGACTTTGATGAATATATGGTTAAACTAAGAACCCTTAATCCTAACAACGCGAGTTTAGAATTCATTTCATTTGAGCAATTGAAAAACGATTATTTTAATCAAGATTATGAGCAGTTGATACAGGGGATAAATGCTTTTAGAAGAGTTTATCCAAGTACGCTACATAATTATGATTTGTATTACTTTATGGGAGATGCCTATTATGAACTCGGTCAGTGGGAGGCGGGTATCGCTCAGTTTGAACCGATCATAAGCCATCAGCAAGGGGCTTACCTTGGTAGAGCCCTCACCAAATCAGCTAAGGCAAATATGAGTCTGAAAAGATATGACCAAGCCATAGATTTATTTTTATTACTAAATGAAAATGCCAGTAGCGAACGAGAGCTTGGCCAAGCTCAGGAAGGTTTGATGACGGCTTATTATGCCAGCAATAATGTTGAAAAGGCCTTACCAATAGCTCAAGAAATGAGTGAAAATATTACTTTATCAGAAAGTAAAAGGAATCTGGGTAACTTATATTTGTTGAGGATTGCAATGAATAACCTTGAATATGATAAAGCCCTATTACTTGCGGAGTCATTGATTGAAAGTACAGATAATCAGACTGGTGCTGAAGCAGCTTTTACCATGGCCGAAATACGATACAAGGAGAATGATTACCCAGCTTCGATAGAACAATGCATCATACTACTTGGTAAATATGGGCTATATGAACAGTGGACTGATAAAACTTATTTGCTATTGGTGGATAATTACATGGCTTCAGGAGAATTGCTTCAAGCCAAAGCCACTTTAAATTCCATATTGGAAAACACGGAGAATGACGTGCTTAAAATTAAAGCGGAGGATCTTCTTGAGGATATAACGCAGTTAGAAAAAATAGTACTTACCGAAGAAAAAGATTCGATAGATGGTTAAAAATGTTCTTAAGTTCTATTTACTTTTTCTACCCTTGCTTTCTTTTGGTCAAAGTCCTCAAGAAATAGAGTCTGCGGAGTTCATTGTAGAAAAGGACAAGGATTTGAAGCTCCCCAAAAGGCAAAGATTATTTGAACACGTCAAGTCAAGTCCAACTTCGGCTGGTTTTGACTCATTAACTTTTGTTTTAAAAGAGATTCCTTTTGAAATCCGATCTTACCATCCAAATTTGAAAGTAGAAAAACTTGAAAATCCAGCTGAAGAAAATTTATATGACCATTTAATAAATATGGGTTATGGCTCATACAACACTCCAGGGATATTGTATGAATACAGCACCCATCGCTTAACCTCTCCAAACTACGGGATAAGAATTGACCTAAAAAAACATCAAAAAGGCCCTATTCAAGATAATTATAGTGGTGAAAGCACTTCTGAGGTCAAGCTGTGGCATACGATGAATTTGAATAAGGGGATATTATCAACGTCACTCGACTATGGATACGATAAATTTTATAATTATGGGATGCTTGATGATTTGAGTGCCTTGTCTAGTTTTTCAGATACAGCAGATCATTACCTCAGAAGGCAACACCGTTTTAATTTACATTTTGATTACCTCTTAAAAACAAAAGGTGAAAGTAATATTCATATAAAGCCAGAATGGCATTATACCGGGCAGCAAGGTTTTGGTAAAATAGATGAAGTAACAAGTTATTATTCAGGAGGCAATGAAAATGATTTTGTTTTAAATTTTAATTTAGATGCATTGAAAAGGAAATCTTGGATGTTTGATTTTGATTTTTTCATGGCTTTGACGCAATTCAATAATAAACGATCTGAAAATAATCAGCGAATATGGGCCTATGGTATTCCAAAAATAAATTTAACCTTTAATGAATGGTCTGTATCTGCGGGATTTAAAATTGGTTTCTATGATGATGCTGCAGGAGGAGGGTCCGGATTTTTATTACCTGATGTAGCGGTATCTTATACCTTTGGTAATCATATCTCTATATACGGAGAAGTAAAGGGCCAGGTCATTAGGAATGATTTTAACAGTGTAGTGAGTCAAAATAGATATGTATCTGACAGTATCACCTTAAATACTAGCATTGAGAAAATAGGTTTGAAACTAGGTATGTCGGGAGGACTTCTTCCTCGTATGACCTACCATATTAACGTATCGATAAAATCGATAGATGATCAGCTTTACTTCACAAACAATAAAATGGATCCTTCCTATTTTGACGTTGTTTATGATGTAGGGAATAGTTCTCGGTTTGATAGTGAAAGTTATCTGAATTTTGATGTAGCGAATGATGTATCATTGTTTGCCGTGTTTACATTCAATCAAATTAAAACCAGTACGATTAAAACACCCTGGCATACTCCGTCAACATCGTTTCAAATGGGAGCTAAACTCGGACTCATAGAAGATAAATTATTTTTGTCACCTTACTTCATTCATCTATCAAATATAAAGGCGTGGTCAAAGGCTGACGAAATCATTGTCTTACCAAATATTTTAGATTTTGGGATAGATATCAACATGTTATTTAATTATAAAATAGGGGCATTTTTAAAAATCCGGAACCTATTAGGCAAAGAGAATCAAAGATATAATCTATATAGTTCAAGAGAATTTGATATTTATGGGGGAATCAGTGTGCGTTTTTAATTGTAAATATATATTTTGCATGTATGAATAGGTCTTCGTGCTTTTTTTAATCTGATTCTTAAGAAATAATATATGGTGACGACAAGTAATCTAGAAGAAAATGAGAAAAATGATCTTCAAGTACAATTGGATGAAGGAGAAGATTATGGTCTACCCCAGTTGGATTTTTCACCCTTAGATCCACTTGAATTCAATAATATTGGAATCACAAGTCCATCATCGAGCAGTTCAATCGATGATAAAACTCAGCCTAGTTCAGCATCAGAAGAACCCAGTGAAGTGCCACCCTTAGTTGAGGTTGAAGAAACCTCGGCTTATATTTATCAAGGAAATGGGAATCAAAAGTTAAAATTTATCTTTGTTGTCGTATTAGGTGTATTATCTGCTTCTATCATTGGTATTACCTTGTTGAGTATGGCTGAGGATCCCAAGCCAATAGTTAAAAAAGAGATCAAAAAGGCAATTAAACCAGGACTCGTCATTAAAGAAGTCATTGAATCTGAAGTGGCTATTGATACGCCTGAACCAGAACCCGTCGTTGAAGAAGTCATTGAATCTGAAGTGGCTATTGATATGCCTGATCCGGAACCTGCGTTAAAGTCGACTGGAGCTATTTCAGAATTAACTCAGCCGATGAATAAATATTTTTTAATTGTTGCTAGTTTTTTAGATAAAGACTTGGCAATAGATTATGCCAATGAATTGACCTTATTGGGCTCAAAGGTCATCATCATTCCTCCATTTAGTAATAGCAGATTCACCAGAGTAGCTCTTGGCGAATATGAAACACTTGAAACAGTTAGTGTTGGAATAAATAATTATAAAGACGAATTCGATGAGCAGCTATGGGTGCTAAAATATTGATTGATCAGAGGTCAAGGATTTCTTTCATTTGAACAATATTTTACTGATTTTCTAGTTGTAGAATAAATTTAATTTCTTTGCTTCAAGAACTTTTTTCTTTTTGAATTATATTCTAAACAAATTCTAATTTATGACAACCTTTTCTTTATTACTCCAAATAGAAGAAATAATACCAGCTGGTGAAGCATCACTTAGTTTATTTATTTTATTAACCAAAGGAGGGTACATGATGATTCCTCTTATCATTCTTTGGGTCATTGCCGTTTATATATTCATAGAGAGAATACTAGTTCTCAAACACGCATCTAAAACTCCTGAAAATTTTCAAAACGAAATAAGAGAAAAAGTACAGTTAGGTTCTATTAATGAGGCCAAATTAGTTTGTAGTAAAGTGGACACACCCGTCGCAAGAATGATTGAAAAAGGCATTTCAAGAATCGGAGCCAATATGTCAAATATAGAAGCATCTATTGAAAATATTGGTAAAATAGAACTCAATAAATTAGAGAAAAACTTATCTCTGCTTGCTACTATTGCTGGGGCAGCGCCCATGATTGGTTTTCTAGGTACGGTTACAGGTATGATTCAAGCGTTCATCTCTATTGCTCAGGAAGAGGGAGCGGTAAGTCCTAAATTATTGTCTAGCGGCATTTATGAGGCCATGATTACGACTTCAGTAGGATTATTCGTAGGGATTATTGCCTATCTCGGTTATAACTATTTAGTCACACGTGTACAAAAGCTCGTCCATAACATGGAGTTCACTTCGATAGATTTTATTGAGTTGCTACAAGAGCCAAAAAAATGAATATTAATTCAAAATATAAAGTAGATGCGACTTTTAGTATGTCGTCTATGACGGATATCGTTTTTTTACTATTGATTTTTTTCATGCTGACCTCTTCATTCATTACCCCCTCAGGCCTTCCAGTTAATCTACCTACCTCCAAATCTTCTGCGATTGTTATGCAAAAAGTAAGTGTCACGATAACCAAAGAATTGGGATACTATGTCGATGACCAACTTATTTCTAAGGACCAACTAGAGGGTATATTGAGAAGCTCATTTAATGGAGAAGAGGGCTCAGTAGTATTGCATTGCGATAAAACGGTACCCGTTGAGGACTTGGTTTATGTGGCATCGATTGCCACCATGCTTGAAGCTAAAGTTTCCATTGCTACGAAACCCAACTTGTGAAAAAGGAGTCAAATAGATTTGAAAAAAAAAGTGCGGTCATCACTTTAATATTGCAAATCGTATTATTATGTGGGCTCTTTTTTGCGGTTGCTTGGAAAGAACCTAATCCTCCCATTACTCAATATGGCATTGAACTTGGCTTTGAAGTATTCACCGAATCCGAAGAAGCGAATCCCAATCAAAAAAATAACTTACCAACGGATAATAGCCAGATTATCCCAGAGGATATGGGCAACGATGAAATAATCCCAGGTGACGCAAGTGAGTTACAGGAAATTTCGGAAACGATCAATGAACCGCAGGATGACATTACAGATCAAGAAGTATTGACCGACCAAATAGTTCCATCGTCAGAAGCAAAGGAGTTTCCAGAGGATGAAACTGCAGCTATTTTAGATGAATCAGAACAGAGTTTGGAAAATTTAGAAACGGTGCCGAAAGTAGAAGAGGTCATTGAATCGAAAGAAAGCACAGACAAAGAAACCATGAGCACGGATGAGGCAGTGCCCCAAACATCGTCTATTGATGATTCTAAATCAGAATTGCAAGGTGAAAAAGAGGAAACCAATATTGACGCAAGTTCAAATGGTCAAACGAAGGAAATTGACCAGAGAGCTTTATATAAGACGAATACAGGAGATAAACAAGGAGTGAATGAAGGTCCTGAACTGCAAATCTCAGGATGGAAGTGGGGAACACAGAAACCAAAGCCTATGGATACCTCTGACGAAATTGTGGGAAAGGTTATCTGTAACATAAGAGTGGATTCAGATGGTTATATTTCGGCGCAATTAGATAGCTATACGACGCCTCCTTCGGTAGCTATTGCCTATAAAAATTCACTTGATGGTCTACAATTGGAAGTCAAAGACGATGGGGTGACCTTGGGATCAATGGGTAAAGTTATCTTTATCTTAAAACCAAAAGTAGATTGAAGTATCAAGAATGTCTTGACTTTCTGTATCTACAATTACCGAATTATCAGCGATCTGGTAGTCGGGCATATAAAGAAAACCTTGACAATACCTTTGCTTTATTAAATGTTTTAGATCATCCGGAGCATAAAATAAAATGTGTTCATATTGCGGGTACGAATGGCAAAGGGAGTAGTGCACATGCGATAGCGGCTGTGTTGCAAGCTGGTCATTATAAGGTGGGACTTTATACTTCACCTCACTTAAAATCCTTTAGAGAAAGAATCAAAATTAATGGTAATCAAATCGATCAAAATTCAATTATCGATTTTGTAGAAAAGCATCAAAACATAATTAAGATTATCTCTCCTTCCTTTTTTGAAGTGACTGTAGCGCTGGCTTTTGATTATTTTGCCGAGCATCAAGTGGACATTGCTATTATTGAAACTGGACTGGGAGGTAGGTTAGATAGTACTAATGTTATTGACCCCGAAGTAGCGTTAATTACCAATATAGGTCTAGATCATACGGATATTCTTGGGGATACACTTGAAAAAATTGCGGTAGAAAAAGCGGGTATTATGAAAAAAAACAAACCCGTAGTCATTGGCTCCTTTCAAAAAAGATTAATTAATCTTTTTAAAGTACATGCAGCAGAGAAAGAAGCCATTTTGATTCAATTATCTGATCAATACCAGATCAGGCCAAAGTCCAAGGGTCAGTATGATATTTACAAAAAAAACGAGCTGCTCTTAAAAGAAATAACTTTTGATATTAAAGCGAAATATTTCGTGAAAAATATCCCAGGAATTTTAGAAGTTCTTTTGCAATTAAAGAAAAAAGGATGGCATATAAGTTCAGATCATATGGTAAGAGGCCTAGGTAAAATAACAACTTCTACCGGATTGAAAGGGAGGTTTCAAATACTTTCGAACGCTCCAAAAATCATTGCGGATGTCAGTCATAATTTAGAAGGAATCATCGAGCTAATAGATCAAGTAAACATGCTTGAGCCTAAGCAATTACATATTATTTATGGGGCTGTCAAAGACAGAAATATAGATGAAATATTTAATCAGTTTCCAAAGGATGCGCAGTACTATTTAACTTCGGGAAATAATTCAAGATTGATGGATCTGAAGTCATTGGCTGAAATTGCAAAAAAAAACAATCTAGAGAAACGTGAATTCTTTAATGTTAACTTGGCCTTAACATTTGTTAAATCAATAGCTGACATCGAGGATGTCGTTTTAATTACAGGAAGCACTTTCATCATATCAGAAATAGCAGAGTTGTGACAAGACAAAAAAAGCGTCGATTTGCGGATAATAAACTAAGGGCTAATTTGATGGAGCCAGGCAAAGATTTATATGATGAGATCAAAGGAAATTGGCATTTAAAAGTATTCACTAAGCAACAGCCTTTAATCCTAGAGCTTGGCTGTGGAAAGGGTGAATACACTTTGGGTCTGGCGCATGCTTTTCCTCATCGTAACCATATTGGAGTTGATATAAAAGGCGATCGATTATGGGTAGGTTCAGGAAGAGCACTTAAAGAAGGTATTCAGAATGCTGCGTTTTTGAGAGCACAAATTCAATTTCTAGAACATTTTTTTAAGAAAGGGGAAATTGATGAAATATGGGTTACTTTTCCTGACCCAAGGCCCAAAGAAAAAGATGAAAAAAGAAGATTAACCTCTCCTAGGTTCTTGGCCATTTATCAAAATCTATTAAAACCAGATGGATGGTTAAAGTTCAAAACAGATAATACTGAGCTTTTTAACTACACCTTGGGGTTGATAAATCAAAAGAAAATTAGCGTAAAAAACATGAATTTTACCCATGACTTATATGATTCAGAATATGTGGATGAACATTTTGAAATAAAAACAAAATATGAGCGTAAATTTGCCGCTTTAGGAGAAACAATTAAATACCTTAAATTTCAATTTCAATAAAGTAGAGATGAGAAACATAATTACACTTGCCTTTTTAATGACACTACAGCTGTTAATGTCTTGTGCAGATGACAGTAGGAATAGCTATTATAATAACCCATGTTACACTGCTCTTCCCTATACAGAGCAAATGGCCATCGATGTTTTACTCATTGATGAATATTTTAGTGAACAGGGTATTATCGGACAAATTGATGAATCAGGACTTCGATATGTTATTATTGAAGAAGGTGAAGGATCAAGACCTACTTTGGACAGTACGGTTAATGTTAAATATAAAGGTACTTTATTGAGTGATAATAGCTTGTTTGATGAGAATAATGAGGGGATTGAATTACCACTATCTTTCGTTATTGATGGATGGAAAATAGGTATTCCTTTGATGAAGGAGGGAGGGAAAATAATGCTGTATATTCCTTCTCGAATGGGCTATGGCTGCAGTGGTAGAGGATCCAGTATCCCTAGCAATGCAAATCTTATTTTTGAAGTGGAATTGCTAGAAATTATTTAACAAATAAGCTCCTCCACTAAAATAAACTAAAATAGGGGGTGAATTGCTCAAAAAAATGTTAAATTTATATTAATAGATTTTAGAATAAATAACAACCTACCTTTTAAAAAATATCAGATCATTTGATCTGATATTTTTATTCATGGTCTTCTATAAATTCCAAAATATCCATAATTTCACCGTAATCTTTAAATCCAGGTTTCTCTTCTGTAGTAGCCATGATTTCAATAGCCGGCCATAAATGAAGTTGGTCTAGTTCCAAATTAAATCCATTAATCATCTGTTCACTGTGAGAGGAATGAGCTAAGGATGGAATGACTATCTGAGCTTTATTTATTGTAGATCTACAAATAACAATTTTATCAGCTATTTGTCCTTCTTTAATTTTATTGAGAAGCTCTTCTTCGCTATTAATGTCCTCTATATTTATTTTGAAATATATTTTTTTCCCTGTTTCGGATAAAGGAGCCAATAAACTTGAATTACTTGTTTCTATGATATCAAGATCAACTTGAGAAAGGTAAGTTTGAATAGGTTCAAGTGCCATATCATCAAATTCTCCAGCAATTTCAGGTCCTTGTATCCATTGTGTTATGGCTTTTAATAATTCAACATCCACACAATTCTGGTCATTTAAATTCAGATTGAAACCGATTACGTCTACCATCATTCCTGCACAATAACGTGCATCACTTAGGTTATTGACCCCTCTTATTTTGATAAACTTTTTTGACTTCATTTAATTTTTATTTATAAATAAAATAGTTTTGGAGGTCTTTTCAAAGAGATTGGAAGGCTATATTTTGAAGGAGCTAATTCGAGACAAAATTAATCAAAAAATGATTCAAAATACTGATTAATAATAATGAGAGATAGATCTTAGTTCATTTTTTATTAATTTTATTTTTAAAACTGCTAGGTATTTTATTTTTAGATATAAAAATGAATTCGTGGTTACCATGTTCAGCACTATGTTTTTGAAATAAAAGCCCAATTAATCATTAATTATAAATAGCGCACGTTATTTTTGCATAAATTTTTAAATAGCGTAAACCGAGGCTGTGAACCCGGCAAAAAGCAAATGAGCAAAAAAGGTAGAGTTTTAGTCGCCATGAGCGGCGGTATAGATAGTTCGATTGCAGCGATAATGTTGCATGAGCAGGGGTATGAGGTTATTGGGATGACCATGAAGACATGGGATTATAGTACCTCAGGAGGGAGTAAAAAAGAAACCGGCTGTTGTAGTCTTGATTCTATCAACGATGCGAGAAATATTGCGGTCAACTTGGGGTTTCCACATTATATTATTGACATAAGAGAAGAGTTTGGAGATTATGTCATAGATCATTTTACGAGTGAATACTTAGAAGGCAGAACACCCAACCCGTGTGTACTCTGTAATACGCATATAAAATGGGATAGTTTGCTCAGGAGGGCGGATCAACTTAATTGTGAATTTATAGCCACGGGTCATTACGCTAAAATAAGGCGGGACAACGAACGTTATGTCATATCAAAAGGCAAAGATTTGCAAAAGGATCAATCCTATGCGCTGTGGGGAATCTCTCAGGAAAGTTTAAGTCGTACTATTTTCCCATTAGGAGATCTTCATAAAACAGACATCAAAGCATTGGCCCTTAAAAAAGGATTATTTGAATTGGCATCAAAGTCTGAATCATATGAAATCTGCTTCGTTCCAGATAATGACTATCGGGGATTTTTACGTAGAAGAGTAGCAGGTTTAGAAGAGAAGGTGGCAGGAGGAGCATTCGTCTTGGAAACAGGAGAAGTGGTCGGGCACCATGAGGGCTATCCTTTTTATACCGTGGGCCAGCGAAAAGGTTTAGGGATTGCTTTAGGGTATCCTGTATACGTTACAGAAATTCAAAAAGAGACAAATCGCGTGGTATTGGGAACTTTTGATGAACTCTCTAGAGACGGGATGTATGTTAAAAATTTAAATCTTCAAAAATATCCTGAAATCCCTTTTGGAAAATTGGATACTACTACAAAAGTGCGGTACAATGACTTGGGAAACCCTGCGATCATTGAGCAAATTGGGGATGTTATGAAAGTTTATTTTGGCAATGGCGTCAACTCCATCGCACCTGGACAAGCCGCCGTGTTTTACGAAGGTGATGACATGATTGGCGGCGGCTGGATTACTAAAAGTTTTAAGCAATCGAGCTTGTTAAATAAAATAAATTCTAATGTTTAGAATGAATTTTTCTTGGCATCATTAAACTAATTTGTATTTAAAAATGATTGGGTAAGGTGTAACAATAGATGCTGCTGAAACCCAACTATTAAAAAAATATAGATAGTTAATAGTTATTAATTAGGAAAGTATTTTTAGAGCGGAAAAAAATGAAAAATTTAAAGGACATCTATTTGTTACCACTCTTTTTGATCGGCTTTTACTCAGTCAATGCTCAAACCAATCGATATATGGTTTTTCTCTCAGATAAAGCTAATTCAGCGTTCTCTTTGGATCAACCCGAAGCATTTTTGAGCACCCGTGCCATTGCTAGAAAAGATCTGCATGATGTCGAGATCGATCTGTTAGATGTACCCGTTAGCGCCGCTTATACCCAAGATATAGCTTCTTTAGAAGTAGATGTTTTCTTTACCTCAAAATGGATGAACGCCGTACTCATTCAAACGGACTCGAGTACCTCGCTGGACGTGGCAGCCAGGCCTTATGTTGATAGTGTTGTTTTCATCGCACCAGGAGCAAGGTTAACGCATGAAAACACGGATTATGAATGGCCGGAGACCTTTGAAGAGCCTAACAATCAACTTGAATCTTCTGAATTGCAGCTTGCTATGATGAATATTCATCAAATGCATGAGGACGGATATCGGGGCGAAGGTATGCTGATTGCTGTTTTAGATGGGGGCTTTTTAGGAGCCAATCTGTTTGAACCTCTCAAAGGCGTATTCAATGAAAATCGCTTGATTGCTGCAAAAGACTTTGTAACGAATGGAGGTAATCCATTCTTATATAGCGGACATGGTACCTCGGCGTGGTCAACCATAGCAAGTGATTATAAAGATTTTATAGGCACGGCACCCAAAGCAGATTTCATCTTGTGTGTTACCGAAGACGTTGCTTCCGAATACAGAATTGAGGAGTATAATTGGCTCATAGCAGCCGAATACGCTGATAGTATTGGAGTGGATATCATTACGAGTTCATTGGGGTACAGTAGCTTTTCGGATGCGGCTATGGATTATACTTATCAGGATATGGATGGTCAAACGGCTATCATCACTAGGGCCTCAAATTTGGCCATAAAAAAAGGAATTTTAGTCATCACGAGTGCGGGGAATGAAGGTAATAATGCATGGAGATATGTTACGGCTCCAGCGGACGGAGCAGATAATATTACGGTAGGAAGTGTAAAAAGTGATTACAGTATTTCTGCTTTCAGCTCTCAAGGGCCGACGGCAGATGACCGAATCAAACCTGATGTAGTAGCGCTTGGACAAGGAACTACCTTATTGTCCTCAAATGGAACTATCTCACAAGCCAATGGCACGAGTTTTTCAGCACCCTTAGTTGCCGGTTATTCAGCAGGGATTTGGCAGGCACATCCTGAATTCACCAATTTGGAGGTCGTTCAGTACATACGTAACTCAGGTACCCGTTTTGATGATCCTGATAATTACTTTGGTTATGGTATACCTATCTATTTGGCTGATGAGGATAGTTTAAGCGTGACGGATACTACCCTATTGTCTCTTTCTGAATTCACATCAGATAGTATTACGATTTATCCAAATCCAATTTATGGAAACGTCATTTCTATTAAAATAGATACAAAAACGGACATTTACCCACTGGATATTAAACTATTAGACCCCAAAGGAAATAATATAAGTGAACTGAGCGTTTTAAAAGGAGAACCTGGAGGATTGATCTCAATGGATATTTCTAAGAGCCGTGCGGGCGTCTATATTTTAATATTAGCGTCCAGTAAAATTTCAAGAAAGATAAAACTGATCAAGTATTAATTATGTCTGAAATTCTCATCGCGCCCTCTATTTTAGCTGCCGATTTTGGTAATCTAGCCGCAGCAACTCAAATGATCAATGAAAGTCAAGCAGACTATATTCACATTGATATAATGGATGGTAATTTTGTACCTAATATATCATTTGGGTTTCCGGTAACTCAGGCCATTTATAAACATGCCAAAAAGCCATTAGATTTCCATTTAATGATTAATAACCCTGATAATTATCTTGAAGACTGTATAAATAGTGGGGCGAAAATAATCACCGTTCATGCAGAGGTCTGCAACCACCTCAACCGAACCCTCCATCGGATTAAAGAATTAGGAGCGCTTGCCGGAGTTGCCCTAAATCCACATACTTCGGTAGAAGCATTAAGAAATGTTATAAATGACCTAGATCTTGTTCTTATCATGTCTGTAAACCCGGGCTTCGGAGGTCAGAAATTTATTGAAAATACATATCACAAGGTGAAAGAAATAAGACAATTAGCTGACGCGTCGAATAAAAACATACTCATCGAAATAGATGGTGGGGTGAACGGTGAAAATGCAGCCTTACTTATAAAAGCAGGAGCAAATATGCTAGTGGCTGGAAGTTATGTCTTCAACTCCAAGAACCCTACCCAAACCATACAGTCTTTAAAGATTCCCTGATTTTTTGAGTTCTTTTAAGTCACTCTTGTTTTTTTGCATAGTGTTGCTAGGCCATAGTCTATCCGCCCAATGGACGATTAACGGCAGTATTATTTCTGAAGAAGGTACGGCCATCGCACAAGCAGAGATATTCTTCCCGGATTTTAATAAAACAATACTCAGCGATGGTTATGGGGCCTTCCATTTCAAAATTAATGACAGTATTGACCATATAAAATTCACTATTGGGCACATTGCCTATCAGCGACGTGACTTCTTCGTTGTTCAAACGAATCGCATTCAAGACGTTGAATTTGTTTTAGTGAGTAGGGAGATTTTGTTGGAAAAAATAGAAGTTTCTGAAACTACCGATAACGCTCAAGAGAGGGCACAAAATCAAATCAAGTTAAATGCGAAATCAGTCCTTGTTATGCCTTCTGCTTTTGGAGATTTCAGTAAAGTATTGTCAACCTTGCCTGGTGTAGCAGCAAATAATGAACTTTCATCCACTTATTCGGTACGTGGTGGAAATTTTCAGGAAAATTTAGTTTACGTCAATGGGATACAAGTTTATAGACCTTTTTTGGCCAATACGGGCAGGCAGGAAGGATTGAGCTTTATCAATCCAGATTTTGTTCAAGATATCTCATTTTATGCGGGAGGATGGCAACCAAAATATGGCGATAAATTGTCCAGCAGCTTAAATATAGAATATAAAGAACCGGATCGTTTTGAAAGTAGTGCCTCGGTGGGTCTTTTGGGGGGTAAGATTTATCTAGGAGGAAGTTCAGACAATCAGCGTTCAAAATTTTCCATTGGTTTAAGGCATAAAGATGCCAGATATTTGTTAAATACTTTAGAAGTATCGGGACAATATTTCCCTAAATATACAGATGTACAAGGGTTTTTCACTTTTGACTTGACGAAAAAATCAAGCGCCTTGATTAATAAAACTAAGTTGAACTGGCTTTTATCTTATGGACAAAACCGATATCAAACGATTCCAATATCTCAAAGTACAGTTTTTGGTTCGGTGGCTCAAAATTTTAGACTTCAAACTGATTTTATAGGAAAGGAATCCTTACATTATGACACCTATCAAACAGGCTTTAATCTATCGCATAGGCTAAATGATAGGTTTAAGACTTCTCTCATTGCATCTACAGTTTCGACGCAAGAAAAAGAAAATTTTGAAGTTGAAGGGGCGTATCGTTTATGTGATGTAGATCAAAAAAGCCAGGTTGATTTTAGTGATAAATGTATTGTGACCAGAGCCATTGGAACCAATTTTGATTATGGGAGAAATTCATTAAGTGTACAAATTTCTACTATTGAAAACAGAAATGAATGGCTTATTAATTCCAATAATTTAATTGAATTTGGCGTTGGGATGAGCCATCAGAACATCGCTGACGATATTAATGAATATGGTTTCATTGATTCTGCAGATTATGTAACTACCACTCAGTATATTCAAAATGAGCTTAGTATGTCTAGTAACAACTATTTCGGCTATCTCCAGTATTCTTTTTTTGACTATGACTCCTCGCATATATTCAATATCGGCTCTCGGTTCAATTATATGAATTGGACCGATCAATTTTTATTGAGTCCGCGTGTACAATATCAATATCGACCGAGTTGGTCTGTACCCACTCGAATCAATTTTTCCGTTGGGTTTTATCATCAACATCCTCAGTATAGAGAATTCAGAAACCGTGAAGGTGAGATTAACAAAGACGTGAGCGCTCAAAAATCTTTACAGTTAATTACTGGAATAGATCGATTCCTAACCTTGTGGGGCAGACCCTTTATATTCACTACGCAAGCATATTATAAATATTTATGGGATTTGAATCCTTATGAGATTGATAATGTGAGAATACGGTATTACGCAGATAATATCGCCATAGGTTATGCTACTGGCCTTGATGTTAGAATCAATGGTGAATTTATAGCCGGCACTCAATCATGGTTTAGTTTAGGCTTGTTAAAAACAATGGAGGACATCGAAAACGATGAAAATGGTTATCAAAGACGTCCATCTGATCAAAGAATAACTATTGGCGCATTTTTTGAAGACCATTTACCGAATGATCCTTCATTAAGAGTTTATTTGAACTTAAATTTTGGATCTGGTTATCCTTTCGGACCTCCCAATAACAGTGCCTATCGAAATGCCTTTTCTGGAGATGAATATTATCGCGTAGATCTAGGGTTAACCAAGATCATTCCCATCAGCAATCTTAATTTTCTCAAAAACATCATTCTCCGATTAGAAGTATTAAATATACTTGAAGCCGACAATACCATCAGTTACCATTGGATTGAAGATGTAAATGGCAATAATTTAGCGATACCTAACTCATTATCGGCAAGATATTTTAACTTGAAAATAATGTGTAACCTCTAACAAAATTTAAATAGTTTTGATGAAACTAGCGAATAATATAAAGGTCTAATCATACATGTTTTTTAAAAAACTGAATCCTGTATTTATTTTGAAATTAAAAAGGATAATCTGTTGGTCATGCTACCCAATATTGGTTTTGTCTTTCCTGAACTCTTGTAAAGACCAAGAAGATTATATAGAAGAAGTTTATGATTATGAAGCTTTTGAGGTGACTGTTTTTGAACAACTAGAAAATGCGGGTATAGATTCCTCCGTAGTGACCAAAGCTTCGATAGGTCTGGACACTTATTATTATTATCCTATCACGACTAACTTAAGCGGAATAGGTCAAGAAGAAGGTAATATTTTATCCGTAAAATATCAGTTAAGTATTTTAGGAGGCGATACCATTGCCTTTTATAGGGTAGACAGTGAAACCTACACCCTTGGACAAGGCATGAATGCTTTAATCCCTGTTGGACTTGACTACGCGATCAGTCAATCGGGCATTCGAGTAGGCGAGGAATATAGCTATATATTGCCTCCAGGCTTAGCTTATGGAGACTTAGATTTAGGTGATTTTCAAACCATTATTCCAAAAAATTCTATACTTAATGTTCAAATCAAATTAGAATCGTTAGGGGCCTTATTTGATGTACCCGCGACTCAATCACTAGAAATTAATGAGTACATAAACGATACAGGATTAAATGATACCTCGGTTTGGAGTGGTAATGATGGATTTATTTATCGATCATCTTCTTCAAGATTGGTCATGAAAGTTCTTGACTCTAGCTATTCAATATCACCTGTTGAAGGAAATACGGTGTCCTTATCCTATGTGCTTTATGATTTAAATGACTCATCCGTGGTTATTGATCGAAGAACGGTCGCAGATCCATTTGTATTTACCTTAGGCGTAGATGAGGTTATGCCTGGACTGGATGAAGCGGTTCGTAAAATGCATCTTAATGAGACATCATTGATTCTATTAACTTCAGATCAAGCCTATCGTGAGAGTGCTGCAGTCCTACCTAATTACGAGGGATTGAGGCAAGTATTGGTAGACTTACAAGTGATTCCAGATTACGCGGCTGCTATTGAACCCTTTCAAATTCTGAGATTTGAAGCCTCAATAGAAAAAATAGATTAAAAAAAGCTTAATTTTGTCTATTATAATTTCTGAGTCATTATAAAGTGTTGCTGAATAAAGCCCTATACTCTTTTTTTATTTTGCTTTTTATGTTTAATCTACCTTCAAGTTCAGGTCAGAGTATCTATAAAAAGTATGGTATTTATAGAAATCCAGCACTTGTAATTTCCAACAAAATCTCTTGGACCTTAAGTATGGGTTCTGGGAAGACTCATTTCAGCCACAGCTTAAAAAATTTCTATTTATATCAGTCCTCAGAGGTGCAGCTTATCCGATCCAAAAATGCAGAAAGTCCTTCCGGTGACCTCATCAATGGACAAACCGATTGGTTGAATAACCCAACGGATTTAGAAGATGTGAATGTGGGTGATTTATTTGGTATAGGATATGACCGATTGGATTCACCCGTTTACAATACGAAACTCGATGCTCAAACTGTTTTTTTGGATGGGGATACTGCCAATTTTCAATTTCAGAGCCTTTGGTCTAGTGTACCCATTGATTTTTCCGCCCATTATGATTTTTTAAAATTTAGAATAGGGGTAGGAATACATTATGAAAAATTAAGAACAAATGCCTTGCGTCCAACCAGCAATAATTACGGTATTCTAGATTATGATCCAGGCTTCAAGACCACAAAGGTGTACAAATATTATGGAATACTGGGTTATAAATTTTATGAGGAATGGAATTCTGCCATGGTCGGAGAAATCCAAATAGGGAACGTAAAAACAAGTGGTGAGTTTAATAATGATTTAATGAACAGAAGTTTAATGGTAAACATAGGTTTAAATTATGAATATCATTTTTCGGAATATTTAAGGTTAATAATCAAGCCTTCTTTTGAACTCAAAAGCTATAAAATGAATATTTTGGATAATTCTGGTGTGCTTTTAGATCAAGTATCGCATAACTATAATGCCTTTTATATACAAGTAGGGATTAGTATCAATATACCCGAATTAAGAAGATCTCCATTTGAGGCTGATCATGTTCAATTGAAACATGTAATTACTGATCCTAAAAAGGGGAGATTGGAAGAGGTAAGGGGTCAGGCGCTGTGGAAAGAACAAAATCCAAAAATGGGTCAAAACCATAGGAGACTCATTCGTCACAAGGTCATTAATAAGAAAAAATCTCATCCCTATTAATGTCAACTTTGAATTAAAAAATGATTAAATTACCACTTGATTTTTTACTAAACT
>TARA_B110000091_G_scaffold36286_1_pt1 | contig 23014 bp, 13 predicted proteins | sample TARA_B110000091 | Tara Oceans TARA_B110000091 (sample SAMEA4397278) | marine metagenome | biome: Polar Biome; feature: [DCM] deep chlorophyll maximum layer (ENVO:01000326); material: water (ENVO:00002006), including particulate matter (ENVO:01000060) such as... | depth 35 m
AACAGATATGAGAATGCTCATGTCTTTCTCTTTGCTAGGAAAAAAAAGGATGGGTTCATATTTAGGATCCTTGAAAGCCCAAAAGAAGGTCCACAAACATGAGTTAGTTTCGAAATAGAGGTTACACCAAGGAGGATTTTCATGATTTGTTCCAACTGGCATCCGTCAGGACACCATGATGGAAACCCATCCTTCATTATCTAGCCAATAAGATGGCACCAGAGGGTTGGAAGATTTGTGTCTCATCACATGAAATGATGTAATAATAGATCCCTTCGGGAGCTTCACTACTGCTATAGGTATTACCATCCCAAATGCAATCATCAACAAATTGACTTCCCGACCAAATCTCTTTGCCCAGTTCATTAAAGATGTACACAGTACAGTCGATCATATCAACCGCATTGCGAATTTCCCAACAATCAAATCCATATCCATCACCATTGGGGGAAAAGCTTTTTCTGGGAGCTACAAAATCAATGGACATGCGCACGGTATCAGACTCATAACAACCATTGGCATCATTGCCTGAGAGCGTGACCAATTCATAAATAGATTTCGGATAAATATTGACCTCAATACCATTGGAGTCGCTTACGATATTGGTGGGTTCCCAGAGATAATCTGAACCGCCATTAGCGGAGAGGGGAATATTGGTTAACCAACCGGTAGGCTCAGGCACGGTCAAGAGACCCTCTGTGATTTCTCCAGCACTTGAGGTAATCTCAATATTTGAGTCATAATAATTATTGATGGTTATGAAAGAAGTATCAGCGCATCCTACACTATTGACCCACATTACAGAGAGGTCTTTAGGATTCGTTTCAGAAGCCAGATCAATGACGCCATAGGTATTGTAGGTGGTATCTCCATTGCTCCAAAAATAGGAAGCGAGGTCAATAGGTAGTGCCAATGGGAGACTATCACTTGGGCATTTTTCAACACCATCTGACGCATCAATAGTTAAAGTTGGAATTGTCGTGACAACTACTAATTGATTTACTTCACTTTCACAATTAGCCACTTCTTGATAGCCTGTACTCAACTTGACTGAATAGACACCCGCCTCAGAAAAGCTTAACGTATCTGATGCGATCATACTGGTACTATCGGTAGTCATGTCAGCAGGGTTGGTATAACTCCAGCAATAAGTGTTGGTGTAAGCGGTATTGGTACTGTCAATGGTGGCTTCAAATAGTCTATCTAGCTCCACGCAAGTTGCTGTTACCCCCGTAATGGTAAAGGTGGGTTTAATGACTTGGGTTATGGTATAGGGTTCACCGGTGGCCTCGCAAGTCGTCGCAGTCTCTATCGTAGTTACTGAATAAACACCGGTGGTATTGGCATCATAAGTACCACTTGTTTCTCCCGCGATGGCGATACCACCGCGGTTCCACTGGTAGGTGAATCCAGGGTAAGTAGAAATGGCCAATTCGGTGGTCAGCCCTTCACAAAATAAGTCATCCCCATTATTAACAATCGTACTTGGCGGACCCATGTCTATTTCTAGGATCTTGGTCGCGGTTTGCCCAGCACAACCACCTGTATTTGAAATGGTTAAAGAATAAGTTCCGGCCATCAATGAGGAAGCTGCTTCAAAGCTGGGTGAAGCCTCTATAGACGTGAAATCATTGGGCCCTGTCCAATTATAATTATCGGCAGACAGCGTAGAACTCAAAACAAAAGCACTTCCCAAACAGACCGTAGTTGGAGAAACTTCGATGACAGGAGTCCCAGGATCGCTCGAGCTACTACTCGTAACTTCGACAACATCAGAGGTTAGACTACAAGATCCAATGGCTGCGGTTACCCTTACTTTGATGTCAGTAATGTAGCTGCTGATGTCTAGTTTATTTTGGGTAGAAGTGCCGTTTACCGAGTAAGTGCTACCATCATCGACACTAATTTCCCAGCTGTAAGTAGTTCCAGATGAGGCACTTGCTGTTACGAAAAATTCTACACCAGTGCAATAGCTAGAGGTGACAGGTGCTATGACTGGGGTCAAGCAGCCGGCATTTTCTACAATAGACAAGATGCCACTTGTATTTATGGCGCTTTTAGAAGTCACCGCAAGATCTGGCTTTCCATCATTGTTAAAATCACTGATCCTTAAATTTCGATTGTTGTTTAAATTCATTTCTACTGATTGCTTGTCAAAACTAAAGTTCCCTTCTGCAGAGGAGGAATTGAAGAATACATTGATTCCAGTTTTGCCAGATTCTAGAATACCCGTGGCTATATCTGGTTTTCCGTCCCCATTAAGATCACCTACAGCAAGACCCCAAGGGAAGAGGTCAGTGGGGACTTCTTCACGAACTCCCATTTCGATGGAACCTCCAGCTTCAGAGGTGTTATTTGGTAAAATCATTAATTCTCCCGAAGAAGAACTTCCCTCAGAGGCGATGATTTCTAAAAAGCCATCGCCATCTAAGTCACTTATTTCAATGGCTCGAATTTCATCACGTTCCAAAGAGATCAGTTTAGTTTCATCTTTAAAATTTAATCCCTCTGAGGTGCTGATATTTTCAAAGTAGAATAGGTCAGATCCCGCAAAAGCACCCACGATAATTTCGGGAAGATTATTGTTGTTAAGATCAGCGATTTGAATGCCTCTTGCGGCAAGTTCTGTACCCAGACTTAAAAGCAACGGAGACCCAAAACTTAAAGAACCCGTCGTGCTCGTGTTTTGAAAAACATCTACGTCATTGTATTGATTGCTAGAAATAACAAGGTCTAATTTTCCATCTTGGTTCAGATCGTCTATGGCAATTTCTGCTGGCGGACGTATCAGGGTGTCACGTCTATTCAAAATCAATTCTAATACGTTATCTTCATCAAAACTAATATTGCCAGTAGTTGAGGTATTCAAATAAACTTCTACATTTCTTGTTTCTGATCCCTCGCTAGTTTGTGTAACGACAAGATCCGGCTTACCATCCCCATCAAGATCCCCACATTCCACATGTAAAGCAGGCTGACTACCCAAGCTAAGGGCTTTAACGAAGGACGATGTTCCTCCCGCAGTAGCTGAAGTATTCCGAAAAATTATTCGTTCTGCGGAGGTAGCGTCTTTGTTTTGACCGGAAGTAACTACCACATCATTTAAGCCATCATCATCAAAATCACAAAGGCATAAGTCATAGATAAATTGCTCATTAACCGCTATATTTTGAACGGAGGCAAAGGGATAATCGGTATCTGTGGATATGTTGCCATTCCAATTGGGTAGGAAAAACGAAGAGGATACTGCCACACCATTGATATTGATGACTGTTATGGGTCCGTAACTGGCGCCAGCAGGGACTTTTACTTCAATGAGTCCCGATGAATTGGATAGAATGGTTCCTTTGGTACTACCGAAATACACTTCGCTACTTCCTAGTGTTGAACCTGAAATAGTCACCGTTTCAGTGGGGGCAGCGATCAATGGAGATACAGAGCTTATGAAGGGGGCCGATTGCCCAAAAGCAAAACTAAGACCAAAAATAATCCATCCAAAGGTGCCGAATATTCTCATCATTGTTTGTTCACTTTAATCATCTTAATCCATATTTTACCCATGCCTTTTTTCTTCCGTTCTCTAAATAATTTTGATTTCAAATCAGCCACATTCTCAGATCTATAGATTACCGTATAGTAAAATCCTTTTTCACTCACATAACCGACCAAAGCCTCATGGTATCCTTTTAAAAACAGTTCATCACTGAACTTATCCGCATTTTCATAAATTTCAAATACGCCTGCCACAATATAAACACCTTCAGGTAATTCTAACAAATGATTACCCTTAACGACCTCTTCGATATAAACTTCTTCTTCAGGGGCTACTTCCTCTACTACAACTTCCTCAGGCGCTTCCGCGATAACTTCTTCTTGAACGTCTGGTTTCATTGTAGCTTTTGCGATGATAGCGTCTATAGCCTCCTTACTCATGGTGGGCTCCCATACCATGATAGATTCCGCTTCACCCTCTTCATTGGTTTTTACGTATTGAACACCAATTTCAACAATGCCATCGGCGTTCGTTCGGATTTCCTTTGTTTGATCACCGATCATTTCCCATGATTCATTTGCAGGAACCCAAGTAATGGCCTCCTCGATGACACCCTCTCTGGTTACGTGTTGTACAACTACTGCTTTCCATTCTTCACCTGTTTCGGTAGTTATCACGACCTCTCCACGCGTTTCATCTAGTTCCCATGGCTTATCTAGTTCCACGGTATCTATTCTTTCAATGATCACTGTATCTATTTTTTCTACGATCACTGTATCCACTTCTTCTTCTGGCCTTTTAGAATTGATAAAAGAAGAAGTATGCTTGGCATGAGGTTTTCTTTTTCCCAGGTGGATACCTAAATGTATTTCATGAGAGGGTCCTAAATCATTCATTATGTTTAGGTTTCCAGTTTCATAACTGTAACCTAACCCAAATCTCCCTTTCAATTTGACGCCTGCGGTTCCAATGAAATTCATATCTTCTCTATAGGTACCACCGACCCAAACTACGTGATATAAATGAAGCAGGATGGTTCCTTCCAATTGACTAGTCCCATAATTATTGTATCTGTAGACTACATGGGGTTCTATAGCGATGTTATCTGTTAAATGGCCTCTGTAATAAGTTTGCAACATCAGATTGTCGAGCGGCTTTATTCTAATAGGATCTGAACTGTCTTTATCTGTAAATTTGTCATAGCTGATCAAATTGGGTATTGAAAAGCCAAAATTAAAATGGCCTGCATGATACGTCAATCCAAAATCAGCCAACGCAAAAGTGCTATTGTCTGCAATATTTGCATAGGCAGGGTCAAAAGGATCATCTAATTCTCCATAATTTAACATTTGACTACCTCCACCTACAGACAAACCAAATCGTATGTGATGCTTTAGATCCAGGGTCAACAAATAGGAGACGGATGCTTTTCCAGCGGTCGTGTTCAGTAAACCTCCTTGTTCAATATTGTATCCAGCAAATCCGATGCCTATTCCTCCGGGTAAGGGGGCATGAAAACTGCCATGAATCGTAGTTGGGGCATCATTCACACCAGACCATTGTTGCTGGTAGAGGCCATAAAATACCGAGTGTCCCTCTACGCCGGCATACGCAGGATTGTAGAGGTAAGGATTCATGTAAAACTGATTGAAAAGGATAGGTTGTTGAGCGAGAACGGAAAAAGAACAAAGTACTAAAATTAGTAGATGTATTTTTTTCATGTCAACTGGTTAATCATAATTGGATGCACACTAAAAGGAAATTCAAAAATGGGAAATTAATTTTAGAATTAAAAGAGAAATGAATCAATTAGATTAAAATAAATAATTGAATACTCAAAAAAAAAAAGAAGAGAGATCAATTTAAATTAATTTGGAGGAAAAAAGATTTTTTTTTTCGTACGTTTGCTATTGAAATCAATCTAAATGAAAATAAGTCATTGTCTTCTTATCGTTGTTTTTTCCCTAACCTCTATACATGTTCAAGCACAATATTGGATCGGAATTAAAGGAGGGCCCTCCTACATCATGCATGATTATCAGTTTGAAGACTACAAAGACAGTTTTAATATTGAGGATAATTCTAATTTTCACATCGGTGCTATCATGACTTACGTTGCTTCAAAAAGATTTGCGGTGACTACCGAATTAAATTATGAGAGAAGATCGAGAACATTGTCTAATATACCAGATGTATCCGACTCGGCTACGAGTGTTTTTAATACACACTATTTAACTGCTCCCATTTTATTGCAGGTCAATTTTGGAGGATCACCGATTTCCTTTTATGTAAACGGTGGGATTAAATTAAACTACTGGGTGGCGGGCAACGGTACCTTATATACCCCAGATATTGGACTGTTCACTGATGGAAAGGCTGTAGATTATAATATTGTTTTTAATGAATCTGATCCCAAATCAGGCCAAAAATCAATTAATGATCCCAATCGTCTACAATATGGATTGAGTGCAGGGACTGGATTTTATTTGGATGTAGTCGGTGGAGGGCGTGTATTGGTAGATTTCAGATATAATTTTTCACATTCCAACTTAGGATTTAATGGCAGGAGTGAAGATTTTTTTGATAGTGCTGTACCCTATTATGAAAATTTTGAATACCGCAATCATTCGATTACCGTATCTGTTGGCTATTTGCTTTATTATAACTCTCAATTCAAAAGAAAAGGTGCCAGCACAGCTAAAGTGAAAAAATAAAAGACATAATTGTTTTAATGATTTCCTGTATTAGAGTCCTTCTATAACCACCCAAAATAAAGTTTTGATCAACTTAAATTTGATATAGTTAGATAGATATCATAGTTTAGGCACCAACTAATTACTAATATACGTGTTAAAGGCATTCCTAAGATTTCTCGGTGCGGTTGATGGTGAGGACAGGCAAATGTGGTTTTTGCTAGGTATTGGTGCCTTTATGGGGTTTTTTCTCGCTAGCTACCAAGTAGGTACTGAATCTTTATTCATTCAAACTTTAGGAGAGAAGTACCTCGCAGAATCTTTCTTTGTAACAGGGGCCTTGGGTGTGCTTTCTTCCGTTACTTACGTATACCTTCAAAAAAAAATTAGATTTTCTCGGTTAGTCATAGGCAACGCTGCGGTGATCACCCTGTTTGTATGTTGTCTCAGGCTCGCTTTTGAGTTTGTTGAGGTTGGGGATAAGGAGTCTGGATTTTCCTTACTGCCTTTTTTGCTTTTTGTGATGATGGGACCTATGACCTCAATTTTGCTTTTGGGTTTCTGGGGGTTATTCGGAAGAATTTTTGATACGCGACAAACCAAAAGATTGATAGGTAGTGTAGATACAGGCCAATTAATTGCCACCATTATTGCCTTTTTCTCAATACCTCTGTTAATAGAACTTCCTTTCATTGATGATACTTATGATTTACTTTTTGTATCAGCCATTTCGATGATAGTCATATTATTGATGACTATTTTGATCTGTAAAAATTGGAATGTTGATTTAATTGACTCCCTAAAAAATGACCAAAAAGTAGAAGACACGGGTTACTTAGGTATTTTTAAAAACAATTACACCCGTCTTTTATCTGTTTTTATGATATGCTCTATGGGAGCAGCTATTTTTGTAGAATACAGTTTTTTAGCCACTATTGAAATTTATCATCCCGAGGAGGATAAATTAAATCGGTTTTTGTCTTTTTTCAATGGTACGGTCATCATCATGAGTTTCATTATTCAGACCTTTATTAATGATATAATACTCAATAGATTTGGTTTGAAAGTAGCCTTGATGACTATGCCTATTATTTTGATAATTTTCATGATTGGAGGTCTTATTTCAGGTCACTTTTTTGGCTACGAGCTATTGAATGAAGACTTTTTGTTTTTCTTTATGTTCATTATCAGTGGTAAGGCATTTACGGCTTCGTTGAGAGATGCTTTGGAATCACCCGCCTTTAAGTTGTTTTTTTTACCCTTCAACTTAACCATTCGATTTGATATCCAGAATAAGATAGAAGGAGTTATCGGACAAGTCGCCACTTTTTTGGCGGGAGGATTGCAGATGCTGGTGGCTACTTTGGTCTTTATTAAGCTGATTCATTTTATTTATTTGATCATCGCGATTGCCCTCGGCGTTATTTATTTATCCGTGAAGCTGTACAATCAATACCAGATTAAACTTAAGGAAACGTTGACTAATCAGCGAGATCTTTTGGCTGATGAAGGGAAAATCAATGAATATAGCTCCTTGAGAGTGTTACAAAACGAACTCAAAAGTGAAAACGAACTCAGAGTACTCAATGCCCTTCGCTTGTACGAGCAACTGGATCCAATTAGACTGCCCCTAGTGCTTTTAGATCAATTACCTGCATCTAATGCGAAAATAAAAAGTTATGCCTATTCAAAGTTGTCAGAAATCAAGGCCTATGAAACTTTAGAAATTATCAAGCAGGAATGTAAAAAAGAAGAAAACGAATCTATACTGATTTTGGCTAATAAAACCATTGAGGTTTTAAAGGAATTTATAGCTTACGAGCTTAACGATGAGTCCATCAGGCGCTATACGCGGTCTACCCGACAGCAAGAAAGAGTGCATGGCGCCAGGTTGTTGACAAAAATAAAGGAAGACAAGCATGTGCCTTATTTGGCAGAATTATTAAGAGATATTAATCCTGAAGTGCGTACCGCAGCCCTTATAGCCGCTGGAAAGTTGAAACGCCCTGAGATGTTAACGGTTATTATCGATCACTTACATATCCCGAGCTACAGTAATACGGCAATGTCTGCTTTAAAGTATTTGGGTGATCGTGTATTCCATGCTGCTGACGCTGCTTTTTTTAAAACGGAACAGCATACGGCTACCATGGTTAGAATCGTGCAGTTATTTGGAATCATTGGAGGTAAACAAGCTAAAGATTTGCTTTGGAAGAAAATTGAATTTCCCAATAAACGTGTGGTGTCAGAATTGCTATTATCTTTGAATGCCTTGGGCTTTGAATCTAAAGATTTTCAATCGGCTCGGATCAAATTAATTATTGAAGGTCTGCTGGGTGATATTGCGTGGAATATAAAAGCGATACAAGATACCCCTCAAGTTTATCCAATAGATCCTATAGATGCAGAATTACTGCAAGCGTTAAAAGAGGAGAATAATGTAAATTTGAATAATTTATTTATTCTATTGGGTATGATCTATGATGTACATAATGTGCAGTTGGTTAAGGAGAACTTAGCCCATGGCTCAATGGATTCTGTGACTTTTGCCATAGAGATGTTAGACGTCTTTGTCGAGGATGAAATCAAGCCTATGCTACTGCCTATTTTGGATGATATCAGTGATAAAGAACGACTGGACTTATTATTGAATTTCTTTCCACCTGAGCATTTCGAGTCTCATCCAGACTTACTCACTCAGATCATAAATAGAGACTTTAATCGGATCACCCGGTATACTAAATCCTTGGCTATCAATAGGCTTCATCAACTTCCTGATGCCAATGTATCCAATTCATTGATAGCAAACTTATTTAATCCAGATGTTTTGCTGTTGCAGAGTGCGGCAAATTCTATATATCAAATGGACCCTGAGGCCTATCAAACTCATACCAATAGGCTTAAATCATATTCTAAATTACGATTAGATAAGATTATTTTACCTCCTATTTTTCTTTACAAAGACGAAGACAATTATCAAAAAATGTTACTGGTGGAGCGGGTAAGGTTCATGAAATCTATATCTAGCTTTGCAGCGATCCCTGGAGACAGTATTACTCGAATGGTAGACTCCATGAACGAAAGAAAAGTGGCTAAGGGAACGGCACTTATTAATGAAGGAGATGACGGGGATCAACCCTTGTTTATTATGATTAACGGAAAGGTTGACTTGATCAGAGCGGGTGCTGTATTCAAATCATTGGGCCCCAAGGATATTTTAGGAGAGGAGGCGATTCTTTTTATGGAGAAATTTGATTACCAAGCAATTACAACAGAAGAGACCTCTTTTTTTATCTTACCGAAAGAGGAACTTTTTGATTTGATGACGCTGCATGTTGAAATATTAAGGGCCTTCCTAGAGCATATAGATACGACGGTTAAAACGTCACCATTAGATCCATTTGATCTGAGCATTTTAGATGATAATGTCAGTGTGTTTAATTAGCCTTGAGATCTATATAGCTAAGCCATGAGCACCATAAAAAAAATATTAATTATTTATTCAGAAGAAGATGACCTGCAGATTCAAGGGGATGCCAGAGGCTGGGTAACTAATTTTTTTAAGTTTCTCTCCTCTTTGTTGGTGCACATGAACTACGGTGATCTTTTGCTGGAGTTGTGTAGTTTCAACCATCTTAAAAAAAGTGAATTAAAAAAAAATATTATGGTGGTCATGGTCGTTAGCCCACTTCTGGATCCTGAAGACCAAGGATACCAACTGATCTCCTCTTGGTTAAAGGAAATGACGAATGCAAAAAAAGGTATTCAGGAGGACTCGGAAAGATGTTTAATAGTTCATAAAACAATTTTTAATTACGAAAGGTTTCCAGAATTGATCGCCTTGAATAACTACCAGCTTTATGAAATAGATAATGCCACGGGTTTACCCCGGGAGATCAATAGATTTTTTGGTTTAGAGGCGGAAAAAAATTATTGGATGAAGTTGATTGATTTGTCTTTTGATATCTCGCAATATTTATCTTTTGATACAAAAAGAGTTAAGGAAGAAGCCCCAAATAAAAGAGAAAAGACCGTTTATCTGGCTGAAGTAGGTAAAGATTTGGTAGTTCAAAGGGACATGATACGTCGAGAATTGCGGAGCCATGGCTTTGAGGTGTTACCCAAAAACCCGATCACTGGAGATCGTGGAGATATAGAGATGGCCATCAAAGATAATTTATCAAACGCCAGATTATCTCTCCATTTGATTGGCGAAGATTATGGTGAAAGGATCGAGGGTCATGACTTGTCCATGATTGATTTTCAAAATGAAATCGCCCATGAATATACGGGTATTATGATAAAGGAAAACGCCAAAAATGATGAAAAAAAGCGATTTGGCAGATTGATTTGGATTTCTCAAGGCATAAAAAACATTACAGAACGACAAAAAATATTCATTGAAAATATAAAAACCGAAGCTGCACTGCATGAAGAAACCGAAGTGTTGGAGGTAGATCTTGAAGAGATGAAATCTATTGTAATTGAAGAAATTGAAACGGGGGGTAGGTTTCAGAGTATCACTCGAGAAATTTCCGGTTATCAGGAGCCTTCAAAAAAAGATTTATCGAAAATAATTTATTTAATTTTAGATAGAGAGGATCTAGAGGAAGGGCAAGTAATAGCAAAAACACTTAAAAAAAAGGGTTATAGGGTAGTTCAGCCTATCTTTGAGGGGGCCTTGGTCGATGTGCGTTATATCCATCAAGAAAACCTTAAAAGATGTGACGCGGCTATAATATATTTCGGAAACACCTCTGAAGCATGGATTAAAACTAAATTACAGGATCTAATGAAATCACCTGGATTTGGACGAATCAAAAAAATACAAGCCAAAGCAGTTTATTTCAAAGGTGAAAATAAGATGGATATCAATTACCTGAAAAAAAACAACACCATGACATTGGGTGATCAAACCCCATTTAGATTACTTCATTTAAAGCCATTTCTAACATTACTTGAGGGTAAAAAATGAATGATAAAGCACTAGATAAGGAAGAAGTTGTTGGCTCTGATATTTCGGAGCTGTTCAATCCTTTCCCAGGATTGAGGCCTTTCGGTGTAGAAGAAACTTATTTGTTCTTTGGAAGAGAAGGTCAAAGTGATGATGCTTTAGTAAAGTTATCTAGGAGTAGGTTCGTTGCTATTTTGGGCGCTTCGGGCAGTGGAAAATCTTCTTTTATGTATTGTGGCCTCATCCCGTCATTACAAGGAGGAATGATGACCGAAGCAGGCTCCAATTGGCAAACGATGGTGAGCAGGCCCGGATCGGGTCCTATTGATAATCTAGCCGAATCTATATTAAAATACAAAAAAGACTACCATGATCTATCACAAGAAGATCAGCTGATCGAAAGGACGATTGTCAGTACGGTATTACGCAGTACAAGCCTCGGACTAGTAGAAGTAATAAAACAGGTCAATAAAGGGCAAAATATCAATACACTCATCGTCATTGATCAATTTGAAGAACTTTTTCGCTTCAGCAAGCTAGAAGCTAAAAATTCTGATCAAAATGAGTCGGCGGCGTTTATTAATTTATTGATTGAAGCTGTAGAGAGTCCAGAGGTGTCTGTATACGTAACGATCACGATGCGTTCTGATTTTATTGGAGAATGTGCCAAGTATCTTGATCTCACTCAATTGATCAATGATTCTCACTATTTGATACCCCAAATGGTAAGAGATCAAAAACGGATGGCTATAGAAGGCCCTATTGCCGTTGGAGGAGGAAAAATTGCTCCGCGTTTGACGCAGCAACTACTCAATGATGTGGGTGATAATCCGGATCAGTTACCTATTTTACAGCATGCTTTGATGCGAACCTGGGGCTACTGGGTGTCCTCACGTCAAGAAGGGCAAGCCATTGATCTTGAGCACTACAATGCCATCGGCACTTTAAGACAGGCACTTTCACAACATGCCAATGAAGCCTTTGATTTATTAAACAAAAGAGAACGGCAAATCGCTGAATCAATGTTCAAGGCATTGACCGAAAAAGGAGCAGAAAACACTGGGATTAGACGACCGACCAAGCTCAGCACCCTAGCGGCGATCTCTGGCGTATCTGAAGATGATGTAGAGCGCGTAGTTAATAGGTTTAGAGAACCTGGAAGATCCCTCTTAATGCCCCCTCATGGCGTTTCAATTACCTCTGAAACCGTGATCGATATTTCCCATGAGAGCTTGATGAGGATCTGGGACAGATTGAAGCAATGGCTTGAGGAAGAGAGCAAATCTGCTGATATGTACTTGAATCTTTCTGAGGCGGCACGAAGGTTTCAAGAAGGAAAGGCAAGCTTATGGCAAATGCCAGACTTACAATTGGCCATCAACTGGCGTATTTCAAATAGGCCAACCATTGTTTGGGCCACCCGCTACGATGAAGCTTTTGAAAGAGCTATGGTGTTCTTGGAAACGTCCGAGCGAGCGTATGAAAATGAGCAACGAAACAAGGCGCTTTTACAAAAAAGAAAAGTAAAGAATAGTAGAATCCTTGCCTTGGTTTTCGGTGCTTTGGCGGTGATTGGAATATTTTTAACCTTATATTCCGTAACGCAGACGAATTTAGCTCAGGATAGTGCAGCGAAAGCTAAGGAAAGTGAAGCCGCGGCATTGATTAGTGCCGAAAAGGCAAAAGAAGAAGAGAAAAAGGCCTTGTCAGCTTTAGAACAAGCGAGGATAGCAGAAGTAGAGGCGAATACTCAGCGAGACAGTGCTACGGCTGCCCAGCAAAGAGCAGAAATAGCTAAAATTCAAGCAGAAATAGCTACCAGAGAAGCCGTTTATCAAAGGACTCAGGCAGATTCTGCCAAGGTTGAAGCGGTGGTGCAGCGAGACAATGCAGTAGCGCAAGAAAAAATTGCTATTTCGGCACAAAAAACTTCTGAAAAACTACGTTACCAAGCGGTAGCCCAATCCATGGCACTTAAAGCCAAAGACGTGCCTGATGATCAATTGAGAGGGGTCATTGCCAAACAAGCTTATGATTATTTCATTGCTTATAAAGAACCCGATACGCAATACAATGGCGACATTTATGCGGGGGCTTATTATGGAATTAAGGGCTTATTGAAATTGGATCAATACGAGAAGAATCGAGAAGCGGGTAGAGATGCAGCTGCTTTTAAGGCGGATTCAGCTTTTAATCAGTACCATGGACATACCCAAGTAGGACCCGGTAGGGAAGTGGTCAATGTACGAAGTGTTACTTTTTCAAAAGACGGTTCTAAAATGTACTCTGCGGGAGGAGATGGCCGCCTGTTACAATGGAATTTTGAAGACAGATCACATATTGAAGTGTATAGTCAAGCCAATGTAAATCGCGTGGTGAATATAAGCCCAAATGAGCGATGGCTTGCTTTAGGGACGAGTGAAGATGAAATTGATCTTTTTGATTTATTTGATATTCTTAAAGAACCCAAGAAACTCGAAGGTCATCGAGGTGCTGTGTATGACTTGGTTTTTTTTGAAGGAGATGTAGGTTTCGCCAGTGTAGGTGCAGACAAAAAAATCCTGCTTAACAATTACAATAGATCTATTTTATTGGCCGAGTTGGAGTTTACCACAAAAACCATAGCGATATCTCCCGATGGGAAATATTTAGCAGCAGGTTCAATGAATGGAGAAGTGCTTTTATTTGATTTAGAGGGCGTGAGCGCACCCAAAAAGATTGTCAGAAAGGACATGGAACAAAAGCCTATTCTTGATGTTAAATTCAGTCATAATGGTAAGTATTTGGCCATTGGAGGGCTTAATATTACCAACGGCTTAGGCTATGCTTTTATTTGGGATAGGGAAAATAATAAGCAATATGGTCCAGAACTTATGGGATTTTCAGCGCAGGTAAATGATGTAGAGTTTTCAAAAAATGATTCCTTGTTTGCTGCGTCAAGTAATGATAATTCAGTTAGGTTTTGGGATATGGATCCAGACAATATTTTCGATTTACCTACCATCATTTATGATCATCAAGGTTGGGTTTGGGATGCAAGTTTTCATCCAAATGGGGGATATTTGGTAACTGCGGCAGAAGATGGGTTGCTCAGGCGCTTTCCGCTGAAACCAGATCAAATGGTTGATGATTTGTGTAATTATATTAAGCGTAATATGTCAGATATAGAATGGCGTCAGTACGTAGGGGATGGGGATGAGATTCCTTGGGTGGAAACGTGTATAGGCAAGGTTAAGCCAAACGAGGAAGATTCAAACCCTGAAATAGAAGGGGAAGGGTCAAACGAGGAAGATTCAAATACTGAAATAGAAGGTGATGGGTCAATTGACGAAGAAGAAAAGGTGGAGCTAAAAGATGCGGTAGAGCCTCAAAAGACACCAAAGGAGAAAGTATCGGATACGGACAAGGGTAAAAATCAGCTGAAGGAATCTAAAAAGGAGCAGGGATAGTGGGTATTTTTAGAAAATCATTAGTCCTAGGTGTCTTTGTATTGTGCTCAACCTTTTTTGCATCTGCACAGACGTGGACCCAAAAACTGTTGGTTGCAGAGAGAGATTATGATGCGGGAAGACTGGTGAGTATTGTGGATAACATTATTGGAGGATTTGATAAAGCGTTGGGAGAAAAAGGTTATACCAGAGAAGAAAAAATAAGAGCCCTCAAATTAATTACTAAGGTCTATATATTCCTAGATGATGAACCTAAGTCAGATGAATATATGATTAAACTGCTCAAGGCGGATAAGGAGCATAAACTAGATGCCAAAGTAGATCCTGCTGAGTTGTACGATCTTTACAGGAAATTCAGGTCTCAGCCTATTTTCAGAATAGGTTTTAGGGTAGGCGTGAATAAGAGTTATCCCAATATTATCAATACCTTCGGTACGGGAAATACAGGAATGGTTTCCAAAATTTATAATGGTGCAGGTGAACCTCCTCAGGAAGCCTCTGTAAATGGGGGTGCCGGTACTGGATTTTTCATCAATGCGACGGTAGACCGATATCTAGATTGGGGTTTAGAAGTGGGGTTAGGATTGGAGTTTCGTAATTCTCAATACAGCGTTGATAATTTCATCACTTATGGAGATAGCATCCAAGTCAATGGTGTAAATGAGGCAGCTCAATTTGCTGTTTTATCCACTATGGTGACACATCAGCAATCTTTTTTTAGGATCCCATTGCTTTTAAGGTATAATTTTAAGTATGATCCAGGCAAAGAAACCTTTAAAAAAATAGAGGATAATGTGAAGGATAGATTTATTCCCTACATTGCCATAGGAGCGAGTTATGATTATTTGTTGGATGCTAAATATCTGAAAGGTAATCGAATAGGAGGGACTGAATACAAATTCAATGCGGACCTTTCTTTGAAAGAATTAGATCTTATTGCCCATACGAATTGGTCTGTTTTTGCATCTTTAGGATTGAAAATGCGTGTGAGAACACATTTTTTAACTTTTGAAGCTAAATTTAATAAGGCCTTATTAAATTATATCAACCCAGACAATCGCTGGAGCAATAATCCGCTGTCAACGTATGATTTGGCATTTGTAGAAGATGATTTTTCTCTGGATATGCTTTCTTTTTCTCTTGGCTATACCTATTCTATTTATAATCCTCAGAAGCTTAAGCAATTTAGATAATGAGAAAGTATCTTGATCCGTTTTTGTTGATGCTGATCTTGACCGTATCTGGTTGTGTGGTTGAGCCAGATTATGGGCCGAGACCCATGGACACTTTTATTAAATATTATGGAATCTCTGGCTCTAATGAGGTAGTTGATATGATTATGTCCAATGACGGCAATATCATCATACTGGGTAATGAAGAAAGTTCAGCGTTTGCTGCATCAAAAAACATTGTGATTCTTGAAGTGGATACGATTGGTAATTTACTTAAAAAAAAGACCATTGATGTTCAAACTGAATATATGGATGATAGTTTGTATAGTTTTGGAATTACTGATGATGAAGCGGTAAGAATCAAAGCGATAGATGGTGGGTATTTGCTTTGCGCCAATTTCACAGCTAAAGATGATGATGTCAACGGACTAGGATCTAAGATCTTCTGGTGCGAGTTAGATGAGAATTATGAGATCATTCGTAAACAGGTCATCAGTGACGTGGATTATTATTGGGAAGTGGGTGATATTATCAAAGCGGAAGATGGAAACATCATTATTGTAGGGGGTACCAATAGAAAAGAAGATCAGGATCCTGCAGAAAGGCCCGAAAAACAACGATACTTAACCAAGCGATCTATTGAAAATGATACTATTTTTTGGAGCAAAACATTTGGATACGATGATGTGGATGATTTTGCTATTGGCATCTTTGAATTATCAGACAGTAATCTTGGCGTAATAGGTTGGACGGAAAAATCCAGTAATCAGGGTGATGCCGGGGTGAACGCTACTTTCGCAATTTTCACTGATATTGGAAGTTCTTCAAGTATCGATTATGTCTTTGGATTTGAATTTGAGGGGGATGCTGACTTTGATGATGAAGTAGGAGATTTTATTTATACCCAAACGGAGGATGTGATCATCGTGGGGACGAGCACCAGTAATAGCGATGTAAACCCAAGAAGTTTTCCATTTCTCTTGCGTATTAGAAAAGGGGGTACCTTGGTGTTTAAAGAACTATTAGCGAGTTCAGTTTCAGATCTTAATTCCGGTGGAATGGACGTTACAATCAGTGCTCAAAATGATTTAATCATTACGGGTGTTTTTAATAACTATGAAGATAGCATCACTGGACAGGCCTATAATGATCAAATTTTATTTATGCGTACCGATCAGTTTGGAAAGATAACCAATGACTACCAGCCTTATCAAAACCATTTTGGCTTGACTGACGGTGACGATGCAGGTAAAGCGATACTGACCCTCCCAGATGGCTCGATCGTGATTGCAGCTACGATGGATTTCGGTAATAGTAGGACCCTTATCAGTTATTTAAAAACCAATAATAAAGGAAGATTGAAAAGATAAAATGTAGGCATGCTTTTGTCCATTTTTCAAGAACGTTTAATGCGTACTTCGCTCAATAAAACAGTGAGAAAGTCAGGCTATGGTTTAACACTGAACGGCCAAGGATACCCAATTTATTGGCGAACCATTTTCAATCACATTTTTTTTACCAAGCCAGGGCATCATATGGGTGAAGATTTGATTGCTCTAAAGAAAAGTGCGTTTAGTTATTTCTCAGATCAAAAATGGCACGAAATTCATTGAGTTCCTCGAGGAGGAGTTTTTGTTCTGTTCTGATTTCATCATACCCTTTACGATTCAATTTTTTTATACGATAAACATTTATTTTTTGAGAGAAAACTAAAACCGATTTTGACCAAGAAATCGCATATAAACCCGAAAGATAGCCCATAGTAAAAATGAGGATGCCGATGATTGATATTTTGGTAATTAAGGTTGATAGTATCACAAGTGAAACATACCAAAACAGGAAGATCATTAATCCAATCATCATGGCTAATGAACCTCGAAACGCTTCTTTAACGTGAATACTTCGAAAGATCTTTTTGACCAATATAAAAGGCAATAAATTAAGGACACAGCCGATCAGATAGACAGGAAACCCAACGAGGAGTTCCGCAATTTCCGCAAAGGTTAATTTTTTAAAGGCATCACTTAAATAGATGCCTTCAGATTTGATTCGGTCAAGATAGGTTTGAATGCGATCCAAAATTTTGATCGATTTGTCCTTTTCATTAACCAAACTGTGTGCGGTGGCCTCAATTACTTTTTTTTGAATTTCAAAATGCCTGACGGCATCCCCTTCTTTTATTTCAAGAGATTCCTCCAAGTAATTTTGATAGAAGTTTTCTATTGAATTGGTGAGTTTGTTTAATTCTTTTGATCCTGTATGCAGCAGAGTATCAATCAGTCCTTTTTTAATTGAATCTGTTAAATCATGTACTTTGTTATCTGTTTCGGGATCCATGGTTATCGTTGAGATTGGAGGGCCCACTTTTACAAATAGATCACTTCTAAACTGATGGGAATTGCTATAATTTAATCCAATGGGAATAATCTGTACCTTGAGGTTGTCTTTTGATAAGCGTTCGGCCTCTAATGCGATTCTCGCAGCACCTGTTTTCAAGTCTCGAACGCCTTTATCCGTCTCACTGGTGCCTTCTGGAAAAATCAATAAGGCTCCCTGATTCAGCAAGAGTTGATGACAATGGGTAAACATATCGGTATTGCTTGTTTTCGATGGGTCTTTGCTCCGGTCCGGTCGGTAAACAGGGATCATATGGAATTTATTTTTCAGAACCCAAGTTTTAAATTCACCACCAAAAAATTCGGCAGCGGCTATAGGATTTATCCTCCTTTTAATACCGGTGATGACGACCAATGGATCCATCAAAGCACTGGGATGATTGGCCACAAAAATAACAGGCCCTTTGGCGGGAATATGTTCTTTTCCAAGGATCGTCACTCTTCTAAAATAAGAATAAATCGTCACTTTCAATAGATATTTGATCAGGCTATAAATCATGATTGATGGGTTAAAGTCATTGGGTAGGTAAAAGACATGGAGAACGATAGGACACCCGCATTTTTAATTTTCAGTTCGGTCTGATCGGATACGTATGGCCATACCAATATGGCCAGTAAATTGATTTCCAAATCCAAAAAGTTCATCGGTAGGGACTACTTTAAGAGTCTCAAAAGTCTTGTATTTTCGGATAGGGGCATAACCAAAAGCGCCAAAAAGAACTATTTTATCATATAGGTAATAGTCTATATACAGATGGGTTTGAATCTTAAATTCTTGGACATATCCGTGTGCATACTCTTGAGCTAATCTGTATGAGGTTCTTTTCATATTAAACTTTAAACCAATATATCCTGATTTTGAGAGTTGATATTCAAGATTGATCATACGGGGAAGTAAACCGAAAAACTGGAGTTTATCGGAGATGATAAAATCAAACCCAAGAATAGGAGAGATTAGAGGCCCCCAAAACTCTTGATTATAGAACAAGCCTATTTTATACTTTATGCGTTCATTTAAGTTTTTTGTTAAAATCCCTACGGCACCTATTTGATAATCTTTTTTGGATAAATCTCTAAAGTCAGAACTGATTTTTTGGATGACCAAGGTAGTCATGCTCCAATCATTATCCCAATTACGAACGCCACCTAGCTGGATAGATAGGGCCTCTAAATTATTAATCAATGGTGGAGTGACGGGGTCCTCAAACGATAGTTTATTATAACTAGTTCCAAAGAGCAAATAATTGGCATTTTTTGTTTCGATAGGTAAAAAAATAGCCGCTGAATATTCATTGGTTTCATTTTGATTGGATTGATATTTCTGAAATTTAATCGCAGTTAGTTCCGTGTAGGGTTGAGCTATAGCTGAAAAATGCAGTATGATAGCCAATACAAGTGTATAGAGGAATTTATTCATTTCTGTAGATGGTTGGTAAACCTTAAAGATTTCTGTTTTTGAGGAAATAAGCTAGACTTAATCCTGATACGATATGCCAAATACCCCACCAACCCGCTACAATTGCCATACCCCCTAAGCCATCAAAAAATGCAAAAATAAGACCTAACCCTAATCCTGAATTTTGAATACCGGTTTCAATAGCTAAAGTTTTTTGATCAGGTTTGGGTAGTTTGAAAAGGCGTGCCAATCCGAACCCCGTGGCGATGCCAATCGCATTGTGAGCAAAAACAATAAATACGATTAAATGCACATAATTTAAAAACAAATCCATATTTGCACGAAAGGCAAGTATTACGATGGCAGCAAATATCAGGATAGAGCCGTAATGCATGAAGGGATGTAAGAAATCTGCAATCTTCGGTTTAAAGGCCCTTAGGAACATACCTAAAATTAAAGGAATCAATAAAATTATGCCCACAATCTTTAATAAAGCCCAGAAATCTAAATTGACTGTATTTAAGATCTCAGCGGTTGGAGGATAGAGGCTACCCCAGAAGGAGATATTAAATGGGGTCATAAATACAGCACAAACACTAGCAACCGCTGTCATGCATACAGAAAGCGCCGCATTGCCATTGGCAAGGGAGGTCATAAAGTTAGAAATATTACCTCCAGGGCATGCCGCGACCAGCATCATACCCAAGGCGACACTAGGCATCGGTTTAAAAACTAGTACCAATAAAAAAGTAAAAAAAGGAAGGGCTATAAATTGTGAAATAAACCCTATCAAAACTGATTTGGGTGATGAAAATACAAGAATAAAATCTTTAATGCTGAGTTTGAGAGCTACGCCAAGCATAATAAAGCCCAAACTTAAGTTCACATACAATATATTTTGATCGCTGAGTTTGAGGGTAACTTCGTCTAACTCTTGCTGACTTTGACACGAGCTAGTGAGGAGTAAAAAGATTAAGGTAGTTAAATAGGTTGATTTTGGATGGAATGATGCTTTCATTAGGTTGATTTTTTGTTAAAAACAGGCATTGAGTTCAAAAAAATAATTCATAAAAAAATATTTAGACACTAATATAATACTTAATTAATTTGGGATAATACTAAAAATAACCTGAATAAGAAGTTCATTTGTCTTCTAATATTATTTTATAATGCCATTTAGCTTGTAATAACCCTTATAATTTCTTTTGTTTGTATCCTCATTAAACTAATAAAATCGACCTACAATGACGCCAAATTCAATTTTCAAATCTCTGGGTTTGTTTTTTCTAATGATGAGTATTCTGTTGGGTACTTCTTGTAAAGAGGAAGAAACAATTATTGAGCCATTGAAAAAGTATGCATTGTCTTACGGCGTCTCTCCAGAAAATATGGGATATGTTAGCGTACTAACTGGTCCTTATGATGAGGGGACTGCGGTAGTGTTAACGGCTACAGCTATTGAGAATTATGAATTTCAATATTGGGAGAGTGATACCATAAATTGGATGACCGATTCTTCAGCTTTAATGAACCCCGCTGAGTTTGTTATTTATTTCAATACGAAAGTGACTGCTGTATTTGAATATGAAGATATAGACAATGATGGGGTCAAAGACAACTTAGATAATTGTTTAGAGACACCAGCGGGTGCGGCTGTCGATACATTGGGTTGTAGCGCAACTGCGATTATTGGCGACTTTAGAGAAGGGGGAATTGTGATCTGGGTAGATGATACTGGCCAACATGGATTGGTTTGTGACCTCACTGATTATCCTGCTATTTGGGGTTGTAATGGAATAGCTATAGCGGGTGCAGATTCGTTATCAATAGGAACCGGATTACAGAATACAGAGGACATATTGAACACATGCCTGACTTCTGGAATTGCTGCTGAGGTAGCCAATAACCTCGTCGCTCAAGAATTTTCAGACTGGTACTTACCCTCTAAGGAGGAATTGAAATACATTTGGTTGAATAGCTTTGTGATCAGTGAGCGTTCCCTGGTATTAGGAGGGAAAGAACTTGAAGCTTACTATTGGACCTCTTCGGAGTATGATGCCAACAATGCTTGGTGTTGGGATTTTAAATTCGGAGCTGATGACCATAGTTATGGTAAAGAAACCTCCGCTTGGGTACGTTCCGTCAGAACCTTTTAATCATAAATATTTTTTGCGAGAGCTTACTTTATCATTAACCCAAGAGGGCTAAATTTTTTGTAATGAATAATTAGTTTTTTATTGGCTACACAACGGGAGGGTTATCTAATGTTTTAGATCAAAAAAAAAAGCGACTACCCACCACAGATAGCCGCATATTCAACCCTAAAGAGTAGCAATAATACAATTCAATTTATCCAGAGTTAAAAGAATGCATACATTTCTATGTCCATAATGATATTTTGGACATTATTTTATAATAATAATAAAGATCAAAATCTTATATCTCTAACAAAAAAAACATCACAAATAACTGTTTATTAATGAGTTATGATCTATGTTTTTTTTTACATTACTTTTACTTTTCAAAATGATAGAAAATATGAAAAAGTTTAATTTTTTTCTTTTAATTGTTTTTTTTACGAGTCTTATCTTTGTTGTTTCATGTAGTTCGGATGAAGATGATGACATCTCAACCGATAATCAAATCATTACTAATCATGAATTTCAAACAAATTCAAATTCAGGGGTCTATTCCTTACTCATGACGTCTACTGAATATGCTGATTGGATAAGTAACGATGAGTTCAGAGAAGGATCTGTTCGAAATCTTATTTTTGAAGACATCTATAAAAAATTCCCAGATGAATATGATTTTATCTTTCTCGTACTCAATGAACCTAATATACCTGAAGGAATGAGCTATTATGGTATGCTTATAGGCGTATCCAATGCAATAGAGGGAACGGGTCCAAGTATTTATGATTATAGCAGTGACTATGGTTCTGATGGAAAATTAAAAGCCGTGATGCAGTTGACAGGTTTGAGTTATCTTCAAAGTGGCCCATCGCTGCATGAACTCATGCACAATTGGGGGAACTTTGGTTTTGAAACACATTCTGTCGATCAACCAGGTGATAATATAACGTCCTATCCTTATTGGGGACATTGGGGTTTTACGGGTGGAAGTACCAAAGGTCAGCTTGGTGGATTTGAGCAAAGTACCCTCTTGGACTTGGGAGACAACAATTATTCAGTGGCTCCTTTCGGCCCCTTTGCGAATGGAGGTAATGGCGTGCCCTTTAATGAATTGGAGCTTTATTTGATGGGAATGGCCCCACTCAGTTCAGTATCACCATTTGATCTTTTTAGTGATATCACAGCCTGGTCAGCTACCGAAACAGCCTATGAATTTACAGCCAATACAAGAACGACCTATGACAACGCTGCTATTGAAAATTTATTGGGAACTAGATCTCCAAGTTTTGAGGATTCGCAAAAAGAATTTAAACTTTTAGTTGTCGT
>TARA_B110000091_G_scaffold30909_1_pt1 | contig 23013 bp, 17 predicted proteins | sample TARA_B110000091 | Tara Oceans TARA_B110000091 (sample SAMEA4397278) | marine metagenome | biome: Polar Biome; feature: [DCM] deep chlorophyll maximum layer (ENVO:01000326); material: water (ENVO:00002006), including particulate matter (ENVO:01000060) such as... | depth 35 m
TTAACATCTGGTCGTATTTCTGATGTTGCTGTAAATCCTAATAATCCGTTTGAATATTATGTAGCTTCTTCAGCCGGAGGAGTTTGGAAGACTATTAATTCCGGTATAGAGTTTACGCCAATATTTGATAATGAAGGTTCATATTCTATAGGTTGTATAACAATTGATCCAAATAATAGTAATGTAATTTGGGTTGGAACAGGAGAGAATAATAATCAACGCTCAGTATCTTATGGAGACGGTGTTTATAAATCACTTGATGGAGGAAATAGTTGGGAAAATATGGGTTTGAAAACTTCTGAACATATTGGAAGAATTATTGTGCATCCAGAAAATTCTAATATTGTTTATGTTGCTGCAATTGGTCCTTTATGGAGTAAAGGTGGAAATAGAGGATTATACAGAACAACTGATGGAGGTGAAAATTGGGAAGCGGTATTGACCGTGGATGAGCATACAGGAGTAAATGATGTTGTTATGGATCCTAGAAATCCGGATATATTATACGCTTCTACATTTCAACGTAGGAGACATGTTTATACGTACGTTGGTAGTGGGCCAGGATCTGGAATGCATAAAAGTACTGATGGTGGAACTACATGGACAGAAATAAATAAAGGCTTACCTACAACTGAATTAGGACGAATTGGTTTAGCAATTTCTCCAGCAGATCCAGAAATTATTTATGCTATAGTTGAAGCCGCAGAGGGTAAAGGAGGTTTTTTTGCATCAACAAATAGAGGAGCAAGTTGGGAAAAACGTGGTACACATAAAACAAGTGGAAATTACTACCAAGAAATTATAGCCGATCCAATAGAGCCAAATACAATTTACTCTATGGATACATGGATGAGTGTTTCGAAAGATGGAGGTAAAACGTTCAATAAAGTAGGAGAAGTTTTTAAGCATGTAGATAACCATTGTATGTGGATAGATCCAAATAATAACAAACATTGGCTTGTTGGTAGTGATGGAGGAATGTATGAAACTTTTGATGCAGCGAAAACGTGGGATTTTAAAGAAAATATTCCTGTCACTCAATTTTATAAAGTAGCAGTTGATAATGATTACCCTTTTTATAATGTATATGGAGGAACTCAGGATAACTTTAGTATTGGTGGACCATCGAGAGTTCTTACTAATCATGGTATAACAAATTTTGATTGGTTCATTACCAATGGAGGAGATGGTTTTGAATCTCAAATTGACCCTAATAACCCAGATATTGTATATGCACAATCGCAAAACGGTTTTTTAGTACGTTATGATAAAAAGAGCGGAGAGATAGTTGGTATACAGCCAAGTGAAAAAGAAGGCGAAAACGCATATCGCTTTAATTGGGATTCTCCATTAGTTGTGAGTAGACACGCTTCTGGTCGTCTATATTTTGCAGGAAACAAGGTCTTTCGTTCTAATGATTATGGAAATAGTTGGGAAGTTATTAGTGATGATCTGTCACAACAAATTAATAGGAATACATTAAAAGTATATGATCGTATTGTAAGTATAGATGCAGTTGCTAAAAATGGATCGACATCGCTTTATGGAGCTGTTGTTGCTTTATCTGAATCTCCAATAGATGAGAATTTAGTTGCTGCAGGTACTGATGACGGTATTGTTCATATTAGTGAAAATGGAGGTGCTTCGTGGAGGAAGATTTCTACTATTCCTGGTGCGCCAAAATTATCATATGTAAACAGTGTGTTTTTGTCTAAACATGATGTGAATACAATCTATGTTGCATTTAACCATCATAAGTTTGGAGATTTCAAGCCTTATATATTTAAGTCTAGTGATAAAGGTAAAACGTGGACAAGTATTAGTAGTAATCTTCCAAAAGGGAGTGTTTATTCAATAGAAGAAGATCATGTAGATTCTAATCTTATTTTTTGTGGTACAGAATATGGAGCTTTCTTTTCTCCAAATAAAGGTAAGCGTTGGAAGGAACTGGCAACTGGTTTACCAACAATTGCTGTAAGAGATATAACTATTCAAGAACGAGAAAACGATTTAGTTCTTGGTACTTTTGGTAGAGGTTTTTATGTTATGGATGATTATTCTGCTTTGCGTTCTATTGAAAATGATACACCTTCTGAAAGCGCAAAAATTTATTCAGTAAGAGATGCTTTATCTTGGGAAAAAAGCCTTCCGTTAGGCCTTCCAGGAAAATCATTTCAAGGAGATAACTTTTATACTGCACCAAATTTAGGGCCTGAAGCAATGATAACGTATTATTATAATGATGATTATAAATCATTAAAAGAGAAGCGTACTAAAAAAGAGAAAGAGCTTATTAAAAATGAAAACGATACACCTTATCCTAGTTATAATGAACTCAAGGCTGAAAGAAATGAAGAAAGTGAAAAATTAGTGTTTACTATTAAAAATGATAAAGGACAAGTTGTTAAAAAAGAATTTAAAAAACCTGAAAAAGGAGTGCAACGTTTTCATTGGGATTTACGATATACACTTCAAAACCCAATAGATTTAAGTGTTTCTTCGTTCTATAACCCTTGGGCAGGAATTGATGAAGGTACTTTGGTTGAACCAGGAACTTATACGGTTGACATGCAATTGTATAAAAATAACGAGTTAACAAAACTTGCTGGTCCTATAGCATTTGAAGTTAAAGCTTTAGATAATACTGTAATGCCTGCAGAGAATAGAGCGGCTAAAGTAGCATTTCAAAAAGAGGTAATGCAATTAGAGGCAGATTTAGGTGCGTGTCAAACAATTATTAATGAAACCAATACAAAACTTAAGTATATCAAAGCAGCAATAAAGCGTTCTGAACAACCTTTTGGTGAACTAACTAAATCTGTAGTAACAATAGAGAATAAGTTGAAGCAAATTCGTTTAGAATTATTTGGAGATAGTGTGAAATCTAAGTTGGATATTAGTCAAGTACAATCTCCTGCAAATAGAATTGGTCTTATTGGTTATGAGCAAAAGTATTCTACTTCTGCACCTACCAAAACACATAAAGATAGTTATGCTATTGCTAAAGGTGAAATTGTAGTGTTAAAGAAAAGAGTAGAAGCTGTTTTTAATGTTGATATAAAACAATTAGAGGATAAATTGATTAAGTCAGGTGCTGCTTATACTCCTGGAAGAGGATATAAGAACTAGAGTTAATTAATGAATTATTAAACTTGATAGGCTTAATTTAAAGAATGTTATAATCAATATAATTTTCTTTTTCTTAAGCCTATTATTAATGTAATAATACCAATACTAAAGAGTGTTGAAAATATAATAATTGCTACTTTTTGAGTAGTAAAAAATTTAGGAATAGGAGTGAAAATTAAAAAGATAAGCCCAGTAATTTGCCAAAGTTTATTGTTTTCTAACCTTTTCTTCGTTTCAATTTCTGGCTTTTTATTCACAAAAATTTTAAACACATTCCAATCCCAATACATAAGAAACAATGTTGATAGTAGCATTAAGCCTGATATTATTGGTGTGCCACTAAACTCATAAGAAATAGTTACAAGAAAAATATTTGCAATTATAGGTAAATATACAATTGTGCCTAATTTTGAAAAACGCTGGGTTATCAATAAACTACCTGCTATAAACTGAGTAATACCTATAAAACGCCAATATATTCCTGACTGATACATTGTCTCAAAATAATGCCAAGCAGAACTGATAGGGCTATTAACGCCATCCATTGAAGTGAAAGGTTGTCCTTGAATTTTAACGATACTAGCGAAGATAAATGCAAAGCCAAGTAAGTAAAGTAAGTAGATAACAAAAATTTGAGCGTAGGTATTATTCTTCATTTCAATCTAGTTTCTAAATCGACGATTAAAGCAAGGTTTTGTTACTAATTTTTGAATCTGCTGAATTACTTTAAATAAAAAAGCACTCAAATTGAGTGCTTTTTTATTTAATATGTGAAAGTATTAGTCTCTACTACGTCTTGGACCACTACTATTTCTATCTCTTCCAAATCCACGAGAAGACGATCCAGAGTCTTTATTTCCTCTGTCTCTATCGAAGCTTTTCTTTTTGCGATCTCCACCAGCACTGCTGCTACTGCTTCCACCACCACGATGATCTCTTCCGCCATTACTACGACTTCTTCCGCCGCCACCACCACGGTTTCCACCACCAGCACGTTTCTTTTCAGTAATTTCTACGTTTACTCCACGACCTTCAAACTCGATATTACTATCTCTAGTAAATGCCGATAAAGTTTCTTTCTCAAAGTTTTTATCTAATTCAAAGAATGAAAAAGTATCTAAAATCTCTATTTGACCTATTTCAATATTGTTAGATATCTTTTGTTCGTTTATCAATCCAATTAAGCGAGCAGGATTTAATTTATCTTTTCTTCCAATATTGATAAAGAAACGAGACATGTTTTCATCATCTCTTCTTTTACCTCTTGAATCTCCTCTATCGCCTCTTTCTCCTCTATCGCTTCTATCTCTTGTCTCTCTGTCACGACTATTACTTCTACTTAAGTCATTTAAATCGCCAGAATTTGCATAATAACTTAAGAAACTACTAAACTCTATAGATACAAATTTTTTGATTAATTCGTCTCTATCTAAATCTGCTAACCTTTCTTGTATAGCAGGTAAATATTCGCCAATTTGGCTTTCATTTACTTCAGTATCTTTTACTTTATCAATTAATTTTAATAATTGTTTTTTCAAAATCTCTTTCCCGTCAGGAACTTGCATTTGAACAAATTTCTTACCAATTATTCTTTCTATAGGACCTAATTTTCTTCTTTCACCTGGAGAAACAATAGCTATAGATATACCTGTACTGCCTGCTCTACCTGTTCTACCACTTCGGTGTGTATAAGATTCTATTTGATCGGGAAGTTTATAGTTAATAACGTGTGTTAAACTATCAACATCCAATCCACGTGCAGCAACATCAGTTGCAACTAATATTTGTAATGATTTTTTACGAAATTTTTTCATGACGATGTCACGCTGTGCTTGTGATAATTCACCATGAAGTGAATCTGCACTGTATCCATCTTGAATTAACTTATCAGCAACTTCTTGTGTTTCTCTACGTGTTCTGCAGAAAATAATTCCATAAATATCAGGATTGATATCTGCAATACGTTTTAAAGCAGGATATCTATTCCTATCTGTTACTACATAATATTCGTGAGATACTTGATCTGAACCAGAATTACGCTTACCTGCATCAATTTGAATAGGGTTATTCATGTAATTTCTAGCGATTCTATCAACTTCTTTTGGGAATGTTGCAGAAAATAATAATGTCTGTTTTGTATCTGGTGTTACTTCTAATACTTGATCCAATTCATCTTTGAACCCCATATTAAGCATTTCATCTGCTTCATCTAAAACCAACCACTCAACAGAGCCTAAACGTAATTTTTTACGTTTAATTAAATCTACTGTTCTACCTGGAGTTCCAACAACAATTTGAACGCCTTTGTTCAAAGTGCGTATTTGTCCGTTTATATCAGAACCACCATAAACAGCGGCAACTTTAAAACCTTTTAAATGTGTTGAGAATTCTTCGATATTTCTAGCAATCTGAATTGCTAATTCACGAGTAGGAGATAAGATAATAGCTTGTACTTCTTTGCTGTTTAGATCAATTTTCTGTAAAATTGGTAAACTAAAAGCAGCTGTTTTACCTGTTCCTGTTTGTGCAAATGCTTTAAGATCTTGATCTGACTCAATAACTTGTGGAATTGCTTTTTCTTGTATTTCTGTTGGGTTTTCATAACCCAAGGTTGTTAGAGCCTTAACTATTTCTGGTTTAAGACCTAATTCTTCAAATGTTGACATTATCTATGTTTAATGATTCACAGATACGCCCGCACCTATAAACCTGTTTTTAAGGGTGCAAAAGTACACTTTAATTTAAGAATAGAATGGCGATTGGTAGTTTTTTTACTTTCTCTCTAGATTATCTAACTGTTTTTCAAGATGTTGAGATGATAAGTAGGTGAAATTATTTGTGATAATTCCATTTTCATCAACCAATATTGTTCTAGGCTCCAAACTTTTTAGGAATTTATTTGCAGTACTCTCTTTAGTTAGTATAAACTGATTCTCTAATGATTTATATATTTTAGTATTATTATTTGGTTTCATATTTACACCAACAAATAGGAGTGAAGGATGTTTTTCGTTTAATCTCTTCACACGTTTAATAAGCATATCTTGATTCATTATTTCTGGTGACCAAAAATAAATAACTGCTTTTTTATTTTTAATAATAGATTTTAAATCAACCTTAGATTTATTAAATGTTGCCAATTGAAAATTTTCTATTGGAGTCTTTAACTCTAAACTTTCACAATCTTGAGCCAATGCATTAATTTGTTCAATAAATGATTCGTCAGTACAATGTTTGTTGAAAATTGTCAGTGCCTTTTTGTTTATTGAGCATGAATTGTAATTCTCTCTAAAATCATTATACATTGCTTGATATAGTAATTGGTTTTTAAATCCATCAACTTTTATATTAGTTACAATTATATTTAATATTTTTTCTGTAAAATTTGATGCGTCGCTTTTATCTTTATAAGCAAGACTATACAAGTAGCTTCTTACATAATTATTAAAAGGATAGTAATCAATTAAATCCTTGTTGTTTATGTTAATACCTTTTCTATGGTCATAATAATTTTCTGGAAGCAATGGTAAAGAATCTAATTGAAAACGATTTTTATGAATATACGGATATGACTCTTTTTGTCGATATACAGGGAAACTGATAGCAACTTTAGCTAAATTTTGAAACTTAGTTGTCAATTCAACTCCAGATTTTTGTAATTGACTATACAAGTATTCATTAATATTTTCTATTATGTTTAATCTATTAATAAACTCCTCTGGTTTTAAATTGTAGTATGGACTAAACTTTCTTTCATTTTTTTCATTTTGAAGATATAAAGTGATAAGAAAATTATTTTTTTCAGCCCCTTTTCCACTAAAAACAAGAGATTCATCAAAATCCCAAGTGTTTAATCTAATTGAAATGCTATCGTTTTTTTCAAAATATATATGTTGAAATTCAGGACCATGTTTAAAAGAATATAGTCCTTCTGGTAAAGAATTGAATTTTTTAGAAAATATATTCTTAGTTATTATAGGAATTGTGTCAAGTGATTGTTCACCCTTCATTAAAACCACATATTTGGCTTTCGGATTTACAATTTGACCTCCAAAAAAAACAGACTCGTCAGTACTTGTATTAGCTGAATCACAGTTAATTAAAGTAATAGATAAAATTAGTATTGTTATGAAGTTTTTCATTTATTTAATGTAAAATGGTACCTCAGCAAATGTACAATTATAGAATAAAGTACTTGTTAAACAGATGTTAAAAATTATATTAACTATTTTATATGGGTTTCATTTATAAACCATTCTATTTTTATAGGCCAAAGTCTGTAATTTTTCATAATTTTGCAAAAATTTTTAATACCATAAAATCATATGCTTTCAGTATCAAATCTTTCTGTACAATTTGGAAAAAGAATCTTATTTGATGAAGTGAACACTCAGTTTCTTCAAGGAAATTGTTATGGAATTATTGGCGCTAATGGTGCTGGTAAATCAACATTTTTAAAGATAATATCTGGTGAGATTGATCCAACTTCTGGACATGTACATTTAGAGACGGGGAAAAGAATGTCAGTTCTGTCACAGAATCACTTTGAGTTTGATGAATTCCCTGTTTTAGAGACTGTAATGATGGGGAATAAGCCATTATTCAATCTTAAAAAAGAGTTGGATACTATTTATGCTAAACCAGATTTTTCTGATGCAGATGGTATTAAGGCTGGTGAAATGGGAGAGAAGTTTGAAGAAATGGGAGGTTGGACTGCAGAAAGTGATGCTGCTTCATTGTTATCATCTCTAGGTATTAAAGATGATCAGCACTATACAATGATGGGAGATCTTGATGGTAAGTCGAGAGTAAGGGTTTTAATGGCTCAGGTTTTATTTGGAAATCCAGACCTTTTAATAATGGATGAACCTACCAATGATTTGGATTTTGAAACAATTAATTGGTTAGAAAATTTCTTAGCCAATTTTGACAATACTGTAATTGTTGTTTCGCATGATAGACACTTTTTAGATGCTGTATGTACTCATATTTCTGATATTGATTATAACAAAATAAACCATTACTCAGGAAACTATACATTTTGGTATGAGAGTAGTCAATTGGCTGCTAAACAACGCGCTCAGCAGAATAAAAAAGCAGAAGATAAAAAGAAAGAGTTGGAAGAGTTTATTCGTCGTTTCTCTGCTAATATGGCTAAATCAAAACAAGCTACTTCTCGTAAAAAAATGATTGATAAGTTGAATGTTGGAGATATCAGACCTTCTAGTCGTCGTTATCCTGCAATTATTTTTGAAAGAGATCGTGAAGCGGGGGATCAAATATTGAATGTTGAAGGTTTGACAAAATCTATTGATGGTGAAGTCCTTTTTAAAGACATTCATTTTAGCCTAAACAAAGGTGATAAAGTTGCTTTAATTTCAAAAAACTCAAAAGCAGTAACCGAGTTTTATGAAGTTTTAAATAATGATTCTAAAGTAGATTCTGGTAAATTTTCTTGGGGTGTAACAACTTCACAATCATATTTACCATTAGAAAATTCTGTTTTCTTTAAGAATGCAGAATTAAATTTGGTTGATTGGTTAAGACAATATGCAAAAACTGAAGAAGAACGTGAAGAAGTTTTTTTAAGAGGGTTTTTGGGTAAGATGATTTTTAGTGGAGAAGAAGCATTAAAGAGATGTAATGTCTTGTCTGGTGGAGAAAAAGTACGTTGTATGTTATCTCGCATGATGATGATAAGAGCGAATGTATTAATGTTGGACGAACCTACAAATCACTTAGATTTAGAGTCTATTCAAGCATTTAACAACTCATTGAAGAACTTTAAAGGTACTGTTCTCTTATCTACTCATGATCATGAGTTTGCGCAAACTGTAGCGACTAGAATAATTGAAATAACACCTAAAGGTGTTATTGATAGGCTTTCAACTTTTGATGATTATTTGAGAGATCCTAAAGTGAAAGAATTAAGAAATAAGATGTATTCATAATATTAATAAAAAAAGAGGCTTTAGCCTCTTTTTTTATTCTCTCATAGATTTTTCTCTTCTCTTTTTGAGTTGCTCTAAAATTCTTCGACTAAAATCTTGTTCTGATTTATAGAGGATTAAAATCTTTTTTGAAGGTAAAATTGATTTTAAGTTTTTATACATATCAATTTCCTGATTTTTAATATTTGAATCTAATTTTATAATTGAATTTAATAAGTTCTCAGCCTGTTTATTAGTAATAGCATCAAAACCTCCATTTTCTCGAATGGTTTTGTGTATAGTTCTCATTTCAATACGATACTGATGAATTACTTCTTGATGCTTATTATAAACTGGCCAAAACCCTTGAGCCTCTTTTGAAGATAAATCAAGTTTTTCGGTAATAAATCCTATTTTTAAAGATTTTAATTTACCATTTCCTTCACTTCTATGCTGACCATAAAGTGTAGTGCTTAAAAAGAAAAGGAACAAGTAAGATAATAATTTTATGCATTTCATAATCAATAGTTTAGTTGTTTAAATAGAGTGATTCAATATCAATATCTTCTAAATATTCAATTAAATACTCATAGTTATATTGTTGGTTTATTTCTAATTCATCGAAATCTACATTTTCATAAATTGCAGCAATTTCATAAGAATCTAATTCTAGATCACCATTATCAATCCAACTTTCAATTTCTGATATCTCCAGATTTACTAATAAATCAGTAGAACTGGGATCATTAAATAATTGGAATGTTATAAATAGTAACAATGAGGCGGCAGCAAGTTGTATAAAAGTCTTAACGAACCTATTCTTTAGACGTATTGTTTTTGGTTCTCGTTTTACTTTTTCAAATACGCTATCTTCAAGAGTTTCAAAATAATTTTCTGGAATTGAAAAAACATTTTTTTGATTGTTAGATTTTATAGTATGTATAACCTTATCTTCAACTGTTTTGAAATAATTTTTTGGAACTTCAAAAGGAGAATCACTTTCTAAATTATCAACATGTTTTTTTAAAAATACCACATGCTCAGTACTTTCAAAATAAGTATTAGGTACTTTAAAACCACTTCCGAGTTTTTTTAACTCATTTAGTTTTGGTGCAATATGTTTTAGTTCATCTGCTTTCATTCTTTTACTATGACTCAAATAATCTCTTATAGTTTAATGTGTTGTTATTATTTTTTCAATTTTTTTAACAGCATGAAAATAGGAGGCTTTTAAAGCTCCTACGCTTGTTTCTAGTATTTCTGACATATCTGAATATTTAATTTCATCAAAATACTTCATATTAAAAACTAATTGTTGCTTTTGAGGTAATGATGCAATAGCTTTCTGTAATATTAATTGTATTTCTGTGCCACTGAATAGAGCGTCTTCTTGAAGAGTACTTGCTAAATTTTGATGGTGCTCTGTAATATCAATATTTTTTTCTTTTGCCCTCTTATTTATAAAAGTAATTGATTCATTTGTTGCAATTCGATACATCCAAGAGTAAATTTTACTTTCCGAATTAAACTTTTCTATACTTCGATAAACTTTTATAAAAGTGTTTTGTAGCACATCATCAGCATCATCATGAGATTTGACTATTTTGCGTATATGCCAATATAACCGCTCTTTATATAAAGTCATTAATACACGAAAAGCTTGTTCTTGTGTTTTAGAGTTTTTAAGTTGTTTCACTAAAGTCTTTTCGTCTACCAAAGGAACGTTTTTAGTTTAGACGATTAAAAGTACAAAAGGTTTAAAAGAAATAAAATATTATCTAGCTCTTTTTTTTGTATACCCAAACAATCTGTCTTTCTGTATCAATTCAGAAATACCTTCAGGAAGCATCTTTTCCCAACCCTGTTCACCATGAGTAATCATTTTTAAAACTTTCCTAGAGAAAATATTTAAAATAGTTGGGTCATAGTTTTCAATATCTACAACTTTTCCATTGTATTTGAAGAATTTATATAACTCTTTCATTCTAGGATGAACTTTTAAATTTTCACTATTTATTACTTCTCCAGTTTTTTCATCTACAAGAGGATATAGGTATATTTTTAAATCTTTAAAGAACAGTTTTCCAAATGCTTCTAAAATTCCACCACTTAATTTTCTGTAATATTTTTCGTCAAATATTTGTATAAGATTGTATACTCCCATAGCTAATCCCATACGCTCTTTAGTAAATTCAGAGTAATATTCTACTAGCTTGTAATATTCAGAGAAGTTAGAGATCATCACATATTGACCAAGAGAGCATAATAGTTCAGCTCTATCTAAGAAATCTCTCTCATTTATTTCTCCTTCTGCAGATAAGTTTGAAAGTGTGATTTCAAAAATAGTTTTAGAGTTTTCTGGATCCACTTTTTTTTCTGCATAAAATAATTCAGTGGCTTTTTGGTAAATATCCATATTCACCTTAGTTACAGGTCTAAAACTTCCTCTAAGAGTTAAAATATTCTTTTTGTAAAGTTGCTGTGCAGGTAATAAGTTGTTCCCGTCAGGACCAAACATAACGGCATTTGTCATTTGGTTTTTAACCAATTGTAAACTCATTAAACGATTGTCTACGTAAGCAAATCTAGGTCCCGAAAAATTAATCATATCGATTTCGATTTGATCTTTATCTAAATTATCATAAAAAGACTTTAGTAAATCTTTTGGACTGTCATGCATATAAAAACCGCCATAAATAAGATTAACACCTAAAATACCCAGTGTTTCTTGTTGTAATTTAGCATCGTTTTCTTTAAAACGAATATGCATTATAATTTCATTATAGCCTTCTAGTGGGTCTAATTGAAATTTTAGACCAATCCATCCGTGACCCTTAAATTTTTTAGCAAAATCTATTGTTGCAACTGTGTTGGCATATGAGAAAAATAATTTTTCAGGATGTTTTTTACGACTCAATCGTTCTTCAATCAGATCGATTTCATGCGTTAACATGGTTTTTAATCGAGTTTGTGTAACATATCGCTTGTCTTTTTCTATACCGTATATAGCATCAGAAAAATCCTTATCATAAGCACTCATTGCTTTTGCAATTGTTCCTGAGGCTCCACCTGCTCTAAAGAAATTTCTTGCAGTTTCTTGTCCTGCACCTATTTCTGAAAAAGTACCGTAGATATTATCATTCAAATTTATACGTAATGATTTCCTTTTTATTGAAGGAACTGCTGCAATATTTTTATCACCTTTAGTTACTGAAGACATTTGTGTTTATATTTGTTTAAACTAAAGCAAAAATAAGAAATTCATATATCTCGTATAGAGTTTTAACGTTAAATTTGTCAAAAACAATAATAAATTGAAAGTAACATTTTTAGGTACAGGAACTTCACAAGGTATTCCGGTTATTAATTCTCAGCATCCTGTTTGTTTATCTACTGATAAACGAGATAAAAGATTGAGGGTTTCTGTGATGATTCAATGGGAAGAATTTACTTATATTATTGACTGCGGGCCAGATTTCAGATATCAAATGCTACGTGCCAACGTGAATAGTATAAATGGAATTTTATTTACACACGATCATGCTGATCATGTTGCAGGATTGGATGATATTAGGCCTTTTTGTTTTCAAATGGGTTCTGTGCCGGTTTACGCTCAGCAGCGAGTCTTGAGCGTATTAAAGGATCGCTTTGCTTATATTTTTGATGAAGTAGATAAATATCCTGGCGCTCCGTCAGTAGGGCTAAATGTTGTTGGCTTAAACCCCTTTCAATTAAAAAATATTGAAGTAATACCAATAGAAGTAATGCATGGGAAATTGCCTATTTTAGGTTATAGGTTTCAAGACTTTGCATATTTAACGGATGTGAAAACAATTGACCTTTCTGAAAAAGAAAAATTAAAAGGGTTAAAAGTTTTGGTAATAAGTGCTTTGAGAAATGAAAAACATCATTCACATTTAAATTTGGTTGAAGCTCTTGCAATAATTGAAGAATTACAACCTGAAAAGGCTTATTTAACTCATATTAGTCATAAGTTAGGGTTTCATGCTGAAGTCGAAAAAAAACTTCCTAAAAATGTCTATTTAGGATATGACGAGTTAACGATTGAGTTTTAATTCAACTTTTCTAATCCCATGACTCGTATCCCATTTTTTGGTTTCTATAAACTTAAACTGTTTATATAAGTTTATTGCAGGAATATTTTGAAACCCTGTTTCAACCGTAATTATTTTAGAATTGAAATTTTCTAGCGTAAACGTCATAAGTTTACTTGCGATTCCTTGTCTAAAATTATTTGGATGTACTACAAGGCTTTGAATGTGAGTAGAGTCTGTTTCTGTTTTAAGTTCAATAACTCCAGCAAGTATTTTATCAGAATAATAACCAAAGAGTTCTGTTTTGCTATCGATGAAATTTTGGACACTTCTTTTTAGTGGAGGAAAATCAATTGCATCTAGTAGTTTTGCCTCAATTTTGTATGACGCTTGAAAAACAGTGTAGATAGTTTCGGAAACTTCTTTTTTCTTATTGTTGAGTTTCGATATCATAATCGATCTTCTATCCATTTTTTAAAGTCGTAGAAATTTTGTGGTGCAACACCATGACCAACCATATATTCTTGATATGAATTTTTAATTTTTAAATCATTCAAAAACGTTGGAGCATTCTGTGCCCATTCAATAGGAATTACCTGATCTGCACTTCCATGAGAAATGAAAAAATCTAGATTTGAATAGTCATTTTCATTGATAGTAGTTGGAAGTAAGTCTTGATTTATGTAACCGCTAAGTGCAATAATATTCTTTATTTTTTTAGGATAATTTAAGGCTACACTATAACTTAAAATTGTACCTTGACTAAAACCTAAAAGGAATATGTTTTCTTTGTTTACGCTATATGCTAACGTAACTTCATCAATAAACAAGGCTATTTTGTCACGTGCTTCTATGGCCTCATCAGTGTCAGAGAATTTGCCATTATTGGAATCAAAATGAATTGTATACCAAGAGTAAGAACCATGGCCAAGGGTTAAAGGTGCTCTAGCGCTAATGATTAATAACTCATCAGGTAATTCTGAAGCAAATGAAAATAAATCTTCTTCATTGCTACCGTAACCATGTAAAAGAAGTAGTAATGAAGGGTTTTTTATTGGTTTTTTTGGATATCTAATTTGATACTTTAATGATAATTTTTTTGTCATTTATATAAAAGAAAAATCGCAATTAGATATAATAAATAATTGCGATTGTATTATTTTGAGTTAAATTTATATTGTTTTAAACCAATTTTGAAATTGATCCCCTAGTAATGGCACACTCTTTTCTTCTCCTTGAATAGCACTGATTAAACCAATAACCCATAATGCGGATATTCCCAAAAATATAATTAAAGAAACCATACCTAAACCTGCCATCCTTCCAATTAGCCAATTATTAATAAGTGCTAAAAGACTTATTCCAAGCATTTGACGAATGTGAAATGATGCAAAAGAATTTTTGCTACTGCTGTTCATAATAAATGCTACAATTGTTCCAACTATTGTAATATAGCAGATAATAGCTATTGTTTTGCCTTCATTTACTGTTGTATTTTCCATTTTTTTAAATTGATATTGTAAATGTATTAAATTTAATTGAGTACTAATTTGTTTTGAGCAAATACTCCATATACTTCTCCTTCAATTTCTTGATTTAAAAAGGCTGAATTTTTTGAAGTAGAAAGAATCATATCTTCAGTAAAAACCTTTTTTCCTGTTGGATTAAAAAGTGTAATATCTGCTATTTCACCTTCAGCTATTGTAGCACTTTTCACTCCAAATATTTTCCTTGAATTTTCAGTGACGCACGCTATAAGAGTTTCTAGGTCAATTATTTTATTTAGAATTCCAAAAAAACTTTCTAAACCAATAGTTCCATATTTTGCATTGTTAAACTCTACTTTTTTATGTTCTATGTCAATAGGATTATGATCGCTTGTTATGGTGTCTATTGTGCCATCTTGAAGCCCTTTTAAGAGTTCTTTGATATCTTTATCTGTTCTTAATGGAGGGTTTGTTTTAAATTTTGCATCAAAGGTTGATAATTCATCGTCTGTAAGAGATAAGTGATGTACTGCTACACTACAACTTACTTGTAATCCTTTCTTTTTAGCAGCTTTAATTAGTTTAACTGACCCTACAGTTGAAATTGTAGGTATATGTAATTTTCCGCCAGTATACTCAAGGATAAAAAGATCACGTGCTATTTGTAATTCTTCTGCTAAATTCGGAGTTCCTTTTAATCCAAGTCTTGTACTATTCACACCTTCATTTGCTAATCCATTTCCAGCAATAGAATTATCTTTAGGGAAACTTAAGACTAATCCATTAAAGTTTTGAGCATAGAGTAGTGCTATCTTTAATAAATTTGGATTTGAAATAGATGTGTTATAATCTCCAAATGCAATTGCACCTGAATTTTGCATATCATAGAGTTCTGCAATATCTTTTCCTACGCCACTTTTGGTTAAATTTCCTATAGGATAAAGGCTAGTTGTTTTCCCATAGGCTTTGTTTTTTAAATACTCTACTGCTGTTTTATTATCTGTTTTAGGAAATGTATTTGGGTTAACTGCTACTGCGGTAAATCCGCTTTTTGAAGCAGTTTTTAGACCATTTTCAATGGTTTCTCTTTCTTCAAATCCCGGTTCTCCAAGACTAACACTTGTGTCAAACCAGCCATTTGAAATGTGTAAGTTGTTAAGGGAAATTTCTTTAATTTTTTTATCATTTTCAATTTTCGTTGAAATTTTTATGATAACACCATTTTCAATCAAAATATCACGCTTTTTCAAGTGATATTTACTGTTTTGATCGATTATTTTGGCAGATTTAATTAATAGATTCATACTTTAAAAAATTTTAAAATGCACATTTCTAATAGCAAAAATAAGATAGCTAAGGCTAAAAACCATTTAAAAATCGAATTGATTTCTTGCTGTTTTGATAATTGACTGAAAGTATTATTTATAGACTTTGAAATATATATGTTTTTTTGATTTTTAAAAACTTCATTTAAGTCGGTATAGTTTAAATTATTTTCCTCTCGATTGTAGTTAAATGCTATTGTCCTTAATGTTTCTTGTTCTTTCTTAATTTTATAGAAGCCACTTTTTGAAGGTTCTTCTAAAGTTTTTAATTTCACTTTATTATACTGTACTTCCTGCAGAGGGATAAAATCCATTTTTTCATTTTCCAGGCTAAGAATTTCATCTTTTTTTATGTGAGTGTTAATTTCTATAGTGTTTTCAAGTCCTATAGTGTATGACAGTTGTGGTAAATTATAACTGTATTTTCCGAAATTGTAAAACAGAGGAACTATTAATGGAGAATTCTTAAAATTAGAAATAGTATTGTTTATTGGAGCGGAAAAAAGATATGTGCTGGTATTGTTTGATTTCACTTCCGTTACAAAGTTAGTTTGGTTTTCAAAGGATAAGACAGGGGTGGTGTTAGTTGTTTTTATTTGATATTGCTGTTTTACTGTAGGATATTGGAAGTTTTTAACCTGTTTTTCAAAAACATCATTTAATAAAGGGTGTGAATAGTTAATATTTGTGATTTTTAACTCTTTGTTTGTGGAACTTGATATAGCGCCAAGATTAAATTTACTGAAAAGTTGATTGTAAGACTTCAAGTCTATTTTTGAAGATGGTATTATCACAAGATCTCCACCGCTTACTGAAAACTGATTTAAAACTTCAGTTAACTCTGTTGGAATTGAATCGACTTCATTGATTATGATTAAATCCTGATTTTGAATTGAATTATAGTCTAAGGTGGTAAGTGTTTTATTCTTTAAATTGAACTCGTCTTTTGTGTAGATTTTTGTTAGATATTTTGAGTCACTTCCAATGGATAAAATATTGATTTTTTTAGGTTTAGAAATGGTGAAGAAATACACGTTATCAAAAGTTAAATTTTCATCGCTAATTTTTATAATTCCATTTGATAATTCCTGATTTGGAATTGAAAATTCAACTTCAATTAACTTATTTTTTGATAATGCAGAGGAAGCCTTTCCGATTAAAAGTTCTTCATTATAGAGTGAAATTCTAGTGCTCTCTGAAGTTGTGTTTATATTGTTAATTAGAACTTTTAATACAATTTCTTTATTGTTTTTTATTTTTATAAATACACTATCAATAGATATATTGAAATTTTTATTTGAAGTAAGATTTACACAATAAATAGGTGAGTTTACATTTGTAACGTCTTGTATATTTATTTTATTAATAACTTGAAAATCAGATATTAAAATAATATTATTTGAAGCGTTTATTTTATTTAAATTTATTTGCTCTATTTTTAATAATACCGTGTTTAAGTTGAGTTTTATTGATGAATATTCAGTTTTTATTAACTCATTTTTCAGTTGTTTTGAGTCAATATTTTTAAAAACATGATCATTTGTTATAAATGAATATGTAGTATTTTGTTGGATATTATTAATTATTTCTTGAATTGCAACTTTTAATAATTCACCTCGTTTGCCTTTGATTTGCATACTCAAAGAATTGTCTAAATAGATGATAGTATTATGTTCTTGATTCTCTTCGAAATCAGAAATGTATGGTTGTGAAAAAGCAAAAATTATTGCTGTAAAAGCTAGTAATCTTGTAAGTAAAATGAGCCATTTTTTTAGTTGTGAACTCTTGCGTGTTTGCAGTTCAATTCTTTTTAAAAAGTGGACGTTTGTAAATGGAACTTTTGTGAAACGTTGTAATTGAAATAAATGTATTATTATCGGGATGATAAGAAGCAGTAAAGCGAATAAGATTTCTGGATGCTTAAATTGCATTGTTCTTTAGATTGGTCAAAGATATAAAATTCATTGGAATTTATGTGAAATAGTTTTTTAAGATTCCCAATGGGTACTTGCTAGCTACTCTATAAGCAAATAGCGGGAAATCTATACTTGAATTATCATCTGCTTTGTCAGAAATAATGCGAATAATAGAAAATGGGACTTCATATTCATAGCATACTTGAGCTACAGCTGCTCCTTCCATCTCTACGCATATTGCTGTTGGTATTTCTTTGTTTAGTTGTTTAACTTTGCTTATAGAGGAAATAAATTGATCTCCACTTGCGATATCTCCATGAACAACTTTAGGAGTTGAAATGTTAAATGTTATTGCTAGAGTATTGTCAATATAATCGCTGTAATTATTTAAAAATAAACGTGTTGAATCGATTAAATTTAAATTGGTAGTTGTTTCTATAAATGTTTTTTTAATAATTGGAATTTCAAATTTATTGAATAATGGACTCGCATCCATATCATGTTGGTATAAATTTCTTCCGATTACGATATCGCCAATATCTAAATCTGAATGGATGGATCCAGCAACTCCAGTAAAAATAATCTCATCAATTTCATAATCATTGATGAGTTGTGTCGTTGTTGCTGCTGCAGCTACTTTTCCCCAACGAGAAAATACTAAAACTACATTTTTTCCGTATAAAATGCCTGAATAATAGGTCCTTTTTCCTTTGTAGATTTTAGAAACATCTTGTAATTGGTCAAACAACGCATTTATTTCTTCTCGCATTGCACTTATAATCCCTATCATTTTAAGAAATTTTAATTGATAATTTTGCCATCTTTCATTTCCAACTTTCTATCCGCCATGTTCGCTAATTCCTCATTATGAGTAACAATTACGAAGGTGTGTCCTAATTCATCTCTAAGTTTAAAAAATAATTCATGTAGATTTTGTGCCGAAGTTGAATCTAGATTTCCACTTGGTTCATCTGCAAATATTACTAAAGGATTGTTGATTAAGGCTCTAGCAACCGCTACACGCTGTTGTTCACCACCAGACAATTCGTTAGGTTTGTGATTCATTCTATCAGTCAACCCTAAAAAATCTAGCAATTCTATTGCTTTCTTTTCAGCCTCTTTCTTTGACAAGTTACCTATAAACGCAGGGATACAAACATTTTCTAATGCAGTAAACTCTGGTAATAATTGATGGAACTGAAATATAAATCCAATATGTTGATTTCTGAACTTTGACAATTCTTTGTCAGAAAAACTAAGAATGTTTTGGTTGTTTATAGTGATTTGAGTTTCTGAATCAAAAGTCGGTTTGTCTAATGTGCCTAAAATCTGTAATAGCGTTGTTTTTCCTGCACCTGAAGGTCCAACAATAGCTACAACCTCACCTTTCTCAATATGTAAATCTACTTTTTTAAGAACATTTAGTTCTCCATATAATTTGTTGATGTTGGTTGCTTTTATCATTCAATTATTACCTTAAAAACAAAAATAGGTTAAAAAATATCTTTTATGTTATTGTAATCAATAAAATAAACTAAACGTAATGAAAGTAAATGCTGTTTAGGCTCACTAAATAATTCGTCAATGTTATCTTGGAAATTTAACTTTGTATCTGTTCCGTTTCCAAAAATTGAATTTCGATAAAAAGCGGTTAACTGACTTCCTGGAGCAAATTGCCATGTGTAATTTAGATCTAAATTCCAATTATTAAAGTTTACATTATCTCTGGAATATGTAGTTGGTGTTAAGCCTCCAGCACTTGTAAGGTCATAGAATTCATTACTATACGTTACAGTTTCCCAGTTATGTCTAAACGTAAGTGAAAGAGAAGATTTTACATTAAAACTATATTTGCTAGATAGAGAGTTTGTTACGCTTTTTCTATTTCGTTTTCCAAAAATTATCTCATCATCAACTTCACCATCTACTTCTGCATAACCTTCTTCGTAGTTTGATTTTCTATAGTTTAATGAGTAGAAAAAGGCCAATTGATTATTTAAGCGATATCTTGGAGATAAATTGAAACCATAGGTTCTTCTATTATTGTCTAAATAATGATTGTAATACTGATTATAGTCTACAGCGAATTTTTTCTGATAATTGGTTGAAACCCATTGATTAGTTCCAATTCTTGCAGGGTTTTGGAAAAATATTCCACTTGTATTCCCTTCTCTAGGTTCATTAAAGTCTTTTCTTTTACTAGAATAATTAATATTCCCACCAAATGCAAGACGTTTTTTCAGTTGTCCTTGAAACCCTACTCCAGTATTGATTCCAGTATGCGTACCGGAACTGTGTAAGTAACTAGAATTGAACCAAGAGTTTATTTGATATGAATTAAAATTACCCTTTGGTTTTAAAGTTCTGTACGAAATATTACTATATATTCTTTGCTCATTGTTACCAAAAAGAATTCCTAAATCATTCGGGTTGTAATTTTCATCTTCAAAACGATATCCAATTTCACCTGTCCAGTTTCCTGCTATTTTTCCAATACTTGTGTCAAATGTATAACCGTTTTTAGCATCTTCAACATCATGAAAACTTGTCATTTTTACTGAACCATCTATAAAATATTTATTGTTTTTTGTTTTAACATTGTATAATAATCCTGTTGCATTTGCATCACGAAATTCACCTTCTCTTAGCACATTAGTATTTATAAGTGTTATCGATGAGTTTTTATTAAATAATTGATCTAATACCAAGATATTGTAGTTAGAAAGTGGGTTTGTAATAACTTCTCTAGTTTGTTCAGTATCAGTATTTCTAACAGTTGCTTTTGTTTCTTTAGTTATAGCATTAAAAAACCCAATACCCAAACCACTTTTTGTTCTTCCAGATATTTTTACTGCATTTAGCATTGTAACTTTTCTAGGATAGTCAGTATACTCCTCAATATTCTCATCAATATCTTCAACTGCTCCTATAGGACTTCCTGCGACCCTTCTAGAATAGAATAATCTACCTTTTGAAAATAAATCTGTACCTTCTGTAAAAAACTGTCTTTGTTCAGAAAATTGTTGTTCAAATGGCCCTAAATTAAGTTGAACATCATCAAAACCTGCTTGACTAAAGTCAGGAATAAGTGTAGCGTCTAAAGTGAAATTTTCCGACAATCCATACTTCACATCCATACCTAAACTCCAATCATTTTCAGTTACTCCGTCATTAGTGTCTGATGTGATAGAAGCATATGGGTAAAAACTTAAACGTGTTGGTGGTTTTAAGTTTTCAAACCCTTTAACTAAACCGTCGTATTGTGTCCAGCTTCCAACAGAATTGTCAATATGGTTCCAAGTATATTGTGAGTTCAAGTTTTCTAACCTTCTGTGAAAATTTAATCCCCAAGATTGAATTGGCTGATTAGAAAAGCGTAACGCTCTATATGGAATCATCATTTCAATAACTAAGCCCTTATCGGTAACTTTCACATCGCTTTCCCAAACTGCACTCCAATTAAAATCTTCATTGCCATTTGAAATTTTAGCATCCACCTGATTACCTGTGCTTTGCGTCATAAATTCAAACCCATTTTGTCCATCGTCAATAGGGTTAATGATTACTGAAAAGAAATCTGCCTGACCAAAATTATCTCTGGATACAAACTGCATAGGGATTTTATCAACATCTGGGTAATGTAATAGAGCGCCTATATAAATTCCTTTATCGTTATAAACTACTTTGACTTCCGTTTTGTAATCTGTGTGTGCAGCTTTACCATTATCAGGGCGTAATTCAACAAAATTGGTCATAATTTCTGCATCTTTCCACGCTTCATCATTAAGATTCCCGTCAATTTTAGGTGTTTGGCTAGCTCTAGTTGTAGTAATAGTTTTTCGGTTTGTTTGGTCTTGAGCATTGATTAATGAAAAGCAAAAGACACTCAACAGTAGAAGTACTTTTTTCATAAAAGAGTTTGTAGATTAGTCAAGTTTATAATGCGAAAGTATTTAAGATATTATTATACAACTCTTAAATAAATCATAAATTAATGTTAATTGAAGTAAAGACTTAATAAAAATATGATTGTTACAATTTTTATAAAAAAAGCAACTAAAAATATAAAATAGATTAAGTACATTTGCAACACAATTAAAACCATTATTGATGAATTTACACGAATATCAAGGGAAAGAAATGTTAAGCAGTTTTGGCGTAAAAATTCAACGCGGAATTGTAGCAGATAACTATAAAAAAGCTGTTGATGCAGCGAAACAATTAACTACTGAAACAGGTACAAGTTGGTTCGTTATCAAAGCACAGATTCACGCTGGAGGGCGTGGAAAAGGTGGAGGAGTTAAATTGGCTAAAAATTTGCAAGAAGTAGAAGAAGTTTCTAAAAGTATTCTTGGAATGATGTTGATTACACCTCAGACTTCTGCGGAAGGAAAGAAAGTAAATCAAGTTTTAATTGCTGAAGATGTTTATTATCCTGGAGCGAATGAGCCAGAAGAATATTATATGTCTGTTTTATTAAATCGTGAAACAGGTAGAAATATGATTATGTATTCTACGGAAGGTGGAATGGATATCGAGACTGTAGCTGAAGAGACACCTCATTTAATCTTTACTGAGGAAATTGATCCTGCATTAGGGTTGTTAGCTTTTCAAGCACGTAAAATAGGCTTTAACTTAGGTCTAAGTGGTGGAGCATTGAAAGAGATGGTAAAGTTTGTTTCATCTTTGTATACTGCTTATGTAAAGTCTGATTCTTCATTATTTGAAATAAATCCTGTATTGAAAACATCGGATGATAAAATATTGGCAGTTGATGCTAAAGTAACTTTAGATGATAGTGCTTTGTACCGTCATAAAGATTATGCTGGATTACGTGATTTACGTGAAGAGAATGCTATTGAAGTAGAAGCAAATGCAGCAGGATTAAATTATGTTGACCTTGACGGAAATGTTGGTTGTATGGTTAATGGTGCTGGACTTGCAATGAGTACAATGGATTTAATCAAGCAATGTGGTGGTGAACCTGCAAATTTCTTGGATGTTGGAGGTACTGCTGATGCAGAACGTGTAGAAACGGGATTTCGTATTATATTAAAAGATCCAAATGTGAAAGCAATATTGGTTAATATTTTTGGCGGAATTGTAAGATGTGATCGTGTTGCGAGAGGAATTGTTGATGCTTATAAAAATATGGGTGATGATATGAATGT
>TARA_B110000091_G_scaffold47692_1_pt1 | contig 22716 bp, 18 predicted proteins | sample TARA_B110000091 | Tara Oceans TARA_B110000091 (sample SAMEA4397278) | marine metagenome | biome: Polar Biome; feature: [DCM] deep chlorophyll maximum layer (ENVO:01000326); material: water (ENVO:00002006), including particulate matter (ENVO:01000060) such as... | depth 35 m
GTGAGTGCATTAACTAAAGCTAAGCACAATGCTGAGCGCGCAACCCTTGCTAAAAGTCGCTTCATTGCTAACTTAAGTCATGAAATACGTACCCCTTTGAATGCAGTGTTAGGTTTGCTTGACATGCTTATAGAGCAAGGGCTTACGCAAAGACAAATTCAGCAAACAGATCAAGCTAAGCAAGCTGCGCAAAGTTTACTCTTAATGCTCAACCGCATGCTCGATTTTGCTAGAGTTGAAAGCGCACAGGCTGAGTTAAAACTAGCCCCATTTACGGTTGTGGAACTTGTTGATATTTGCGATAGCTTAACAGGGCCCTTGTGTGAGCAAAAAGGGGTTGAATTTATTATTGATGTTGACCCTTTAATTGCACCTAGTTTGATTTGCGATAGCATAAGACTACAGCAGGTGTTGGGTAATTTATTAACTAATGCTGTTAAGTTTACTCACAATGGCAGTATTACCTTAAAAATGGAGCTAATTGAGGGAGATAGTAACGAGCAAGCGATCTGTTTTAGTGTAAAAGATACTGGCAGCGGGATTAATGAGGCTGACCAATTACGTTTATTCGATGCCTTTACACAAGGCGATGAATCATCAACACGCGCCCATCAAGGTGTAGGGTTAGGGTTGGCTATTGTAAAACATGCTGTATCGCTCATGGGCGGCGAGATAGCCGTAAACAGTGAAAAAGGCCTTGGTTGTGAGTTTTATTTCAGCATTAGTTTACAGGTAGACGATACAAAAAATCAGCTGTTGCCTGTTGATGCTCTGGCTATTATATCCCAGCGAAGCCGAGCTTTAATACGCGTTGTAGCAGCCTATTCAGAGTTAACCAGTATTGATTTAGATGAAGCATTGAATTACCCAATCAAACTTTCGGGACGTAATCAGCTTATTGTTGATGAAGCTGATTTACCTGAGCTATTAAGTGTAAAAGCAATATATGACTCGCTTACTTCACACACTGTATCGGTCATTATCGTTAATCATCAGCTAACCTTTAGTTCATCTATGAGTAAAGGCTTATTAGCGCAGCATGTTAAAGCATCTGCACTTGGGCAGCGATTATTTGATTTAAGTAGTGGTTTTGCATTAAAGCAAATTGCAAGTGACGCTAATATACAGGCACAGCAACCGAGTAGAGAGGTGTCAGGTTTACTGATCTTGGCAATTGACGATAATAAACTAAACTTAGAAATTATAAGTAGTGTTTTAGAAAAAGCTAATGTAAATGTTGTAACCTCAACCAATGCATCTGATGGTATGGAGCTGCTACAAGTTTTAAAACCAGATCTGATTTTAATGGATGTGCAAATGCCGCATATAGATGGTTGTCAAGCTACTACGTTGATTCGTCAACAGTTTGACGATAAGCAATTGCCTATATTTGCATTGACAGCCCATTGTGAGCCTGCGGATATAGAGCGTTCGTTAAAATGCGGTATGAATAAACATTTAACAAAGCCCGTTGTAGCAAAAGTACTACTTGATGCTATTGCAGATATGCAGATCACTAAAACGGTATTTTTTGATAGGGCATTTGCCTTAGCTCAATTTAGCGCTGATGAGGCGTTACTTAATACTATGATTGATAAATTTGCTAGCCTATGTGAGACCCAATTACAACAAATTGACGAATGTACCGTTAAAGGTGAATTGGTACGTTTAGTGCATAGTATCAAAGGAGTATCGGGTAACTTGGGTTTTAAGCGGTTATCGTCTTGTGCGCTTCAGTGCGAACAAAGTCTTAAAGCAACCAATGACCCTGAAGATCAAATCATAAAAGAGCTTATTATGCAGTTGAAGCAGGTTATTGTATTTATTAGAGGTTTGGAGGCGGTGGATGTCAAAAAAAGCTAAAGTGCTTGTAGTTGACGACGATCCACTTAACAGGTTAGTGCTTGAAAAAACGTTGTGTGAAGAGCATGACGTGTTTTTAGCTAAAAGTGCAGAAGAGGCACTCGCTTTTGTAAGAACTACGCAGTTTGATTTGATTTTGCTTGATATTGTAATGCCCGTTATGAACGGCTTTGAACTTATTGTTAAGTTAAAAGAAAATCCTATTACCCAGGCTATTCCAGTTATTTTTATTTCTGCTAATCAAGAGCATGCTGATGAATCAAAAGGATTAGAGCTAGGCGCGATGGACTATATTACTAAGCCATTCAGCGCTTCTATTGTTAGAGTGCGAGTACGAAATCAATTACTGATAAAACAAAAAAACGATTTACTTGAAATGTTAGCGTCCATAGATGGATTAACCGAAATACCCAACAGACGCTACCTTGATGAAAATTTGTCTCGAGAGTGGCGAAGAAGTAAACGAGGGGGCTCAGTGCTATCTGTACTGCTAATGGATATAGATTACTTTAAACGATACAACGACACATATGGCCACAGAGCCGGTGATGAATGTTTAAAAAAAGTAGCACAATCTTTATTGGCACAATGTAAACGTGGAAGTGACTTTATTGCCCGCTACGGTGGGGAAGAGTTTGCGGCTATTTTACCTGATGTATCTAAAGAGGAAGCAATTACGTTTGCAAATAAGCTCAGAAATGCTGTAAACAAATTAAATATAGAGCACAAAACATCGTTAAATGCACAATGCATAACTATCAGTATTGGCGTTGCAACTATGGAAGATGGCCGCTCAACCTCAGAGCATTCATTATTAGAAGAAGCTGACTTAGGGTTGTATGAAGCAAAAGAGGCTGGCCGTAATAGAGTGGTCGCTCACTAATAAAATAGGCCAGTAACGTTACTGGCCTTTTTGTATTTTAGTGGCTAACCATATTTAATGCGCTGTCACCAATACCGACAAGTTTATCGTTTTTGAATACAAGTGGCGTACACTCATCTTTAGTCATTTTACCATCAGAATGAATGCTATGAGTTGCATAAAATAAGACTTGATACACATCATCCCCTTTTTTTAGTAACTCTGTAAAATTAGGGGTTTTAAGTGTTGTTAATACCGACTGGTAGCTGCTATCCATTTTTAATTCAGAAATCGCTTCGCGATTATTTTTGTGCTTAGTTTGCCAGCTAGTTGAGTCATTACCTGCCCAGTGCGTTTCTGCTTCACCATCAGATACGGCGATAACACAACCCGTTAAAAATGGAGTAATAAGTGCCGCTGCTAGTAGAGATTTATTCATTTTTGTATGTACCTTAATCATTTTTACTTAATTATTAATGATAGTAACGCAAAGTATACGCCAAGTTTAAATTTTATTTATAATCAATTGCTTACGTTGTTTGTGGTATTTCGTTAATTTTAAAAAATAAAAAAATTGGTAAAAACAGCCACTTTTTAGTTTATTTAACCCAAGCAATGATTAAGGTATTTACTATTCAGAGCTCAGGTTACTTGGCTAAGGTGAGTATTAAACTAAGCGGCTACGAGGCTCCCCTTGTTTGAATGCTTTAATATTTAAACTTACCTCTTTAACTAATCGCACAATTGATTCGGTGCTTGCCCACGCAATATGCGGCGTTAGCAATAGGTTACTCCCTTTATAATTTGCCAGTGGATTTGAAAGCTCAGCAGGCTCTTTTGTTAATACATCAACGCCTGCGCCAGCAATTATATTTTGCTCTAGTGCACTGGTTAAATCCGCCTCATTAATAATACCGCCTCGTGCTGTGTTAATTATGATGCAGCTTGGTTTCATTACTTTAAATTCGTTTAAGGTAATTAGATTGCGCGTTTCTTCTGTTAACGGGCAGTGCACACTAATTATGTCTGCGGTTTTTATGGCTTCGTCAAAAGGCGTTCTGCCATCGCGGCATGGTGCACCTTTGCGCTCAGACATAACTACATTTGCACCAAAAGCCTCGGCTACATTTGCAACAGCCTGTCCTAGTGTACCACCGCCTATGATTGTTAGTGTTTTGCCTTGTAAATCATTAAAACTGTAGTCAAGACGGCAAAACATTTCACTTTTCTGCCAAGCACCTTGCTGACAATCAGCTTGATATCGGTGTGTATTACCTAGCAGGTTTGTGATTAAAGAGAAGGTATGTTGAACAACCGAAGGTGTTGAATAACCTGCAACGTTTGTAACTGCAATGCCGTGATCTTTTGCAGCCTCTAGATCAACATTATTAGTTCCCGTAGCACTCACGCATATTAGTTTTAGATTTTTTAGTTGGCTAATTGTTTCGCGGTTTAACACGACCTTATTGGTAATTAAAATATCAGCCCCTTGGCTATGCTCAACAACTTGCTCTGGGCTAGTAAGTTCGTAGGTTTTAAGGCTCCCTAGTTGCTCTAAACAGGCAAGTGATGTATTTGCTAATGTGGCGTTATCGAGAACAGTAATTTTCATGATGTGTCCTAATTAAATAAAATAAATTTTAATACTTGACCTTGGTGTGTGCTCTAAGGTTTATAGTTGGCATCAGTTGAGAATATACTCATTGGAGAAACAAATGAAAATAGGTGAGTTTGCAAATCAGTTAGGTGTCTCAACAGATACCCTAAGATATTATGAAAAACACAATTTGTTAACGCCATCAAGTCGAACCGAGGCAGGTTATCGCGATTATGATAAGGCAGCTCTCAAACAAATGAAGTTTATTTTGCGTGCTAAAAATGTTGGTTTTAGCCTGTTAGAGATCAGAGAGTTACTGCAAATTAAATTTAAAAAACACCAGCATTCGTGCCGTGAAGTGAAAGATTTAACGATACAAAAACGCGATCTAGTTGCAGAGCGTATTGCTGAGCTAACACGTTTTCATCAATCGCTATCGATACTGGCAGATAAGTGCTGTGGTGGACAAGAACCCGCTTATAACTGTTCAATATTAACAACCTTGGAGGACATCGATGGACTTACTTAATAATTTTTGGCAGTTATTTTTATTATCTGCCCCTTGGTTAATGCTTGGTTTGCTGATTGCTGGGTTATTGAATGTATATTTACCGGCAAATTTTTTAAATAAACATTTAGGTAAGAAGGCTTTTTGACCACAGTGAAAGCGGCTTTAATTGGTGCGCCAATGCCTTTGTGTTCATGTGGTGTTATTCCTGCTGCAATAGGATTGAGACGCGCCGGTGCTTCAAAAAGTGCCACTACTGCGTTTTTAGTGTCGACGCCTGAAACAGGGGTTGATTCTGTTTCAGTATCGTATGTGTTATTAGGTCCGTTTATGTCTATTATTCGTCCCATAGCTGCTATCTGCAGTGCTATTGTTGCAGGTGTGTTAGTTGGGCGAGATACCGATAGGCTGCAGACTAAGCCAGCCGCAGATGCTCAAACAAAAACCAGTTGTTGTGCGTCTAAAACGGCGGAGCCTAAAGTTCAAACCAGTTGTTGTGATAAACCAAACAAGGCATTACAAAGTCAATGGCAGAAAGTACAACAAGCGATAAGTTTTAGCTGCAATAAACTTCTGTCGGATACCATGGTCTGGTTAATGATTGGTTTATTCTTTGCCGCGTTGGTACAGACCTATGTTCCAGAGTCATTTTTAACACAGTGGGGCAGTGGCATTGTTGCCATGCTTGTGGTGATTTTGATCAGTATACCCATGTATATTTGTGCCACTGCTTCTACGCCTATTGCTGCAGGCTTGTTATTGAGTGGAGTATCGCCTGGAGCGGTGTTAGTGTTTATGCTCGCAGGGCCGGCAACAAATATTGCTACGTTAGGTGTTGTAGCTAATGAGCTTGGCAAGCGTGCTGTATTCGCTTATTTGATAGGGGTTATTGGGGTTGCATTGATTTTTGGGTTTTTAACGGATTATTTAGTAACTGAGTTTGGCTTTGTTGTTTCCCCGCAACTAGGTGAAGAGCATCAGGTGCTGCCATATTGGCTAAGCTTTGTTTGTGGTGTAATTTTAATCGCACTTATTCTGCGTTTAGTTGTCATAGCATTACAAGCAAGGCGAAAGGTAACTGGTAAGAGCATTACTTAATTATTTGTTATATATGTACTTTTTAGAGTGCTTGTTAGTTTTTATAAAAATGCAATAGCCTGACTTAGTTCGCATTTCAGTTTGCCTGAGTTATACTCAAACCAATAAAACAAACGGTACGTATTTTACGTGCCGTTTTTTAACTTTATAGATGCAGTAATGAGTGAATTAGAAGACAAGTACGCAGACATAAGACCTTACAACGACAATGAGGTTAACGCATCATTAGCGCGTTTAATGAGTGATGATGCATTTATAGATGTCATTGCGAAGTATAATCTACCGCGCTTTCTATCCGCAGTACCGTTTATTGCCCGCCCATTGGTAAGAAGCCAACTACGCAAAAAGTGGGGAAAAGTAACGAGCGTTGAAGATGTTCAAAATGAAGTTGCTACGTATTTAGATAAACTTATAAAACGCACCACGTCAAAAGTCACCTTTTCAGGTTTAGATAAATTAGATCCTAATCAAGCTTATTTATTTGTTTCTAACCACCGCGATATAGTGCTTGATCCTGCGCTTGTTAACTGGGGGTTATACCAACATAAAATGAAAACGGTACGAATAGCTATTGGCGATAATTTACTGCAAATACCCTACATAACAGAGCTGATGCGTTTAAATAAAAGCTTTATTGTTAAGCGCTCAGCTAAAGCCCCTAAAGAAATGCTAAAAGCCCTTACGCAATTGTCATCGTATATTTATGACTCACTAATGGGCGGGCACTCCATTTGGATTGCACAAAAAGAAGGGCGCGCTAAAGATGGCTTTGATCAAACCGATCCTGCATTACTAAAAATGTTGCAACTTAATGGCCGTAAGCAAAAGAAAGAGTTTGGTGAATACATTAAAGAGTTAAAAGTTGTGCCTGTGTCTATTTCTTATCAATATGAGCCATGTGCTATAGCAAAAGCTAAAGAGCTTTATCATAAGCAACAGCATGGTGAATATGTTAAGTCGGTGGGTGAAGATATTTTAAGCATTGTTGAGGGCTTTAGTACGGCAAAGGGCCATGTTCATTTAGCTTTTGGGCAGCCTATTGAGTCACAATGCGATAGCGCCGAGGAACTTGCTAACACTATTGACCAGCAAATAATAGATTCATTTTACTTACATCCAGGCAATTATATTGCTGGTGGTTGTAAAGAGTCGGTAATTAACTCTCCAGATACGGCAACATTTGAACAACGTATTGCGCAGGTACCTGAAGAGCTTAAGCCACTTGTATTAGCTATGTATGCAAAACCATTTCATCGTAAAGCACAAATAAATGTTAAAAGCCCTGAATCGCTTTAGCATTAAGTAAATAAAGTAAAAAGTAGCAATAGTATTGCTACTTTTTTTTTGTTTAAAAATAACGCTATACTGAAAGTATGACCTTAACTAAGCGGTGTATGCTATGCAACAAATTGAAATATTTGATATTCCAAGTCCTTGTAAAAGTATTTGCTTAGTTAACAATAGAGGGTATTGCAAAGGGTGTTACCGTAGTCGTGACGAGCGATTTTTATGGAACTCTTTAACCAATGCACAAAAGAAAAAAGTTTTGAGCCTGTGCCAGCAGCGCTACAAGCGATATCTACTTAAAAAACAGCAAGCTGAAAGTGCAACTAACACGACAAAGCAGCACGGATTCGATTTTTAATCATACATATTGTATTTAGCTTTAAGCGCATAAGCCGTGCCATTGTTATGAAGTTTATTAAGTGCCGCTTCTAAGCCTTCAATTAGGTGCGCATTTTGTTTGTTTAAGTAATGATAAACAGGTGTTACACGTAGTGTCTCTTTTTGGTAGCAAACATCAGGATGCTGGATTGGTAGACTGTCAGATGCAAAATCGAGTAGCAATATACCTTTTACTTTTTCTTGAGTAAGCAGATTTAGTTGCGTACTTATATTTTTTACTTCAATTACATTACCATCAAATTGCGTATTTTTTATGTACTGTGCTTGTATGGGGCAATCAGCTAAAATAGCAACGTTATCGAGCCGGTTTAATACGCTTTGCTGGCAGTTTTTATACAGTATTAATTTAAACTTGAACAATGGGTAGTTAACAGGCAGCAAATTAGGAAAATCTACCTCTATACTGTTGTCTCGACCCAACTGTCCGTCTAGTGTGCCATTATTAGCAGCGCGAAGAGCATTTTGGGGATTAAAATCGATAAGGTGTATTTCGTAGCCTATGTCCTTGTAGGCGAGTGTAAGAAGCTCAAGAACATAATTTGCTTGCGGTACGTTATCAGGACGGTTAAATGTGAGCGTGTTTTGATTGCTAAAACATGCCGTGCTCAACATAAAACACGTTAATAGAAACAATACACTAAAGCGACTTTGCATTATCATTTCCAATTACTGCTGAGATAAATTAATAAGAGGCGTATAATAGCAAGGTGCTTGCTTTTTGCCCAGCACTGCAAGCTATGTATTACACCCTAAGTCATATAAAGAATGAGGAAATCCTGTGAGTTTTAACCTATGTTTATTACCACGTGAAGATAAGTACCAAATCCAGCTCGACTATGAAGCCTCATTTTGGGCATACCAAATTAAGCGTAATAAAAAAACACGCGAGCAAGTTTATAATACAATCCATAGCCGTCCAGTAGCAGAGCAAACGGTATTAAAACAAAAGTTTGAGCAATATTTGGCACTAATGCTTAGTTAAAATGTATACCACCCAATTATTAGATAAAGTAAAAACACCCTTAGTAAATAAATTTTACAAACTACATGGGGCTAGCGGGCGCGCTAATAAGCAAGATCAAGTATGGGTTATATACTTAGATGAGCAAATAGTGGCTGCATGTAGGGTGCAACATAAATCCAATTTTTTGTTTTTATCCACGGTTTATGTTGCTAAAGAACATCGCTCAAAAGGGCTGGCAAAGCAATTAATAACTGATCTTTTGAAGCATCAACACATGCATGTTTATACCTTTGCATTTAAAAACATAGTCGATTTATACCTCAGTATTGGTTTTAACCAAGTGTTAACATATACTGCTGATCTACACGTACTTTTTGATATGTATAAGCACCGTAATATTGTCGCACTAGAGTACCCATAAAAATAAAAAACCATATGGAATGACCATGAGTAAGGGCGTTAATTGGATTTTAAGTTGCTGCTTAGTTTTAATAACTATAGTGAGTTGCCAGGCTGGTGCACAAGTTAAGCGTTTATCACCCAGTGAAGGCCTATCACAAAGCTACGTTAATACCATACTCATCGATAACAACGGGTATTTGTGGCTTTCTACCGAAGGGGGGTTAAACCGTTACGATGGGTATCAAGTAACCCCGATTAATGGCCCAAATGGAGAGCTAGAAGAAGCAATTATTGACAGAATATACCAAGACATAGACGGTTATATTTGGATTGCCTCATTACTCGAGGGCCTGTTTAGATATGATCCAGCCACTGATACTTACAAGCAATTTTTAAGTCCTCCAAGCAACGAAGAGCAAATTTTTAATCAATCAGTATTTACCATGCTAGCGGCTGATTCAAAATCACTGTGGATTGGACGAGGTCGAGATTTTGCGAAGCTCGATATTCAAAGCGGTGTGATTGAATCTGTTTTTGAGCTGCCTAAAGAATACAAAAATACATTAGTAAGAAGCTTGTTTCATTATAACGGTTACATTTTTATAGCGACCTCTCACGGTGCTTACGTTCATGATATTGCTAATGATCTAACTCGTCCATTACAGCATTTAAAAGGTGAGGCGGCGCATGTTTACCAAAATAATGTTAAGTCGTTTGAGCTGGGTGAAAATAACCAGTTATTAGTCGGCACGGTCAAAGGTATGTATCAGGTTGATATTAGTGATTTACCAAGCATGTTTGAACGTCCCGATATTGCATTCAAAAATAAAGTGCTACTTGCCGACCTAAATGTGTGGAAAATAGAGTACAACCAAGGTGAAATCGATCTTGCGACAGACAAAGGGTTATTCAAATTTGATTTAAACAGTGGTGAGTTAATAAAAAATACACGAATCACTCAAAGTAAATATACCTTAGCCGACACCAGCATTATTGATATGGCCAAAGATAAGTCTGGTGGCGTATGGGTGGCCACAAAAAGTGATGGTGCCTTTTATCTATCAAAAGATACGTATCATTTTAACAATGTTGATGGCAGTGTGCTGGGTGGCGCAGGTTTATCTCACCATTCAATATGGGGAATAACCGAATTTAACGAAAAGCTTTGGCTTGCAACCAATAATGGCTTAACTGAGGTTGATTTAAAAACCAATACCAGCAAAGTATATTTAAAAGATTATAAAGCTGACGCTTACACACGTGAGTTTAGCGTTTGGCAAATTATGCCCTATAAAAATATGCTTTGGCTTAATACAAATCGAGGCTTGTATATTTTTGATCCAAATACGTACCAAGTCACTGAACCTAAAACAAAAAATGTGGCAAACCAAGATCATATCTCAGGGTGGGTACACGGTGTTGCTTTAATGCCAAATGGCGATTTATATTTTATGCATCGTGACCATGGCGCGTTTGTTTATAACATAGACACTAAAATTGTGACACGATTGGGCGGTGAATTGGCACAATTTAACCCTTTTTTAGCGCATGGTTTTTTACCCGCTTTACCAAATAAACCTGACTGGCCACTCTTTTTTAATGCCGGTATTTTATATCAATTAAACCCTAACAACCTAGCGTTAGAAATGATTTATAAAGTACCCAAACAACATGAAAACGTTGCAATTAGTGTGCTTTCATACGTAATTGATAATAACAACGTGTTGTGGATCTCTCTTTCTAACTTTGGCTTAATTGGTATTGATTCATCAACGTATGAACACCTTCATACTATTGATCTTGATAAGAATAAACTAGGTACATTACTTTACAGTATGGTGCTTGACGACGACGGTATGATTTGGATGAGTAGCCATAAAGGAATATGGCGTTTAAATCCAGAAACGCTCCACTTTCAGCAGTTTAGTACAGCCGAGGGGCTTTTATCGGCTGAATTTAATAGCTCAGCAATGGCGCAGCTTAACGATGGCCGCATTGTATATGGGGGGTTAAAAGGAATAACGTATTTTCATCCAATGGAAAACCAAAGTTATAAGCCGCTTATAGAGCATGTAAATATAACGCGGGTAAATTTAATGTCCCGAGAGTTATCTCGCGATTTAAGGCAACCTCTGAATGAAGTCGTTTTAAACCACGATGATATTGGTCTTGAAGTGGCTTTTTCTGCAATGGCTTTTAGTAATCAAGAACGTATTATTTATGAGTACCAGCTTGATAACGGGCAAAAAACCTACGCAAGAAATAATAACCGAGTACTATTTCCTAAGTTAAACCCAGGTAGTTATACATTAAAAGTTTGGGCTAAAGACCCCTTAACGGGAATTTTTACCAAGCCAGCTACATTAAAAATAAAGGTTAAATACCCACTTTGGCGTGCGCCTTATTTTATGGTGTTATACGGCGCTTTATTTTTATTTTTTATTGCCATGTGGGTCAGGCGACGTAATAAAATTCAACGTATCTTATTGGCTGCGCATAAAGAAAGTAAAGACAGTGAGTCCCGTTTAAAGCTTGCCCTTGAAGGCAGTGAGTCTGGCGTATGGGATTGGCAGTCAAGTAATCCAAGTATTTATCAGCCTCGTTTAAGTAATGAGCTGGGTTATAAACACGATACTGTAAGCCTTGATGAATACTTGGCTAAAATACATCCGCAAGAAAAACAACTATTTCGTTTAGAGTGGTTAGAGTTTTTGTCGACCGATAAAGGCTACTTTAACTGTACATACCGTGTACGTCATGCCAAAGGTTATTGGCGTTGGTATAAAGACTTTGGCAAAGTGGTTGAGTGGGATGAAAAAACGCCTCAAAAAGTAGCAGGTACATACACTAACATGACCCGTGAAATGGTATTTGAAGAGCACGCACGCTTATTTACCGCTGCATTTGAACAAACTCGTGATTGGGTTTTTATTCTCGATAAAAACTTTAATGTTCGTGCCTCTAATAAATCACTTCAAACCGCTTTTAACTTTGCTGCAGAGCCCATTTCAAGTAGGGCGTTAAACTTAGGTATGTCGCCTAAAAGCCGTGTTGATTACTTACGTATTATGAAAAAGCTCTCAGAAGGGGAGCATTTTTCTTGTGAAGATATGGTACGCCTTCACAATGGAGAGTCGCGCCATGTGCTAGTTAAAATAAGTGCGGTTGCCGATACAGAACAACGCTTAAGCAGCTACGTTATTATTTTAACGGATATACATGCACAAAAACTGGCAGAGAGTGAACTGCACCAACTCGCTAACTTTGATGTGTTAACCGGCTTACCAAATCGTACGTTGTTTAATGATAGGGTTGAGCATGCCCTTGAGCAAGCCCAAAAGCACTTATGCAAAGCTGCGCTTTTACATATTAATATTAAGCGCTTTAAATATTTTAATGATTCATTAGGCCACGAAGTCGCCGATGAACTTATTAAAAAAGTTGCAGAGCGATTAAAATGCTCACTACGTACATCAGACAGTATTGCACGATTTGGTGGTGATGAATTCGTGGTCCTAGTTGAAGATATTCACCAAATAGAAGAGGTATTACTTATTTGTACCAAACTTATGGATTGCGTGAATCAAAATATAAGTATTAACGACCAAGTAGTGAATATTAATTTAAGCATTGGTGTTGCTATTTCTCCTGATGATGCAACACAAAGTGGTGCCTTACTGAAGGCGGCAAACATTGCGCTCTATCATGCCAAAGGTGCGCTTGAAAGTAATTATCAATTTTACAAACAAGAAATGAATCAGCATGTTCAAAAAGCCCTTCATTTAGAATCACAGTTAACAAAAGCCTATCAAGAGCATGAGTTTTGTAATTACTACCAACCTATTATAAATGCTCACACACATCAAACTGAAGGCTTTGAAGTATTACTTCGCTGGCCTGAAAATAAGCGAATCCAAACACAAGAGTTTTCGTTGGCGGCTGAAGGTGTTGGTTTAATAACTAAAATAATGCTACAAACCTTTGGCAGAGCATTAAATGAGCTTAACGAATGGCGAAAAGCATCTCCTGATTTGTATTTATCGATTAACTTATCGGCATTAGATTTTGAATTTATAGAGCTTGTGCCAGAGATTAAAAAAGCGCTTATTAATGCTAACGTGCCATCAGAGGCTATTGTATTTGAAATAACAGAATCTATTTTAATGCGTGACTCAAACCTTGCACTGCAAAGTATGAAAAAGCTAAAAGAGTTAGGCTGTAAACTCTATATGGACGACTTTGGTACCGGCTATGCATCGCTAACTTACTTAAAGCGTTTTCCTATAGATGTGCTTAAGATTGATCGAAGTTTTGTTCAAGACATCGGCATTGATTCTGATGATGAGGCAATTATTGAATCAACACTCACATTGGCACACAGTTTAGGCAAAGAGTGTGTGGCTGAGGGCGTTGAAAGCCAGCAGCAGCTTCTATTTTTAACCGCGTTAGGGTGCAAGCATTTTCAGGGCTATTTATTTAGTAAGCCTGTTCCAAGAGAAGATGTACCAGCTCTTATAGTACGTGACTGGCAAGATATTTTTGGTAGTGACCTGCATGCGGATCATAGATAAGCGGTCATAAATATCAAAAATAGTGTTATTAGTCCTTTTAAGCACAGTGCACGTTAAGTTGCAATATTATAGCGCCTTACTGGTTTTAGGCGCTCTGAACATAACGTAAGTTATTGGGCTGAGTTTATTTTGTGTTGAGCACCATGTTAATGCTGCCTTCTTCAAAATCGCGGCTTACTTTAAAGCCCAACTTGCGGGCAAGTTCAATCATACCTGTGTTTTCTGGTAGTGTTATACCTTCAATCCATTCAACGCCTTGGCGTTTACAATGGTTAATTGCAGCATTCATTAAAATTCGACCTAGCCCTAAGCCCTGGCAATCAGAACGAACCACAATAGCAAACTCAGCATGCACGTTGTCGGGATCCATAATCACACGCGACACCCCTAAGGTACGTGTTTTTCCCTCTAAGCGTTGGCAAACAATAAACGCCATTTCTCGGTCGTAATCAATTTGAGTCATTTTAGCAAGTTGATCGTGGTTAAATTGAGGTAACTCGCCAAAAAAGCGTTTGTAACGATCTTCTTTATTGAGTGATTGATCAAATGCCTTGTGGGCTTGTTCATCTTCAGGTTTTATTGGCCTAAGCGTTGCTTGAGTATTATTTTTTAGCGTTACTATTTCTACAAGATCTATAGGGTAGGGGCGAATACATAACCGTTTGCGGTTACTTTTTGACTGGTATCGATTTAGCGTTATGGTGGCATCAAGTACTAAAAATTGCCCGTTACTTGCAAGTATTGGGTTAAGTTCCATTGCGCTAATATCTGGTTGATCCACAACGAGCTGTGAAATACGCGTGAGCAACGCACATAAACGATATTTGTCGACCTTTTCAGGTAAAATGCGATCTTTTAATACGCCTTTATCATGTGCGGCAGCAATTAAATATTTAGCCAAGTTCATATTAAGGGGAGGGAGGGCTACTGCCGCTTGAGCGTACTCAAGCCCTGTACCTGCCTCACCAAGTAAAATAACGGGGCCAAAATTAGGCTCTGTTTTAATTGCAATCCGCAGCTCGTTTGCACCTGCACGCGGTGCCATTTTTTGGAGTGAAAACCCATCAATAGTGGCATCCGGATAAGTGTTTTTAATACGAATAAGCATCGCAAATGCGGTTTGCTCAACTTCATTGGCATCGTTTAGATTTAAAACCACGCCGCCGACTTCAGACTTAGAAGCAATACTTGGGCTTATAAGCTTAAGCGCAACGGGAAAACCAAGCTCTATTGCTTGTTCTTTTGCTTCAGTAGGTGTGTACGCCACTTTAGTTTCAATACATTCAACACCATAGTGGCTTAGTACTTGGCTTGCATTGTGAGTGGGTAGATAGGTTTGTTCTTCATCTAAATATTCAGTTATTAACGTTGTGGCAGCAGCTTTGTTTATTTTTGCATCGTCAGTGTTAGACTCTGGCGTTTGCGTTAAATGTTTTTGGTTTCGACGATACGACACCAAGTGCATAAACGCACCGACAGCGCCTTCAGGTGTTCGATAAGTAGGAATTGCATTATTAGCGCATATTTTTCTGGCTGCAAATGAAGCATCTTCACCCATAAAGTTGGTAAACACATAAGGGCGAGCCATTTTGGGCAACGTTTGCAGCGCTTGAACAATAACACTGGCATAGTCTTCACTTGGAGCCAGTGCCGATGGGGTATGTATTATCAATAAGTTTTTTACTTCTTTTGCATGCAATAATATTTCTAATGCTTGTTTGTAACGCGCTGGTGCCGAGTCACCAAAAATATCAATCGGGTTGGAGGTTGCTTCCGAGCGGGGAATAACGTGATTAAGCGCACTGCGTGTTTCACTACTAAGCGCCGCTAATTTCCCAGAACGTTGAATTAGCTCATCAACCGCCATAACACCCGGGCCTCCACCATTTGTTAAAATAGTGAGCTGTTCAACTTGCAATAATTTTGGGTGCATGGCGAGCGTTTGTGTTGCAGCAAATAGCTCTCGTAGGTCGTTAACGCGCAGCATACCCGCACGTTGAAATAACGCATCGTATACGGCATCAGAGCTTTGTTTTCCACCGGAATGGATCTCTGCAGCAAGAGCGCCAGCATTTGTCTTTCCAGTTTTTATGGCAATAACAGGTTTACTAAATGCAGCCGCTCTTGCGGCCGAAATAAAGCCACGAATGTCTTCAATGTTATCAATATAAAGTAAAATAGCTTTAGTTTTTGAATCACGCCCTAAAAAGTCGAGCAGCTCATCAAAATCAATATCTAAACACCCTCCCACAGAAACAAAGTACGAAAAGCCAATATCTTTATTTTTAGCCCAATCTAATATGGTTGAACATACCGCTGCAGATTGAGATACAAAGGCAATTTTACCTGGGCTTGCCACTGTATGAGAAAAGCTGGCATTTAACCCAATGTGGGGAATTAATAGCCCTAAGCTATTAGGGCCTAATAAAGTAACGTTGTGTTTATGGGCGCATGCTTTTAGCGCACTTTTTTGATCGTTCGTTAAGCCATCGGCAATAATAATAGCGCTTTTACAGCCCAGCTCACCTAGTTGGCTAATAATGTCGAACAGGGTATTTTTATTGGTACAAATAACGGCAAGATCAGGCACTTTAGGTAGATCATTAATACACGGGTATGCAAGTACGCCATGAACAGCGCTATAGCTTGGCGTTACAGGCATGATTGGTCCTTTAAAACCGCCTTGTAACAAATTACGCATAACGACAAAACCGGCACGAGAGGCGTTATTTGACGCACCTATCACTGCCACTGAGCTTGGTTTAAAAAACTGACTAATTCGCTTTAGGCTCATTGCGTTTCCTTAGCTTTTAAATTTTGCGTTATGCATTGTCTCAATGTACCCTGTTTAACAGGTTATTTCGAGTTTATAGATACGTATTATTGATATCAATCAAGGAGTTTACTGTGATTAAAACACCTGGTTTTCACACTGTGCTGGCGGCTATTTTTTTAAGCCTAGGCTTAATTAGCTTAGGGTTTATTTTAAAAAGTGCAGCACTAAATGTAAAAGAAATGGAGCGTACAGTACAAGTTAAAGGATTAGCAGAGCAAGAGGTGATTGCCGATACTGTTATATGGCCTTTGCAATTTAGCGATGCAGATAACGACCTTGAAAAGTTGGTAAATAGGGTTGAGAAAAAAAACGCAGCCGTGATCGCATTTTTAAAACTGCATGGTTTTGATGACACTGAAATATCACTTGGTAGCCAATCTATTGTTGATAAACAGGCGCGCGAGTACGGCAATGAAAACCAGCAATTTAGGTACATTGTTCGTTCAAATATGACCGTTTATTCTAGCGCTGTAGACAAGGTGCAAAATGCGCTGAGCAAAGTAAGCCAATTAGCTAAACAAAATATTGCCATAGTACAAGATAGTTACGAAACACGTGTTGAGTATATTTTTACAGGGCTAAACGATGTGAAACCGGCCATGGTGCAACAAGCTACTGAAAAAGCCCGCGAAGTAGCTAACAAGTTTGCTAGGGATTCCAATTCAAAACTAGGAAAAATAAAAACAGCTCGCCAAGGGCAGTTTAGTATTACTAATCGCGATTCAAATACACCACAAATAAAAAACGTAAGAGTAGTAACTACTGTTGAATACTACTTAAACGACTAGGATCTATTTATTATTCTAGGTTAAATTTATAGCGGTGTGTTTAGTATTTATGTAACTCATTAGGTTACAAATCTCGTACCTTGGTAAAATAGTTACTCGATTGGCCAACGCTTAATCTATCAGGGTTTTCACGACCTAAACTGCTTTAACTAAATGTGCAACTTGCGCGGTTGAACGTTGCAGGTAAGCAGCACTAAGTAAAATACTGGTTTCGTTAAGATCTGTTCCTTTTAATATATTTGCCAACTGCTGTTTAGCTGTTGGGTTTTGTTTTTGTTCTATTTCCATCAAGGCTAACAGTGCCGAAAATTCATGCTTAACCGGCGTGCTTGGTTTATTTGCATACGCAATGTAACAAGCAACAGGTGTTAGGCCACGAGCATTGGGTTGGGCAAGCGCTTTTACTAAGTCATCGTTAGATTCAAATAACATTAATGAGCGTATATAGTTAAATGCCAGCTTTTGGGCATTAGCGTGTTTAAATACAGTGTGTAACACATTATTGCCTTGGGTATCTTGTGCCAAGAAGCCCTTATTTTCTCTAAGCGCCGGAGTAAAAAACGTCAAGGCATCTGTGGTTGTTAACTGATTGATAAAAGGTGCAGGTGGGGTATTGCTTGCTAAAATACGTGTTGCTACATTTTGCATAAAATCGTACTTAATACTCATACGCAAAGCGCTTTCGTACAGATGATTAAGCTGCTGTGTTTGTTGGGCTGGACTTAACTGCTTAAAATCATTATCAAGTTCATTTAATTGATGCTTTGAAATACGTGCGTTAAGTAACTGTATGCATAACTCCATAATTTTTGCGCCTTTTAAATACCTTTTTGTTTAGCTTAACCTATTATTGCCAAATGTTACAAAATACAAAAAAGGTCGCATAAGCGACCTTTTAGTTAGCTTTATAAATTGGGATTAAGCTTTTTTGCTTGCTACCCATTCATTTACAAAGTTTTCTAGTACGTTAAGTGGTACTGGGCCATTTTTTAGCACTACATCGTGGAATTGACGAATATCAAACTTGTCGCCAAGTTGCTTTTTAGCGTCTTCACGTAGTTCTAAAATTTTCAACATACCTACTTTGTAAGCCGTTGCTTGCGAAGGCATTACAATGTGACGCTCAACCATTTTAACGCCGTCAGAAGTGGCATTAGGGGTGTTATTCACATAGTAATCAATCCCTTCTTGGCGAGTCCACTTCATTGCGTGAATACCAGTATCAACCACTAAACGGCACGCGCGCCATAATTCCATAGAAAGACGACCAAAGTCTGAGTATGGGTCTGAGTACATACCCATTTCTTTAGGTACAAGCTCAGAGTATAAACCCCAACCTTCAATGTAGGCTGTGTAGCCGCCAAATTTACGGAACTTAGGCACACCTTCTAGTTCTTGCGAAATAGCTATTTGCATGTGGTGACCCGGAATACCTTCATGGTAAGCCAGTGCTTCCATTTGGTACGTTGGCATCGCTTCCATGTCATAAAGGTTTGCGTAGTAAATACCCGGGCGTGAACCATCTGGCGCAGGCTGTTGGTAAAATGCTTTACCCGCCGCTTTTTCACGGAAAGCTTCAACTGCTTTTACTTTAAGGTCAGCTTTTGGCTTAACAATAAATAGCTCATCAAGACGCACTTTCATTGTGTCTATCATAGCTGTTGCTTCGTCAAGGTAGCGTTGTTTACCCTCTGCTGTATTTGGGTAGTAAAATTGCTTATCAGTTTTCATAAACTGCATAAACGCTTTTAAATCGCCTTTAAAGCCTACTTTATCTTTAATTTCACGCATTTCGTCATGTATACGGCTTACTTCTGATAGGCCAATAGCATGAATTTCTTTTGCAGTTAAATCAGTGGTAGTTGTGCGTTTAAGTGCATTATTGTAAAAGGTATTACCTTCAGGTAATTTCCAAGCACCATCACGATCGTCAGCACGCTTTTCAAGTTGTGCTAGGTAGTTAATAAGCTTTGAGTAAGCTGGCTTAACTGCTGATTTTAACGCGTCAGTTGCTTCGTTAATAAGTGCATCTTTTTCGTCTTGGTTGATTTCAAGTGCCGTTACTTTGCGTTTAAAGTCTGCTAAAAGTGTTGAATCGTCACCTTTTTCAAATGGTGCACCTTGAATAATGTTTTTGCTTGAATCAATAACATGTGGAAACACAAACTTAGGCGCAATAATGCCTTTGCTTGCTCGTGTTTCTAAATCAGTTACTAATTGGTCAAATACCGTAGGCACCCCATTTAAACGCGAAATGTAGTCTTTTGCTTCTTTAACATTACTAATTGAATGTTGGTTTATTAAAAATGCAGGCACCATAGAGTGTGTACCAAACATTTGGTTTACAGGGTAGTTGTGGTAACGCCATTTAAAGTCAGCAATTGAGCTTTCTAAGTCTTGTTTTTTTAAGTCGTAGCTTACTTTAGTTGCATCGTCTAGCAGGTCGCGGTTAATCGCGTTTAGGGCAACTAAGTCGGCTTTAGTTTCAGCGAGGTCTTTGAGTTTTTGCTCTTCGCTGCCGTCATCCCACTTATCGTAATCTTTTTTAATACCCATGTAAGTTTGGTAAACCGGGCTGCTCATCACATCACGGTTAAAGGTATCTTCAAAAAACGCATTGGCTTTGTCAATTTCGCTTTGTACAGGTTGCGCTTGTACAATTGGAGTGGTTACAGATTGTTGTGGTGCTTGTTGGCAACCAGCAAGGAGTGCAACACTCACAGCTGCTGCAATAAAGGTAAGTTTACGCATTGTTTTCCCTTTTGTTGTTAGAAACCCATTAGGGTATTTTAATTTTTCATGTATTCGCTTTACATGACGTATAACGCCCAATGCATTATACGAACAATTCTAGCAGGTCATTTAAAAAGCGATGCCCTTTAAGGCTCACTTGCCAGTGACCGTCTTTTTCTATTAATAAACCGGTGTTTATGGCTTTATTTAAAGCTGCTTGTTGGCTTTGCAATGGCTGATTAGTCAGCGCACTGTAGTCTTCAATCGGGCATGGCTCTGCAAGGCGAAAGCGATTCATAAAAAACTCGAAAGCCAAATCGTCTTGCTCAACGTGCCAGCTTTTATACAAATAAGGCTTTACCATATCCATGTAGCCACGGGGATGTTTGACCTTTTCAGTTCGGGTAATTATGCCGGTTTTTGCATTGGTAACCTTACCATGAGCACCACAGCCAATCCCCAGATAATCGCCAAACCGCCAATAATTTAGGTTATGTTGGCATTGATAGCCCGGTTTTGCATACCCTGAAATTTCGTATTGTATATAACCTGCTTCTGCAAGTAGTGCTTGGCCTTGTTCTTGAATATCCCACAGAGTTTCATCTTGAGGAAGTGTTGGCGGTTTAGATGCAAACTGAGTATTAGGCTCTATGGTAAGTTGGTACCACGAAATATGTGGCGGATCGAGGGCAATAATTTGCTTTAAATCACTTAATGCATCGTCTAAGGTTTGCCCTGGTAAGCCGTGCATTAAATCAAGATTAAAGCTATTTAAACCAGCTTCTTTGGCTTGCTCTGCTGCATAGGTTGCCTCGTTAGCACCATGAATGCGGCCAAGCGCTTTTAACTTGTCGCTTTGCAGGCTCTGTATGCCAATTGAAATGCGGTTTATACCTGCTTTCACATACTCTTTAAATCGGCCCGTTTCTACTGTGCCTGGGTTTGCTTCGAGGGTTATTTCACAATTATCGGCAAGGCCTATAAGGCTATCTACTTCGCTTAGTAGGCGTGTATAAGCATCACCGGTCAATAAACTTGGGGTACCGCCACCAATAAATATACTGTGAATTTTTCGCCCTTGGACTAAGTGTAAGTCGGCTTTTAAATCGTCTATTAAATGCTGAACATATTCAGCTTCAGGAATGTCGCCTTTTTGCCCGTGGCTATTAAAGTCGCAATAAGGGCATTTTTGCACGCACCAAGGTACGTGCACATATAAACTTAGAGGAGGAAGAGTCACAGGCCGCCTTTTAGTTGTAGCTTATTTAGCAAAGCCTGTAGTGCTTGACCGCGATGGCTCACAGCATTTTTTTGCTCTTTGGTTAACTCGGCGCTGGTACAGTTTTGCTCTTCAACAAAAAATACCGGGTCGTAACCAAACCCGCCTTCGCCATGTTGGGTTTGTGTAATTTCGCCTTCCCAGCTTGCGCTGCAAATAAGCGGGGTAGGGTCATCGGCGTGGCGCATTAATACTAATACACACCAAAAACGCGCTTTACGATTTGGGTTATTACCTAAATCATTCAGTAGTTTATCTATGTTGTCTTGATCGCTTGCGCTCTCACCAGCAAAGCGAGCAGAGTAAACCCCCGGTGCACCATTTAAACCATCAACCTCTAAGCCGGAATCATCAGCTATGGCTGGCATACCCGTAATTTTAGCTGCATGACGGGCTTTAATAATAGCATTTTCAACAAAGGTAGTACCTGTTTCGGCTACTTCACTAACGTTAAAATCACTTTGTGGAACTACATTAATATTAAGTGGGCTTAACATGTTGGCCAGCTCACTTACTTTGCCAGGGTTACCCGTGGCAAGGACTAAAGTTTTGTTCATAATATTATTTATCTACGTAAAATTTTTGCTGAAATTGCAGTGTTTGAAATTGATTACTTTGCTGTATTTCAATTTCAAAGCGCAGTATTTCTTCGTTTGTAAAATCGACTTGGGCAAGGTAATAAATCGACTCGCCTTCAATTACTTCTTTAAAGTTAAGCGTTTGTTTGTTGCCAAGTAGGTTTCTGGCTGTGCCAGATAACTTGGCCTTTTGAGCTGTATTGCCTGTATTGTTTTTTAACACAGAAATATTAACAATCCCTTTATATCCACTGCGCTCAAGCCCATAAGCCTTGGCAATTTGTGGCTGAATAAAGGTTGATGGAAAAGCAATGTAATGTACTTGCCACGGGCCAAGTTCTTTATATTGCCCGCCCAATGTTTGTTCGCTGTGTGCGTTAAATGCGAATGTTAAACAAGCAATAAAACAAAATTTAATTAACCGATTCATTGTTCACTCCAAAAATATAAAAAAGAGGCCATAAGGCCTCTTTTACTTAAAACAAAGGCTTAAGCTAAAAAGTCCATTAACAGCATTTGCAAAAACTGAATACCAATAATTAATACAAGTACTGATAAATCTAACCCACCCATTGGTGGAATAATTTTACGAAGTGGCTTGAGCATTGGCTCAGTAAGCTGGTGGAAAACCGCTTCAATAGGGTTGTAGCCTTGGCTTACCCAGCTGAGAATTGCGCGGATAATTAATACCCAAAATACTAAGTTTAAGCCTTCTTTTATTACGGTAATTAGAGCTTGAATAAACACGGGTTGCGCAGCCCATGCGCCGTAAATTACCAACATTAAAGTACTAATTTTGGCAATAGCTACAATAAATGCCAGCAATAGTGAGGCTAAATCAAGCCCACCTAACCCGGGTATAATTTTACGTAAAGGGTTGACTGCAAACGACGTTGCTTTAACCACAAATTGGCTCATTGGGTTGTAAAAATCGGCTTTTGCCCACTGTAG
>TARA_B110000091_G_scaffold72560_1_pt1 | contig 22625 bp, 20 predicted proteins | sample TARA_B110000091 | Tara Oceans TARA_B110000091 (sample SAMEA4397278) | marine metagenome | biome: Polar Biome; feature: [DCM] deep chlorophyll maximum layer (ENVO:01000326); material: water (ENVO:00002006), including particulate matter (ENVO:01000060) such as... | depth 35 m
AAAATTGAAGTTGGATCTCATTTATATGTAAATTTTTCAGATACTTTACATTTCCACGGTGAAACAGTTTTTGTTTCAACTTTGGTTGTAAGTTTAATTTGTTTGTTCTTAGTTTTAGGAACAAGAGATTTAAATAAAGTTCCGGGAAATTCACAAAATTTACTTGAAGTAATCTATGACTTAGTTAAGGGTATAGCAATTGCTCAAATGGGTCCTTCATACTATTCTCAATTCTTACCATTTGTAGCTACAATGTTCTTATTCGTTTTAGGATCAAATGTAGCCGGGGCACTAGTACCTTGGAAATTAATTGAAATTCCATCAGGAGAATTAGCTGCACCGACAAATGATATAAATACAACAGCTTGCTTAGCTATTTTAACATCAGTCGCATATTTTTCAGCTGGATTAAAAATTAAAGGGCTTGGTTTTTTCAAACGTTATATCAAACCTGCCGTTTTTTTCCTTCCTTTAAATATTATTGAAGATTTCTCGAAACCACTTTCGTTAAATTTCCGATTGTTTGGTAACGTTGTTGCTGATGAATTAACAGTAACAGTTGTCTGTACGTTAGTTCCACTTATCATACCTTTACCTATTATGATGTTAGGACTTTTTGCAAGTTGTCTTCAAGCCTTAATTTTTGCAACACTAGCTGCTGCATATATTGGCGAAGTTATTGAATAACTTAAAAAATCAAATGAAATCTGTTAATTCTTTGAAATAATTTTTTCAAAATTTTTATCTTATGGTAGATTCTATTGTTTCTGCAGCTTCTGTAATCGCTGCCGCTATCGCTGTTGGTTTTGCTGGTATTGGACCTGGTATTGGTCAAGGAAATGCAGCTGGTATGGCTGTTGAAGGTATTGCTCGTCAACCAGAAGCTGAAGGAAAAATCAGAGGGACTCTTTTATTATCTTTAGCATTCATGGAAGCTTTAACAATTTATGGTCTTGTAGTTGCATTATCTGTATTATTTGCAAATCCTTTCGTAGGATAATAAATTTTGGTTTGATAGATTAATTATTAATCTATCAAATCTACTTTTTTTTTCTTAACTAAGCAACAACTTTTACCAACATATGAATTTCCCAATAACTTTTCTTCTAAATGCAGGAGGTCTTTTTGACTTCGATTTAACTTTTGTAATAGAAGCTATTTTATTTATCATTTTAGCACTTGTTGTTACGAACGTTTTTATTTCACCTATTTCGAAACAATTAGATGAACGTGCAGAATTTATTAATTATACATTACGTAAGGCAACAATTTTACTTACTTTTGGTTATGATAAATTAACAGGATGCGTTGGTTTATTAACAGAAGAAATTGGAGAAATGAATCGTCAGATCAAACTTACAAAAAATTACACCAATTCTGGATTTGAAGATGAAGTAACTTCTGTTCAACAACAAAATTTAAAAATGTTAAACAAATTAAAAGGAGACTTAGCAATCAAATCGGCTTATATTTTTTCAAATATAACTGATGATTTAATCTCATTAACAGACAAATTTTTTGTTAAAAAATTCCAGTCTTAAGCATAAAATTTTATTATTTAATTGAAATTTATCCATTATCTTTATGAACCTTTTTTCGTTTTTCTTGAATTCGGAACCTTTTATACAATTAAATACTAACTTTTTAGAAACGAATGTATTTAACATTTTAATCTTGATTGGTATTTTAGTTTACGCAAACAAAGTATCATTTACTCCAGGATTAGAAAACCGTCAAAAAGAAATTATTCAAACAATTGAAAATGCACAAAAAGATGTAGTAAATGCGTCTAATTATTACTACCTTGCTGAAAAAGGATTTACACAAAGTTTATTTTGGTTACAATCATGGAAAAGTCTTTATGAAAAAGATAAAATTAACATTGTTGAAACTAAATATAAATTAGTAAAAACTGGTTTAACAGAAACATTTACAACAACAGAAAGTTTAATTAAAAACTTTGAAAATAAAGCTTTTGTATCTCTACAACGCTATATGGTTTTAGTAACAGCAAGTCGTATTTTACGTAAATTCTTATTCTTATCCGACACTGATAAATCAAAACTAATTGATTCAACTATTACAAAATTAGGGGGATCTAAATAATGAGTTTTACAAAAAAAGCAGTTAGTAATTATGCAAAATCATTATTCCAAAATGTAAATGCATTAAATTCGGTAAATGAGAAATTTGAAGTTTCAACGATTACTTCAAAAAGTTCTGATAAATCAAAGCCAAATGTCTATATCATTGGTGAAGAATTAATGTTAATTAAAGCTGTGTTAGTTACATCTAAAAAAATGAATAAGTTTTTTAGTAACCCAACATATGCAGAAACACAGAAGTTAGAAGTTATTTCTAATATTTTTCCTGGTTTAACAGTGACAACAAAATCATTCTTAAAAGTCTTAACTGAACGAAGTCATTTATCATTACTTCCGGAAGTTAGTGACGAATTTACACTTCTTTTAGAAAAATTTAAAAATGTAACATCTGTAAAATTAGTAATTGCTGGTGCATTACAAGAAAAATCAGGAAATGCATTATTAAAAACATTAAAAAATCTTACGGGTTCAAAAGATATCATTTTAAGTTTATCTTATAATCCAAAATTATTAGGTGGATTAATTCTTGAATATAATTCTCGTGCTATTGACGCAAGTATTTTAAAAGAATTTAGCCTATTTTTTAATGAAATTTAAATAATTTCAAATAAATCATAAAGCATTGTTTCAAAAAATTTTAAAAATTCATATTAAAAAATCATTTTAATTAAAAACTATTACTGTATATGAAAAATGTAAGCCAATTAACTAATTTTGTTGAAAATAAGTTAAATGAATATACTGAAACAACAACAAGAACAGCAGATGTTGGGATTGTTCTACAAGTTGGAGACGGAATTGCACGTATTTTCGGTTTAGAAAATGTAGCATGTGGAGAACTTTTAGAATTTGAAGACCAAACAATTGGAATTGCTTTAAATCTTGAAACAAGTAATGTTGGTGCTGTTTTAATGGGAACAGGACGTAACATTAAACAAGGAAGTACTGTTCGTGCGACAGGTAAAATTGCTCAAGTTAATGTTGGCGATGACTTATTAGGTCGTGTTGTTGATGGTTTAGTTAATGCAATTGATGGAAAAGGAAGTATTTTAACAACAGATGCTAGATTAATTGAATCACCAGCTCCTGGAATTATTGGTCGTGAATCTGTTTCAGAACCATTACAAACAGGAATTGTTTCAATTGATTCAATGATTCCAATTGGACGTGGACAACGTGAATTAATTATTGGTGATAGACAAACAGGAAAAACATCAATTGCTTTAGATACAATTATTAATCAAAAGACAGAAGATGTTATTTGTGTATATGTTGCGATTGGACAAAAAGCTTCTACTATCGCGCAGTGTGTAACAACTTTAGAAGAAAATAACGCATTAGCTTATACAGTTGTTGTAGCTGCAGCGGCTAGTGATCCTGCAACTTTACAATATTTAGCACCATATACTGGAGCAAGTATTGCAGAATATTTCATGTATAAAGGGAGAAGTACATTAGTAATTTATGACGATTTAACGAAACAAGCTCAAGCTTATCGTCAAATGTCATTATTATTACGTCGTCCACCAGGTCGTGAAGCATATCCAGGAGATGTATTCTACTTACATTCACGTTTATTAGAACGTGCAGCTAAACTAAGTAAAGGTTTAGGTGGTGGTAGTATGACAGCTTTACCAATTATTGAAACAGAAGCAGGTGACGTTTCAGCGTACATTCCAACAAATGTAATTTCAATTACAGATGGTCAAATTTTCTTATCAAATGATTTATTTAATTCAGGAATTAAACCGGCTATTGATGTTGGTATTTCAGTTTCACGTGTAGGTTCGGCCGCACAAATTAAAGCAATGAAACAAGTTGCTGGTAAATTAAAGTTAGAATTAGCTCAATTTGCTGAATTAGAGGCATTCTCTCAATTTGCATCAGATTTAGATAAAGCTACATTAGCACAGTTAGCTCGTGGAGTAAGATTACGTGAATTATTAAAACAACCTGCAAGTTCACCAAAAACAGTAGAACAACAAGTTGCAATTATTTACGCTGGTACAAATGGATACTTAGACGAATTAGAAGTTCCTTTAGTTAAAGAGTTTGTCGCAGCTTTAGAAGATTATATTATGACTAAAGATACGAAGTATATTGAAGCAGTAAAATCATCTAAAAAACTTGATGATACATCTGAAGGATTATTAAAAGAAGCAATTGCTAAATGTTTAGAACAAGTAAAAGCTAACTAATTCTAGTGAACTCCAGTAAATATTAATGTGGGTATCTCTTGTAAAAGAGACCCCCATTAAATGGACAATTTTAATCTCTAACAAGCATCATCTTTTAATAAATTACACAAAAATTTTAAAATTCGGGATAGTAGGATTCGAACCTACGACTTTCTGCTCCCAAAGCAGACACGCTACCAAGCTGCGTTATATCCCGTGAAGACTACAATTAACATGTTATAAAATCTTAATTTTTTCGTCAATACTTTGAAAGTTTAAAGTAAAAAAAAATATATATTATATATTGTAATATAAAATTTTTATTGTTAGCGTATTATTTGTAAAAACTGAGTGAATTAAATGAAGGAACAAATATAATTTAGCATTGTAATATATGGCATTTCTTAAAAAATGGAAAGACAACTGGGAATTAAAATCATTAACTTTTGATGAACTATTTAATGTTATTGTTGAAATTATCACAAAACAATTAGATGAAGTTGAAAAATCAGAAGTAGCTTTAGAGGCAAATTTAGTACTCGATTATGAAGCTGATTCTGTAGATGTTGTAGCCATGTTATTATATCTTGAAGATATGTTTAAAAATGCTTCAGAAACAACACGTACAGTTGTACCAACAGATAAGCTTGGACAAATTGTTCTTGTTGAAGATATTCTTGATATTATTTATGAAGTACTATTAGGAATTGAAGAGAAAATGGATCCATTTGTTGCTATTAAACCAGATTATGACGCTTTAGAAAAACGTCAAAAAATGGGTGAATTATATCCTAAAGAATAAAATAATTAATAATTAAGTCTTTTGACTTAATTATTTAATTTCTAATTTTCCACCGGCTGCTTCCACTTCTTTCTTAAGGCTTTCACCTTCTTCTTTAGATGCACCTTCTTTTAATAATTTTGGAACATTATCAACAATTTCTTTAGATTCTTTTAATCCTAAGCCAGTAAAATTTCTAACAATTTTTAAAATTGCAATTTTCTTATCAGCAGGAACCTCAATTAATGTAATATCAAACTCAGTTTTTTCTTCGGCTGAATCTCCAGCTGCACCAGACGTAGCCGCTACTGCAACAGGTGCCGCAGAAATAGATGTATCAACACCAAAAACATTTTCAATTTCTGTTACTAATTCTGAGGCTTCTAAAAGTGTTAATGTCTTTAATTCTTCAATAATTTTTGTTAATTTATCGCTCATTTTAATTTTATCTAAATTTACTAATATTTTAAATCGTATTAAGTTAAGAACGAATCTTAAAAAATACAAAAAACTTTTTTGTTACTAATACTTACTTTATAACAAAAAACTTAAAGTTATTAAACTATTAAGCCTTTTTAAAACTATTTAATTCGATATTAACCCCTGGACTCATTGTTGTACAAATGTTAAAAGATTTAAAGTAACGTCCTTTTACACCAGTCGGCTTATTCTTTTCAATAGATTCATGAACTGCTAATAAATTTTCTAATAATTGATCTTTTGAAAAATCAGCTTTTCCAAAACTTAAATGCACAATACCAGTTTTATCTGCACGATATTCTAATTTACCTTTTTGGAATTCAGCAATTGTTTCAACAATATTTGTTGTAACAGTACCTGATTTTGGTGATGGCATTAAACCTTTTGGTCCTAATACACGTCCAAGTTGTGCCAATTTAGGCATTAATTGGGGAGTAGTAATTAAAATATCAAAGTTTAACTTACCCGCCTTTATTTCTTCTAATAAATCATCAGATCCAGCAATTGTAGCACCTCCTTTCAGAGCTTCATCAACAAATTCTGGATCAGTTAAAGCTGCAATTTTTAAAGTCTTACCTGTACCATTTGGTAATACTAAACTTGTTCTTAATTGCTGATTGGCATATTTAGGATCAATATTTAATGAAATATGAGCTTCAACAGATTCAACAAATTTTGCTGTCGCTAATTCTTTTACAAGCGAAACTGCTTCATTAACAATGTAACTTTCTTCTGTAATTTTTGTTTGTAAAGTTATAATACGTTTTGATTGTTTTTTCATAATTTTTTAATTCATTTAAAATAATAAAGTTTAGTCTTCGACTTTAATACCCATGCTTTTTGCGGTTCCTTTGATAATTAAAATAGCTTGATCTAAATTATCAGTATTTAAATCATTCATTTTAATATTTGCAATTTCTTTTACATTTTCAAGAGTAACCGTCCCAACTGTTTCTTTATTTGGTTGTGCTGCTCCTTTTTTAACATTTGCAAATTTTGCCAATAAAACTGATGCGGGAGGAGATTTTAAAATGAACGAATATGAACGATCTTCATAAATCGTAATTTTTACAGGAATAATTAAACCAGCTTTGTCAGAGGTCTTTGCATTATATTCTTTACAAAAACCAGCAATATTGACACCATGCTGACCTAAAGCAGGTCCAACTGGTGGTGCGGGAGTTGCTTTACCTGCTGCTAAAGCTAATTTTACAAATGCTTTAATTTTTTTTGCCATAAACTTTATTCTATAACTTTTGTTTATATATTTTTATGTTTTCAGACCACAAATTGTTTTTATATGTAACGCGCCTTGAAGGACTCGAACCCTCGACACCAGATTTTGGAGACCTGCGTTCTACCAGCTGAACTAAAGACGCAACTAAAATTTTATACAAGTTTAATTTCTTATACTACGTATAATGTTATAGTATTATTCTAGTAAAAGCAAATTGTAATTAATTGTAGTCAAAAAAATATTACTTAGTAAATTCCTTTCCTTAAAGATGAAAAAAGAACAACAAAAAAATATAGAACAGTTACCAAATAACTTTCTAGCTGAACAAGGAATTTTAAATATTCTTTTAACAAATCCTTTATTAGTCAAAAATATAATTTCTAATTTAGAAGTGGATAGTTTTTATTTTGAAGAACATAGAATTCTTTATGAAACAATTTGTACATTAACCCAAAATGATGAAGAAAATGTAATAAATTTGACTTTAGTCATTACCGCATTACAAGATAAAGGAATTCTAAAAAAAATTGGGGGTGTTGAGAAAATTTTAGATATCATAAATCGTTTCGAAAATTTTTCTGACTTAGACAATTATGTAAAATTAGTTAATGAAAAATATTTACGTCGTTTAATTATTCAATTTGGAAAAGAAACAATTATCTTGGGTTATACAACTTCAACAAGCGTTGAAATAATATTAGACAAAATAGAACAAACAATTTTTAGTTTAAATAAACAAAACCAAACACAAAAAATTTATAGTATTTCCGAAATTATTAATGACGTTTTTGTAGAAATGAAACTGAAAATAAAAGATAATATCAGTTCAGGTTTAATAACATCATTTAAAGATTTAGATTCAATTGTTCAAGGGTTTCAAAAATCCGATTTGATTATTGTTGCAGGTAGACCATCAATGGGAAAAACTGCATTTGCGTTAAATTTAGGTAACAATATTGTTGCAAAATATAAGATTCCATTAATTATATTTAGTTTAGAAATGTCTCGTCAACAAGTTATTTATCGATTTTTAGCAAGTAATTCAAAAATTAATTCGAATCGCTTAAAATCAGGTAAAATGACCTTAAATGAATGGAAAGTTTTAAGTGAATCTATGAAACTTATTTCTGATTTACCTATTTTTATTGATGATAATCCAAACTTAAGTATTGTTGATATTCGTTCTCGTTTACGTCGTATTTTAAATAGTAAATCACGTGAAGGAATTGTGGTTATTGATTATTTACAATTAATGAAATCAAATATGAAATTTGATAATCGCGTTCAAGAAATTTCATACATCACACGTAATTTAAAAATACTAGCAAAAGAATTCCAAATTCCAATCATTTTACTATCACAATTAAGTAGAAATGTTGAATCACGAATTAATAAGCGACCGATGTTATCTGATCTAAGAGAAAGTGGTTGTATTTCAACACCAAATAATTCTTTAAAGATTAATAAATCTTGGTATAACAATAAGATTATTAAACATAAAATGACAAATTTTAATTTTAAAGGATTAAAGCCAACGTTTCTTATAACCCTAGAAAATAATCGGAAAATTATTTTAAGTTCTAATCATAAAATATTATCTAAATATGGTTGGATACGTATTTCTCAATTATCAAAAGAAAGTAAAATTTACTCTTTAGATTCGAGTACTAAATCTGGCTATGAAACAATAAAATCGATTAAATATCAAGGTCTTAAAAAAGTTTACGATAAAACTATACCAACTTATCATAATTACATAAAAAATAGCGTAATTCTACACAATTCAATTGAACAAGATGCAGATATTGTAATCATGATTTATCGTGAAGATTATTATTCTGAAAATAATACTGAAACGCCGATCACAGAATTTATTGTCGCAAAACATCGAAATGGACCCACTGGTACAGCACGATTAATGTTTAATCCTGCAACTACAGATTTTACTAATATAAAATTTTAAAATGCCAAGACCCAGATTCGAACTGGGGACACGAGGATCTTCAATCCACTGCTCTACCAACTGAGCTATCCCGGCGTTTAAGTTTTGTATAAAACTAACAATAAATACATTATACTTATGTAATGTATTTATTGTCAATTTTAAGTGGTTTTAATTTTTTACAACAATTTGATCATCTTCATCCAATTGAATTTTAATTGTTCGAAGTTTATTATTTACCATTGGATTTTTTAATATATTTTCAGAAATTAAATCTTCAACATATTTTGTTACTAATCGTCTTAGTGGTCTTGCTCCAAAAATAGGGTTATAACCTTCACGACTCAATTTAGCTTTTACTTTATCATCAACTGTTAAAATAATTTGTTTTGGTTCAACACGTTTGGCTACTTCTTTAACCATAATGTCACAAATTTTTCTTAATTCTTCTGGTTTTAAAGGTTGGAAAACAATAATATCATCTAAACGATTTAAAAATTCCGGTAAAAACATTGTACTCAAACGTTCTAAAACAGCACCTTTTAAGTTACTTGCACTTTCCTTACCATCTTTTTTCTTACCAGATGTTGATTTTGAAGTTTGGATTTCTTGTTCTAAGACATCGTATTCTTTAAGGTTGCGGAAAGACTTTTCAAATTCCACACGTAATTGATCTTTAATATCAACTAAGAAATTTTCCGTAATAGGCGATTTTAAGAACTTAATAGCTCCCGCATAATCATCTTCATAAACCGCAAATTTTGAATCTTCATTCTCAACTACTTCTGATGTTTCAGCTTCAGATACCATATCTAAACCTTTCGATGCACGTTCAGATTTGATAATTTGTTGAATTTCATCTGCTGCTGCATTTGATGTCATAATGATTACTGTATTTTCAAAAGGAATTAAACGTTTTTGTGTATCTGTTAAACGTCCATCTTCTAAAATTTGTAATAAAATATTTAAAATATCTGGATGTGCTTTTTCAACTTCATCAAATAAAACAACCGAGTAAGGTTTGCGACGTACAGCATCTGTTAATTGACCTCCATCGTCATATCCAACATAACCAGGTGGTGAACCAATTAATCTTGAAACTGTGAATTTTTCCATAAATTCTGACATATCAAAACGAATCATATCACTTTCAGCTCCAAACATGCTAACTGCTAGTGCTTTAGTAACCTCAGTTTTACCAACTCCTGTTGGACCACAGAACATAAAACTAGCAATAGGACGATTAGGGTTCTGAATACCTAATCTTGAGCGTCGAATTGCTTTAGAAATAGCGGAAATAGCTTCTTCTTGTCCAATAACACGTTTATGTAAAGTTGCTTCTAAATTTGCTAACTTTTGAGATTCATCATTAGAAATTGACTGCATAGGAATTCCAGTCATGTCGGCTAATAATTCACGAATTTCTTTTTGTGTAATACGTTTTTTTAGGCCAGTAAAGTCACCTAATTTACGAGCACGACGAATTAAATCAGGATCATCTAAATTGAATAAGTATTCACGTCCAGTATCCGTTGAAAAATAACCTAATAAATTATAGATTGTTGTTAACTCTGAATCAGTAACTGAAACTTCTGAGCTGTATTTTAAACTTTCAACGATTCCTTTTCGTAAGATAGGCTTTAATTCGCTTAAGAAATCATTAAAGACTTCAATTCGTTTTTCTTCAAGTTCACTTAAAACTTCAAAACTTTCTTCAAAAGATTCAACATCATTTGCGCAAAAATCATTTATAGTTCCAAATACTAATGGATTTTTCCCAAGATTTTTTCTAATATCGATCAAGTAATTTGACATTTTTGAATCTTGAATAACTTTCGCCAAATCTACAAAGTACTTATCTTTAAATTTCGGGATTAAGAAATTAAACTCTTCTCCCTCTAACCATTCGCCAAACAAGAATAAAGAAACACGATAAACACTTAAGTTTGGAGATTGTCCATCATTAATATCGGATACTATCTCACCATAAATCTGCAAATTTTTTTCTGCAGATAAATCTGAAACTTTTTCAACCGTCTTTGTGATCGAACGAGGTTTACTAGATGAAAATAATAATTCATCCACGCGTTTTAAAACAGACATGCGCATCTTATCAAACAAACTTTGTGAAATTGGTGATAATAGCGGCTTTTGATCTTCTGGAATTGTTAATGGTGATTCAATCCAACGTAATAAGAAATTACGATAAGCATTTTCAATTTCTTGAAAAACAAATTCTGATGCAATATCACCTCTTCTAAAAGCTTCAATGCGTAAAGTACCAATATTATTTAAACCCGCATTTACTAAAGATGAAATAACTGAACCTTCAGTTACATTAGTTAATCTAATAACTTCTTTTGCTGCAGCACGATCAATTAAATCAATTGCTTTGTCTGGTAAAAAACGATCATAAATATAACGTGAAGATAAATCAGCGGATAAACGTAAAGCTCCTGGTAAAATTTCAACATTATGGAAAGCTTCTAAACTTGGTCGTAAACCATATAAAATTTTAACTGTTTCATCAATTGATGGTTCATTAACTTTAATTGGTTGAAAACGTCTATTTAAAGCAGGATCTTTTTCAATACGTTGGTACTCCTTAGTTGTTGTTGCACCAATACATTGGAAACCACTTCTAGATAAAACTGGTTTTAGAATATTGGCTGCATCTAATGAACCTTCAGCAGAGCCTGTACCACCAATATTATGAATTTCATCAATAAAAATAATAATATTTGGTTGAGCCATTACTTCATCTAAAACACGTTGAAAACGAAGTTCAAACTCCCCACGGTATCTTGAACCTGCAACAATTCTAGCTAAATCTAAACTAATAAGAGTTCGACCTTCTAGAACAAATGGAACTAAATTATTAACAATTTTACTTGCAAATAATTCAATGATAGCAGTTTTACCAACACCTGCATCACCAACAAGAACAGGATTATTTTTTTGACGGCGAACCAAAATTTCCATCATTTCTAATAATTCACGTTCGCGTCCAAAACATTCTTCTAATTGGCCTTGACGAGCTAAAAGTGTGATATCAGTACCATAAATTTCTAGGGCCGGTCCTTTTTCTTCATCATCATATTCATAATCATCTAAATCATCTAAATTTTGATAATTTTCTAATTCAATAATTTCTGTAGTTAAATCAATTAAACTCATAGTTTGTAATTTTTTTTTGTAATATGTACAAAAATTTGATCTTAAAATATTTTTCTTTAAATAATTGTCCCTTAACCTTTAAATTCAGCACCAAAGGAATCTACTAAAATTGCACGAACTTTTTCTACTTCTTTTTCAATTGTTGTTGTAGTTAATGTTTCTGATGTTGATTGAAATTCTAGTCTAATTCCTATGCTTACTTGAGTTAATTCTTTTGCATCAAAATAAACGTCGAAAAAAGTAATAGATTTTAAAAAATTAGCATTAATTTTCTCTTTTATTAATGAAAAATTTTCATTTTTATTAATTGAAAAAGATAAATCTTTTACAATAGATGGATATTTTGAATATTCTTTAGCAATTTGAATATTACTTTTCAATCTCCACGTTTTAAAATGATGTAAATTAAATTCAAAAATATAAATAGGCAACTTTGTTGAACGAAACGTTTCAATTGTAGGATTAACTTCTCCAAATGTACCTAAAATTTTGCCATTAAAAATAAAATGAACTGAACGTGTAGGGTGAAAATAAGTTTTTTTATTTTTTATTTTTGTAAACTCAATTGTTTCATAACCAAAATAAGACACAAAATTTTCAAGAAAGCCTTTAACAATAAACCAATCCAAAGAAGGTTGTTTTGAATTTTTTAAATTGAGATAATGAAAAATACCACTTACTTTATCTTGTTCAATAATTTTATTATTAACGACTTTAAATACTCGACCAATTTCAAAAAAATTACAATTAGAAAATCCTAATTTAAAGTTTAAATCGAAAACTTCAAACAATTTTGGAAATAAACTTGTTCTTAAAACTTTAGTTTCACTATTTAATGGATTACTTAATTTTAGAGTAAATTTTGTAGTTTTTTCATGATCAGCTTGTAATGAATTAGTAAAAATTTCATTTAATCCATAATCAATAAAAAATTGTTGAATAAATAAATAGTTTGTTAATTTTTTAGAATTATGAACTAACTCTTTAAGAGGTAAGATCTCTTCAAAATTTTTATATCCAATAAAACGACTATATTCTTCAATTAGATCAATTTGACGATTTAAATCTTTACGATATTCAGAGATATAAAAATAAAAAGAATTTTTTGTTTCACAAATAATCTCCAAACTAGCTTTTTTAAAAATTTCTCTTTCAAACTTTTCAACATTTAAAACTTTTTTAATCAATGCTTTTTCTAATCTTAAAAGTTTTTTCGACTTTGCTGGAATACTTTTACTAACATTAGTGTAGTTATTAATTACTTTTAAAGACGGATTATAAAGATCTAAAAGTGTCAATAAACGTTGAAATGAAATTTTGAAATTTTCAAAAAACATTTTACGTAGATAACGAAATGATAACTTAGTATTTATAGTATTAATATCTAAATTATTTTCATGTATGTCATAAAAAATACTTTCTAAAAAGATTTTATTAGAATTTGTAATATCCATATTATTAATTGAAGTAAAAACTCCAAGAACAGAAACAATGATATCTTCATGATTTTTTAAAACAACAGTACCTTCTGGTAACATAAAATCTTTATGTCCATCATAGAAATTAGTTGGCTTTAAAATTCTGGTAATACTAAATTCTTCAAAAAGATTATTACCCTTTAAATTCGACGTAATTGTAGAACCATACTCTAACGTAACTAAATTTAAAAAATCATTTATATCATTAGTTATTGTTATTCCTGCATTTTTTAATTTTTGTTGAATCCACAAAGGGGATGCCTCTAAAAAACAATTCTCTAATTCTAATTTATATATTAGAATATCAGATATGTCTGATTGAATAGGTTTTGATTCTTGATTTTCATATTCAATGTATTTCTGATTTAAAAAATTTGGATAATTTTTCTGTAATTTTGTCCAAATTTCATAAATATCAAAGAGAAAAACAGTAGCAAGCTCTTTTAAAAATAATTGTTCGTTTAAAAGGTCTTCACGATTGGAAGGAATTTCAACTAATAAACGAGTATCATTTATAAAATTATTAGTGCTTAATGATTCCTCAAAAATCTCATCAACTTCAAAACCAATTAAATTTAATTTATCAATAATATCTGAAATTTTAGTATTAGAAAGATTAGCAAGTTTATTTAAACGATATAAAGAATATTCCATAGTAATATTTCAGTTGATACATTATGATTTAAGTTAAAGAAGTGAAGGACTTTCAGTAAAAAATAATCCTGTTTCTTTTGAATAACAATTCATAAAATTTAAAAAATCGAACCATTCCTGTTCATTTTTAAAAATTATGATTGATTTTAATAAAAATGGGTTTCCGCCTTTAAATAAAATCGAAATTTCATTAGTTACTATTTTTTTATTATCCCACAATAACTGCATACTGTTAATATTTTGAGATTTACTTTTTTGAAAAACTTCGGGATATAAAAAAATAAAAGTTGCTGTTCCAGTTTTGCCGTTGACAGATTTTGTTAATTTAACAATTGGTAAACTATTTTCTTTTATTTCTGGAATAAATTGAATTTCAACAGGCATAATAAATTTTGAATTGTATAATAAACTGGGATGGGAGGATTCGAACCTACGAATGACAGAGTCAAAGTCTGTTGCCTTACCACTTGGCGACACCCCATTTTTGAATAAGTTATTATTACTAATCTAATACGAATTCAGAAAAATAAAACGTTATTGATGTGCATGGGCAAGGAGGGATTCGAACCCCCGACACCGTAGTTCGTAGCCACGTGCTCTAGCCTCTGAGCTACACGCCCTCAATAATAAAGATTATATAACTAATTCAGTTAGAATTTCAATGTTCAAATAAAAATTATATTAAAAAAAAATTATGAGAAAAAATTTTTCTTTACTTAGAAATCTTGAAGAAAATGTAGACGCCATTAATAGTATTGATGACTGCGTTAAAATAACATTAGGTCCTAGCGGAAAAAATGGAATTATTTCAACAAAAATAGATCCAATTAAATTTATTACTACTGGATCAACGTTAATGAAATCTTTAGAATTTGAAAATAATTCAGCAAATATAATTAGACAGTTAATTGATCAAGCCGCAGAAAAAACATTCGCTATTTCTGGTGATGGTTCAACAACAACTATTCTAATGTGTTGTCAGTTACTTAAGACTTCTTTAAAATTTTTATTAAATGGTTATAATCCTGTTTTTTTAAGTAATGGAATGAAAAAATTATCACATTTTTTAATGGATAAAATTTTAGAACTATCTATTCCTATTTCTAATAAAACAGAATTAGTTGGAATTTTAAAAACTTCTTTAGGAAAAAAAATAAATAATAATCTATTCGAACTCTTAGAACAATGTGTTAATCAAATCGGAAGAGATGGATTAATTTTAATTGAAGAAAATATTTCAACAAAAAATGAGATCGAAGTTGTTCAGGGGATAGAATTGGATAGAGGCTTTGCTTCATCGTATTTTGTAAATGATGTTAAAAGCTTTGAAGTTACCTATGAAAATCCTTATGTCTTAATTACTAATCGTCCTATAAATTCACTTAGTCAAATTAAAGACATTATCGAATTTGTAAAAGAAAATAATAAATCATTAATTATTGTAGCAGAAGAAATTAATAAAGATGTTATTTCCACTTTAGTATTAAATAGTATTCAGAAAAAATTAAAAGTTGTTGTTGTGAGATACACATCTATTAAATTTATGAAAACTGGAATTCTTGAAGATTTAGCAACATTAACACATTCAAATTATACCTTGGCTGAATTGAAGGAAAATCAGTTTCCGTTACAAGTAAGCGATTTAGGACAAGCGGAAAAAGTTATTATTACAAAAGATAAAAGTACATTTATTATTTCTAAATTTGCGAAATTAATTGCTAAACGTAGAATTAATGAATTGAATCGTGAACTATTAACAAGCGAAACAGAGTTTGAAAAAACAATATTTAAAACTAGAATTGCTAGATTATCAGGACAGATTGCTAAAGTAAAAATTGGATTGTCTAATCAATATGAAATAGATGAACAACGTCAAAAAGTTGAAAGTGCCATTAATACTCTTAAATCTTCTCTAGAAGAAGGAATTTTAGGCGGTGGTGGAATAAGTTACTTAGCATTAAAAAACGAAGTCGCAAATTGGAGTTATTTAAATTTAATTGGTGATGAATTTTTTGCGAGTCAAATAGTTATGGAAGCCTTTGATCGACCATTTCAAGAATTATTTACAAATACGAATACAAATAGGTGGCAAATTTCACAAAAATTATTAAAATTAGGTTACCCCTATAGTTATGATCTAATAGATCAAAAAATTGTAAATAGTTTAACAGATGGTTTAGTTGATTCTGCAAAATCTATTAGGGCAGTTGTATGGAATTCATTAAGTATTGTTTCAACTGTTATAACGAGTGAATAATTACTTCTACTAGTAGAAGTAATTATTTAGTTTCGTTTAACATTTTATAAATTAAATGACGAACTGTATCTGTAGGTTGAGCACCATGGTTTAAATATTTATGTAGAGCTGTTTTATTAAAATTAATAACTTTTTTCAAAGGATCATAATAACCCATTTCCACAATAGCACGACCGTCACGTTTTGATAAATTTTCCACTAATACAATTCTGTAAAAAGGTTTACGTTTACGTCCTGTTCTTTTTAATCTGATTTTTAACATAATAAAAAATTAATATTAACTTAGTTACTCTTAAAAGTATAACAAAAAAATGTCTTACACTCTAGTTTTTACACATCTAAATCTAAATCCTTTACAATGCTTAATTCTGTTTCTTCTAAAAAAACAACAAGCATGTTAGTTAATTTAACTAAAAAATAAACTAAAGAATTTAAAGACTCTAAAGCAATAATACCAGAAATTTCAACAGATGATTTTTCAAATTTAATTGTCGGTAAAATTCTCGACCAAAGCGCAAAATAAGGGCCTGTAAGAACATTAAAAACGGAAAATGGCCAGACGTACGGATTAATCATTGGAAGCCAGTCAAATGTCATTTTTGAATAACATAAAACTTTATAAAATTTAACCAAAATGTATGAATAGGACACTGCATTTAATAAAAAAACACCTAAGGTATGTAATATTGTAACCGTAAGTTCATTTTTAAATAATGAACCAATAAAAGGATTTAAATTATTAAAAAAGTCAATTACCATTATATTTTTTTTTTTTAATAAAAAATGAAAAATATACTATTAAATTAATAGTATATCTTACCACCACCCCATTTTTCTGCAAGGATTTTTGGTTGAACTAAAATATGTCCAGCAATTGCAAATAAATCATCTTCTGTTAAAGTACGCATTCTAGGAAAAATATCTGCACTTCTGATACTTGGATGAATTTCAGCAATCGATTCTAAACCATCAAATGTTGTTGGGTTTTTCATATAATCCACTAACCCTTCAATAGTATTTCTTGCTGGAGTCGCAAGACTTAATGCTTCAGTATCTAAACCTACATTTGGATTAGTTTTTGTAATTCCACCTGTGTGACAAATACTACATGAACTAAGGAATAAACGTTTTCCACGTTTTACCTGTTCCGGAGTTAAAGTCACAGTTTTATTACTATTCAGTTGAACTGTACTAGTAGCATCATCAAGTTCGACACCCTCAGCGCTATTTGGACCGAAGTTCACTCCTAAAATGTATCCAATTGTAAAAGTAATGATTCTAACAACAATTTGCTTACTGAAGATGGGTAAGTGCTGGCGGAAGTTTTTAAATAAATCTTTTATCATATAAAATCAATTTCAATAAATGTTTATATATATATATATGTACCACAAATTATATTATAAATTAGTTGTTCGGTATAAACTAATATTTATAATTAAAACGTCTTTTATAAAATGCTTATAATTTTTGGTTATGATAATTATCTTCAACTTAAGTATAATTAAGTATAATATCAAATATATAGTCAAATAAAGATATATCAATAATAATTTATTAATTTTTGAAATAAAAAGTCTGAATTATTTAAGAACTAATAGTAAATGAATTAATACTATGAATGATAAAAAAGAGAAAACAAATTTTGAGATAAATCAGGTTATTAATCAACCTTATAAGTACGGTTTTCAAACAGAAATTGAAAAAGAAAAATTTCCAATAGGATTAAATGAAGAAATTATTCGTTCGATTTCAGCAAAAAAAAATGAACCAAAAAATATATTAGATTTTAGATTAAAAGCTTACAGAAAATGGCAAAAGATGCAATTTCCTGAATGGGCAAATTTAGAAATAAAAGAAATAAATTTCGATGCAATTACTTATTATTCAGTTCCAAAACAAAAAAAGAAATTAGATTCGTTAGATGATGTAGATCCGGAAATTCTAAGAACATTTGAAAAACTAGGAATTTCTTTAGATGAACAGAAAAAATTGTCCAATGTTGCCGTAGATGCTGTTTTTGATAGTGTTTCGATCGCAACAACGTATAAAGAAAAACTAGCAAAATCAGGTGTTATTTTTTGTTCCATTTCTGAAGCAATTAATTTATATCCAGAATTAATAAAAAAATTTTTAGGTACAGTAGTATCTTCGGGAGATAACTTTTTTGCATCATTAAATTCAGCTGTATTTAGTGATGGATCATTTTGTTACATTCCACAAAACGTAATTTGTCCATTAGAACTTTCAACTTACTTTAGAATTAATGATAAAGATTCTGGTCAATTTGAAAGAACTTTAATTATTGCGGAAAAAAATAGCTCCGTAAATTACTTAGAAGGTTGTACTGCTCCTCAATTTAGTGAAAATCAGTTACATGCAGCGATTGTAGAATTAATTGCGTTTGAAAATGCTAATATTAAGTATTCAACTGTTCAAAATTGGTATAGTGGTGATGAAAATGGTATTGGTGGAATATATAATTTTGTGACAAAACGTGGCTTATGTATTGGAAAAAATTCAAATATCTCATGGACACAAGTTGAAACAGGATCTTCAATTACGTGGAAATATCCGAGTTGTCTTTTAGTTGGAAATAATTCAAATGGTGAATTTTATTCTGTTGCTTTGACAAATAATTATCAACAAGCAGATACTGGAACAAAAATGATCCATTTAGGTGAAAAAACAACAAGTAAAATTATTTCTAAAGGAATTTCATGTGGAAACTCAAAAAATTCTTATAGAGGACTAGTAAAAATTGGTTCTAATGCTAGTTATTCTCGTAATTTTTCACAATGTGATTCATTTTTAATTGGATCTTCATCATCAGCCTGCACTTACCCTTATTTAGATGTTTGGAATTCAACATGTGTTGTTGAACACGAAGCAAAAATATCTAAAGTTAGTGAAGAACAATTATTTTATCTAGTGCAACGTGGTATTAGCGTCGAAAATGCGATTAGTTTGTTAATTAGTGGTTTTTGTAAAGATGTTTTTAATATGCTCCCAATGGAATTTGCAACAGAAGCTGACAAATTATTATCTTTAAAATTAGAAGGAACAGTAGGTTAAACATATATGAATGAAATCTTAAACTTAAAAAATTTAAATGCTAGTATTGAACAAACACCAATTATCAAAAATTTTAATTTAGATATTAAAGAAAATGAAATCCATGTAATTATGGGACCTAATGGTTCAGGAAAAAGTACATTATCTAAAATTTTGGCTGGACATCCATCTTATTCCGTAAATAGTGGTGAAATTACTTTTTGTAATCAAGATTTATTAGAATTAGATCCTGAAACTAGATCGCATGAAGGATTATTTTTGGCTTTTCAGTATCCAATTGAAATTGCAGGAGTAACTAATTATGATTTTTTACGAATTGCCTACAATGAAAAACAAAAATATTTAAAACAACCAGAATTAGATCCTTTAGAATTTATGAGTTTAGTTCAAGAATTACTAACTAAATTAAAGATGCGAAATGAATTTTTAAATCGAAATTTAAACGAAGGTTTTTCAGGGGGCGAAAAGAAACGTAATGAAATCTTACAGATGCTTCTTTTAGATCCTAAACTTGTGATTTTAGATGAAATTGATTCTGGTTTAGATGTTGATGCTTTGAAAATTATTTGTGAAGGTATTAATGATAACTTAAAAAAGGATTCTTCATTAGTTATAATTACTCATTATCCAAGAATTTTGCAGTATTTAAAACCGACTCATGTACATATAATGATGGATGGAAAAATAATCAAAACTGGTAATATGGAATTAGTTCAGACTTTAGAAGCTGAAGGTTACAATGCATTTGTAAATAATTAAAAATTACCCCCAAGGGAATTCGAATCCCTGTTACCTCCGTGAAAGGGAAGTGTCCTAGGCCACTAGACGATGGGGGCTTATATATAGATCAATTATAGTAGATTAAAAATTAAATGTCAACTTTCTCTTAATACTTAAAAACTATTTTTTTATTGTTTTGATTGCATTATATTTATATACAGAGGTATATATATATTAACTATATAAATTAACTTAAATTTAATAAAAATGTGCACTGAATTATTTTTAGCAATTATATATTTCATTACAATTTTTTCTGTTAATTATTTTTTATATAGATTATTAAGTACTTATATTAGTAACATAATATATTTGTTGAAAATCCAAAATATCTTTAAATATCATAATCCAAGAGATTTAAATATTTTTATACTCTTACATTTGTATATTAAAGGATCTGCTAAGAATGCAAGTTTCTTAAATTTTTTAAATAAATGTAACAATACAAGAGATGTTTTAACGATTTCAAATACTTATTCTTATTTACTAAATAATTCACAGAAAAACGGATCAGATAAACTATCAAATAATTTTTATTTAGAATTATTAGAAAATCAATATTTATCTAAATCAATTTACTTTGAAGATTAAAATGGATCTCCTGGGAATCGAACCCAGAACTTGTCGGTTAAAAGCCGAATACTCTACCATTGAGTTAGAGATCCTTTTATTTATGTTTAAATTATAAAGCATAAATTATATTTATTAAAATTAAAATAATTTAATTTTAATTATTGAGTGTATTAAATGATGAAGAAAAGAGAAGAAAATTATATCAATGAACTATAACGTAATTAGTCAATTATTAACTATCATTATTATTGTTGGTATGGGACCAGCAGTTATTGCTTATTTATCTTATAAAAAAGCTTTATAATAGGGTTCAAAAAGTTATTAGAAGAAGAAAATTCTATAATAATTATTAATAGAAATTATGAGATTTAAGAAAGGAATAAATTATTTTGTTTTAAAAAAAAATTAAAAACATGGCTTTACCTTGGTATCGTGTTCACACAGTAGTTTTAAATGATCCAGGTCGTTTAATTGCTGTTCACTTAATGCATACAGCTTTAGTTTCAGGATGGGCTGGTTCAATGGCTCTTTATGAATTAGCAGTTTTTGATCCTTCAGATGCAGTTTTAAATCCAATGTGGCGTCAAGGGATGTTCGTAATGCCATTTATGGCACGCTTAGGAATTACTGAATCTTGGGGTGGTTGGACAATTACAGGTGAAAGTTCGACAACTCCTGGTATTTGGAGTTTTGAAGGAGTCGCTTTAACTCATATCGTTTTATCTGGCTTATTATTCTTAGCTGCTATTTGGCACTGGGTTTATTGGGATCTAGATTTATTTCAAGATCCACGTACTGGTGAACCAGCTTTAGATTTACCAAAAATCTTCGGAATTCACTTATTACTTTCTGGATTCTTATGTTTCGGTTTTGGAGCTTTCCACGTAACAGGATTATTTGGTCCAGGAATTTGGGTTTCCGATGCATTTGGTTTAACTGGAAGAGTTCAACCAGTAGCACCAGCTTGGGGTCCAGAAGGATTCAATCCATTTAACCCAGCAGGTGTAGCATCTCATCATATCGCTGCTGGTACATTAGGTATCATTGCAGGTATTTTCCACTTAACAGTAAGACCTCCACAACGTCTTTACCGTGCATTAAGAATGGGAAATATTGAAACTGTTCTTTCAAGTAGTATTTCAGCTGTTTTCTTTGCAGCTTTTATCACTTCAGGAACAATGTGGTACGGATCTGCTACAACACCAATTGAATTATTTGGACCAACTCGTTACCAATGGGATAGTGGATATTTTCAACAAGAAATTGAACGTCGTGTTGAAACTTCTGTTGCTCAAGGTATTTCAGAAACTGATGCGTGGTCACAAATTCCAGATAAATTAGCATTCTATGATTACATTGGTAACAACCCAGCTAAGGGTGGTTTATTCCGTTCTGGACCAATGAATAAAGGTGATGGTATTGCTGAAGCATGGTTAGGTCATCCAATCTTTAGAGATCGTGAAGGAAGAGAATTAACAGTTCGTAGAATGCCAGCATTCTTCGAGACATTCCCTGTAATTTTAGTGGATAAAGATGGTATTATTCGTGCGGATATTCCATTCAGAAGAGCTGAATCTAAATACAGTATTGAACAAGTTGGTGTTACAGTAAGTTTCTACGGTGGGAAATTAAATGGACAATCATTTAAAGATGCTCCGACAGTTAAGAAGTTTGCTCGTAAAGCTCAATTAGGAGAAGTTTTTGAATTTGATAGAACAAGTTTAGAATCTGATGGTGTATTTAGAAGTAGTCCTCGTGGTTGGTATACATTTGGGCATGCTAATTTTGCTTTATTATTCTTCTTCGGTCATTTATGGCACGGTGCAAGAACAATTTTCAGAGATGTTTTCACAGGTATTGGGCCAGAAGTTACTGAACAAGTAGAATTTGGTGCTTTTAGAAAAATTGG
>TARA_B110000091_G_scaffold111894_1_pt1 | contig 22363 bp, 18 predicted proteins | sample TARA_B110000091 | Tara Oceans TARA_B110000091 (sample SAMEA4397278) | marine metagenome | biome: Polar Biome; feature: [DCM] deep chlorophyll maximum layer (ENVO:01000326); material: water (ENVO:00002006), including particulate matter (ENVO:01000060) such as... | depth 35 m
TCTGTTTGCTCGTGGCGCGTTGACGTTCATCCGGCAGGTGCCGCCAGGGTCCTACCGACTCGCCTTTCAGGGAGAGCCCTGCGCGGCGTTAGAATCGCAACGTGGCTCAAAACAGAAACCCATCTACCCACCGCCCTGGCAGACGAACGAGAAGATCTGCTGACTGGCGCTTAGGCTCCTTTAACGGTCTACCTTGGCCTGCAAAGCAACCAATGCCGCCACCGCCTCAGCGCCGATACTTAAATGACCGTGCTCGGCGAAGGTCCGTAATTCAGCATCTTGTAAAATGGCGGTAGTATGGCGTGCATGGGCGATGGGCACGATCCAGTCTTGCTCACCATGCACCACGATGACCGGACACACGACCTTGTTAACCTCAAAACTGGACCAACCATTGCTGGGCCCATCTGCAATACGATCGTCTGCATAACCCAATACGCCTTGCGCAAAACGCTCATTATTGGGGTCACCTGCTGCATAAGCAGGGTCCAAAATAGCCGCCATATCTGGCGGGCTCAACATGGGGGGTGCGTCTTCGTCCATTGCCAACATTTTTTCACCGTGCTCGCCGAATTGATCGATCGCAACCGCTATGGCAGCCTCTCGGTTAGGCGCATGCCAGATTGCGAGCGCGCCAGCCATTTTTGCGTCTTCAACGTGATTCGCCCAAGCCATATCCGTCATACCACAGCCTACTAAAACACCCAGCACTCTATCGGGAGCCACCGATGCCGTCGCGAGCGCATAACTACCGCCGGTAGAATTACCCAGCACGAAAAATGTATCCAAGGCGAGATGATCCGCAACGGCTAAGGCATCTTCGGTCCAATCACAGATACTCCTGCCTGGCAGCGGTGTTGACTTGCCATAACCGGGCCGGTCAATACCAATTAATCGAAAACCGGCTGCTGCGGCTTGTTCACTGATCATTTTCGGCTCTAATCGAGAACCAGGCCCACCGTGACAACACAGCACAGCCTTGCCCGATGCCTGGCCATAATCGGCGAAGCTAATGGTTCGATTGTCGACGGATTGGATTTGGTGATCTGTCACGATAATGTCCTTTCAGATTTTAAACGCCCAAGACAAAAAACCAGCCAAAGGGATTCTTCGCTTAATTGTTTTAGGCGCCGCCAGCGAAAGCGCGCAGGGCCCACCCACCCTGGTCAACTTACAATGCTGGCGTCTTTAAGCGCAACCGGCGATTCCTGAACATCCAAACCCCACCAAGATTCGTGAGTTCGCTGCTTGTTTTAATGAATTTGATATCGAGCGGGTTGAGCGTCCGCTCGCTTACTTCAAACCGGCAAGACCCGATTGACGCCCTCCATACGGCCCTCCATACGGCTTTCGATACGCCGCAAGATATAGGGTCGGGGAACCCCCCTCGCCAGCGAACCCATAAACACTCAGCGCCGCAGCAGACGTCACGGCGGGTAACCAACCGCGATCCATTATGACAACGATCCCTAAGCCCACACGAGCCGCTGATTCAAAAACTTGGTTTCTGATTCTTGCATTGTTTCAAAACGCTCCTCACAATGAATCTGCATCGCGAATCTAGAACTGACCCGTCGCCCCTAGGGTCTTTATCACGAACGAGTTAGGAGAAAAAGATGGCGCAGACATCCGGAAATGGTCAGCAGAGCTTTACCTCAGGATCCACTGTATTTGGTCGCCGTGGGGACAATGCAGATCAAATCAGCGCGAATTATTTCAACTTTATCATCGGCATGACGCTTTGCTGGGGCTTCCTGGTGAACTGGCAGATGGTGCAGTCCGTTCCGCCAGAAACGATATTGGCCTTTGGCTTTTGGCCATTCATCATCGCCTACTTCCTTTGCTGCTTTGCCGGCATCTACCTTTTCAACACATCCTCTAACCCCTGGATTAGTTTCGTTGGCTACAACCTCGTGGTCATTCCCTTCGGATGCATCGTTAATATTGTTGTTGCGCCTTACGACCCCGAGATCGTGATGAGAGCGGTCGAAACCACCGGTTTCATTACCATTGCGATGATGGCATTAGGAACAATCTACCCCGCCTTCTTTTTCACCATCCAACGCGGACTGATGGTGGCGCTTTTACTGACGATTGTCTTTGAGTTATTTGCCACCTTTTTCCTGGGCAGCAGCTTTGAAATCATTGATTGGATTGTTGCCGCTATCTTTTGCGGATATATCGGGCTCGATTGGGCCCGCGCTCAACAGGTGCCAAAAACCGTCGATAATGCCATCGATTGCGCAGCGGCGTTATACATGGACATTATCAACCTGTTCCTACGCATTCTGAGGATCATGGGCCGGCGATGAAGAACAGGGCTTCAGGTTGCCTAAACCCACGGGCTCAGGCCGATGACCACCCTTGCGTTGCGCCCAACGCTAGGGTGCGATGAGGATGTCTTCTTCTGCGTAAAATAAAACAACGCTTTGCAGATCGACAAAGTTTGCGGCATCGGCGCCCTGATTGTCGATCATTTGGCGCGATGCGACGGCGCGTTCCGCAGCGGCTCGATCCGGCCAATAAATTTCAGTAATACCATCGAAAACTGGTTCGCCCGTCTCATAACAACCCGGCAATACATGTAACTGGGTATAAGCGAGCGCCGCTTGCGTCTGCGCCGCGATGGGGCCATGCGTGTGCCACCAATAGTGTTGAAAGGCCTCGACGCTGAGGCCAGGTTTACGCCGGAACGGGTAGACGCCTTTTATGCTGTCGCGGACTCGAAATTCTGGTTTGCACATGACCACTCGCTCGGCGCCCGTGACAGCACAGGCCGCCGTTGTGCCATCGGTCAACAACGCGTCAACATCACCGATACTGAGTGCCTCAACGGATGCAAAATAAAGCTCCAGCGCACCGGCGAACGGCACTTCCGGCTGATCAGCCAGCGGACTTGTCTGCACGTATCCTGAGAGCGTCGGAAATCGTGTTCGAGCTTCAGCGGCGGCTTCTTCGCCCTGATAGCGGAACGGCGGCTGGTCGGTGGCCTTTAATAGCACGCTGATCTTATACATCGAAACAACAACTCCTTAAGCCGACGTCTTAAAACCCGAGCACTGGTTGGGCCGGCGCACTGCCAATCGGTGCCTAATAGGATAATCTGCCCCAAGACCTTACTACTCGGTCCGTAAGGCATGCAACATCGCCCCACAGGACGGCGCGGCACAAGCCGGCCCAACCGCAATCCGTTTCTGTCACCGCCCGATTGCCACAAGGCCAGTTGCTGCGATACCATCGGTCTCGAAATCATTTAGGTAACAGCGTTTTTGTTCGGTTCGGAACCCGCGACCCAGCCACTGCGTCGCGCAATTGATTGGTTCGCACCCAACCGTTTTGATCTGATGCATCGGCGCTGTCACGCAACACGATCTTTGCGGGTAGGCCACGAATCGTTGCGTTCGTTACCCGGATCCTTCGCCAATTTTTCATCCCATCGCGCGGCTGACCCGCGCGCTGTTAGGAGTTCGTCCATTGCATCAGTTACCCCGTTTTCAGCGCCTTACCTTATGGCTCACGGCTTTATTGCTGGCCCTGCCTGCTTTTGCAGAAGAGATCAAAATCGATGGCGTTCTAGATGAGGCTGCTTGGTCTACAGCGCGTGAGTGGACCCAATATTACGAATCGATCCCCTTTTCACTCGCGGCGCCAAAACATTTCCAAAAGGTTTTAATCCTTGAGGATGAAAAAGGGATGTACTTTGGGTTTATCAACGAGCAGGCCAATGACACAATCCGCGCAAACCAGCACCAGCGGGATGATGAACGGGCCAATGTCGACAAGGCCGGGGTCTCGATCGACTTTGACGGCAATGGCCTCACCGCCTACGGCTTTTCGGTTTCGGCAGGTGGCTCCATCAGCGACAGCATCTACCGCAATGAAAACGAAGGGAATACCGACTGGGATGCGGATTGGGACTCGGCAACCCACATTGCGGGCGATGCCTGGTATGCCGAAATATTCATTCCTTGGAGCGTTGCGCCCATGAAAGCCCAGAGCGGGGACATCAGAAACGTAAAATTAGCCTTTTGGCGCATGGTGATCACCGAGGGCCGGGTTAACACTTCGATCAAGGGCAACCCTCGGCAAGAGAAATTTATGTCGTTGTTTCATGATTATACCTTTCAGAACTACAGCGTTTCGAAGTTGGATTTCTTCCCGTTTATTAACGTGACCGAAGACCGGATTCTGGATGAGGTCGATACCAAAGTCGGCATGGAAGTGTTTTGGAAGATCGACTCTGGCAAGCAACTCAACATTGCGCTCAACCCCGATTTTGGCCAAGTTGAAAGCGATGAGCTGGTGGTTAATTTCTCTTCCAGCGAAACCTATTATTCTGATAAACGGCCCTTCTTCTCGGAAAACCATTCTTTGTTTGATGTCAAAAGTAACGAGATGTTCTACATCATCAACACGCGCCGCATCGGCGGGGCCCCCGACTACGATTGCACGCGTTACGCCCCCGATAAGCAAAGCGCCTGCGAAGCCAGCCAAGTGGGCGTCACGGACATCGACTACGCCATCCGCTATACACAACAAAATGAGACCCTGGACTTTGGCTTTCTAGCCGCGTCTGAAGCGGATCAAGCTTACAGCCAGGGTAAGGATTTTTACGCCCTTCGCCTGAGGAAAAATGGCGAGCGGTATTCCTTAGGCTATTTAGGGACTTATGCCGAGCGGCCTGTTTTGGATCGAGACGCAATCGTGCATTCATTCGATTTGACCTACCGGCCCACCGACACCTTAAGAATCGCAACGGTTGTGATGGGGTCCAATATTGACCAAGGCATTGATAACAGTCATTCCTCGGGTGAGGCCTTCCGATTTGGCATCACCGCCTCACCGAACAAGGGCCGCTGGCATGATGTCAGCATTATGTTCTTTGACGATCAAGTTGATATCAATGATATGGGTTACCAGATGATTCATAACTGGGCCTATGCCGGCAGTCACAATGGTTGGAAATTTACCGACTATGACGCGTCGTCCCTGCTGCTTGCGACCGAAATTAACGCCAATATTGCAATTGAAACCAATGCCGATTTTACAATCGCCGGCAAGTCCATTCAGTTCGCCTATGGCGGTAATTTTAAAAACACCGCTAGTTTTAAGATCGAGAATTTCTATCGCACCGCGGGCAAGGACTTTTGGACAACTCGAGACAGTCTTGCCGCACCGATGGTCAATAAACCAGTGAATTACGGCACACAGCTGCATCTGATGGGGCCATCGAATAAATTTTTTAATTATGGGCTGCAGTTTAATCGCGGCAAAGGCTCTGAATGGTATTCAGCCTTGGGTTATTCAACAACCTATGGCGCTAAAGCGAGCTTCTCCCCTAGGGATAATTTGAATTTCACGCTGATGTACGAACATGGCTATGAGGACGATTGGCTCAATTGGATTGAAGATAGTTTACTCGGCATCTACAAACGAAAGCAGCGCACCACCGTGGTTTCCATGAACTGGTTTGGTGGCGACAAGCATGAGCTGCGAGTCAAAGCCCAAATGGTGGCCTTCACGGCACGACAGCCCAGCGCCTATCTCGGCGATCTGAACGGCGCTTTGACGCCGGTTGATGTCGCGTTATCCCCGTTTAGCTTGAGCGATTTGGCCTTTCAAGTTCGGTATCGCTACGAAGTTCTGCCGCTTGCCTACCTGTACGTGGTCTATTCCAAAGGGGGCAGAATCGTTGAACTCGATGAAGAAGACCGCTTGGGCAAGCTCTATCAAAGGCCATGGGATAACCCGCAGGCCGACAGCTTCACGGTCAAGCTTCGATATCGATTCTAACCTTTGGGCTTGGGCAACATCCAAAACAACAACCATGGCCGCATGTAGCCAACGCGCTCAGCGCACTGCCTGGGGTGCCTGCAGCGGCACGTCTGCTCTGATCCAGAGCCAAACCGCCGCGCCAAAAAATGCCACACCACCACCTGTCGACAAGGCCAGCACCCAACCAATGTGCGATGCAAGGTAAGGCATTAACGGCGCAACAATAATGCCAGCAAGGTTTCCCCCGGTATTCATCAGCGCGCAGGCCGGCGCCGTATAAGGGCCCGCAACATAGGTCTGCGCTGACCAAAATGCCCCTTCCGTGAATTGCGTGCCCGCAAAGCACAATGACAGTAGCGCAACCGCAATATAAGGATCACCGGCATACAAGCCCAGGTACAAAAAGCAGCCCGAGGCAGCCAACCCCATCATTGCCGGTATTCTACAACCGAGCCTCGGCCCCAGAAGCCGACATAACCGATCACAGACGGCCCCACCGATGGTTGCCGTCACAGCGCCAGTAACCCAAGGCAGTGCCGCCAGCACACCCGTCTCAAGCACGGTAAAACCAAGTTCGACCACAAGGTAGTGAAAGAACCAGGTGAAAAACAGATAAAACACAAAACATTGTGAAAAATAAGCGAGCGTAAGCAGGCCGGTTTCGCGGTTTGAAAGCAACGCTCGCCAAGGCAAGTCACCGGCATCTTGGGTTAGATGCTCTCTTTGCCGTTGAATCAGCAACAACTCGGCGGCCGTAACGTTGGGATGCAATTCTGGCGCATCCCGGGCATACCACCACCAGAGCCCGAGCGTCATCAACCCAAAGGGAATAAAGATAAAAAACGATGCCCGCCAACCCCAATACACAACAACCACCGCCACCAATGGCTGCGTCAAGGCAGCACCGAGGGTCAACCCGGTGCTGGACAACGAATTCGGTAAAGCCCAATGCCCCACAGGGAACCAGCGTTCTACAGCGGCCGCTTGGACCGGAAACATCGGCGCGTGACTGAGCCCAGTCAGAAACCGAATGAAGAGTAATGATCCGATAATGCCAATACTGCTGGTAAAGACGAGCCCCGGCAAAACTGCGGTCAAAGCCGCGGTGAGCAGCCAAAGCAACCCTGCCACCAACAAGGTTCTGCGGGAACCAAACCGCTTCCCTAAGGCCCCACCTGGAATTTGAAACAGCGCGTAACCCCAAATAAAAGCGGCATACACCCAGCCCATCTCAATCTCAGAGAGGCCCAGCTCTGGCATCATAAACTCACCGGCGACATGAACATTTTGTCGCAATTGATACGACATAAAGCTGAGCAAAAATAGGATTGAAAAAAACCGCCAGCGGGTCGGAATGCTAGCCCCCATCAGGTTTTCGCACCCAGGCGATCCAAAGCCAAAAACCACTGAGTGCTAGGAGGCATTTAGCGACCCACTCGGTCAAGCACATAACGCCGAATATCAAGGCTATAGTCTTCCATTGGCGCGTAATAGCCATGATCAAAGACTAGGGACTGCATCCCGCGCTGCACGCTCTCACAGATAGACCAATCCTGACGGTTGACAAGATCCCAGAAGTCGACGGCATCTGAGCCGTTAAAAGTGGCTTGTTTTATAGTCTCCGGATGAAATAAAAAATCGCAGCGCACCAAGGTTTCGTTAGCAGCCGTCGGCCAAATGGAGAACGCCGCGACGTGGTCCATCGCCAAACTCAGCATCAGGTTTGGATAAAACAGCTCGCCCTTGTGGTGCGTCTTTTCAGCGTCGCTCAAGCCTGGAAAAGGCGGTCTGTCTGTCGTGCCGCTCCAGGTAAAGGTCGTGGCGCCCGCGCGGTGGGCCACCCCCGAATCCCAGTCTAGGTCCGAGGCACCGGCTGAGCGGAATGCGGGCACCAACTCGCACAACTCGGGGTGCACGGGTCCGCAGTGATAACACTCGTTGTAATTCTCGAGCAATACTTTCCAGTTTGCCGAAACGCGGTACTCGATACTCGCGGCCACCTCTAAATCAGCGAGCGGATAGCGCGCAACTCGACGCACGCCATCACCTAAGGCTTCAAGTAAAGATCCGGCATTGCCAGAGAGATCAACAAACACGAAGCCGCCCCAGCTATCAACGGCGATAGGGTGTAATTGGGTGACCCCCGGGGTCAGATTAAGATGCGGCGCCCCCCTTAACGCACCATCGAATTGATAGCGCCAGGCGTGATAAGGACAAACAATACTCCGCTTAAAGGTGCCTTTAACGATCTCGTTGTCCGGCAAAGGCACGAGTTCAGCGCCTCTATGGCGACAGACATTATAAAACGCCCGCAAGGCACCATTTTCGCCGCGCACAATCAAGACACTTTCCCCCGCGACGCGACACGCTAAGTAGTCACCCGGCGCAGTGAGCGACGACGTTCGGCCAACGCAAAACCACTCCTTTAGAAAAATCGCGCCGCGCTCTAAATCAAAATGCGCTGGATCCACATAAAAGGCTTTGGGTAGCGTTTTTTCCAATGCCTCTAAGGTGTCTGACCCGGCGCTCATCTCGGTTCAAGCTCACCGGACAAGGCATCAAATACGGCAATCGGTTCTGCGCTGGCGATCGGTTCATCCCGCAGGTAAAGGTCTTGTTCGCCACTCACCAGACTTCTCGCAAATTCATGCCCCGAATAAACCGCATGCACAATCGCGCCCGGCGCCAAGACATCGCCAATCCGACGAATGCTAGGTCGCGATCCGGCATCAACCCCCTCATACTGGTTCAGAAGCGCATGATACAGCGCATCATTCGGCTGCCGCATCCCAACCATCATCACCGCATCAACCGAGTGCTGTTCAGGTTTCTGATCAAACAAACCTTTCAAATGTGCCGTTTGGCCATCAAAGTCCACAAGCTCAAGAGCGGTTCGAATATCGACTGAGGCCGCCGCCAGACTCTGGTAAACGAAAGGCTGCTCGTTGGTCATAAACGTCCAAGCCGACGCATTGCCTGCTGGGGTCGCATAAATCACATCGCACCCTTGTTTGGCCAAATACTCCGCCATCACGCCCGCCAAATAATAATTGTCGAAGTCGTACACGAGGACTCGACCTTGAATCACTTGTCCCGCTTTCACATCATCGGGGGTATAAACCCGTGCGCCTTCCAGAACCGTTGAGGGCAGTTCAAGCGAGGAATAACGATGCTTGGTCCAACGACTACCCGTGGCGATGGCAACATGATCCGCATCGAAGGCTTGTATTTGATCGGAATCTAAAGCGCTATCGGGATACAGCGCAACATTACCCATTTGTCGCAACGCGTTTAGGCGGTAATCCCGCACGCGACCCCAGGCCGCGAGCCCCGGTAATCCGCTTTCAAACAACACTCTGCCGCCAAAGTCGCGATCGGCTTCTGCAACCGTTACCTCAAAGCCTTGTTTGGCCGCGACCAAAGCCGCTTCTAACCCAGCAGGACCGCTCCCAACCACCAGGAGGTGCTTGGGACTCGTGACCGTCCGAAATCGCTCGGGATGCCAATCTTTACGCCACTCTTCTCCTGCCGTGGCATTCTGGGTACACCGCACCGGCACACCATCATGCCAACTGGCGATACAAATATTACAGCCGATACACTCCCGAATATCGCTGCTGCGACCGGTGCGGATTTTTTCGGGCAGAAAGGGATCCGCGATACTCGCGCGCGCCCCCCCAATCAGATCGAGCACACCTCGTCGAACCTGCGACACCATCGCATCAGGCGACGTAAACCTGCCAACCCCAACCACCGGTTTTTGCGTGACGGTTTTAACGAAATCGATAATCGGTTCGTGGGCGCCTTCTGCGCGAAAGCGAGAGGCACCACAATCGGTGGGGCTAGAATCCATTTTAACATCCCATAGATCTGGGATATCCGCCAATAGCGAAACGACCCCATGGGCCTCACTTTCATAGTCGGGCGAGGGTTTGCCACGCAGCAATTCAAGGCTAATGCGAAGCGCAACCGCTGCTTTGCCTTCCGCTGCCGCACGGGTCGCTTCCAGCATTTCTCTGACAAACCGAACCCGGTTAACAAGCGGCCCGCCATATTCATCTTGCCGATAATTGTATTCTGGCAAGAGGAACTGATGACCGAGGTAGCCCATTCCGGCATAGACATAGATAATGTCAAAGCCCGCTGAAATCGCCCGTTTTGTGGCTTGATACTGCCAGTCTACGACGGCTTTTATATCGTGATGATCCATCGTTCTGGGACGTTGTTGCCCCATGAAGCCAATATGCGTTGCCGCCCAAGGGATCCCCGACGGCGACAGTGGCGGCAGGCGCGACGTGCGGTTCATCGCGGCCGCCCCGCCGTGCCATAACTCAACGGCGGCCAAGGATCCATGACGGTGAATCGCATCAACCGCTAGCGCATGAGATCGAATATCTGCGTCATTCCAAAGCCTCGCAAACGGCAACGGTGAATCATCAGAACTGGGGTGAATCGAGACAGCCCCGGTACTGACGACGCCCCAACCCCCTTCTGCTTTGACTTCCCGGAAAGCGGCTCGAACACGTGGGTTTGCCTCCGTCATCCCACTAGCATGCGGCACCTGATAGAAGCGATTCGGAGCAATCACGGGTCCAATCTGAACGGGATCAAACAGTATTTGATGTTGCGGGGCGCAGCCCGACAACCTTTGTTCTTGCGTATTTGAAGGCTCCACAATCACACACCCCTTAGAATCGTTCCCACTGAGTTTACCGTTACAAGCGCCCTCGAAAACCGATCGAAGTCCAACTGCCGCCGACTAGAACCTGCCACTCGTTGCGCACCCCAAGTTATACCACGTTCTTTGGCAAGCTTACTGACCAAGCGCCAGCACCTAAGCCTCCGAGACGGCGCACGAACGTCTTATCCTGGGCTGCTCGATACCCCACAGCGGTGCATACGCGGGCCTCGCTATTTAAGAACCAACTATAGCCCAACTATAACCCGCGACTACATCTTTAAAGCGGGCAAGGGCCGCGAGCGCAGCACCCATCCCGTTTGCTCCAGCAGACTTAAACGGTCGGTCAAGGACGCAACGGCAATTGCGACCAAACGCTAAGCACCACGATGGGTTAACCCCCTATCCACCCAAGACAGAAATTGGAAAATGACCGGACCCGATGCGGCACTGCCGCGCTGACCTGCCCCGCTGACCTGCCCTGCCGACCTACACAGCGATCGGATGACGTATCTTGCCCGCTAGGGTGCGAGAAGGGGATGTGCAAATCGCGAGAGGCTCATTAAACCGGTTGGATAATTTGTCTTAAATTGACATAGATCGAAAACCGATATCGCGTTAAGTTATTATCCTAATAACCCTCAAAAGGAAAATCCGCATGCGAATGATTACCCTACTAGCAACGGCATTGCTGTCGCTACCAGCCTTTGCTGATCATCATGGCAATGTGCCGGTTGGCACCGGCACGTTTGTTGCCCTAATGGTGCAAGCAAAAGACCCCGATGCTTATATCGCAACGCTGAAGAAAAACCCGGCGCCCTTTATCGCCATCGGATCCTCCGTTGCTGGCGCCTGCGTCACCAAAACCGGGCACGACTACCCCGGTCAAATGTTCATTTTTAACGGCTTCGCGTCATTCGAAGAGGCCATGGCCGCAACCGACAAGTACGATGCCATGAAGGCGACCCCCGAGTTGATGGCAATCCGAGAAGTAAAATACAACGTGATGTTCAAGCCTTTAAAGGAATATACCTTAGAGCCAGGTTCTGAGCGGCTTTGGCGACTCAAAATTTCAACTGAAAACCTTCAGGCTTATGTCAACAAGATCGCTGAACTGGAAACCGCGCTCAGAGCAGCCGGCCACAAAATCAATGTTGGGGTATTTCAGCCGATTGGCGGCGGGGTTCACGAAGCCATTCATTTAAGGGCGGCAAGTCCTTCAACCGCAGCTTCCGGCAGAATTCTCGACGAGGCTTTTGCAAGCGCGCCTTGGATGAGCATTTGGGCCGAAGCCTCAGCCCTCGTCGACGAAGTCCTGTCGGATAACTTTGAGCAGTGCGAGATCCTCTACACCGCGGAGTAATTGCTTAGTGGCCTGCCCTCTTGGATCAACCCTTGAGGGTCATGGCCAGGCGCTGCAGCCCAGTTGGCCGGCGACTTCCGTTCACGGCCGATGTGAAACTCAAATATCGCTGATTCAAGCACGCACGTAATCAGGCAATGCAGGCACTATGGCTGCAATAAATTTTGAGGCCCTGAAGGACGATGTTCGTAACATCGGGTACCGAAAGATGCAGCGCTTGCTTTAAGTTTAGCCGCGTCTATGGAACCAAACCTCGACCGAATTGTTCTAACCCACTCAGATCCGCCCGTCATTGAAACAGATCAGAGGCTCGCGCCGCATCCAATGACCATCCTTAAAAACAGCGCTGAGTCATTGCTCGACTCGACGGTTTCTAGGATAGTAAGTGCCTGAACCTGAGTCCTAACCCACGGAGCCGAAATTGAACCTAATTAGCGACGAGATCTTGATCGATTCCGGACAGCAGTCCGCCACGCACAAACCGATCTACCCTATGAACGAAGACTTCCGGTTTTGGGATCCGGCGGCGTGGACGAAGGGCCATCCGTTCGAAGCCTACAAGCGAATGCGGCAAGACGCCCCCGTGATGTGGACCAAAACCGACAAGAACCTTTCTGGCTTTTGGTCGGTGACAAAATATGAGGACATCAAGGCGGCAGAACTCGCGCACAAGGTTTTTTCCTCGCAACGGGGCAGCATCAACATGGGCGTGCCAGAGCGCAAACATTGGCGTCCCGAGAAACTGGTGCCGGCGGCCTATAACTCCCTGATCAATCTCGATGAACCCTTGCATCGCGAAATGCGCATGCAGCAAAGCGAATTTTTCTTTCCGGGTTACCTCGACACCATTCGCGAAAGGGTTGGGCTGAAAATCGATGCTCTGCTGGATGATATGGAAAAACAAGGCCCGGTCGTTGATTTCGTCAAGCTGTTTTCTGAAGAACTGCCCTTGTTTACTCTGTGCGAAATGCTGGGCATTGATGAGCAGGACCGACCCAAGGTCAAAGTCTGGATGCATCATCTGGAAATGGCCGCGCAATTTTTAACCAACCCTTGGCAGACGTTTTTCTCAGAGCCGATGTTCCCGTTTCGTTTCAACGCGATCGTAAACAACCTGTTCAGCTATGGCGAAGCGGTGATGAAAGATCGCCGCGCGAATCCCCGCAACGATCTTTTAAGCGTCATCGCGCGGTCCAAATTGGGCGGCGAACTGCTACCCCAACCGTTTCTCGATGGTTCTTGGCTGCTGATTATCTTTGCGGGCAATGATACCTCCCGAAACTCTTTATCCGGCACGATTCGGCTGATGACCGAGTTTCCGGATCAGCGCCGCATGGTCCTGGACGATCCAAGCCTCATCCCGCAAATGTCGGAAGAAGCTTTGCGCATGGTTTCGCCGGTGATGCACATGCGCCGAACGGCCACCGAAGATACCGAACTCAATAGTCAGCGCATTGCCAAGGATGAAAAAGTGGTGCTGTGGTATGGCGCCGCCAACCGCGACCCGGACATCTTTCCCGACCCGGACACCTTCAACCTGCATCGAGACAATGTGGATAAGCACATCGCCTTCGGCCATGGCGTGCACAAATGCCTGGGCGCCCGCATTGCTAAAATGCAACTGCGGATGGCGTTCGAGCGAATATTTGATCGGTTCCCGAATATTACCTGGACCGGCAAACAAACGATTGCCCCGAACCCCTTGGTGCACGCTATTTCGAGCCTACAGGTTAATCTCTATGGCCCCGGCGGTAAGCGCCCGGTAAAAGTGGCCACACCCGCTTGAGTTGACCCACCACGACTTGCAGGCGCTTATGGCAGGCGCCTGCCAAACCCGCTAGGCGGATTTCGTAGGGATATAAACACTGCGTTGAATCTTTGAGAAGACCCGGCGCACCATCGGCTCGAACAAATCTAACGACAAATCAGGCTTGTCGTAGTCGAACGCAACATTGTCGTAGGCGGCGATAAAGTGCGCCGTGCGTTCAAAGTGCGGACTGTCTTTATAGGCATCCCGCATATTTGGGTCTAGGCCGATATGGTGGAAAAAGTTTAAGCCCTGGAAGATGCCATGGTGCTTGACCATCCAGAGGTTTTCCTCGGAAACAAAGGGTTCAAGAATGGCCGCCGCAACATCCGGATGATTGACCGTGCCCAGGGTATCGCCAATATCGTGCAAGAGTGCGCAGACCACGTACTCTTCATCTTCCCCGGCGTCTGCCGCTAGCGCCGCGGACTGCAACGAGTGTTGCAAGCGGGTCACCGGAAACCCGCAAGGCGTGTCCAGCAGTTTCAAATGGTTCAAAATCGCGACGGACCGGTGTTCTTCATGCTCGCGGTTGTAAGCGCCCATGGCTTGCCAATCTTCTTTTGTAGTCTCTGTAAAGCTCTTAAATTTAACCAACTTGTAATCTCCTTCTCGATGTAACGGTATTACGCCGCTAGATACTCCCCGCTTGAGACCCAATCGTCAATTTAAATCTTCAGCCGATTTGACGCGCCATGCCTTCCGATCGACAATGTGGCGTGCCCCAGCCCATTGAGACCACAAGGCTCACGTCTGTCAGCGCATAGAACCAGCCACTGGTTTAGACTGTCCGTGCAGCGGGATCTACGAACCTTCTAATAAACCCGCATTTCAAGAGAGAAAACCTTGCCCGCACTTTATATCCTCAGCACCGTTCTCATGGGCGGTTACGCTGCAATCTTTACCCTGCTCGCGCAGCTGCGCTCGATTTTCGGGTTTACTGAATTCGAAGTCGGCGCGATCACCGCATCAGCCTTCTTAGCCGGTTTTTTCGCCCAAATCGCTTTGTCTCGGCTCGCGGATACCGGCCAAGGCGCAAGGCTCATGCAGATTGGCATGGCCGTCAGCATTATCGGCGCCGGCTGGATGTGTGTCGCTGATTCACTGACTGCTTGGATCCTCGCGCGGGTGCTCTTGGGCTTTGGGGCGGGCGCCGTCCGACCCGCCATGCGTCGAATGGCCTTTGTGATGAACCCCACCAAAGCAGGCGAGATGCTGGGCCGACTCGCGGCATGGGAGATGGTTGGGTTTCTTGTTGGGCCGATCCTTGCTTCCGTCTTATTCGAGGTTGGCGGGATCGCGCTGCCCTTTTACTGCCTGACTGCCATCTTATTAGCCGTTGTGCCGTTTGTGCTCCGAGTTCAGATTCCCGGCAGCGAGACGCCTTTAGAAAAACCCATGCGCGCACTCTTAAAAAGACCCGCGATGCAAAGCTGTATCGCTTTGGGCGTCGCTTTTTATCTTGCGATTGGCGCCTTTGACGCGCTCTGGGCGCTGTTCATCTCGGATCTCGGAGCAAGCCAACTGTATATTGGCGTCACCTTAAGCTTGTTTACCTTACCCATGATTCTCGTTGCACCCTTTGCCGGTCGCTATGCCAGCCAGCACAATATTTTACGGCTGTTAACAAAATCACTTGGCCTCGCCGTCATCATGATCGCCAGTTACGCCTTTATTGAATCCATTTGGTGGATCTGTTTACCGCTGGTCATCCACGCACTCGCGGATGCCGTCAGCATGCCCGCCACCCAACTCGCAGTTGGCAAAGCCAGCGGCGAATCGGCGCTGTCGGCAGGACAAGGTTTATTTGGCGCCATCGGCCTCATTGTCGCGGCGGTTGCGAGCCTCGGCGGCGGCTACCTGTATCAGTCAGCCGGCGCGGCCACTGTCTGGCTCACGGTTGCGAGCGCCATGATTGTTTGTTTAGCCTTCGCTTATTGGCGTGGCCGCGGGATACTTGAGCCTACGTAAATTCTGGCATGACGATTAATGCGCCCCAAACCGGTACCGCATTTGCCTCATAGGGCTTTGTGTTCTCAAGGCCATTAACGGCGATCTTTGCCGCGATTAAATAAACACCAAAATCGGGCTCTCAAACAATCGGCCTGACATTTTTTATTTGACGATCAATTTTCTGAGCTGGCGGCGCCAAAGCGATCAGTTGCAATTGTAAAAGCCCGCCCAAATCCAAGTTCTAACCCGCCGCGGGTTCATGGCAAATGACCACTTCGTTCAAGCAGTTTCCGGCCCCATAGCAACTCGCCTAATTGACGCGCTGCACCCGCAGATTAGACGGTTACGACGAAGGTGCGTGGCGCCTACCCAAGGATTACCATCCCGCACTTGAAAGATTAAAAGGCGGCTAGAAAGTTGGCTATGATTCAGTAAGCTGTCGATAAGGCGCGGCGCCGACCTAAGGAGAAACAACTTTGGCAACCATCATAGAAACGGGACATCGCATCAATAGCCGTGAATCCGGCTATCAGGTGTATCTGCGCAACAAGCGCAGAAGTGACTTGCCGGAAGCCCAGGATGCCGCGCGCACCGTATTGTTTGTTCATGGCGCGACCTATGCCTCGACCCTAACCTTCGACTACCCGATCGACGGGACTTCTTGGATGGACCAACTGGCGCAACAAGGGTTTGATACCTGGTGCATTGATTTGCTGGGCTACGGCTGTTCTGATCGTCCAGAGGCTATGAACGAACCCCCAGAGAACCACCCACCGATCTGTGATACCCGCACAGCAGCCGACGATGTGGGCCGGGCTGTCGCGTTTATACAAGGTCATCGCGACATCCCGCAATTGAACCTGATCGGCTATTCCTGGGGAACAGCCATTGCCGGGACCTATGCTGGGGAACACCCTGAATCCGTTCACAAGCTGGTGTTGTGCGGTGCCTTATGGGTGCTGCCAGGCGCCACCTCGGGCCTGGTTCCAGAAGCCCTTGGATCTTTTCGAACGGTGAATGCCGAAGCCGCCAGCAAGCGCTGGGCGCAAGGCCTTACCCAGGCAGAAATGGACAGTATCGCGCCACCTGCAAGCGTGCAGCACTGGTGCACAACCGCAATCAACAGCGACCCAAGAGCTGGCGAAACCGAGCCGCCCGTACTGCGGGCACCCACCGGCGTGATCAAGGATTTCATGCACTACACGGCCAATGCCGAACCCTGGTATGCACCCCAAAAAATAACTGCGCCGACGTTGGTCGTCGTGGGCGAATGGGATTGTGAGACAACCCCTGAACAGTGCCAAATGGTCTTCTCACAATTGGATCATGCCCCACTGAAGCGCCTGACCATGATCGGTCGAGGCACCCACTCCCTGCTTTTAGAGCATCATCGTCACGAACTGCACAGCGTGGTCAGCGATTTTCTGAAAGCCTAGCGGGCCCATTTAATAAAAATGTCTATCGAGGTTTACCGCGTGGCCTTGGGTTTTAGCAAGGCGTGGAAGCATCACTTTTTAATGACTGCCCTGCACCAAGAACCAACCCAAAAACCGTAAATTTTGACTGCGCAATTAAACCAGTGCGCAGACGCGCCAGGCCTTGATAATCTAAATCAAACGATTGAACCCACTCGTAACACATCAAAGACGAAGCAACTCGTAATGAGTCGCCCCCGCCTCAATCGTTAAAACCGAATTGATTGCGCGATCATTTAGTCACCGTTCTTATGGATGTACTGCGCGCTGTAAACAGACTCCCCATCACAATCGGCGTAGGCCGCATAGTAATCCATCAGCGCAGCGCCACCACCACCATTCGCAATCCAATCTTCGTTCGCCATCAATTGTGTTACGTTGCCATAGGACACCATATGCATAAATCGACCATTGGCTGTACCTGCGCCCAGTCTTGGTATAATTACGTTCCAGGCCAAAGAAGCGCTATCTTCGCTGTAGGCAGCCTGCCAGGCGTCGTGTTTTGCCTTTAATTGATTCCAATCGATGCCATCTCTTTTAGAACACCAGTTCATCGAGATGATGCGATTATCGGTCGCAGAAAGTCCTTCTAGATTTGCCGTTCGGTTGATGCCTCTTGCAAATTTGAACTTACAGCTTGCGATCTTGTTAACGTCTTGCATCAACTGCTGGGCGGGTTTGGAGGCCAGCCAACTATCCCAGCCCGTCCCAAACGCTTTGATATCGCCCATCACCACATTCAAAAAGCTTGCACTAGGCTGGCCTGGCATTGAATGACTAAACATCGGCACTAACCGCATCAACGATAGCGCCATCTCATTGTCTGAAAACAATTTGCTGACCTGCTTATCCAGTTTCGCAATATCAGCAAGGGACTTTCCTGGCAAGAGTGAGCAAACCTCGAACTGAATCCCAAACTGTGCATTAAGATCAACACCGCGCCAGGATTTCTCATGATGATCGGCATTGGCTGAGAGCCCGATCAATGCCGTCACCAACAACATCGCTAATTGTTTTTTCATCCAATTTCTCCTTGAGTCATTTTTCCAGGTCTAAGAATTCACGGCAGAGCCGTTGCACGTTTCCCATATGCTTCGAAGAAGTCTGTCGAGATCACCAGGGCAGCACAAGGATAGTTCGATATTGGGTATCGACGCGGGTGGCCCGTTAAGCACCCATTCGGGCAGCGAATTAAACAAGACGATCGATTCAGCCCTAAAATAGGACGATTATGAGCACCGGCCATGATTCCAACCTGAAAATATACCGATTCCCCGCAGATGCAGATCCGCAGGAAGTCGGATCAACCGATTAGTTGGGTCATCACGAACCCAACAATTCACCCTGCTGTGATTAAAATAGCTTAATACCAGCACAACCCCGTACCTCTTCGCGCAGCCGCTTTAAATCACTTTCACGCAGGTCTCGTATACACGAGCACCCAGGAAATATCGATCTAAAACAGTGTTTGGAAGCCTTCGGCAATCGGGCTGAACCAAGAGGTTCTGGCCCCTCAATTGTGCTTTGGTGCGATTGGCAAAGATCAGCCGGATGGCGGGTCAAGGCCCCCGCCCACTTTTTCGTAACAATCATCGAGCCCGTTGTAGGCCGAAGAACGCGATTGAACCGTCCCGTCGCCATACCGGAGGTCCTTATGCCGCGTTATCGGTTGGCCGGCCGTCTTCGAAGTATATTTGCAGCTCACCATCCCCGTCTGATTGATCAGGTCATCCGGCTCTATTAGCGGGCTGGCGCAGCTGAGTAACAACACAGTGATCAGGGGTAGGAGTAGCAGGCGGATCATATCGATCTTATGAGGGGGGGGATCACAAACCTTACGCCTTGATTAAATGGGCGTAGACACGACGCCCGTACCCGCCGCCTTTGCACACCAGGATTCAAAAACATTTCGGCTTGAGCCATTGCTACGCACCAACGTCACTTATTGACCTAATGAGGGCGCGGTAACGCCGCCCATTCAAAAAGCTCAGTCGCGCCCAGACAAAGCTGCCAGGTGCTTTATCGCGCGCGATATCACTTCAAAACTTTCGCGGTCCACCAATAAATAACGGGCGTAATCAAACCCGTTGGCAGCACCCACCACACCCAGACCGGCTCTAAGTCGACATTCACCACGAGCACCGCGGTAATCACCGCGATGGTGCCCCCCATCATATTGTTTAGGTGTTTGGCGATTCTTTCTTTGCCCGTGGCGGTTTGATGCTTATGACTCTTAAAATCGCGATACCCCAATATCAACGCTAACAAGCCGAAAACCAACAGCGTGATGGTTTGCGGATTATCGTCTACAAAGTAAATGGCAGCCAGCACCCACATGCCAACGCCTGATGACATCATGAAGCAAACCGCCATCCAATCTAAAGACGTTGCAATCCCCTTTCGATTGATTGCAAACCGCAAACCCGAAAACGCCAAATAAAACGAAAAGATCGCGATGAGAAACAAGAAAATATTGCCCGTCATCATCGACATTGGAATCGCTGTTAGAAAGATCGCAACCATGCACCAAAAATACGTTCGGCCTGCCAGTATGTGGCGCTTTTTACCTTTCTCAAATGAAATCGCCAAAGCAGCACAGAGCAGCGCGACCGCGCCCGCTAGGATATGGATCGTTAATAGCATTTGCAGGATCTCATTGCCTGTTATCGAGCTGACGTCCATCTATGGGGCCTCCAATCGTTCCTGCCGTAAGGATTTTCTGCGCACCTTGCCGGCATCGTCGCGTAGTGGCGCCGCTGAGAACTCAATCGTTCTGGGAATCTTGTAGCCCACTAAGCGGTCCTGGAGATGTGCCAGCAGCGCCGCTTCCTCCACGTCATTGGCGGGGGCATCAATAATGGCATAAACATAATTGCCGAGGTCCTCATGCGGCAAGCCAATCACCGCTGAAGATCTGATCCCTGGGAAAGCATCGATAGCCGCCTCAACCTCGGCCGGGTAGATGTTGGCGCCACCCGATAGAATCATATCGGTTTGGCGATCGGCCAGGTATAGGTAGCCGGCCACATCAAAATACCCCATGTCGCCGATGCTCTCAAAACCACCGTCGATCGCTTTGGCTTCGGCACCGATATAGCGATAGGTACTGCCTTGGCCGGTAAGCGGTCGCATGAACACCTCACCAATTTCGCCTGGCGGCAAAGACTTACCCTGCTCATCAACAATGATCATTTCACAGGTTGGATTGGGTTTACCCACCGAACCAGGGTGCAGCAGCCATTCCTCGCCCGTAATCATCGTGCCACCTTGGCCTTCGGTTCCGCCATACAGTTCCCAGATCACACTGGCGCCCAACCATTCAATATAGGCTTTTTTCAACCAAGCTGGACACGGTGCAGCCAGGTGCCATAGCACCGCAAGACTCGACAGGTCATAACGCTCGCGCACCTCGGTCGGCAGGTTCCAGATGCGCTGCATCATCGTCGGCACCATGTAGACAATATCAACCTTTTGAGCGTCGATCAGGCTCAAGGTCTGTTCCGCATCGAAGCGAGTGGTCACCGTGACCTGATTGCCCCGAAAAAGCGCGTTCAGGCCCCACAGGAAAGGGCCATTGTGGTACAGCGGACCCGGAATGAGCATGGAGCCCTGCAATTTGATCTGAAGGAGCTCTTGGTCAAGATTAAACACAGCCGGGGTTGCCGAGACGATCAACTTGGGCCGACCCGTGCTACCGCCCGACGTCATGGCCTTAAACGATGCGGCAATGCGCTCATCGAGGGCTTCCCCACTCAGGTCTGCAGGCGGCTCAAACCCCACGGGTAGGCATTGCGTTCCAGGCTGGTCATCGTCGTCAACGCCGACTATGAGCTTTGGTGCACCCACCTCGATGATCTGGTCCCTTTCAAATTTAGGCAGTCTAGCTGACACCGGTTGCGGCGTTGCCCCAACCTTCCAAGTGGCGAAGGTTGCCTTGAAAAACTCAATACCGTTGGGCAGCGCAATGGTCACAAAATCATCCTGGCCGACACCCAAGCCCTCATAGTATCGAGCAAGGCGATTGGTTTGCCACTCCAGTTCCGACCAAGTGATCGTTTCACCTTCATGATAAATGGCAACTCGCATCGGTTGACGCGCCGCCCAATAAGCCACGATCCGTGACAATGCTATTTCACCCATTTGGTTTTCCTACTGCAAGGTTATGACAACAACATAAACCATCCCGAACTGGGTTGGAACTGTGTTGCAAATCTGCCCAGCGAAGTTTTCTAAGACCGCCGCCACATCCCAGCTATTTTGCCGTATCCCGTCTACACGAGCGATAAGACGGCGTCTGGTGTCAGCGCGAACGGAATGGCAATCCTGGATCGCGTCTTCATGCGACTAAAATTTCACGCGTTGCGCCCTGGAACCGGCGCAGCACATTTTGTGCGCTCGAGGCCCGTCTCTACCCGCAAAGCAGGACCGGACCACCCGATTCTTCGGGTTCCGAAGGCCCAATGCGTCTTGCTAAACAACAGATTAAACCCGCTGAAATGGCTGCTCGCATCAATGGCCGCGATCTCAACACGGCTTAGAATAAAAAATGCCCAAACCCAAAACCAGTAATGCACCCGACGACCTGCTGGCCACTATCGGCGACTGAGGCCGTTGCGCTATGTGCAGCTTGCAGGACGGCATCACATTCGAACCATCGCGCACTCGGGCTCTGGCCTTGGGTACACAGCCTTTTGTCGTGACCGCGCACGACACCGTGCGGCGCAGGGCCCTGCCAGATTATCCTTTCGCTGTACTTGATCATTTCAGAGGCCGTTGCACCCCGGAAGAAGTGCCACTGAAATTATGAAACCATGCTCGAACTTGGACTTATCGCGACCTGTTACGCCTTAAGCCTTTGCAGTCTTGCCCGGTTGCTCTAGCGAGATCCTGTTCTGGATGCTTTGGCAACCAGACGCTGGGCGCAGGCGCGTAACGTCAGCGTAGGGACCTGCCCAATTGCCAGCATCGAGGGGTACATTGGCCATGCTAGCACCTTGAAAATCCTGCCCACTTTAGCTTTTTCGGTGACGGCCTTGACCCGGCACAACCGTGGCCTGGGGTTACACCACAACGCAATCATTAACCTCTGCGGCGCGCTTTATCGGCTAAACTTACTGGGTCTAGGCGCCGGGCGACAGGGCCTTGTTTAAAACCCGGGCGTTGCACCCAGTAACACAGTGACCGACTAAGATTGCAGGCCAGCCCTGACCGGGGCCTAGACGGTGGACCGGTTGGCTTTGTTAGCATGACAACCACCACGAACGGCGCCATCGAGATTCTTTATCGGCTCTTAACCTAGCCGACTTAAATTT
>TARA_B110000091_G_scaffold53645_1_pt1 | contig 22061 bp, 18 predicted proteins | sample TARA_B110000091 | Tara Oceans TARA_B110000091 (sample SAMEA4397278) | marine metagenome | biome: Polar Biome; feature: [DCM] deep chlorophyll maximum layer (ENVO:01000326); material: water (ENVO:00002006), including particulate matter (ENVO:01000060) such as... | depth 35 m
TAAAAACACATCTACCATACCCGTAGCCTTGCCCAATTGTTCTCATTTCTTAGGCATTCCTTTTACCCCAGCAAGAGCCCTTATTGATGCCGGATTACCGCTAGCTTTAGCCTCCGATTACAATCCTGGCTCAGCCCCATCGGGCAATATGAATCAGGTAGCCGCTTTGGGATGCATAAAGATGAAGATGACGCCAGAGGAAGTAATTAACGCTGCAACCATAAACGGTGCCTATGCAATGGGATTGGAAAAAGAAGTAGGAAGCATTACCATTGGTAAACGCGCCAATTTAATTTTAACAAAAACAATCAATTCGTATCCGTACCTATTTTATGCCTTCGGAACGAATCATATCGATAGTGTTTACATCAACGGCGAAAAACAAGATGAATAGTTCACAGGTAGTCATAATAGGTTATGCTTGCGATGAAGGCGTGAGAAGAAACAACGGAAGAGTGGGTGCCAAAAATGGGCCTTACGCCATCCGGAAATGCATAGGAAATCTACCTTTAAGAGTTGTTGATAAAGGAAATGTTGTTTGTAAAGATGGGAACTTGGAAAAAACACAGGAAGAACTTGGGAAAATGGTTGCAAAAGAGCTGGAACTGGGCAACTTTCCACTAGTAATAGGAGGGGGGCACGATCTCGCATACGGTCATTTTTTGGGAATAAACAAAGTAATAAAAGGTACCGTTGGAATTATAAACCTGGATGCTCATTTTGATTTGAGGCCTTTCCACAATGTAGGAAACTCTGGAACCCCTTTTAATCAAATTGGTGCTTTACTTAAAGCGCAAAACAAAACGTTTAACTACTTGCCAATTGGTATTCGTAAAAGCTCCAATTCAGCGGAATTGTACCAAACAGCACAAAAGTTAAATGTACAGTATATTCCTATGGAGGAATGCATTTTGAATAACATCCCTCAACTAAAAAAAACGCTACAAACATTTATGGATGAGGTAGATTGCATTTATCTTACAATTGATTTGGATGGGTTTTCTTCAGCGTATTGTCCAGGTGTTAGTGCGGCTTCTCCTATAGGATTTCAACCAAAATTTGCATTGGAGTTATTACACCATATTTTTAACAGCAAAAAAGTCATTTCTTGCGATATTGCCGAGATGAATCCTGTTTACGATGTGGATCAAAGCACAGCTTTGTTGGCGGCTGATTTAATTAAAACGGTTTGTTCGTTTGTTTTGGGTAGTAAATCCAAAACTTAATTTTTTTAGAATACACTTGTCTTTTGATCTAGGCTCTTATGAAATTCCAACGTCTATTTCACTAGGTTATTTTAGCATTAAACAAATCTAGAGTTCACCTTTTAAACCTGTATTTATCCCAAATTTCCTTTTTATTGTGGGGGTTTTTATAGTCTTGGACAATATTTCACTTTAAGTTGTGAATGATAAATCGAAGCTAAAAACACCTTTTCTAACATAGGCGATTTAATGCTAATAGTTAATGATCACGATACTCATAATCTATTTTTGAATGGTTCGAAAAGAAGGGGAGCTTACAACTGCCAACTATTTACGTCATCCAGAGAGCAGCGTGGCATCTTTAAGTAATTACTTAAAGTTTCGGCAGTTGTACCTCCTTCTGAATGAAGGTTTTAGTTGTTATTTCGTTTGGTTGTAATGAAATAAAAATAATGCGTCTCCTTTTTTTACATCTTCTTTTTACGTCCTCCTTTTAAGAAATCCTCCATTGTTGTTGTTGTTGTTGTTGTTGTTGTCGATTTACGTCATTCAGAGCGCAGCGTGGGATCTTCTAGTACTTGCTTAAAGTTTCAGCAGTCGTACCTCCTTCTGAATGACGGTTTTAGTTGTTATTTTGTTTGTGTGGTATGAGGTAAAAAAGAGTGCATCTTCTTTTTTACGTCCTCCTTTTTAAGAAATTCTCCATTGTTGAATTGGTTACTGCTACCAATTTAAGTCATCCAGAGCGCAGCGTGGGATCTTTAAGTAATTGTTTAAAGTTTCAGCAGTCGTACCTCTTTCTGAATGATGTTTTTGGTTGTTATTTCGTTCGTGTAACATACTTATTTTAAGTAGCTGTTTGCCTTCATAGTTTATTTAATTATAAAATTAAAAGTATTCGTTATTGAGCGGTACGAAGCGATTCTTAAATTGATTTAGCACTGCCGAGAAAAAGAATGAGATTGCCTTTCCCCTCGAAAGGAGTACCGAAACCAGAATTTAAAAGCAATCAAGTAATTGCATAAAGCACTATTTTATTAAATAAATAGTTAGCAATTCTAGCAAAAATAGTTCAGCAAAAATATGCGGTTATTGAGTTGGAGAAAACGATTTAAACTTTTAAGTTAAAATATCAGCTTTAAAAGCCAAAATAAACCAATTATAAATTAGCAGGATTACAACAACCTTATTTTGGCGCTTGCTCTTCCTTTATTCACTAAAGATATTATCAGCTTTTTCTAAATTGGTTGCATCAATTTGAAGTTCCATATTTTGTTCTTTTTGATTATCCTTGTTAACTTATTGTCTACTCTATAAAGCTTAAGTTTAACGGAAGTCATTTTGGCGCCTTTTTTAGAGTGATTGTTTAAGATGTTTACAGCTTTTATAGTATTGCTTGTTGGTTTTGTAAGGCTGACTTTTTATCTTACTGGTTAATACCTATTGCACCAACTTTTTGGATAATAATAAAGGTGTAGATTAATAGTAGTAAGTGTTACAGAATTAAAGCTTTCTTCATAAGAGTCTGCTTCTTGAATCAATAATTTATTTTGGATAATCTTTTATGGAAAAAGCCCATTTACAATCTAAACTTAAATCAACAGGAAAAGCTTACGTTTATTTTTGTTTTTTTGGAGCTCATTATTTGTATTTAAGAAAGACGGGTATTCAACTCTTTTTTTGGATAACATTGGGAGGTTTTGGAATCTGGGCCTTATTCGATTTATTCGCATTGTCATCAAAGGTGCATACATACAACGATAGAGTTTTTCGAAAAATAGAGGAACTAAAACAACAAGGTCGCTTCATGCAGGAACCAAGAAATGTAGAAATCTTAAAAAGATTGAATAGTGATAAAAAGAATTTGAGAGATTGTGATCATTAAAATAAATATACGTTTACTAGCATTATAATTATTTCAATAAAAACAGGGGCAGATGTTTATTTATTTGGTTCTTTATAAGAATTAACGATAACCGTTTTAAAATAGGTGTTGGGCATTAAGAAAGTATTTTTTTTAAGGGTGGAGGTGTTGTTTATTAATTTTTAAATGCTACTATTTAAAGTCTTTGGCTAATTACTATTACAGGTTACCCTTAGATAATCGAATTGCGTCCTGCAATAGTATTATGCGCATGCGTAAATATCCCTCATCCTTATTCAACTGTCTTGAATTTTGAAAATTCGTAAGACGTTTCATGTAATAAAGAAGAAAATAAGTTGTACCTCAATACAAAGATGCTGAAGCAATTGATGCAGAAGCATGCTTTAATGCTTTACAATTCTCCTTTTTTTTGTCGGTATTTCTTATAAATTTTAATTCCAGACATTAATAATAAAGAAACACCAACAAAACCACCTACACCAATTAACGCATTCATTTCGTTTTGAAGTTCGACGAGAAATACAATTGCGAAAAGCAGAATTGTAGCGACCTCATTCCATAACCGCATTTTTACTGAAGTATAGTTTACAATGTCATTTTTAAACTGATTATAAATAGCCCCTGATGCGTAATGATACGCTACAAGTAATAACACAAACACCAATTTTGCTAGCATCCAACCTTGTGTCAAAAGAATGGGTTGTGCAACCAACATCCACGCACCAAAAATTATGGCTAAAACCATACTTGGCCACGTGATAATATACCACAAACGCTTCATCATTATTTTGTATTGATTGGATAAAATCGTTTTTTCAACGGCCTCTTTATCTTGAGCCTCAGCGAAATAAACAAATAACCTTACCATGTAAAACAACCCTGCAAACCAGGTGACGATAAAAATGATGTGTAATGATTTTACGTACGCGAAGCCCTCTGCTGTCATAACTACTCGAAATTAATTACCTCCTTAGGGTTTAAAGGTTCTCCTTTAAACCAAATTTCAAAATGTAAATGTGGTCCTGTGGTGAAATTCCCACTGTTTCCTACAATTGCAATAACTTCTCCAGGCTTCACAATATCGCCTATTTTTTTGAGTAAAACAGAGTTGTGCTTATAAATACTTATTAATTCATTGTGGTGCTGAACAACAACAACATTACCTGTTTCGGCTGTCCAAGAGGCAAAAACAACCTTTCCGTGTAAAGTACTTTTCACACCCGCATCTTGTTCGGCAACAACATCAACCCCATAATGTTCTTCGTCCGTTTTAAACTCTTTGGAAATGATACCATCAATAGGCTGGAAGAAATGAAAGTACGCCAGCGATTTGGATTCATTAGAGATGGATAAGTTGATGAAATTATCGGGTAGAATTGTGCTTTTTTCTTGTTGGATTGCTCTTTTTTTAAGAGACAATTGATTGATCGAATCAACGGGTATTCCAAAATCATTTAATGTACTATCTAATTTTAAACTGTACGTGATTTCTCCATTTACTGTTTTTTGTAAATTGAATAATTGCTTTTGAAGTTCAATTAAATGTTGATGGTCATTGGCCGATTCATAACCTGGAATGATTAACGATTTAATTGGTGTAAAGGCAATTATGGCATACGTTATAAGTGAAACGGATAAAGCAATACCGGCAATCCATAGCATTAACCGCCCTCGTGAAATATTACGACTATAAACTTCGAGTAATAAGTTTTTATTGACAATAGAGAGGTGGTAGCGAACTTTTAATCGTTCCCAAAAGGTTCTTGTTTGATTGTCTTTTTTCTCTTTCATTAATACTACTGTTCAGTGCAAAATTAAGCATTTACTTTAAGTAAATATCGAATCCCGCATTAAGTAAGGATTCGTTAATTTTTATTCAAACAAAGATTTTAATTCAGGAGCTTCGCTCGGCTTTAATTTTCCTGCCATTATTAAATTAAGTTGTCTTCTTCGTAAAGCAGCATCAAACCTATCTTTTTCATCATCAGTTTCAGGTGTTAAAGCGGGAACCTCAATTGGTCTTCCAATTTGGTCGACAGCAACAAAAGTATAAATAGCTTCATTATGCATCGTTCGTGCACCAGTCATATGATCTTCAACCCAAACATCCATAACCACTTCCATACTCGAAGTAAATGCTCTTGAAACTTTCGCCTCAATGGTAACAATATCTCCCAGTCTGATTGCTTTTTGAAAGGCAACTTTACCAACAGAGGCAGTGACAACAACCCTTCTGCAATGCCTATGAGCGCTAATAGCACCTACTACATCAAGCCAGTTTAAAAGTTGGCCACCCATTAAGTTCCCAAGTGTATTTGTGTTATTTGGTAATACAATATGGGATGCAGATGCGAACGTTTTACTAGCCTGAGTTGCTTTCATAGATGCGAAGTTAAATAATCAAAAGTTCAATCTGTTATTTGAAATAGAAATTAAGTGTTATTTAGCACCTTCAAACTTAGTAGATCGGTTAACTTTTTTCTTCCTCTTAGGAATAGTATGTTCTTTGTTCGAACCTGAATAGCTTTTGCGCTCTTTATATTTTTTCCCTTTATGCTTAAGATTCCCTCTGAAATGATACCATTTTTTATCAGGGTCACGGTAACCTCTTTTATTTGTTTTTGACTTTCTTCCAAATGAGTCTTTATGTTTAAAGTTTGAATTTCGACCACTGGATCCACCATAAGAATCTTTAAATCCAACTTGGTTTCTCCTTCCGCCACCACCACTATAAGAATCTCTCCATTTGGGCGCTATCGATTTGTTGGTGCTACTACCGCTATAAGAGTCTTTGAAGTTTGATCGAGATTGACGACCGCCACTTCCTCCATAAGAATCCTTAAATCCTAATTGTCTTTTTCTACCGGAGGTACCGCCATAGGAATCACGAAATCGTATTTTGTTCGCTCTACCAGAACCACCACCATAGGAATCATTAAACCGTCTTTTAAAAGCTCTTCCTTCCAAAGCTGAGTTATATTTATCATGAAAGCGTAATTTCAACTTTCTGCCTTCAGCTTTACCGCTGTAACTATCTTTAAAAGAGGGATTACATCCTAGAAAGAGAAAGGATGACACACAGATTAATAGGTATGTTTTAAATTTTTGCATTTTAATTCTCGAGTAAAATCGGACTCAACAACTTTTACGGGTAAGAACTAATTTAGTTTTTCTTTGTACATTTGCATTAATTAATGCCAAATAACAGCACAAATATCATTCAAATTAAAGCGACGATTTCTATCATCGCTATTGCTATTATTACCCCTATTGGGGTTTAATTTTCACATATAATATACAAACATCGTTATTTCTGATTAAATCATTATTTAATCACGTTATAATTCAATATTTTTGCGCCTTCGGCGCACAAGTCGAATAAATTAAAAAGAGAGAAATGAAAGTTCTAAAATTTGGAGGTACATCAGTAGGAACAGCGGACTCAATCACAAAGGTTAGTCAGATTGTAAAGGATGAATCAAAGGAGGAGAGAGTAATTGTTGTTGTTTCAGCAATGTCTCAAGTAACCAACAAGCTTTTAAATGCAAGCAACTTGGCAGCAACTGGCGATGAATCTTACAAAGAGATTACCAAAGAAATTGAGAATAAACACTTCGACGCGATTCGTACTTTAGTTGCTATTGATCAACAGAGTGGAGTTATTGCAAACGTTAAAGTTCTTTTAAATCGATTAGAAGATGTTTTAACAGGCGTTTTTTTAGTACAGGAATTATCACCAAAAACATCCGATTTTATTGTAAGCTTTGGTGAGCAACTTTCATCAATTATCGTTTCTCAAGCGTTACAAGCTGAATTAGTAGATTCGAAAAGTTTAATTAAAACAGATAAAACGTTTGGTGGAGCTACTGTGTTACACGACACAACTTACCAAAACATTAAAGAATATTTCTCGGCAAATGATGCACAAGTATTTGTTGCTCCTGGGTTTGTTGCTTCAACAGAGAATGGGATTACTTCAACTTTAGGTAGAGGAGGCTCGGATTTTTCAGCAGCGCTTTTTGCTTCGGGTGTTGATGCATCAGAATTACAAATTTGGACGGACGTTAGCGGAATGTATACTGCTGATCCAAGAAAAGTTAAATCGGCATTTCCTGTAAAATTTGCTTCCTATAGAGAAGCAATGGAATTATCACATTTTGGAGCTAAAGTAATTTACCCTCCAACGATTTCTCCAGTTTACAAAAAGGGAATTCCCTTAAAAATTAAAAATACGTTTGCACCACAGGACCAAGGAACCTTGATTACTGCAAGTGCAGATGAAGGAATGCCAATTAAAGGTATTAGCTCAATTGATAAAATAGCTTTAGCAAGCTTAAGCGGTTCAGGAATGATTGGAATACCAGGTATTTCAGCTCGTTTGTTCGGAGCCTTGTCAAGAGCATCGGTTAATATTATATTAATTACGCAAGCTTCTTCGGAACATTCAATTTCATTTGCGATTAGTCCAGATGATATCGATGTTGCTGTAGAAGCAGTAAAAGAAGAATTTACGTTTGAAATTCAAACAGGAAAAGTAAATAGCCCTCGTGTTGAAACTGGTTTGTCAATTGTTGCCTTAGTTGGGGAGAAAATGAGCGGACAAGTTAATGTGAGTGGTAAAATGTTTAATGCTCTTGGAAGTAACGGGGTCAATTTAAGAGCCATTGCGCAAGGGTCGTCAGAAAGAAATATTTCAGCTGTGATAGAAGAAAAAGATGTGAAAAAAGCACTTAACGTGTTACACGAAAATCATTTTGAAGGATCAAATAAAGTATTGAATTTATTTGTTGTTGGAGTTGGTAACGTAGGGGGAACTCTTATTGATCAAATCAAACAACAACAAAGTATTTTACTAAAGAATGCAAACATCGACGTGAGAGTTGTTGGTTTAGCAAATTCTAGAAAAATGCTTTTAGGTGATCAAAGTATTGATTTAAATGATTGGCAATCTCAAGTGGATGCTGCTGATGAGGTATTTGATAAGGATGCTTTAATTGAACGAATCAAGGAGTTGAACTTAAGAAACAGTGTTTTTGTTGATTGTACTGCAAATTATGAAATCGCATCTGTTTACAAAACAGCTTTATCAAACAACGTTAATGTTGTTACAGCAAACAAAATTGCATGTTCTTCGGATTATGAATCCTACCAAGAATTAAAAGCAATCTGCTTGAAAAACAACGTGAAGTTTTTATACGAAACAAACGTTGGAGCTGGATTACCGGTTATTGGAACAATTAACGATTTAGTGAATTCTGGAGATAGAATCCAAAAAATTGAAGCTACTGTTTCTGGATCGTTAAACTTCATCTTTAATACTTACGACGGAAATAACACTTTCCATGATGTTGTAATGTCTGCAAAGTCTGAAGGTTATACTGAGCCAGATCCAAGAATTGATTTATCAGGAGTTGATGTTAAGCGTAAAATCTTAATCTTAGTTCGTGAAGCTGGAATTAAAATGGAATTTGAGGACATCGAAGTAAAAGATATACTTCCAAAGGCATGTTTTGAAGTTGACTCTGTAGAGGATTTCTTTGAAGTGCTTAAAAAGGACGAAGCTATTTTTAAGAAAATGGTAAACGATGCACAAGCAGAAACAAGAAAGTTAAGGGTTATTGCAAAGTTTGAAGATGGAAAAGCAACTGTTGAATTACAGGCTGTAGATTCGGCTCATCCTTTTTATAACTTACAAGGAACGGATAATACAGTTGCTTTATATACGGATAGATATGTAGCGCAGCCAATGGTTATCCAAGGGGCTGGAGCTGGAGCAGGAGTTACTGCTGCTGGTGTATTTGCTGATATCGTTAGACTTGCAAATTACTAAACAATGGATCAAGTAAAAGTTTTTGCCCCAGCAACTATAGCCAATGTGGCTTGTGGTTTTGATGTTTTAGGGTTAGCATTAGATTATCCTGGTGATGAGGTTTTGATTAAAAAAACCGATTCGAAGAAAATCATAATTACGGCTTGTCACAATGCTGAAAATCTTCCTTTGGAGGCGGATAAGAATGTAGCAGGGGTTGCGGTACAAGCATTACTTGATAAATTAGGATCTGATCAAGGTTTTGAAATTGAATTAACAAAAGGGGTGAAACCTGGAAGTGGGATAGGTAGTTCGGCGGCTAGTTCAGCGGCTGCTGTTATTGCAGTTAATCACTTGATGGGAGAGCCTTTTACCCGTAAAGAGTTAGTGGAATTTGCAATGCAAGGTGAGAAATGTGCCACTGGTGTTGCGCACGCTGATAATGTTGCGCCAAGTATTTGTGGTGGATTTACGTTAGTACGATCATATGAACCGTTAGATATAATTAAAATTGATGCTCCAGAAGAGTTATGGGCTACTGTTATTCATCCTCAATTAGAGGTGAAAACAAGAGATGCTCGTAGAGTTTTAAAAGGTGGTATCGATTTATCTAAAGCAATTACACAATGGGGTAATGTTGGAGGTTTGGTAGCTGGTTTATATTCTAAGGATTACGATTTAATTGGACGTTCGTTAGTGGATGTTGTAATTGAACCGATTCGATCGATTTTAATACCAGGATACGAGAATGTTAAAAAGGCAACACTTGCTGCTGGTGCTTTAGGTTGTTCTATCTCAGGGTCTGGTCCATCTATTTTTGGATTATCTAGAGGGAAAGAAACAGCGTTAAAAGTGAAAGAAGCAATGGCTGAGGTATACCAACAATATGGGGTTGATTTTGAAATCCATGTTAGTCAGGTAAATTCAGAAGGCGCTAGAATAATCGAATAGTAAGGTCTTTACAGACTAAAAGATATATAAATGAAATATTACAGCACAAATAAAAAGTCAGAAGATTTATCGTTTAAAGAGGCCGTAATTAGAGGGTTAGCACCTGATAATGGTTTGTATTTTCCGGAAAGAATTGAAAAATTACCAGAAGGGTTAATCGGATCAGGTAAATCGATAGAAGAGTTAGGTTTTGAAGTTGCAAAGCGATTTGTAGATGGAGAAATTCCTGATGCTGATTTAGAAAGAATTGTTTCCGAAACGGTAAACTTCCCATTGCCTATTGTTGAAGTTGAAAAAGATGTTTTTTCTTTAGAATTATGGCACGGACCAACGTGTGCTTTTAAAGATGTTGGAGGACGATTTTTAGCAAGATGTTTATCTCACTTTATACAATCAGGAGGAGAGAAAGTAACCATATTAGTAGCGACATCTGGTGATACAGGAAGTGCTGTTGCTGCTGGGTTTTTAGGAATTGAAGGGATTGATGTTGTGATTCTTTATCCAAAAGGAAAAGTATCCAAAATTCAAGAACAACAATTAACAACAATGGGTCAAAATATTACAACTTTAGAAGTTGATGGTACTTTTGATGATTGTCAGGCAATGGTTAAAGCGGCTTTTAATGATTCGGATTTAAGGTCTAAAATGAACTTATCTTCAGCAAACTCAATTAATGTAGCGCGTTTCTTACCGCAATCATTTTACTATTTCGGTTCATATGAGCAATTGGAAGATAAAAAGAAACCAGTTGTTTATTCATGCCCTTCAGGAAACTACGGTAACCTTACAGCAGGATTGTTTGCTCAAAAAATGGGATTACCAATTGCTAAGTTTATAGCAGCTAGTAATGCAAATGATATTGTTCCTAAATACCTGGAAACTGGAATTTACAGTCCTAAACCTTCTGTTGCAACAATTTCTAATGCAATGGATGTTGGCGATCCATCTAACTTTGCAAGAATTTTAGAAATTCATAATGGAGATTGGGATGCTGTTAAAGCTTCAATAGTTGGTTATTCATATTCGGATGCGCAAACTAAAGTAGGAATGAAGGATGTTATTACGCGTACAGGTTATTTAATGGAGCCACACGGAGTAATTGGATACATGGCTTTAAAAGAGTACCAAAAACAACATGATGTTCAAGGTATTGTTTTAGAAACTGCGCATCCAGCAAAGTTTGGTGATGTTGTAGAACCCGTGATCGGACAAAAAATTGAAGTTCCGGAAAGATTACAAGAATTTATGAGAAGAAAGAAGGTTGCAACATTGATAAATTCTGATTTTAAAGAATTGAAAGATTACTTATTAAGTAAGTAGTTGCATGGAAATATAAAAAAAGGAGCATCGATATCGATGCTCCTTTTTTGTGCAATTTAAGATTACTATAGTAAGTTGAACTTAGCGAGTAATTCCTCTTTGTAAGATCCACCAATTGGAATGGACTTTTCAATCCCTCCTAATTGAATTCTTCCGCTTACGTGTTCGATAGATAAGATTTTATCTAAATTCACAATAAACGAACGATGAACTCTTGCGTAATATTTTTTAGGTAGTTTCGATTCAACATCTTTCATTGTACTGTGAATCGTGTATTTTCCGTGTTTTGAATAGAAGTTCACATAATCCTTTAGAGCCTCAACGTAAAATAAATCCTCAACACCAATTTTTATTAAGCGACTTTTATTTTTTACAAAAATGTAATCTTTTCCATTTTGCGTTTCACTTGCTAAACTTGAATAAACCTCGAGCTCTTTCTTGATTTCTTCTGTCTTTTGATGCTTGTATAAAGCCATCTCGATTGTAGTGTGTAAATCTATTTCTTTAAAGGGTTTTAAGATGTAGCCATATGGTTCTGTAATCTTTGCCTTTGAAAGTGTGTTTTCATCTGCATAAGCAGTTAAAAATATGACTGGTAAACCGTAATTCTCTTTAACAAATTCAGCGACCTCAATTCCGTTCATATCACCTTTAATCATGATATCCATTAGGAATATATCAGGTGCAATACCTTCGGTTAAAAGTTCTTTTACTTTTTCTCCTGACGATGCTATTCCGACAACATTATAACCCAACTTTTCTAAGCTTTGTTCAATGTCTTTTGCCACGATGTTTTCGTCCTCTAATATGAATACGTTAGTATTTGCCATAACTAATGCTAATCTCGTTTAAAGTTAATAGTGAATTTGCTTCCATTAGTATATTCATATTTAATTTTGCCATCAATTTGATCTACTAAAGTCAATACTAATTGTAGTCCAAGTGAATCATTTGTTTCAATATTTAAATCTTTGGGCAAGCCAACTCCGGAGTCATGCACCACAAGGATTGTGTTGTTGTTTTTTTTGGCCAGTGATATTTTAATGTTACCTCTTTTTGAGTCCTTAAAAGCATATTTAAAGCAATTGGAAACCAGTTCGTTAACGATTAATCCACACGGGATAGCTGAATCTAAAGATAGGGATATATCCTCGAAATCAAAATCGAGTAAAATATTCCTATCTGGAGTCATGTAGGAGTACTTTAAATTGTTGCAAAGATTCTGTAAATATTCTGGGAAATTGACTTCAGCTAAATCTACCGATTGATATAAGTTTTCATGAATGAATGCCATTGACTTGATTCTATCTTGGCACTCTCTAACAATATTTAAAGTTCCTTCATCTTCAATGTATCCTGTTTGGAGATTCAAAATAGAGCTTATTACTTGTAAATTATTTTTCACCCGGTGATGTACTTCTTTTAAAAGAACTTCTTTTTGATGAACATTTTCTTTTAAGTCCTCCTCTGCTTTTTTTAAATCCTCCTCTGCTGCAATTCTTTCATCAATTTCTTTTTTAAGATGCCTCGTTGTTTCTTCAGCAAACTCAGCTCTTAACTTTTCTTTCTCAGCTCTTTTTCTACTTGTAATATCATGAATAACCAGTTTCGCAACAGGCTTTTGATTATAGGTAAAGGGAACAGCACATATTTCGATATCGGTTATACTATCTCCTGTTTTGATTTGAGATTCAAAAAACGGGGATTGTTTTCCATTAATTGCTTCTGAAATAGCAGATTGTATTTTATCTTTTTTACCACTCGAAATTAATGTTGAAATTGACTCTCCAGTTGAAATTTGTAAAAAAGATTGCGCCTTAGGATTAAGGTATTCAATGCCGTTCTCGTTATGTAAAATAATACTATCAGGAAGGATTTCCACTAATTTCCGGTAGTTTTTTTCACTGTCTTTTAATAATTTAGCGGACTGAATTTCTTTAGTTATATCTTCAACAGTACCTACCCGACCAACAACTTCACCAGTTGGTGACTTTAGTAAGTTTACTTGAACTTTAACCCATCTTTCATCCCCTTTTTTAGGGATTATTCGATATTCGTATTGTTGATTATTCTCCTGTTCTTTGAAATTAATTTGTTGTAAGACTCTTTCTTTATCATTGTCATGAACTTTTGATAACCAATCCCCCATAAAGCCCTCAAAACTAGGATATAGAGAAAGATCTTTTAATTTATCGTTTATATAAACAACCTCTCCTTTTTGGTTCGTAAGAAAAATCCCAATTGGAGCGTGAGAGGCAAGTGTTCTAAAACGCGCCTCACTTTCTTTTAAAGTATTCTCATAATCAAGTCGTTCCGAAATATCCCTACCACTTGCAATAATTACTTCTTTACCAAAATAAGTTCCGGGGTGTAGAATCATTTCTAATGGAATTTTCTCTCCATTTTTTGTTTTACAAAGCCAATCGAACTTTTGCGGCTCGCCAGACCATGTTTTTCCTATTTTTTGAAAATCATCATCGTTATCGATTTTTAGATACCCCAATTGATCAAAAGCAGTTCCCACAATTTCGGGTTTTGGTGAATCGTATTCGTTTAGAACAGACTGATTTACATCGATTACTTTTCCTTGATTATTTACAATGAAGATTAAATCAGAACTTGAGTTAAATATCTCGAAGTAACTCTTAATGGATTGATTTTTTTGTTCTTCAGCAATTTTTCGCAATGTAATGTCTCTTACAATTACTTGTAAAAAAATATCAGCCTCAACTGTGAAACTATTAATACTTACTTCACTGTCAAATTGAGTCCCATTTACTTTGGAATGTTTCCAATAAAATAATTGTGAAATGCCTTTAATTGCTTGCTGTATATAATAATGATATTTAAGCAAGGAATCTTCCCCATTTGGTTGCTTTTCGGGCATTAATTGATGCAGTTTTTTTTCTGAAATTTCTACGTAACTAGTTGATTCAAACATGGTTAATGTTTTCTCATTGCAGTCAACCATATCTATTCCCTTAAAGATCATAATCGCATCATTCGCTTCACTAAAAAGGAGTCGATGCTTTAGTTCACTTTGTCTTAGTAATTGATCAGCCTCAATGTTTTTTGAGATATCACGGATAATCCCAAAATTGGCATAATGAAGACCCTCAGGAGAAATTTGCGGATATAGGGAAAGCTCTACCCAAGTGTTTTTTTTGTTTGTTGTGTTTTTAATTCTAAACTGGCATTTACCGGAATTTAAATTGGTATTTACGCTATTAATAACTTCGTTAATACGCTTTTGATCAGATTCTGCTGAGTAATGATGTGGCAGTTTGTTGCTTTGTTCCATTTCTTGAATGGAAGCACCGGTTATTTTTTCAATACCGTTGCTAATAAAGCTTAAACGGGCGCCATGTTCTTTAAATATCTTTTCTGTGTAAATAATTTCATCGATGTTATTAATAAAAAAGGAAAGACGTTCCTCAACGGGGTCTTTATCTTTTGTTTTTAAACGGTATAAGAAAAATGTATTACCTTCTAATTCAACGATTTTTTTGTTAACGATTATAAAGTAATTGAGTTCAAAAAGATCAAAACTTACTTCCGAATTTATTCCAGCATCAAAGTTAATGAAGCTCTCAAAATCCGATTTAACAGGTTGTTTTGGTAAGTTGGGAGCTTGTTTAAATATGCGATCGTTATAATATATTATTTCCCCAGGCTCGGTTGTAATTACAATCCCCTCAGTGGAGCCATCGAAAAGTTGACTAAAATTGTTTATCATAATTACGTAGGCTTACCTATGCTTTCCAAAGGAATGCAGAATTTACTACGTAATAAGTAGAAAAGGGTTTTATTTTTGGCAAAGAAATTGTTAAAAGGTAATTAACTTAAAATGTTTGGAACTTTTAATGTTGAAATGCTTCGGTAACAAAAAAATCTTTATTTTGTTCTTGTTGCAAAATAACTAATCTTTTTTATGAAAATATTACTTAGTAGTTTATTAATAGTAGTTTGCTCACTGGGGACTTTTGCTCAAAAGTATATGCAAACAACCTCGAGTATTACATTTTTTTCTTCTGCTCCTTTGGAGGACATTTTTGCGGAAAGTAAAAAGTCCAAATCTATTCTGGATATAAATAGTAAGGATATTGTCATCTTAATGAAACCGAATACGTTCATATTTAAAAATCCAATGATGCAAGAGCATTTTAATGAGGATTATATGGAATCGGCTACTTTTACAAAAGCTACTTTTTCCGGAAAAATTGAAGGAGCTTTTGATGTATTAAAAGATGGCATCTACCCTGTGAAGGTGAATGGGAAACTAGCAATGCATGGGGTTGAGCAATTAAGAATAATTGATGGAAAGATAATTGTTAAAAATGGTGTCGTTTCGATTGAAGCTAAGTTTGCTGTAAAAGTTGCCGATCATGGAATTAAAGTTCCTTCTATTCAGATTAAGAATATCGCAGAAGTAGTAGAAGTGAGCATAAAAATCACGTACAAAGAATTAAAAACTAAATAATGAAACGCATTTTTATTTTCGTACTTTTTCTTCTCACAATTAGTACTTATGCGCAGGACGATCTTTTAGCTGCTTTGGAAGCTGAAGACTCAATATCTGCTGGGCCTGTGGTTATTAATTCGACTTGGAAATCTACTTATTTAATTAATTTCCATACTTCTGAAACTGAGAAGAAAGGTGTGTTGGATTTTCGAATTGCACATCGATTTGGAAATATTGATGGATTAAACGGTGGAGGGCACACTTTATACGGATTGGATCAATCTTCTAATATTAGATTTTCTTTCGATTATGGTATAACTGACGATTTTCAAATTGGAATTGGAAGAAGTAAAATGGAAGAAAATATTGACGGTTTAGTGAAATATAAGTTTTTAAAACAAAAGAAAAACGGAATGCCACTCTCATTATTATTAATGGCGAGCGTTGCTTTTACTCCAAAAGAGGATGTGCTGGATTATTATTCAAATGCAGCTCACAGATTCTCTTATTACAATCAGATTATTATAAGTAGTAAGCTGAACTCTTGGTTCTCAGGATTATTAAATGTTAGTCATTTCTATCGAAATTTAATCGTTCAATCTGCAGATCTTAGTTTGCCAAGAGACGTTAATCGCATTTTTGGAGTAGGATTAGGGGTTCGTACCAAACTAACGCGTAAACTATCTTTAGTGGGCGAATATGCTTATTCTTTTAATGAGCTTAGAAATAGTGAATACCAATATTCTCATCCATTATCTTTGGGTGTGGAAATTGAAACAGGCGGTCATGTATTTCATATTAATCTTTCTAATTCTGCAGGATTAATAGGGCAAGATTTAATTAATGAAGGTCCTGATAATTGGTTAGACGGAGAATTTAAACTAGGCTTTACAATTTCAAGAGTATTTGCAATTTAATGCTTAATGACCTTAAGAACATACGCGAAGATTTTGTAGATCCTTGGTTGGGAATTATTTTCTTAACTATGGTTGTCTTAATTGCGTTCATTTCACACAATTTCCGAGCACACATTCGTAGAGTTTTATTGGCCAATTTTGTTAGTAGAGAGCTAACGAATCATAAAAGAGATGAATCGAACACGACGAGAAAAGCTAATATTTGGTTAAATAGTTTCTTTTTGTTGAACGTGACAATAATCTTCTATGTTTTTGCGCTTAAGATGTCAATTACTTTTGGCTTAAGCAATGGTTTGTTTTTTTTAGTTTGTGTGGGCAGTGTATTTGGGTGGTATTTTATAAAGTATTTAGTTCAGTATTTTATAGGTATGACATTTAAAATGAAAGAGTTAACGACATCCTATATTGAGCAATCCACGATAAAGGATAAAGCCTTTGGAATATTGATTTTTCCCCTAGTAATATTAACTGTCTTTAACAGAGAGTTAAGTGATATTATATTTTATGGAATTTTGATTATATCTGTTATATATCTGTTTTTTAGATGGATAAACGGGGTGGTTCTAGGAATAAGACAAGGAAACATTCCTTTTTTGTATTCAATTTTGTATATTTGCACCCTCGAAATACTGCCTGTAGTACTGGCAGTAAAGATATTTTTAGAGCCAATAATAAGCCCGTTAGCTTAGCAAAGAAATAGACATGGATAACGAAATTAATACTATTCTGGTATCTCAACCGAAACCAGAAAATAATAAATCACCATTTTTTGCCTTAGAGGCAAAGCACAACATTAAAGTTGATTTCAGATCTTTTATTCACATAGAAGGGGTTGACTTGAAGGGTTTTAGAGACCAAAGACTGAATTTGCCAGATTTTACTGCAATTATTTTAACTTCAAGAAAAGCAGTTGATAATTTCTTTAGAATTTGTAAAGAATCTAAATATAATGTTCCCGATACTTTAAAGTATTTCTGTATTTCAGAAGCAGTTGCTCTTTATTTACAAAAGCATGTTGTTTATCGTAAAAGAAAGATTTTTCATGGACGTCAAAAGTTCATAGAACTGATGGAATTGATTAAAAAACACAAATCTGAGACGTTTCTTTTACCATCTTCGGATATTTTGAAGGATATAATACCTACTTCACTAGAAGAAGCAGGAATCAATTATACAAGAGCAATATTATATAAAACTGTTATCAGTGATTTGAGTGATTTAGAAAACGTTACTTATGATTGTTTAGTTTTTTATAGCCCAGCAGGAATTGAATCATTATTCAAGAATTTCCCTGACTTTAAACAAAAATCCACAAGAATTGCAGTGTTTGGTGATTTCACAAAAAAGGCTGCTGAAAATGCTGGCTTAAATGTTGATATCGGAGCGCCTGCACCCAATGCGCCATCAATGACAGGTGCAATTGAAATTTATCTTAAATCAACTAATTAAAACGATTTATAACGATCAAGGGTGAATTTATTCACCCTTTTTTTGTGCGTTATATTTTTTTAAAATAGCTACTAATTTTTCTGCAATCTTCGTTTCACTGTACTCGCTTCTAAGTAAGTTTAGCGTGTTGACAGATAGTTTTTGTGCTAACTCAGGACTGTCTTTCAATTTTAAAATAGCATTCTTAATAGCCAACTTATTATTGGTAGTTAAAAAGATGTTTTCTTCGTGCTTAAAGATCTCTTTAATTCCATCAGATTCCATCGTGATGATAGGCTTACCCATCGCGGCATAATGGAATATTTTGTTAGGAATAACAAACTGTGCTTTGGGTGTGTCGCCAAATATTCCTAAACATATATCAAAATTATTAATGTGTTGAGGTAAGTCAGCGTAATTAATCCAACCTTCAAATTTTAAGTTGGTTAATTGTTTGTGTTTTGCCAATTGTTGCATTTCCTCATATTGAAACCCCGTTCCAAGTAATCTAAATTCAATACTCGAATCGTTTTTTAATAATTCAGCAGTTTCAATAATATACTTAACACCTTGTAATGGAATAAAGCCACCATAAAATCCAACAACAAACTTTTCGGTTTTTGTTTTAGTGGTCGGATTAAAGTCTGATACGCTAGCACCTACTGGGAGGACTTTTATTTTATCTAATTCAATATTAAAAGTAGTATGATAATACTTTTTATGCTCTTCAGTATCCGCAATTAATAAGTCTACAGCTTTAAAAGGTAGTTTGTCTTTTAAATAGTTTTTATAAGCTCTAGGAGACCATTTTGAAACACTTTTATAGTCAAATACTTTTGTGAGGTAATTGGATATTAGTGGATCAAATATAACTGGCTTTGAAGCTTTTTTGGTGATGAACTTTACAAACTTGTGCGAGAAAGAAGGACAGTAGATAAAATCGCATTGCGTTTGAAGCTTATTAAATTCTGTAAGGTTGAAATCCTTTTTTTTATTAAAAGGGAGCTCACAAACAGTTAAGTCATTAAGTTTCCTAAGCCCTTCAAGGATAATTTTATTACGATTGTATTCAGGATTGTATTTCCCAACAAACAGAATATTCATTTCGTAAAGATATTGGAAGAAAAATTGGTTCCAAACAATTTTAGTAGTTTAAATAACGTTTAAATAATCTCTGTTTTTTTTAACTAAGCACCGATTAGGCTTCTGTTTTAGCGTCTTTTTTTTAAAAAAAAACTAAGGTTTGCACTTTAGATAATTACAAACCTTTAAACTAAGATTCATAAAAGCAATTTTAGCGTAAGCATTCCTTAATATAGCAGTATGAGTATGCTCGAACACTTCGATAATCTCCATAATGTTTCCACCATGAATAAACTTGGCGAATTTTTTATTGAAGATTGCTTCCTTTTGGTGTAAACGATTTAATTCAGGATTTGCGTAATTATAAATCATACACTCTCTGAAAACCCTTAAACCATACTCTAAAAACTCTTTTTGTTTGATTCTACCCATCTTGTGAATATTCTCAATTAGTTTATCCAAGTTGAGAAAATCAACAACGTAACAAAGCCGCATCCAAGTTTGAAAAAGTTCAATAAACTTCTCGTCACCATCAGGGTTTTTGACCAACTGAAGCGCCTTGTTAAAGTTTCCGGCTGCCATCATGGCTAGGGACTCCGCTAAATCATCCGGAACACCTTCCTTTTCTATAAGACCAGTTATGATTTCCTTATCCGTAAGGTTATTTAGTTTAATGATTTGAACCCTAGATATGATTGTAGCTAATAACTCATCGGAATTATGGCCAACCAATAAAAATAAAGAGTTTGGATTGGGCTCTTCCAAAACTTTTAAAATTTTATTAGAACAATCGGTATTCATTTTCTCAGGCCACCATATAATAACAACCTTGAATTTTGCCTCGTAATTTTTAAGAATTAAGGATTTTATGATGTCCTGACTATCTAATTTGTTAATGATCGATAGCTTTTCGCCAGCGCCTATATAATCAGTCCAATCTGATAATTCAAAGTATTCTTTTTCTTTTGAAAATTCAATCCATTGTTTCGTCAGCTTCTTACTAGAGGGCTGGGTTTTTACTTCCTTAGACACAGCTGAAGGGAAAAAGAAATTTAAATCAGGGTGTTGAAAGTTTTGATATTTGATGCAACTGGGACAACCACCACAGGAATCATCTTCTTTTGGTGTTTCACAGTTAACATATTGTGCATAAGCTAAAGCAAGTTGGTAGTTTCCTCCACCTTCACTTCCTAAAAACATTTGAGCGTGGCTAATTCGATTTTTCTTAACCCCTTCGATTAAATGCTTTTTGGTTTCACTATGTCCTACAACATCTTTAAATAACATTACCTTAAAGATAAAGCTATCAATTGGATAACAAAGCGTGTAGAGTATGGAAATGATTTATTCCGGTATTCTCCTTGTTTTTTTTATCGATTCCCGAACATAATCGTTAAATTTGACCAGTACCGAAAGGAAGAATTTAAGAACCAAACTCAAAAGACATATGAAAACTGTAACAGATTACGATTTTTCAGGAAAAAAAGCGATTGTAAGAGTTGATTTTAACGTGCCGTTAGATAAAAACTTAGTCATTACTGATGATACAAGAATTAGAGCTGCTGTTCCAACAATCAAAACTATTTTAGAGAAAGGTGGAAGTGTAATTTTAATGTCACACTTAGGTCGTCCAAAAAGTGGTCCTGAAGACAAGTTTTCATTAAAGTGTATTGTTGCAAAAGTAAGTGAGCATTTAGGAGTAGACGTTAAATTTGCGAATGATTGTATTGGTCCTGTTGCTGAAGAAGCTGCTGGAGCGTTAAAAGCTGGAGAAGTGCTATTGCTTAATAACTTAAGATTTTACAAAGAAGAAACTGCAGGGGATAAGGGATTCGCTGAGCAATTATCAAAATTAGCTGATTGTTACGTAAACGACGCTTTTGGAACTGCGCATAGAGCACATGCATCAACAACTATTATCGCTCAGTTTTTCCCGAATGATAAAATGTTCGGTTTATTACTAGCGAATGAATTAGAAAGTATTGATAAAGCAATTAAGTCCGGAAAAGGACCGTTAACTGCAATTATGGGTGGATCGAAAGTTTCATCTAAAATCCAAATCATTACACAAATGTTGGATAAGGTTGATAACCTAATCATTGGTGGTGGAATGGGATATACTTTTTCAAAAGCGAAAGGCGGGAAAATTGGAAACTCAATTGTTGAAGATGATTTCTTAGAAACTGCTCTTAATATATTAAAAGAAGCGAAGGAAAAAGGCGTAAATGTTTATTTACCGGTTGATTCAGTTGTTGCTGATGATTTTTCAAATGATGCCAATACTAAAATAGCAACTGCAGGACAAATTCCTGATGGTTGGGAAGGTTTAGATTGTGGACCAGAATCAAGAGAGATTTTTGGGAAAGTAATCGAATCTTCGGGAACTGTTTTATGGAACGGACCAGTAGGCGTTTTTGAATTAGAAAGTTTTGGTGCAGGAACTAAAGCAATTGCAAACTCAGTTGTAGAAGCTACAAAAAACGGCGCGTTTACCTTAATTGGTGGTGGTGATTCCGTTGCGGCGATTAACAAGTATGGTTTAGCGAATGAAGTTTCTTATATCTCAACTGGTGGTGGAGCTTTAATGGAATTATTGGAAGGGAAAGTACTTCCTGGTGTTGATGCAATTTTAAGCTAATAATACCTTTTATAATATTGAACAGCTCGCTTCGGCGGGCTGTTCTTGTTTTAGAGAATTTATAGCGCAACAAGAAAGTCAATTCATTGAAGCGACTTTAGATGATATTATTGGTAATATATGCAGGCTTTATAGAATGCAAATTTAGCAGATAACGTGGTGATTAATATTTTCTGAGTAAACACCGTCTCCGTTATTTTATGCTGAGTGTAGTTGATTTTTATTTTGTGATAGTTTTTCACGATTCAGCCTATATGACATAGCTGGCTAAATGGAAGTGATTTGAATTTTATGACGTAAAAAACGTATGATTTTCACGAGAATATACTTTTTGTTTAAAGTCCTATGTATTCAGTAGTGGAG
>TARA_B110000091_G_scaffold214594_1_pt1 | contig 21664 bp, 23 predicted proteins | sample TARA_B110000091 | Tara Oceans TARA_B110000091 (sample SAMEA4397278) | marine metagenome | biome: Polar Biome; feature: [DCM] deep chlorophyll maximum layer (ENVO:01000326); material: water (ENVO:00002006), including particulate matter (ENVO:01000060) such as... | depth 35 m
AACTAGGATAAAAACAGTTATAGTTTAACTGTTTTTATCGGAAAATGATTCGTTTATTTCAGACACTCTTGGTCGCTAATACCAATAATGAATTTTTTTATATTAAATTTGCTTTTATAAAGTTGTTTATTTTGCAGGAAATAATACCCGAAACCGATTGTTGATAATATGACTGAAATCGAAAACAATATATTACGGACTAACATAAAGTATTGTAGTCGCATTTGTATATTTTTATTGTCTACTTTTTTATCAGTGCTAGAATCTTTTAATAGCGTCTCCAGATCTTGAATATATTCTTGCATTATATATAAAAATATAATGATGAATATGACAGCAATTGTAATGTAGATAGGAGATCGCATTATAAACACATACCATACATATAAAAACAATGATAATTGAATTTTATTAAATATGCTTTGGGTTTTTTCAGAAAATCCTACAAATATCAACACTATAAAAAATCCAAGGAAATGACGGATGATCATACTATCATTAATCAATCGTCGAAGGCTGCACGAAAACGTATCATTTACATAATTACCTGCAATAATAAAAATGAAAATAGCTAATTTTGCTACATTACTTGCACCTAAACTTAATATATCAGAAAATGCGTCTGAACCCATAAAATGTTGCTTAATATATATATACAACGTATTTTTTTACAACATTATTTGTTGTACACATATAATAATCGAATACATATAAACAATTCAAAAAAGTTTTTGGAAAATATGTCTAAAATATTATACGATACATTTTTTAAGTAATAAGGAGCTAATGCAGCTACCCCATATAAAGACCATATTGTGAAAAATAACAAAAACAACATACGACCAATATAGGTATACTTTGCAAAATATTCATATATCAAATAAAAATAAGCAATGAATGGCGCAAATCCAAACAATACAGCTTTATTATATGTGAGTGTGCCAACTTCACCCAAATAACCAAATAAAAGCATAAGTGCATTCAATAACAATATAATAGTTAATGTATATTTATTTTGTTTCATATAATCCCACAAGTTATTTGTTCTCTTTTTCGACTGAGGTATAAGTAACTCAGTTTTTACGTTAGTCATAATGTTGTTATTTTTATTTGTTTCATCTTTTTTATCTTTCAAGTAAAGTAAATATACCACAAATGTAATCAACATTGTGGGCGTAGAGAAAAACCAATCATAATATCTATATGCAGTAATATTAATACCAGTATTGATAGACCAAGCTAACCATATATAAAACGTTCCTTCGATAATTTGAACAATCAAACTCAACCAAATTAATTGTATTAAGATTTCATATTCATCATCAAAACTAGTATCATAACTATCTAACACTAATAAACCGACATTGAATCCACCTGTAATAGCCTGAATAATTAATGAAAAATATATAGTTGTTTTCAAAATATCCGACCATTTCTTCACTTTCATAAATAAATATATATATATTAATATTACATTTATTTACGTATTATTGTAAATATTCGATAGTTTGCTCAAATTCTGAATGTATTTAGCACAGTGCCTCTTATTGGTATCATCCATTTCAGCGATAGGCTTTCTAATATTATCAATCATTTTTACAATATCACCTCCTTTATTTACATTTACTAGTTCCTCACTGTAATCTTTATTAATAAAATAGTCAATATTCCCAACGTCAATATGCTCGCGATATGGAACATAGACCTGAGAAAACCACGCTTTAATTATAACAGTAGTATTCAACTTCTTAATTGTTTGGAACGCATTTTTCGCATAAATAACCTCCTCTTTTCCAGGAAAAATACCCAATATATCATCTAAAAAGTCAAAAAAGTGTTTATTAAATGCCTTCGACACGGCCCCCTTATCGTTCATTTTATAATATTTTAGTGGATAATATTTATATAGTTTCAACGAATTATATAGTTGAATTCACTCCTGGTTGTCCGAATGTATTCGCGGGTGAGCCAATATCATCCATCCTGTTTTGCTGAAGTGTATCTAATGTAACATCCCCAGACACTTTATCAGGTGTATAATTATCTGGAGGAGTCTCTATAAATATAGTGTCTTGATTCACTGACACATAATTGAACATTTTTCGAGTGTTGCCTTTGCCTTTTGCACTCAACTCTTCGGGTGTCATATTATAATCGGTATACTGTTCTGACATAATATTAGTGCCACCTGCAGATGTGCCTAAATGAAATCCCATTGGCTCGCCAGAAAAGGCAGTTTTGGCTGATCCGTGCTCCTTCATCTTCGGGTGCAAATGTGTTAATATATCGTCTCCATAAATTATACGATAGTTATCAGAAACTAGCATCATTGCAGGAACGCTATGCACATTAGGAGGCATAACAACTTTTCCGCCAGTTTCTAAGTGAATATATATTTGATTATTTTCAGGATCTCGCTTGCGTGTATCAATATTCAGGAAACTCAACTTGTCTTTAAAGTTCATTTTAACTAAACTTTGCACAATCTTTTGTGAATGTTTGCAGTAATTACTATAATATAAGATATCCATTATTTATATTATAGTATTGATAATTCTAAATCATATTAAACGACTAATTATTATTATAGATACTAATTACTGGCTCAGACTGGCTACACACATAGTATGAAGAAGTCTATTTTGGAAATAGAAAATACCATAACCTAGTGCAATAGAGAGAGACTGCATATAGAAATCAATACCCTTCTTCTTGCTAATGCCAACAAACAGGGTTGAAAGTAGCAATACCACTAACATAACAAATCCTAATACAGAGAGAATAAAAAACCAATCACAATAATTTGATCCTAGGGGGCCGAATGCAGTTTGAATGAAATCGTTCATTTTATATAGTAGCTATAGAAATAATATTTTTTACTAAAGTAGTATATTATAGTTTTGAATATCAACTTGTTAAATAGAATGTTTTAATCGGTATAAAAATTATATACCATATTTTATATAAACCTTCATGGAAAACTCAGATACATGGAAAATAATAAACAAGATGTTTGAAGGCAACCCTCAAAGTTTAGTAAGACACCATATAGAATCTTATAACGACTTTTACAAAACCGGTATTTTTCAAATATTTAAAGAAAAAAACCCCATTCGTATTCAAACCAGATATGATGATAAAATCGATGATTTCAGGTCGCAATGTATAATGCATTTTGGAGGTAAAGATGGAGATAAGATTTATTTTGGAAAACCTGTCATATATGATAATAATGATAGTCATTATATGTTTCCCAATGAAGCCCGTCTCCGAAACATGACTTACGGAATGACAATACATTATGATATTGATGTGGAGTTTATTGACATATTAGAAGAAGGAGAAGCCCCTAGTATAATTGGTGCAGAAGACCTCGACTTAGAAGAGTTGGAACCTATTGTGGAAGGCGGTGTAGGCAAAGCTCCTAAACGAAAAGGAAAATCAAAAAAAGTAGATTTAGAGCTTACCCCTGGTGAGCTCAGCGAACTAAAAGCAGCTACTATGAAAACAATGTCTGATAAAAATACACAAAAAAGAACAATTACCTTGGAAAAAATATTATTGGGTAAATTTCCAATAATGATGCAATCGAATTATTGCGTATTGGCTGGACTACCAAAAGAAGTTCGTCATTCAATGGGTGAATGTTCGAATGATATCGGTGGATATTTTGTAATTGACGGAAAAGAAAAAACGGTGGTTTCTCAAGAAAAGTTTGGTGATAATATGCTTTATATTCGTAAAGTTGGAGACGAAAAATATCTATATTCGGCTGAAATTAGATCTGTTTCCGAAAACGTGTCCAAGCCTATGCGAACTATGTCTGTGAAAATCAAAACCCCCACTAATAAATACACATTTAACAATATAGTCGTGAATATACCCAACGTTCGTAGCCCTGTGCCACTGTTTATCGTATTTCGTGCGCTTGGTTTCGTCAGTGATAAAGAAATTATCACAATGTGCTTACTAGACATTGATAAATATGAAAATATGATGGATCTATTTATTCCGTCAGTACATGACGCTGGAGGTATTCTAACGCAACGTAATGCACTGAAATACATTGCTTTATTAACGAAGGGGAAAACAGTCCCACACGCACAAGAAATTTTATGTGATTATTTTCTACCGCACATCGGTGAAAACAACTTCAAGCAAAAAGCTTATTATTTAGGATATATTGTATTCCGGTTATTATCAGTTCATACTGGAAACGAAGAACCCACTGACAGAGATAATTGTAAATATAAACGCATAGAATTAGTGGGCAATCTAATGTATGACTTGTTTAGAGAATATTATACTATTCAACAAAGAACGATTCATCTAGAATTTGAAAAAAGGGCGCATTATAATCAATCCATCTATGCGAATAACTTGTATGGTTTAATCCAACAGAATTATAAAGAAATCTTCCGTGAAAGAATTGTTGAAACCGGATTTAAGAAAGCGTTCAAGGGCAATTGGGGCAGTCAGTCGCATACCAAAAGAATAGGGGTTGTCCAAGATTTAAACCGTCTATCGCATAATTCTGTTCTCAGTCATTTACGTAAAACAAACCTACCATTAGATCCTACTGCTAAAGTGGTTGGACCACGTGTTTTACATAGCACACATTGGGGGTTTTTTGATCCAATTGACACCCCTGATGGTGGTAATATTGGCTTACATAAACATTTATCAATCGGTGCATATATTACACAAGGATATTCAAATAAGTATATGATTGATTGGATGCGTGAAAAAGTAGATATGAAGTTAATTGAAGATTGCAAACCTATTATCCTATCTACTATGACAAAGGTAATTATAAACGGTCTATGGATTGGTGCAATTACTGAACCAATTGAAACTGTATCAAAGTTTAAGTTGTATCGTCGTAATGGGTTGATCCCGATTTATACCAGTATATCATTTGATATTAATTTGAATGCATTGTTTATATACACTGATGCAGGTAGAATTTGCAGACCCATTTTCTATAAAGACGAAGAAACCAATCAAATGTCATTTGCTCATAAAAATAATATGAAACGCATTGCCGATAATGATTTTACCTGGGATAACTTGATTACTGGATTTAATGAGAAGAAAATATCTACTTTCCGACCGAATGGAAACAAACTTTATGAATTAAGCGACTTATATGACAATATTGACTCTGAAACCAACCCTGCGAAACTAAAACGATTCTTAGAAGATAAAGCGGTTATCGACTATATTGACACAAATGAAACAGAATCTGCGATTATAGCTATAAATAAAGATGCATTAGATAAAAAAAAACACGATTACACACATATGGAAATCCACGAATCTCTTATATTTGGGACAATGACAAATCTTATCAACTATCCTGAGAACAATCCTGCTACTCGTAATTCATTTTCGTGTGGGCAAAGTAAACAAGCTTGTTCTATGTATCATACAAACCACCAGGTGAGAATGGATAAAACTGCGGTTGTATTAAATAGCGGCCAAAACCCCCTTGTCAAATCACGATATCTTGAACATATTAACAACGAAGGGAATCCTTATGGCGAAAATACAATAGTCGCGGTTATGTGTTATACCGGATATAATGTGGAAGACGCAATTTTGGTAAATGAGGGAGCATTGAAACGAGGATTATTCAGAACTACTTACTATAGCACATATGAAACCCACGAAGAAAAAAGCAAAATGGGTAATTCTACCACACAAAAAATATTACTCAATATTGAAAGCGACAGCTCAGTCGTTGGCACAAAAGAAGGGTATGACTATAGCAAACTAGACAAATATGGTATTGTGAAAGAAAATACAGAATTAAATGATAAAACAGTAATCATTGGTATGGCATCATATGATGAAACGAACCCAAATAACAAAACAGATATGTCCAAGGGAACTAAAAAGGGACAGATCGGTATAGTAGATAAAACATTTATTACCGAAGGCGAAGAAGGCACTCGTATTGCAAAAGTTCGGGTCCGCGAAGAACGTATCCCTAACCTAGGAGATAAAATGGCGTCCAGAGCTGGACAAAAAGGAACGGTGGGTCTTGTCATACCGGAAGTAGATATGCCATTTTCTAAAAATGGTATTCGTCCTGACCTTATTATTAATCCACACGCTATTCCTAGTCGTATGACGATTGGACAATTTGTAGAAACAATTACAGGCAAAGCTTGTGCTATGTATGGCTCATTTGGCGATTGCACTGCATATAATAATAACGGTTCAAAAGTAGGTGTTTTTGGAGAAATGCTTACAAAAGTTGGATATCATTCAAGTGGCAATGAATTATTGTATAACGGTATGACCGGCGAACAACTTGAAACCGAAATATTTATGGGACCTAACTATTATATGAGATTGAAACATATGGTAAAAGACAAAATTAATTATCGTGCGCGTGGTCCAAGAACTGCTCTTACTAAGCAACCCGTCAGCGGGCGTGCAAATGACGGCGGTCTAAGAATTGGCGAAATGGAACGTGATTCTATTATCTCTCACGGCGCAACCGAATTTCTAAGGGAATCTCTTATGGAACGAGGCGACAAATATCAAATGGCGATTTGCAATACTAGTGGTATGATGTCCATATACAATCCTTCCAAAAACGTATTCTTGAGTCCCATGGCCGATGGCCCAATTAAATATACTGGTTCATTAGACGATAAATCCATGCATATTGATACTATTAGTCAATTTGGTAGAAACTTCAGTATAGTTCAAGTTCCATATTCATTGAAATTATTGATGCAAGAACTATTGACGATTAATATATCTATGAGAATTATCACCGAAGATAATATTGAACAACTCGAAAATATGTCTTTCTCTAAGAATATTGATTTATTATTACATTCTAAAGATGTAAATGTGCCCAGCATTATTAAGACTATTAAAGATTCACTAATAGACCAATCCGATATGAGAACCCCCGTGTCAATTGAAAGTGCTGAAAAAACCCCTGATTATAATCCATTATCTCCTTATAATAATTACGAACAAACAGATGATAATCAAACGCCTGAATATAATCCATATACACCTGGAAGTCCAGACTATCCTCCTAATAGTCCAGGCTATAATCCTAATAGTCCAGGCTATCCTACTAATAGTCCAGGCTATCCTACTAATAGTCCAAACTATCCTCCTAACAGTCCAGACTATCCTACTAACAGTCCAGGCACCAGTCCCAATAGTCCCCCTCCTAAAAAAGGTATTTTGAGGGATACGCCCGATTCTGATGACGACTCATTCATTCCTCCTCCGCCATCGAAAAACAAAAGTATTGAAAGCAACGATGAAGGATATAATGATAATGAAATAGTTCATTATAGAGGAGATTCTATGCCGGAACGTTTATGGAAGATAACAAAAATGGGCGATCAGTTTATCACTATTCAAACTGACGATTCAAGAGGCCTGGAATTATTTGATATGACAAAAGTAGTATCGTTAATAGATATATACAAACAAGGCGACTATCCTTATTCATCTCCTTACTCATCTGCTATACCGACGGCAGAACCATACGATTCTGTCCCAACATTAAAACCTGACAGCACTACACCTGTCATTAATTTTCAACCTGTAATTAGTATTAATACTGGAACTTCCAAAAATACCAATGCGAATATAGATGAAGATGACACGAATGGAGAAATGGTAGCGCCCGGAATCAAAGTTAAAGATGACAACTTTGAAAAAGTATCCAAACCTACTAATTTATTCACTGGTGGAATAGTTGTGAAAAAAAGTTTATAAAAATTGATTTATAAAATTATTTAACTATATATTTAAAAACAATAGTATATAGTTATATAGACTTAATTATGAGCAACAATAACCAAATTCTCTCTATCTATAAATCTAGGAAAAATGTGTTAGATATTATGCAATCGTCTGGATTTACCGTCGACGATTATAATTCATTTAGTATAAATGAAGTTGATGCAATGTTTTCAAACCAGCAGCTTGATATGCTAATTGAAAATCCGGTTTCTAAGCAAAAGGCTTATATTAAATTTTATTTGTCTGCAAAGCAAATTCGCCAGGGCAACCTAGACGATATTATTGAGGATTTATATTCCATCGATAATGTTCTAGACAAAAAGGATAACCTCGTCATTATTACTGAAGACGAACCGAATGATGCTATTATATCCAGAATTAAATATTTATTCGACAAAGAAGGTCTTTTTGTGGTAATTCATAATATTCATCGACTACAATTCAACATTCTAGAACATAATCTTGTCCCAAAATGTGAAGTATTGAGCGAAAATGCTGCTACCGAATTCAAACAAAAATTTAATATCAACTCTCTTTCACAAATACCAGAAATGTCTCGATTTGACCCACAAGCTCTTGCTCTCTGCATACGCCCTGGTCAAATTGCAAAATTTAATAGAAATAGTATCACTGCATTAGAAACCGAATATTACAGAGTTTGTGTTTAAAAACCTTCTCTATTTATATTATATAGTTTTTTCATTTTATATAATGTCATTATTACCCAATTTTTGTCAAGGATATGGAAGTAGTCATATGAATAACCACTCACAAAACCAACAAAATATACCTACTGGCTATACCGGTTATACTGGCCCGACAGATAGTGTGTTATATCAACGATATTTAGCACAAAGGCGCGCCGGGGAAAGTTATGAAGATTGGTTGAACCGGGTTAATGGTGGATTTTTACCTGGAACAAACCCAAATAACAGTTTAAATAATCCTATGCCACCTCCATCTGGTGGGAATGATTTCTATTCTAATACAGGAGCAGATGGTAGATACAACGATAACAAAGCTATGTATATGAAGGATTATATAACGACTCTAAATTTAGGAATAGGCATTTTATTGTGTCTCACTATTATTACAAAAAATGCCTAAGTAATATATATATAATAAAATGGACACTGGTGATATTGAAAATCAACATATGATGAATGAAACTAAGTTTATCAATATCAAAAGCTACCGTAATCAAGCGTTGATCGGAACTTTTAATTTAATTATCGGTATTGTATTCACCGGTTTTATGATTTTTAAAAATAAACCATAAATATATAATGTCCGCTTTGACCCCGCAAGAAAAAGCGGAAATAGAACATTGTGAAAATATCAATAAAGCCAAATCTTCGACTGACAATAGCAAGAATACAATTATGGGATTAGATATGGAATATATTTATGCATTCAATGTCATATTAATGATCGTTTATTACATATTATTAGTAATATTTGTATATTTTGTTTATTCTCAAGTTAGAAACAGCCCTAATAAAATCAAAAAAACTATTTTTATCATTCTACTGTTTTTATACCCTATTATCATTTTCCCGATTCAACATAATATATATTCTTTAGTCAAGTTGTTACTTAATAATGGATATCAAAACATTTATGTTTCAAAAGACTGGTAAAACTATCTCATTATTATATTAGATATTATAATGAGTTTTCAAAAAATAGAGCCTGGAATTTTCCAAAATTTTATCAAGAGATCTATCATTGAAGGAGCCGATATTACTAATGAAAAAGAAGAGGTGTATATTAAACTCGGAAATGAAGTTGAATTGCAGCAAAATTATATTGAATGTTCAACGCAAAATGATATTTCTTGTAATGAAATAAAAATTATAGCAGACAAAAAACAGAAAACAAAGAATATGCTGGAGGAACATAGAAACGCTGCCAAATTAGAATACATAAGTTGCGATACAACACTTAAATCTTGCAAACTATTATATAATGATTTAACAAACAAAACAAAAGAGTTTACTGATACGTATACGAGTATCAATAATTTAAACGAACAAATTAGTAATTGTGGTGGAAAAAAAAAAGAATGTGAGAATATTGACGTCCAACTAAATATTTTAGACAAACAATTGCAAAAAATGGAAAATGATTTACAAAACCTTGTTAAAAAGGGCAGGGAAAATAAATGTTAATTTTCAAACATAAAAATAACAATATATTATAGTATATTGTTATGTTTGCTTCATTAATTAATTCTGCTTATAAAAATACATATAATGACAATTCTGATAGCGATTCGCTAGACGATAATAACGAAACTGAAGGATTTAGGTGGATGCGACGAAGAATGAGAAACAGAGAATTGGCCGCAATACGTAATAGAGAGGCTGCTGCTGCTGCTGCTGCCAAACGAGCTAGAGAAGTGGCTGCTGCTGCCAAACGAGCTAGAGATGTGGCTGCTTCTGCCAGACGCGCGAAAGAAGCGTCTGCTGCTGCCAAACGTGCGAAAGAAGCTACTGCTATTGCTATTGCTGCAGAAAACGCTGCTATTGCTGCTGAAAAAGCTAGAATCGAAATAATACGAATTGACGTATGTCGTAAAGTAAATGCTGAACTACCTAAGTTGCAGGCTCTTATTGCCGCTTCTAAAAAAGAACTTGAACTTTTAAAATCAAGAAAACAAAAATGTATGGACGACTATGACAAAGACTGTCCTTCCAATTTATCAAATCAATTAAATGAGAAACAATCATTATATGCGAATCTTAAAAGTACTATGATAAATATAGAAAGCGCATACCAACAAGAAGAATGCGTTAAAATCAAATCTTGTGATAACGAATTACAAGCATCTACATTAGCTGTGTCTAATTATGATACCGGAGCATCCGAACTAAGTAATGCGCAGTCAAAATTAAATATATGCAATGACCCTTACCGAAACAAATGCTCATCTATATTAAATGATTTAGAAAGTTCAAGAGAAAACATTAACAATGATATAGTATATATGCAAGACAAAGTAGAAGGTATGACTATTCAAAATAATATTGATAATAATACTGAGTTAAACACTTTATTGAATGATAATAACCTCAACCTAAATCGGTTCAAAATATTACAAAAACCCAATGCAGACCATACTGCTTTATTTGATAACGAAGTTTGTAAGAATATTGTATTAACCACAATTGGCTCAGTTATGCTGTATTACTTATTCTTCGAAATATAAATATATAGACATATTATAGAATAATGACAGTATTGAACTATTCAACTTATCAAAGTATAGACCATCAACAAAATATACCTATTATCGAAGGAAATCAAACTATCAATGAATATATCGTATCTAAAGATAAAATAATCGAGAACAAAAATAACATCAGAAATAATCTGGAAAATATAAAGTCGAATCCTGTTTACAACATAGGTTATGACAAATTAGATAGCAATGAAAAGTTCGACCAAATGATACAAGATTCTAAGAGTATATTGATGCAAGATAAATTTTTAATGGGTTTAGGTGGTTTAGCATTAGCTTCATTAATTATAGTCGGAACTCAAATATAATAATCATAATAATATATAATTATTATATAAAATGAGTAATCCCGTCCCTATTCAATCTTCTAGCACTATTTCTCTTCTAATTAGAAATCGTCTTCGTTGGATACCCGATATGCCTACATTTTATGCATTAGGCATTCAAGCACAAGACGTAAAACACGTAAGTGATACATTATTTGCGCGAATACCTGCTGGCGAACAAATAGTAAGACTGAGTTCAATTGTTAGTTGTCCTAGTGGGCTTACTTGCTCTACACCCCTTAGTGAGAATGAAAAGAAGATTATACTTATGTATAAAACTTATTTGGATAGAGAACCAGACCAAGCCGGATTTAATTCGTGGGTGAATGCGCTCAATAGTGGGACATCGATACCTGAGATTAAAAAAGGGTTCATATCATCTACCGAGTTTATTGAGAAATCTCTTGCGAATGCGGATGCACAAACACAACAAATTATGACACTTATTGAACAAGACACAAATAAAAATGAAGAACTTGCTGAACAACAAGACGTTGTCAATGCGATTCTAGAAACAGAGCAAGAAAATATAAACAAAAAACAACAACAATATGAGAACAACTCAATTACTCAGCAACGTGAAACTATTTTACAGCAAAATACAAGCGATAGGACGAAACAATATAACTATATTATGTTCATTATTATATTTGGGGTAGCCGGATTAATTATATTGTTGCTTATTGAAAGACATTTTCCTATCTTTCCCGATTCACTTCTTACTATACTCCGTATAGGAATAATCGGTGGAGGTATCGGTTGGGTTTATATTATATTTACTAGAATTCAAAAACGAGACCCATTAAATTATCAAAAACTAAATTTAAGTGCTCCTACCGTAGACAGTCCTGCAGAAATTGCTAAAAAAATCAAAGAAGCGACAGATTCTGGAAATTTATTATCTACAGTTTCTAGTCTTAAATGCTCAGGTAATGCTTGTTGTGGTATTAATACTAAATGGGACGACGATAAAATGCTGTGTGTTCCTAGTGAATCTTTCTCAAATATAAAACCGAATGAACCAACTGATAATTTTACTTCAATATAATTTGTCTCTATTCTATAAGAATGAATTACAAATACAATTTAGAAGAAGCTGAACTCAAAAATAATAAAGCTGTTTATCAAGGTGAAAAAATAACACAGTTAAACAATCTCAACCGTTTTCTATACGTTGTATATTATGTCTTAGTGATCATCTCAATATTTGTATTGCATTATAACTTTCAACTTTCTCTTCCCTTATTAATAGTAGCATCTCTAGTTTTGATTTTATATCCGCTATTTTTGTATTCAATTGAAATGTATATATACAATCAATATTTATATGTTATGTCGTTTGTTTATGGTATTCCATATGTCCCCCAATAAAAATAATGTTTGTTATCAAAATATTATTTTTATGATTAGAATTCGTCTGGAGAAATATTATCATCTTCCTCTTCCTCTTCCCCATCTCCTTCATTATCTTCTTCATATCGAATACGAACACCATTCCACGCTTGGCTCTTCTGGCGACCAAACTCCTTGTTCATATGCTCGTGCAAGTCCTTTGGACCTGGACCCCTTCCTCCATAATTAGAGATATACCACATTGTAAATTCATTGTTTAATTCTGCCTTCTTGATACGTCCAGCATCATCGCGAATAATACGATCCTTCACAAATTCAGATAGGTAATCCTGGCTTTCTCTATATTCGTTGCTCTTTTGCATCACAATATCACAGTTCTTTACTTCTCCGTTTGTTCTAAATGCAATCTCTACCAACATTCCTGCAAATACTACTGCCCACTTGTCAAACTTTTCATCAATATATTTGTCAATCATATACTGATATGGTTTATCCCGGTCGCCTTGAACTGGTGTCTCTGTGAATAATGATAGAAATGGAACAGTTCTTATTCTTCTCCACGTTCCGTGGTCATTAGACTTTACCACCAACAAATTATTACACGTTACTACTAGCTTGAATTGGGGTAAAAACGAAATGGGTGGGCAATGCAACATTCTACCTTGAATAGGGTCTTTTCCACTGGTAAGCTGCTTCATCATTCCCTCATTAATTACCTCGTCTTTAGAGGGTTCTTGCATGACTGCATATCGACGACCTTTCAATTGAACAATTTCTGGTGTTAATCCTCCTACTTTCTGTCTCTTTTCTGTAACAAGCGTGAGCGGCACATCACATTTATAGTCCCCTAACACTTTTTCCATTAAATTTACCAATACTGACTTTCCATTCTGACCAATGCCATTATAAATATTGAATGTCTGGTCTACTGCTACTCCTATTAGAGTAGATGCTAGATGTTCCCACATATATCGACATAACTCCGGTCGTGGGAATAATTGGCGCATAAACTCATTGATTGTATTAACGATTTCAGGCGGTGCATCAGACACTGGTATATAATCTATATTGGTGCATAATGAAAGACAATCTTCTGGTTGCCCTTTTCGGAAAATTTTGTTCTTGAAATCAACTACACCATTATTGAAACACATTAAGTAAGGGTTCATATCTAACTTCTCCATAAATGTGCTATCGTAAAATAGCTCCTTTGCCTCTGTCATTAGCTTTATCTTATCGCTTGTGCTTCCTAATCTCTGAATAATAGCCAATGTTTGAATCTGACGAGTTTTGTTGAAATCGTTTTCTGTATCATTGTCTCCGTCTATAGGCAGCTGGCTATTATTATTACTTATGCTCTGCATTATAGATATAGATTTTTGGTTATATAAATCACGAACCTTTCCTGAAATCGAACGTCTCAAATCTACACCTGAATCATTCTCTCTCCATCGATTATCCTTATATTGATACCATAAGTTGCTTTTATTACTAATGCATACAAATTCGTGTCTATGCCATTGAAATAGCACGTTTGCAATATCATAATCTGGGGCCTTGTATTTACTATTGGTTGGACTAATAGTTTGTTCCAAATAATAATCGATAGTGGTGGTTTTAACGAGATCATACGCGTCTTTTGCATCTGTTTTTGCCCAATGTATAAGAGATAGTTTGGTCAAACCGTCTTGCAACCGAACATCAAATCCCTGCCACATTTCACATAAATCTGCTATTTTATTATATTGAAATGACGACGATTTTGCACTGAATGCTATCCATACTATCAATAATCGATTACTTGTATTTTTCAATACCCACCCTACACGAATCCATTTATCGTATGAACTTTCACCATAATACTTGTCTGGTAAAATCATAGTAAAATCATAGATGGTCTTTAGTTCATAATCACTGGGGTTGTCTGATACACTGTCTAGGAAACTGTTTATCGTCAACTCCAATTCATCTGGATTCTTGATTCTTGCAATCATACCAATATCTTGGGATAACCCTTCATTTCTATATTGGGCAATAGTGGACGACTTCAATGCCATTGTATTAGTAACTCTATCGCCCCCTATATTATTATCTTTTTTGTACTTTTCATATTCAGTTATAAACTCTGCTTTCATAAACAATTGCAAACTATCACGAGATCTTACCGATAGGGTTTTAAAATTTTTGTCCATATCAAATTGAGATATAGGTATTTCTTTGATTCCAAATTCATTATCAGATTCATCATACGATATTTCAAATACTCCTGACAAAGTATATTTGTCATTTCCTGGCTTCCTACTGCCGTAAAGTTGCATATTTACAGAACCTTTGCTAATTCCCTCGTCAAATACATCGTTCATTGTATTTATAATAGGTAAATCTGCCCACATCTCTTTGGACTTCAATATCATTTTTTTTCTTATAATTTGCTGACAAACCCGGTCGGCCTTTATTTTTATCACCATATGAATACCATCTTTAGTTATTTTTTTTTCTTCTACACGATTTACAGTTGGCTTTTCTAACAAGAATATATTAAATGTGCTAGTATTATCAAACTGATACATCCCTTTCAATACCTCCAAATAGCCACATATTAGGTCGTCAATATGCTCTCGACTATGCTGACGTTCATCTATATCATACTGGAAACGAAAATCTAGATCGACGTTGATCGGCCCATCGGTATCTCGTTGTTTTTCGGTCAGATATTCTTTCCTATTCTTTAACACTATATCTCGCTTATATAAATCTAGAAAGGTGGGGTATTCCGCATCAGATATATGGTAAGAACCGCCATGAATATTCTTCTTGCTATCCCCAATACGGGTATTCGTAATGACTTTTTTTTGAGCATCATTATTTTTATATACAGCGTGTTTTGCTAAAAAGTCGTGAAAGTCTGCATATGAGCTAATATCTGGCACAATACTTTTGACTGTGTCTGTTGCTGCGGAAGTGTTGTCCCCCATTGTATTTGATTAATATATGCCTATATTTTTATCTCCTTTCTTTCAATCAATTTTTATAAAGGTTTATCATTTTTATTTGATAATACATACCATACGTGGTGCGAAACTAATCATATTTCAAGATATATTTCAAGATATACCCAGATAAATATATATTCTCTCTTGATAAAATTGATTCTATATACAATAACATAAATATATAGTATTTAGGTAATATATAACTATATATTTTAAACAATGAAGTTCTGCACGCAGTGTGATAATATGTATTACATCGGTATCGATGAACAGAATACAAATAATCTAACTTATTATTGTAGAAATTGTAAATATGTGGATGATACATTGTCGACAGAGGGAGCTTGTATCATTGATACACATTCACATAATAGTGCGAATTTTAATCATACTATTAATAAATATACAAAACTCGACCCAACTCTGCCCCGTGTATATAATATCAAATGTCCCAATATTGAATGTAAGTCTAATAAACACGATGGAGAATACAAATTTCCAGAAGTTATATATATGCGATACGATGATGCCAATATGAAATATGTATATATTTGCAATGATTGTGATAATATATGGAAAACAAATGATAAAATGTAATCAACTACTTCATAAAATTGATTTTTTATTGTAACCATTTAGAAATAATAATACCTATATAATTTATATTATACTCTCATTATGGACGCCGATGAAGATTTTGATATTAACGAAGAAGTTGAGCTGGAAGACAGTGATATTGAATTGGAAGACGGGTCAAATGAAGCAAAAACTGCTAGCAAACCTATCAAAATAAAGACTGATGATGACGATGACGAAATCGATAATGTATCTGATGACGATGACGAAATCGATAATGTATCTGATGACGAAAGTGAGTTTAATGATGGCGATTCCGTTGTTGATGAAAATATTAATAATAATATAATTCCTCCTGAAATTAGCACATTTGAACTATCAGATGATTCAGATTCAGATGATGACGATGAAAACTATTTACAAAAATTCGACGAAAGCATTCAAAATCGTATTATTGAGGATTATCACCCCGAATTGAAATCTCATAATTACGAAGAGATTAAGAACCTTTCGCGAGTAGTTCGCAATGACGAAGGTGAAATTATTGACCCATTACATAAGACTCTTCCGTTCATTACCAAATATGAAAAGGCCAGGATTATTGGAGAACGCACCAAACAAATCAACTCTGGAGCCGAACCATTGGTCGATGTCGAACCATCAGTTATTGACGGCTATCTAATTGCTTTAAAAGAATTTGAAGAGAAAAAAACCCCGTTTATTCTGAAGCGACCATTGCCTAACGGAGGGTGTGAATATTGGCGTATGTCTGATCTAGAAATACTTGTTTAAACGCTTGGTAAATTCAAATCGAACCTTTGAATTTATACAACGGTAATATACCTATAAAAATTGATTTTACCACTTTTTTATTTGCATATAATCATATCTCGTATTACATATTAATTCATACGACTATTATGGTAGAAATTATTGCAGGCGGAGTATTTTTTGGAATTATGATTTTATTGGTTTTTGGAAAAATGCTGTCACATTCTAACAGGGTTTCTCCTTACCCTAGATAAAAAATAATATATTATAAGTATTGTATATTATTTTTGTATTATGATTTCCAATTTTTACCACAATCCAAACAAGTTATAAATATAGTTGCTGGTTCATCAGCACTACGTGTTTGTAATTCATAATATGTGCATCGTTTAGATTTACACTTTCTACAAGTGAACATGTCTGTGGACGCTTGTGTATTGTTTGTATATTTATTTTCATCACGCTTGCGTTTTTTATCTATTAACTCTTTCCATTGCTGGGGATTCATTTCTTGATGCGTCATACAAGCCAATGATTCACCGGTTATCTCACCACTATTTATATGTGATACCAAATCTTCGTTTTTCAAGTTCATATAAATACTGCGAATACGGTCTGTATATAATTGGGTGAAATGAGGATTATCCCATTTAATTACCAATTTCAAGGAATTTGCTTCTTTTTCTGCAAATTCATATACACCTTCTTCTAGCTTACGAGAAAACTCTTCATTTTTGATCAGTTCGTCTAGTTTATTGAAGACATTTGTTCGAAACTCTTCTGGGTTATCTATTTTACGCATCTTGATTACTACTATTAATAAGAAACCTTTATGTTATTCATATTATATTTTTCATATTATATGAATCAATTTTTATTTATTGCCATCAACTTACGCTGCAACAATAAATCTACTATTTTTTCGTCTCCTTCAAACAAGTGAAGATGCTTTATATCCTCTAGATCATAAAATCCGATGTATTCATGAACGTTGATTTGCATAGTATCGAGACTCAGTATCTTTCCGATATAGAAATAACATTCGGCGAAACCTAATGTGGATTTATGAATATATTCTTCTATTTCAATGTGAATGTTTAATTCTTCCAACCATTCACGATGCAAACATTCATCCATTGTCTCGCCTTTTTCACACTTGCCTCCAGGGAATTCCCAATAATTTGGATTACTTCCTTTACTATCTCGCAACCCCATTAGAATCCTACCTTCATTGTCATACATAATCCCACACGCTACTTTCATTTTATCGTTATTTATTATACTATGAAATGTTTATATCTATTCTAATATGTGTTTAGCTAACTACTTTCAAAATCATCTGCTAATTCAGTGAATATAGTATTAGGTATAGTCCTAGTCGAAGACCTAGTAGAATATCCAAGGGAACTAACCGGTCGTGTATCCTCCTCTACATCGTCCGTGTCTAATTCTCCGTCAGTTGAACTGCCTGATGTATTGAATTCTTCACTCTCTTCTTCATAGTCTTCTACTACAAAATCATCTTCTACATAACCACTCTTAGTCCTAGGTTGCCCTTCGTCTTCATCTTCACTTTCTTCATCTGAATCGTCCAAATCTTCAAACCCGCCATATAAGGTATCATAAATATCTGTCCATTCTTCCACAGATAACGATTTCAGGGTTTCGTTCTTTTTTTTAACGACTATACAAGTGTTAAATAACAAAAGATTGTCAATGGGTGGCGGGAACTCATATTTATTTTCATAATTCGCTTTTCCGTCCGTTGCACCATATACACAATAATTATACATTTTTCCTTTATTATTTTCAAGTAGCCAGCTCCCTCGTTGTTTAAATATATCTGACGAATTCGCATTTGCTATCTTATATAAGTTGTCATCTGTTTCTTCGTGATAATTGGAAACATTCACACTACCGTGTCTATTAATTAATACCACTTTTACCATTATTATATATATAATAATAATGGTATTTATGTTTATATTTGTTCAATAAAATATTAATTCGTTTTGAGTTAGAAACTACATAAAATAGTATTTTTACACTGTATAATGACCCAACTTTTTTTACATATTATATTCAATATTTTTATATCTATTATTGTTCTTTATACGACACATTCTATTTGGGAGCACATGAAAAACATATACTCTGTGAAAAAAACCAAAGATTTAGCTAGTATTCAAAGTTTGAAATTCCAACAAATGATGGATAATATAAATACTACAAATAATATATCTATATCCAATACATTGCAGCAAGATGATATTGAAAAATTGAATGCGGACCTAGAGCAATATATTTCAGCACAGGTTGACGAAATTTAATAGTAATAGTAATATATTTTATTTTATTAAATCACATAAAGGTTTCTCCATATTAATAATATCTGGTCCATCATAATAATTGATTATCATGGAACTTATAAATCATGATTTAAACAGTATTATGCAGAATTATCCGAAATTCGAGTTATCTTACGAAACAGTTTCACAAAAAGGAGACTTATTGCAATATGACGCGTGTGTTGCTATACCTACTGGTAGGAAAGCATTTATATGGAATACTTTCCATAAAACGGAGGATGTAGTGTATTTGCTTGAAATCAACCGTAATAAACAAGTTGCTAAGGCTATCGTATTAAATAAAGGAAACATTCTTCCTCTTTGCCATAATTCGGTTGTATATGGGACCATCATTGAAAATGAAAACGAAACTGAAAAATATTTTGTGATTGAAGATATATATTATCATAATGGGTTGTGCCTGAAAAATACTCCGTTTCATAATAAATTAGCTTATATCAAACACTTTATTGTAAATATTCAAACAGACGTAAATCAATTTATATTTGCTGCACCCTATATGTGGAATTGTCAATATAATAATAGCACTACCGAACTGCCTTTCATTATTGATAAATCGATACAAGAAAAACTGGGATATATTCCACATCATCTACAATATCGTTCAAAAGAATATATTTTACCTTATATAAATGTATTGATTAATCGAAAACTCAATCTTACCAACACACCGGTGTTGTCTAGTTCTGTCAATACATATTATATTTCTAGATATACAATTGATTTCTTTAAACCACAGTATAAATATAATACAGTATTTCAAGTTAAAGCTGACATACAAAATGATATCTATCATCTATTTGCGTTTGGTAATAAGAAAGCATTGATATATTATGGTATTATGTATATACCTGATTATAAAACCAGTGTTATGATGAATACTTTATATCGTAATATCAAAGAAAATAAAAATATCGATTATATCGAAGAAAGTGATGACGAAGAAGATTTTCAGAATACTTCTCCTGAAAAATATGTAAATCTACAAACAATATTTTCAATTGACTGCAAGTTTCATCGTAAATACAAGAAATGGTATCCGATTATTATAGCACCTTCTCATTCCAAAATAGTTCATATAAGCAAATTAGTTTCCGACTACTATAATTAACCACTGCAAAAATTAGATGATTTTTTATCTAATTTTTTAATTTCGAGTTATAATGAGTTCTTTTGATAGATTTTTTATGATCTTATTATCTAATTTGACTTGTTCGTATCCCACGTCGCCTAATACGTTTCTCATCATATCAATACATAATTTGTATTTCGGATGATCCCACTTATTGCATTCTGGGTATTCTTCTCGCCAAGACGGCAATGTATTACAGTTTTGTTTTGCTACAATTGTTATCATATCGCGCAACTTTATATTCTCACGACTATCCTTGCTCCATTCATCGTTATCTTTTATATACATTATTTCTCGTTTTAAATCTGTACAATGAAGTGGCCTTTTGGTTATATCCAAGTCTCGTATTCGTGATAATATCATTTCTGTCATACCAGTTATGTAGCCATTCTTTCCTATATTCTCTATATCTTTGAATTCAGCGTTTATATTTTCAATAAATTCAGACATATTCATTGCATCTTTGCAGGTAGTATTCAAAAAGAAATTTAAGTTGAACTTCTGGTTGTTATTGTGAGTTGTATTTGTGATATGATTAATTGTGGTTGTATCACTTACTGCTTCTACCAGTTGTTTTTGTAGTTTTTGATTCTCAGTTTGTTGCTGCAACATTCTCATATTTTGGTCAATTAACAACTCTTTGAAATCTTGATTTTGCTGCAATATGCTAACAATACAATTCGGTTCTATATTGTCGGGTCTGCTTTTATCATAAGACGATTGGGATTTGGGGATTTTTGGGGATTTTTGCGCACATTTTTTGCGATGATTGTATAATGATGCCCTATGAGAATAGCTCTTACCACAATCACATATCAAATTATTATGCAGTGGTTGTATTTTTGTTGTATTTTGTTGTATTTTATGTTTTGCAGTCATTAAGTGTCTCTTAAAATCTTTGGTATTGCTCGTAGTATAATCACAAAATAAACAATAATTTTTCATTGGGGATTTTTGGGGATTTTTGTTGTATAATTAATACAACGAAAAAATCCCCTAAATCCTTTCTGAACGAAATTATTTAAAAAAGGTTGCAGCCAACCATATTTTATTTTTTTCAGATTTAAAGCTTTATGCTTTAAAGTGAAAAATGAGTTTTTTTTCTGTAGGTT
>TARA_B110000091_G_C13822428_1_pt1 | contig 21629 bp, 20 predicted proteins | sample TARA_B110000091 | Tara Oceans TARA_B110000091 (sample SAMEA4397278) | marine metagenome | biome: Polar Biome; feature: [DCM] deep chlorophyll maximum layer (ENVO:01000326); material: water (ENVO:00002006), including particulate matter (ENVO:01000060) such as... | depth 35 m
TTATGGTTAGACGTATTAAACAGCAATTTAGTAAGATGTGGAACTGCTAAGCCGACAAATGCAATTGGTCCTGAAAATGCAGTAATGACTCCTGTTAATATACTTGTAATGATTAAAACTAAATTTCGAGTTTGTTTGATATTTATCCCTAAACTTTTAGCGTAATTTTCACCTAGAAGCATACTGTTCAAAGGTTTTATTATAAATGCTAATAATGATATTCCAATTAAAAATATAATTGTAAAAATCAATAATTCATTCCAACTTAAATTCCCTAAACTTCCAAAGCCCCAAAAAATAAACTGTTGCAATTGTTCTGCACTACTAAAATATGCTAGAACGCTTATTATTGCCGAAGTCAAACTCCCAAACATTAAACCAATAATTAGAATTGACATCGTGTTTCGTACTTTGTTAGCTGCAATCAAAACAGCAGATAGTACTAAAAAAGCACCTAAACTAGCTGCAATAGCCATTCCAAAACTTGAAAAAGCAATAGCGCCTATTCCTCCAATTAATGATGATCCTAAAATAAGTAGCGCAACTCCTAAACTTGCTCCAGAACTAATACCAAGTACAAATGGTCCAGCAAGTGGGTTTCTAAACAATGTTTGCATCAACAAACCACTTATAGACAATCCAGAGCCTACCAAAACTGCTGTAATCGCTTTCGGAATTCTGTAATCTTGTATGATAGTCTTCCAAGAATCTTTACTCACTTCGCCATTAAAAACAGCTGTAAAAACATCTTTAAAAGGAATTTGAATAGAGCCTAGAGTAATATTTAAAAACCAAACAGCAATTAAAACTATTGATAATAAAATAAATGTATTACGATATGATTTTTGTTGAATCACTTTTAAATTGAGTTTATAAATGTAATTAATTCTTGAATTGCTTTTCCTCTATGCGAAATTTCTCCCTTTTCATCCATGCTCATTTCAGCAAATGATTTTTTGTGTCCTTTAGGAATAAAAATGGGATCATAACCAAAGCCTTTATTCCCATTCTTTGTTTTTGAAATTTCACCTTTGCAAATTCCTTCAAAAAGAAACTGATTATTTTTTAAGTTTAGCGCTATTACTGTTCTGAATTGAGCAACCCGATTCTCTTTACCTTTCATTTCTGAAAGTATTTTTTCTATATTTTTTTCAGAATCTGAAGGTTCACCAGCATATCTTGCAGAGTAAACTCCTGGAGCGTTGTCTAAGGCTTCAAGTTCAAGTCCAGTATCATCAGCAAAACAATCTAATCCGAAATTATGGGTAATGTAATCTGCTTTTAATTTTGCATTTCCCTCAAGGGTAGTCTCCGTTTCTTCAATGTCATCAAGGCACTTTATGTCTTTTAAACTCAAAATTTCTATAGTAGGCAGTAAGGCTCTAACTTCTTTTAGTTTGTTAGAATTGTTGGTTGCAAAAACAATTTTCATGTAGCAAAAATACAGTAAAATTTATTGAACTGGAATATTGGTTTTAGAAATTACTTCCGTCATCACAAATGCACTTTGTACTTGACCTAGATTTTCTATTGAAGCTAATTTTTTAGCTACAAAATATTGATAAGCATCCATGTCTTTTACCATTACTTTAATTAGATAATCAAACATTCCTCCAACATGATAACACTCTATAACTTCACTAAATTGGAGTATGTCTTTTTCGAATTTAGAGATATAATTCGCTTCATGACTTTTTAAAGATATATTACAAAATGCAAGTAATGAGAGCCCAATTTTTTTTCTGTTTAAAATGGCTTTATAAGATTCGATATAACCATCATTTTCAAGCCTTTTTATTCGTTCAAAAATAGGAGTAGAGGTTAAATTGAGTTTTGAAGCAATTTCTTTAATAGTATATTTTCCGTTTGACTGGAGTAGCTTTAAAATTTCTTTATCTGTTGAATCTAGCATAGATTTATTTTCTAATAGATGTTATATTTTCTTTTCATTATAGAATTATATTCTTCAAATATAAAATAAATAGAATTATTTTCCAAATTTATTAATTAATAAAGAATATATAACTATAATTTATATATTTGATGTAAAATACAACCAAATGAAAGAACATAAATTTAGTCCAGAAAGTTTAATGATGTCTCACGGTTATAAACCAGAATTGTCAGAAGGAGCCATTAAATGCCCGATTTTTCAAACCTCAACATTTGTTTTTAAAACTGCTGAAGAAGGGAAAGCATTTTTTGAAATTGCGTATGGTATAAGAGAGAAAGATCCTAATGAAGCACTGGGACTTATTTATAGTAGAATTAATAATCCTAATTTAGAGATTTTAGAGAACCGTTTGTGTCTTTGGGACAAAGCCGATGATTGTGCAGTTTTTGAAAGTGGTATGTCTGCTATTTCTACGGTTTTATTAGAATTTTTAAAACCTGGAGATTTATTAGTGTATTCAAATCCTGTATACGGTGGAACAGATCATTTTATAAATCATTTTTTGCCAAGTATTGGGGTGTCTGTTTTGGGAGTTCAACCAAATCAAAATGCAAGCGAGGTAAAAGAAATGATTGAGAAATCTGGGAAAGCAACTAAATTAGCGATGATTTATATGGAAACTCCAGGGAATCCTACAAATGATTTGATTGATATTCAATCGTTTTCTGACTTAGCAAAACATTTTAGCACAGATGAAAAGAAAGTATTTACTGCTGTTGATAATACATATATGGGACCTATTTGGCAGCACCCTTTAGAGCATGGAGCAGATTTAGTACTGTATTCTGCAACAAAATATATTGGAGGTCATAGTGATTTAATTGCTGGGGCAGTTCTTGGAAATCAGGATATAATGAATAGAGTAAAGGTCTTGAGAACGTTCTTAGGAAATATGACGAGTCCAAACACAGCTTGGTTGTTATTGAGAAGTTTAGAGACGTTAAAAATAAGAATGGATCAGCAAACTAGAGGAGCTCAAGAAGTTGCAGAGTATTTAAATAATCACCCAAAAATAAAAAGTGTAAATTATTTAGGGTTATTGACTAAAGGGTCTGTGCAATATGATATTTATAAAAAACAATGTTCTGCTCCTGGAGCTATGATTACATTGGATGTGAAAGGTGGAGAGAAAGAAGCATTTCAATTATTGAATAATTTAAAATTGGTGAAATTGGCTGTGAGTCTTGGAGGAACAGAAAGTTTGGCGCAACACCCTAATTCAATGACGCATGCAGGAGTTGATGCTGAACAAAAGAAGTTGATGAATATCACTGATAAAATGGTGAGGCTATCAATAGGAGTTGAAGATGCAAAAGATTTAATTTGGGATTTATCTCAAGCATTAGATAAAGTTACGATACCTAAAAAAGAACTTGCTTATTCATGATGATAAGGCTCATTCTTTAAAATTGTAAAGCCTCTATACAGTTGTTCTATAACAAATAGGCGAATCATTTGATGGGAAAATGTCATTTTAGAAAATGATATTTTCCCATTTGATTTTTTATAAACTGCTTCTGAAAAACCATAAGGACCTCCAATTACGAATACCAACTGTTTTATACCAGAATTCATCTTTTTTTGAAGATATTTTGAAAACTCTATAGAACTTAACGCTGTCCCTTTATCATCCAATAGAATTAGTTGGTCTGTAGGTTGAATCTGTTTTAAAATTAGTTCCCCTTCTTTTTCTTTTTGCTGATTTTCAGATAAGTTTTTAGAATTTTTAATATCAGGGATAACGGATAACTCAAATTTTATATAATGGCTCAACCTATTTTGATAGGTGTCAATTAGTTTGATAAGGTTCTTTTCATCCGTTTTTCCAATAGCAAGGAGTTTAATTTTCATTTTGTAAAGATAAAAAAGTATTTTTGTGATAATCAAAAGAATGTTTAAATGATTACAGAAGAACAATTTCAAAAAGAATTAGAAATTATTATCTCAAATGCCATTCGTGAAGATGTTGGAGATGGTGACCATAGTTCATTGGCATGTATTCCTTCAACTGCCACAGGTAAAGCAAAATTATTGGTAAAAGATGAAGGAGTCATTGCTGGTGTTGCCTTTGCCAAAATGATTTTTGACTATATAGATAGTTCATTAGAAGTTGAAACATTAATCAATGATGGAGAAAATGTAAAGTATGGTGATATTGTTTTTTATGTAACCGGAAGTTCACAATCTATTTTAAAAGCAGAACGTTTAGTCCTAAACTCTATGCAAAGAATGAGTGCTATTGCGACAAAAACTCGTTTTTTTATGAACTTACTTGAAGGGACTAAAACAAAAGTGCTAGATACACGTAAAACAACTCCAGGAGTTAGAGCCTTTGAAAAATGGGCGGTAAAAATTGGAGGAGGAGAAAATCATAGGTTTGCGTTATATGACATGATTATGTTAAAGGATAATCATATAGATTTTGCAGGCGGAATTACCAAAGCAATTCAAAAAACACAGCAATACTTAAAAAAGACGAATCTTGATTTAAAAATCATTGTTGAAGCAAGAAGCCTTATTGAGATTGAAGAGATTTTAAAATCTGAAGGTGTTTATAGAATATTGATTGACAATTTCAATTATGGCGATACTCGTAAAGCAGTTGAAATGATTGGAGATGTTTGTTTGACAGAATCTAGTGGAGGTATTAATGAAAACACAATACGTAATTACGCAGAATGTGGTGTAGACTTCATTTCTTCTGGAGCTTTAACACATTCGGTTTACAATATAGATTTGAGTTTAAAGGCTGTATAATATATGTTAGATGCTTATTTTGATAGTGAAAACTTCATTAAAATTGATTTTAATAAAACGAATCTAAAAAAAGGCGAATATGACAATTGTATCTTCGAACAGTGTAATTTTGAAAACACAAATTTGTCAAATATTCATTTTATAGAATGTGAGTTTGTCGATTGTAATTTTAGCAATTCAATAGTAAAGAACACTGCTTTTAGAGCTGTTAAGTTTAGTAAAAGTAAGATGATTGGTATTAAGTTTTATGAATGCAATACCTTTTTGCTGAACTTTACTTTTGACAACTGCCAACTAAACTTTTCTTCTTTCTATAAGTTGAAAATACCACAAACACTATTCAATGAATGTAATTTAGAAGAAGTAGATTTTACAGAAGCGAATTTAAATAACTCAAGGTTTCATATTTCTAACTTTAATAATGCTATTTTTAACGAAACAAATTTAGAAAAGACAGATTTTAAAACCGCATTTAATTTCTCTATAGATCCGGAGAATAATATGTTGAAATCAGCAAAATTTTCAAAAGAAAATATAGGAGGTTTACTCTCTAAATATAAAGTAATCATTGAATGATCAAACCCATAGAAAATAAATTACTTAAGATTCCAGTAATAAATATATTGGTAAAACTTGGAAAGAAAATAAAAGTTCCAGGTTTACAAGGAATGTCTTTGTATGATTTGCTCGAAATGTATTTTATTGGAATTATCAATGGTGCATTAACTTCGAGAGCAGGAGCCATTGCATTTAGTTTTTTCATGGCACTGTTTCCTTTCTTACTATTTATTCTTACACTGATTCCATTTGTGCCAATTGAAGGGTTTCAAAAGGATTTTTTAATGTCTTTAGATCAAATATTACCACCAACAACTTCTGAGTCAGTAAACCTTGTAGTTAATGATATTTTTAATAATCGCTATAGTGGATTACTCTCTTTTGGAGTGCTAACCTCTATCTTCTTAATGACCAATGGAGTGAACGCTATTTTTGGAGGCTTTGAATACTCTTATCATGTAAAAGTTACACGGAATATGTTCAAGCAATTTTTGGTGGCACTTAGTGTTTCTGTTGTCTTGTCTGTATTGTTATTATTGACAGTCGCTTTTACAATTTATTTTGAAATAGGAATTAACAATTTGAAAACAAACGGTTGGGTTGAGAATGATGTGTCTTGGATTAGAACTGGACGTATGGCCTTTTTCATATTAATGATATATACTTCTGTATCAATTCTTTATAACTTTGGCGTTAAAGATTTAAAGCAACGTCTCTTCTTTACTCCTGGAGCAATTTTAACAACCTTATTAACCATATTAATGTTTTACTTATTTGGTGTTTATGTAGAGAAATTTGCACAGTATAATAAACTGTATGGCTCTATTGGAACCTTATTGATTTTGATGTTATTTGTTTGGTTAAACGCTATTATATTATTACTTGGTTTTGAATTGAATGCTTCAATGAATCGACTTCGATTAAAACATAAAATTGAAAAAAAATGAACCGAGCATCTTAAAATTTTTATCGCTCAATACAATGGTTAGTATTGAACACATATAACTGTTGAAATAAATTAAATATTGACATATGAATATAATTGCAATGATTCCTGCACGATTGGAAGCAACAAGATTTCCACGTAAGTTATTACAAGATTTAGGAGGGAAGTCAGTTATTTTAAGAACCTATGAAGCAACAAAAAATACAAACCTTTTTGATGAGGTGTATGTAGTAACTGATAGTGATATTATTTTTGAAGAAATTACTAAAAACGGAGGAAAAGCAATTATAAGTGAAGGAGTTCATGAGTCTGGAAGTGATAGAATTGCAGAAGCAGTTCGTGCTATAGATACAGATATTGTAGTGAACGTTCAAGGTGATGAACCGTTTGTAAACGAAGAATCTTTGAGAGATTTATTATCAGTATTTGTAGATGATATTCAGCAAAAAATAGATGTTGCTTCGTTAATGTTTCAGATAAACGATACAGAAGAAATTAACAATCCAAACAATGTAAAAGTTGTAACAGATATAGATGATTTTGCAATGTACTTTAGCCGTTCACCAATTCCTTTTGCAAGAGATAATACCTTTGCTACCTACTATAAACACATAGGTATTTATGCTTTTAAAAAAGAGGCTCTATTGCGTTTTACTGAATTAGAAATGACGGTTTTAGAACGTACAGAAAAATTAGAAAATTTACGCTTTTTAGCCTACGGAATACATGTAAAGATGGTCAAAACACTACATCAACCCATTGGAATAGATACATTTGAAGATTTAGAAAAGGCACGAAAAGTTTTAGGAGTCTAAATTCCTTGCATTTTTTGTATAAAACTTAAATATACTTCCGAACAATCATATAGAAGTGGGATAGAAAGATGTTCATTTTTATTATGGACACACTCTAACTCTTTTCTCGATAAATTAATAGGAATAGTTGCGTAAGAAAGGATTCCTTTGATTCTAAAAGCAACCAAATCGTTTGCATTTGGTAGTAAAATTGGTAAAGTTTGAGCGTTTTTATATTTTTCTAAGATAGCACTTTTTAAGTTTTCATAATAGATGTTATCTAAAGATGAAGGCTCAGATTTAGGTGTACTTTGAGTGATTGTAATTTTAACGGCATCATTATTAATTCTTTTTCTAATGCTTTCTAAAAATTCTTTTTCATCTGTTTGTGGTAATAGGCGGCAGTCTAAATAAGCGGTTGTTCTTGTAGGGACAATATTATATGCATCACTATCGGTATAAATATTTGTTAGCGTAACTGTATTTGTAAATAACGCTGCTAATTCTGGTTGTTTCCGTATTCTTGAAATAATAAATGGCTTAAACAACCGAGGATGTTTCAATACTAGTTTTTCAATTCCTTTTTTATGAGTTCCCAAAAACTTTAACAAGTTTACATTTAAATCATTATAAATAATTTTAGATTTTCTTTTAGTAAGTTTTGTCAAAGATTTGACCATTCTTTTATTTGAATACTCAACTGGTGTGACAGAACCATGCCCATTTGTTTTTATTTCTACTTCTAGTTTTAGCCAAAAAACTCTTTTTTGAGCAACTGAAATTCCATAAATTGGATTTTTAAATTCCCCAGAAATTAGGTTGGTTAATTCAGATGGACCTTCGCCTATAACTACAGCGGGATTTAATTCTTCTAAATGGTTGTCAACAACATACTTAATACCACCATCACACTCGGTTTCTTCACATGAAACAGCTAGAAAAGCAACATTATATTTGCTTTTTGAAATGTCTATTAATTTTGAATATTGAAGTATACTATGCAGTTGCATTAAGGCAACTCCTTTATTGTCAAAAGCACCTCTTCCATATATTGTATTGTTTTTTATTTCGCCAGAGTAAGGAGTATTAGTCTCTGATTTAATTTCTGGAACAACATCAATATGATTTAAGAAAATAATAGTTGGTTTTTTACTTTCAAGTGGAAAAACTGACGCTGCAAAATTATAATTTCCATTTTCCGTTCCAAAACTTGTAATATATAACCCGTTTTCTTTGCATACGGATTTAATAAATTCTCCTGCTTCTTTTTCAGAACCGCTTACGGAAGGAATTCGAATATATTTTTGAAGTAAATGTTCAATTGAAATAGGGTTTCCTTTGTGTTTAATAATTTCAAAATCTTGTGAAAAACTAGTTAGAGAGATTAAAATAAAAAGCACTGTAATTTTTTGCATATATGTGGAAAATAGTTGACGCAATATAACCAATAAACTTTAAGTTAGAAAAATCAAAAGTCAATACACTTTAATTCGTTATTTTTTTTCGGATATTTGCATCTTATTTATAACAATCAATGGCACAAAAACCAAGTATTCCAAAAGGAACAAGAGATTTTTCTCCTACCGAAGTTGCACAACGCAACTACATTTTTAATGTAATACAGTCTTCATTTAAAAATTTTGGATTTCAACCTATTGAAACTCCTAGTTTTGAGAATTCTTCTACATTGATGGGGAAATATGGCGAAGAAGGGGATCGATTGATTTTTAAAATATTGAACTCTGGTGATTATTTATCAAAAATAAATGAACAATTATTAGCAGATAAAAACAGTACGAAACTTACTTCTCAAATCTCTGAAAAAGCTTTGCGTTATGATTTAACGGTGCCATTTGCACGTTATGTAGCACAACACCAAAACGATATTGACTTTCCATTCAAGCGTTATCAAATTCAACCAGTTTGGAGAGCAGACAGACCACAGAAAGGTCGTTTTAGAGAATTTTATCAGTGTGATGCAGATGTTGTAGGGAGTAAAAGTTTGTTGCAAGAAGTTGAGTTTGTTCAATTGTATGATGATGTGTTTACTAAGTTGAAACTGAAAGGAACAACCATCAAATTGAACAACCGTAAAATTTTATCAGGTATTGCTGAGATTATTGGCGCTTCTGATAAATTAATTGATTTTACTGTTGCTTTAGATAAATTGGATAAGATAGGAGCAGAAGGAGTAACAAAAGAAATGTTATCTAAAGGAATTACCGAGGATGCTATTGAAAAAGTACAGCCTCTTTTTAATTTTTCTGGAACTAATAAAGAAAAATTAGCACAATTGAAAGTTCTGCTTTCTACTTCCGACGAAGGTTTGAATGGTGTCAAAGATTTAGAGTTTGTTATTGATACTATTGAGGTATTAGGTTTACAATCGGCAAATTTAGAAATCGATGTAACCTTGGCAAGAGGATTGAACTATTATACAGGAGCAATATATGAAGTAAGCGCACCAGAAGGCGTGAAAATGGGTTCTATCGGTGGAGGTGGACGTTATGATGACTTGACAGGAATATTTGGATTGAAGGATGTTAGTGGAATTGGGATTTCATTTGGTTTAGACAGAATCTATTTGGTTTTAGAAGAGTTAGGTTTGTTTGAATCTGTTGAATTGCCTAAACCAAAAGTATTGTTTTTGAATTTTGAGGAATCAGAAAATGTAATGTGTTTAAAAGCAATAAAATTATTAAGAGAAAATAATATTAAATGCGAAATCTATCCAGATTTAGCAACAAGTAATAAACAACAAAAGAAACAATGGAAATATGTATCGAATAGAGAGATAGAATATGTTGTTTCTAAGGCAGAAAATGAAGTGTTTACATTGAAAAGTATGTCAACAGCTGAACAAGAAAAATGTAATTTAAATCAATTGGTTGAGGCATTAAAATAATTTGTAAATTTGATGCCTAATTCAAGAAAGAAATGTTTGAAGTGAATAGCAAAATGAATGAAGAGAGAATTGAAGAAATAGGAGAGAATCATGTTGGAACATCGGCTAAAACGCCATTGCGACAAGATGCTTTCGATATTACTGACGAACAAAAAATAGAAAAAATCCAAGAAAGTGTCAAAGATATTCTTGAGACTTTAGGAATGGATTTAACAGATGACAGTTTACAAGGAACTCCCAAAAGAGTTGCTAAAGCTTTTGTAAACGAAATATTTATGGGATTGAATCCTGCGAATATGCCAAAAGCATCAACTTTTGAGAATAATTACAACTATGGTGAAATGCTAGTTGAGAAGAATATCATTGTATATTCTACTTGCGAACATCATTTATTACCAATAATTGGTCGTGCACATGTTGCGTATATTTCTGGTGGAAGAGTAATTGGTTTGTCAAAAATGAATAGAATTGTAGAGTATTTTGCTAAGAGGCCTCAAGTTCAAGAGCGTCTAACAATGCAAGTTGTTCAAGCAATGCAAGAAGCATTAGGAACTCAAGATGTTGCTTGTGTAATTGATGCAAAACATTTATGTGTTAACTCTAGAGGAATTAAAGATATTGAAAGTTCTACTGTAACTTCAGAATTTGGAGGAAAGTTTAAAGAGAAGGATGTAAGAAGAGAATTCTTAGATTATATAAAAATGGATACTGATTTTGATTAATGCCATTTAATCATAAAAAAACATAAAAAAAGCCGAAACAAATTGTTTCGGCTTTTTTTATGTTTATATCCGTCTTGAAATAAGTTGCACAAACTCGACTTATTATCTATTAAGAAAACTTAACAGGAGATATAATTAATACATATTTAGAATTAAATTATAAATGCTTATTTTTTTTCTATATTTACACATATTGATTATTAACTAAAACAAACTTATAGTGAATTGGTATTTAAAAGTAGTAAAAGAGCATTATGCTGATTTCAAAGGTAGAGCAAGAAGAAAAGAATATTGGATGTTCACATTGTTTAACATAATTTTTCTTGGTGTTGCCGTAGTATTGGATACCCTTCTTGGATTGTCTTTTACTGAATTAGTTCCTTATGGATGGATATATGTGATTTATGTATTAGCTGTATTTATTCCTGGAATTGCAGTTGTTGTGAGACGATTACACGATATTGGTAAAAGTGGATGGTTTTATTTTATCGCTTTAATTCCTATAATAGGAGCAATATGGTTACTTGTTTTACTCTGTACTGATAGTGAGTCTTGTGCTAATAAATGGGGCGAAAACCCTAAAAAAACTGGAAATGAATAATAATTATTAGCTATAAATTTTTTATTTGGAGCAATTGATTTTTTTTAAATTGATTGCTCCAAATTATTTTAATATGCTATTTTAGAAAATACTTAGAGTTTAAATCGAAAGGGTTTATTTAGAGTGCCGTTTTAAAACCTGATTTTTATTACTAAAAAATGGTAAACAATAACAAAAGGTCCCTTATGAAGTATTCGCTGAATAAACATCAACTAAAAAAGACGTTACAATTAATTTGAAACGTCTTTTTTAATTTTAAATAAAACCTGATTTAATCTTCCGTTAAAACCCATTGCCCTTTTTCTAGCAGTGGTAATGCTTGTTTATACTTTACTTCTTTATTTTCACCGCTCATCACGTTCTTAATCGTTACTCTATCGTTACGACCTATTTTACGCTCTGTCCTAACAAATGTTTCAACTGGCTGACGTTCTTGTTGCTGGTTGGTATTTGTTTGCTGAGGTCGGTTCTTGTAATCTTCTTTTGTCAACTGTACTTTTTCTCTTTGGGGTTCACGTGCCGCAGAAACTTGAGTTGCATTTTTGTTTGGTAATTCTCCTTTAAATAAGAACGATAATACTTCTTTATTTACTTTGTTCAACATCGTGTTAAACAACTCAAAAGATTCAAACTTATAAATTAATAAAGGATCTTTTTGTTCCCATTGAGCATTTCTAACTGACTGTTTCAATTCATCCATTTGACGTAAATGATCTTTCCAAGTATCATCAATAATGGCCAGTGTTACGTTTTTCTCAAAGTCGGTTACTAAAACCTTTCCTTTAGATTCATATGCTTCCTTAAGATTTGTTACAACTTGTATTGTTTTTGAACCATCTGTAAACGGAACCACAATACGTTCATATTTATCACCTTGTTTTTCATACACATCTTTTATTACAGGATATGAAGCGATAGCATTACGCTCTATTTTGTTTTGATAATGTTTGTAAACAACATCATACAATCCATCAATTAATTCTTCTTCAGATTTACTTTTAAATTCTTCTTCACTGAATGGTGATGAAGTAGAAGAGAAGCGTATTAACTCAAACTCAAAGTTTGTATAATCATCATGAGGTTTATTTTCATTTACTAATGTAGCACATATGTCATAAATCATATTTACAATATCTACTTGTAAACGCTCACCATATAATGCATGACGGCGACGTTTATAAACTACCTCACGTTGAGAATTCATTACATCATCATATTCCAATAAGTTTTTACGAATACCAAAGTTATTCTCTTCAACTTTCTTTTGTGCTCTTTCTATAGATTTTGAAATCATTGAATGCTGAATTACTTCGCCTTCTCCAAGTCCCATTTTATCCATCATCTTCGCAACACGTTCACTATTAAACAAACGCATCAAGTTATCTTCTAATGAAACATAGAATTGAGATGATCCAATATCACCCTGTCTTCCTGCACGTCCACGTAACTGTCTATCTACACGGCGAGAATCATGACGTTCTGTACCAATAATAGCTAGTCCTCCAGAGGCTAGAACTTCATCAGACAATTTAATGTCTGTTCCACGTCCTGCCATATTTGTAGCAATAGTTACAACTCCAGGATCTCCTGCTTCTGCAACAATGTTTGCTTCTTTTTTATGCAATTTGGCATTCAAAACATTATGCTTGATTTTTCGCATTGCAAGCATTCTACCCAATAATTCTGAAATTTCAACTGAAGTTGTACCAACTAAAACGGGTCTTCCTTGGTCAACTAAAATGTTAATTTCTTCAATTACGGCATTGTATTTTTCACGAGCAGTCTTATAAACTTTATCTTGTCTATCGTCTCTTGTCAATGGTTTGTTTGTTGGAATCTCAATAACATCTAATTTATAGATTTCCCATAATTCTCCGGCTTCTGTGATCGCAGTACCTGTCATACCAGACAATTTACGATACATTCTAAAGTAGTTTTGAAGTGTTACTGTTGCAAAAGTTTGCGTTGCTGCTTCAATTTTTACATTTTCTTTTGCTTCAAGCGCTTGGTGTAATCCGTCAGAATAACGGCGTCCATCCATAATACGACCTGTCTGTTCATCAACAATTAAGATTTTGTCTTCCATTACAACATATTCTACATCTTTTTCAAAAAGTGTATATGCTTTTAGCAATTGATTCATTGTATGAATCCTTTCACTTTTTACACCAAAATCTCTATATAACTCTTCTTTTCTTTTGGTTAAATCTTCTACAGATAAGTTTTCATCTTCTAATTTTCCTACTTGCATACCGATATCTGGCATTACAAAGAAATCACTATCATTATGATCTCCTGATAGATGTTCAACACCTTTGTCTGTCAATTCTATCGAGTTGTTTTTTTCATCAATCGTAAAATATAACTCTGCATCTACTTTGTGCATTTCACGGTTATTGTCAGCAATATAAAAATTCTCAGTTTTCTGTAATAATTGCTTTATTCCTTCTTGACTTAAAAACTTAATTAATGCTTTGTTCTTAGGTAATCCACGATAAACTCTTAATAATTGAAATCCACCTTCTTTTGTATCTCCTTCAGAAATTAATTTTTTTGCTTCAGATAAAACACCAACTAAATATTTACGTTGAATGTTTACAATTTTATCTACACTTGGTTTTATTTCATTGAATTCATGACGATCTCCTTGTGGAATTGCTCCAGAAATAATTAATGGTGTTCTAGCGTCATCAATTAATACAGAATCTACTTCATCAATTATTGCATAATTATGAGGTCTTTGCACCAAATCTTTTGGTGAGTTCGACATATTATCACGTAAGTAATCAAATCCGAATTCGTTGTTTGTCCCATAAGTTACATCAGCATTATATGCTTTTCTACGTGCGTCTGAGTTTGGTTGATGGTAATCAATACAATCAATACTCAATCCATGAAATTCAAAGATTGGTGCCATCCAAGCAGCATCACGTTTTGCTAAGTAATCATTTACTGTAACTACGTGAACTCCATTTCCTGTTAATGCATTTAAATAAATTGGTAAGGTTGCAACAAGTGTTTTACCTTCCCCTGTCATCATCTCGGCAACTTTTCCTTGGTGTAAAACTGAACCTCCAATTAATTGAACGTTATAGTGGATCATGTCCCATACTACTTGTTTACCAGTTGCATCCCATGTATTGTAGTAGACTGCTTTATCGCCATCAAGTTCCACATTATCTTTAGTTGCAGATAATTCTCTATCAAATGGAGTTGCAGTTACTAGAATTGTTTCGTTTTTAGTAAATCTTCGCGCAGTTTCCTTAACTACAGCAAATGCTTCTGGAAGAATCTCTTCAAGTGTTTTTTCTGATGCTTTATATGACTCATCTTTTAACGAGTCAATTTCAGTATAGATTTCTTCTTTACGATCTATATTTGCAGTCTTAGTTTCTTCTTCTAGAGCAGCTATTTTATCATCTATAGATTTAATTGCCTCTTTAATTTTTTGTTTAAACTCAAGTGTTTTAGCACGTAATTCATCATTTGAAAGAACTGTTATTGAGCCTTCTACGGCTAATACGCTATCAACAATTGGTTGTAGTATTTTTAGATCTTTTTTGGTCTTGTCTCCAACAAAAATCTTCAAGACAGAATTTAATATACTCATAATTTATTTCGTAATTTCTATGCTCAAAATTAAGCAAAAAAAAAGCCTCAAAAGAGACTTTTCCATTATTTTTTATTGATTTTAATATTCTTCTTCGTTCCAAAGATAATCATCTTCGGTTGGATAATCTGGCCATATTTCAATGATTGAATCGTATGACTCTCCTTCATCTTCAAGGTCCTGTAAATTTTCTGCAACTTCTAGTGGTGCTCCTGTTCTAATTGCGTAGTCAATAAGCTCATCTTTGGTTGCTGGCCAAGGGGCATCTGCTAAGTATGATGCTAATTCTAATGTCCAATACATGCGTTATATATTTTAATTTTTTGCAAAAATAATTTTTTTCAGCAGAAAACCAAGTTATTTCCTGTTTTTTTTCAATAAATTTAAGAACTTTATTTCTTTTTCTCCGGAATCCAAGGGATTTCTTCAATATTATTGTCATAAGTCAATTTCCGTGCCAACACAAATAGATAGTCAGAAAGGCGGTTTAAGTATTTTAAGACATCTCCATTTATAAGAACTTCTTCGCTTAATTGGACTGTTATTCTTTCGGCTCTTCTACAGATACAACGTGCTATATGACAATATGACACGGCTTGGTGGCCTCCTGGTAAAACAAAATGAGTCATTGCAGGTAGATTTTCATTCATAGCATCAATTTCTTGTTCTAGATATGTTATTGAACTTGTATCTACTTTTGGAATATTCAATCGCTCTTTACCACTTTTTAAAGTTTCTTTGTCTTCTGGAGTCGCAAGCATAGATCCTATAGTAAATAATTCATTTTGAATTTTTAATAATGAAGTTGTTGAATTTTTGTCTATTTGTTGTGTTGAAATTAAGCCAATATAGGAGTTTAGTTCATCAATAGTTCCATACGATTCAATGCGTAGGTGGTATTTTGGAACTCGAGTTCCGCCATATAATGAAGTGGTCCCTTTATCGCCAGTTTTAGTGTAAATTTTCATAGAGTAAATGTATAAAATATTTAAGTGGGATTATACTCTTATTACAAAATGTTCTTTGAGTTGTTCTTTTCTAAAAAATACAATTCCCCACGAATATATATCTATACTAACTGACACTTTTTTATGGTTCTTAATATATTCCCATGCTTCGGTCATCTCTTTTGACCAGTGAATATCATCAAAAATAAAAACAGATTCATTGCTTGCGTGTTTAATGCATTGTTCAAAATAATTGATAGTCGGCTTTTTTTGATGGTTGCCATCAAAATAAACTAAATCGAATGTGGTGTTTTTAAATGCTGTACTCAATGTTTTTTTAAAATCTCCTTCAATAAATTGAATATCACTAAAATCAAACAAGTTGAGTTGATTTTTTGCTACTTCTAGTGTCTTTGGACAGCCTTCTAAAGTTGTAATACTTGCTGTTTGATCACCAATTTTTAAACTAGCAGTTCCAATCCCTAAGGATGTGCCAATTTCAAGTATGGTTTTGGGTTTTAAATACTCAACAATTCTAATTAGTAATCTTGATTTTCCTTTATTGATTCCAGCAATTTTTGCAATTTTCGCCACTTTACGTTCGTTTGTCTTAAAAACCCGTGATCCTTTGCCGAAATCTGTGATTGAAATTTTAGTGTTATCTTGGTATAAAAGGGCTCGGTATTTTTTGCTTAAAAGCAGTTTTTCATTTGCTGTTTTCGCATAAAAACATTTAGTCACTAAATTGTAAACAAAAGGAGAGTGTACCCCATGTTGATTCGTAGATTTTAGTAAAAATTTTAAGTATGATTTTATCTGATAATACATTCGGTATGAATTCTACTGCGAAAATAAAAGAAAAATTATTTTAATAGGTTTTTAAAAATTATATTTGCCAGTATACACGAATTGTTTTTGATATAAATTATAATGTTGTAAAGATAAAAGAATGAAAAGAATGAATAAATTTCTATTGTATTTTCTGTTAACTATATGTTTATCATCATGTTTATCTACTAAAAAAACACAATATTTTCAAGGCGATATTTCTAATGAAACTTCTATGCGTGAGTTAGAAAAGGCACCATACAGACTCCAAGTAAATGATGTTTTGTCAATTTCTATAAAGACAGAAAATTCTAAGTTAGTTGCTCTTTTTGATGCCGATTCTAAGATTGGAACTTCTAATAATGCTTTGTATTTTAATGGTTATTCAGTAGATCGTCATGGCAATATTAGAATCCCTTATATTGGTGAAATAAACGTCTTAGGCTACACAGAAAAAGAGGTTAGAGAAAAAATTGAGTTAGAATTAAAGAACTTTATTAAAAATCCTGAATCAATTTTTGTTTCAGTTAAATTATCTGGAATTAAGTTTATTGTTGCTGGTGAAGTTGGAAGTCCAGGAACTATAAATTTACCTCAAAATGAGGTTTCAATTGTTGAAGCAATTACCAATGCTGGAGATATATCTATATTTGGAGATAAACAAAATGTAACTATTATACGAAAAACAATAGATGGTGTTCAACGTTTTAGTGTTGATATGACTAAAATTGATATTTTTAACTCAAAGCATTTTTATATTCAGCCAAATGATGTGGTATTTGTTCCAGCCTTACGTCAAAAAAATTGGGGAACTGGAGCTACTGGATTTCATACTTTCACAACCATTGCGTCTATATTGTCGGTTGTTGCAACCACAGTATTGTTAGTTAAAAATTTATAACATTTTTTATGCAAGATTTTAATTCAATTAATAGTCCTCAAGATAATATTTCTGATATTAAAAGTTATGTATTTAGAGTTCTGTCTAATTGGAAATGGTTTTTAGTAACTATTCCATTAGGGTTGGTTATTGCATATTATGTAAATATATCTACTGAAAAACAATATAGTTTAAGTTCTACAATTGCTATAAATGAAATGCAAAATCCATTATTCTCATCGAGTACAAATATTGCATTTAATTGGGGAGGTGTAAGTGATAAAGTAGAATCTATAAGAAGAGTTATTAGTTCTAGGTCACATAACGAGCAAGTTGTGAGCGAGTTGCGCTTTTACATAAATTATTTACAAGAAGGTAGGTTTAGAGTTGAAGACATGTATGGAAAAACACCATTTGTAGTTAGATTGGAGCCGAATCAATTTCAACTAATTAATAAATTAATAAAAATTGATTTTATAGACAATCAAAGGTTTAAGTTGTCAGTTGATTTTGAGGATTCTAAAAAAGAAAAAATCGCAAACTATGATAGCGATTTAATTTATACTTATAATGTAACAAACTCATTATTTACAAAAGAGTTTGAGCTTGATAAACCAATTAATTTACCGTTTTTAAATCTTACTTTAGAGTCTCTAGAAGGTTTTGGAAATAAAGAAGGAGAGTCATTTATAATACGATTTCAATCATTAAATGACGCGGTTAAAACCTACAGTAGAGTTAAAGCAACTCTTATTAATAATACATCATTACTTAATGTTAGTTCACTGGGTTCAAATAAAAAGAGACTTGTTGATTATATTAATAAATCAGTAGTGTTGTTGATTAAAAACGAATTAGAACTTAAAACAAATTATGCCTCTCAAACATTATCATTTATTGACGAGCAGTTCAAAAACACCCAAGATAGTTTACAGCTAATTGAAGATGATATTGGAAAATATAAAGAAGCTAAAGATATTTATAATTTATCGGCAGAAGGGAGCCAGATATTTTCTCAAACTATTAATTTAGATATGAGTCAGATTTCATTTGTAGAGAGATTAGAATATTATGAGAACTTAGAAAATTATATTAATACAAGTCAAAGTTATTCTAATATTACTGCTCCAGCTGTTATAAATATAGAGGATGCAACAATTAGTCCAAAGATTACAACTTTAACTCAATTATCTGCTCAAAAGGAAAAACTACAAACTGAAGTAACAGACAATCATCCTACGTTGATTACAATTAATCAAGAAATTGAGACTGCAAAAAAGGTGTTGTTAGAAAATATTTTATCTGTTAAAAAGGTCATCAAACTCAGTTTGAAAAATAGTAAACAAAGACTAAACAACTATAATTACCAATTAAAAAAACTTCCAGTTAAAGAACAAAAATTACTAGCATATCAACGTAAATATGCGATGACTGAAACTAATTATAAATATTTACTTCAAAAAAGATATGAGGCTGATATTGCAATTGCTGCAAGTGTGTCTGACATAACAGTATTAGATAAGGCTAAAGATACAGGTCAAATATCTTCAGAGCCAAGAACATCATTTAACTATGTTATTGCGTTATTATTAAGTGTGATTTTGCCTTTATTTGTTTTGATTACTTTAGAAATTATTGACACAAAAATACATACTGTTGAAGAAATTGAAGGGCTTACGTCTATCCCTATTCTAGGTGTTGTTGGAAGAAGTATTGAAATAAATAATTTGGCTGTATTTTTAAAGCCAAAATCTGTTGTATCCGAAGCCTTTAGAGCATTGAGGTCAAATCTATTTTTCTTGTTTGATAGAAATAAAATTGGACAATCAAAAACAATCCTGATAACATCATCTATTGGTGGTGAGGGTAAAACCTTTGTTTCAATAAATTTGTCGTCAGTGTTTGCAATGAGTGGTAAGAAGACTGTAATAGTAGGGTTAGACTTAAGGAAGCCTAAAATATTTGATGATTTTGATTTGAAAAATGATGTTGGAGTTGTTAATTATTTAATTGGAAATATGTCTATTAATCAAATTATTCAAAAAACGAAAATTGAAAATTTAGATTTCATATCAGCGGGTCCAATTCCTCCAAACCCTTCTGAATTATTGTTAAGTAATGCGACAAGTGAACTGATAGAGCATCTAAAAAAAGAATATGATTATGTTATTTTAGACTCTCCACCTATAGGTTTAGTTTCAGACGCTCTTGAATTACTAAAATATGCTGATACTACCTTATATATTGTCAGGCAAAACTTTACACATAAAGGGATGTTGAAAATGATTAATGATAAATATAAGAATCATGAACTATCTAAATTAACTATTGTTCTTAATAACTTTAAAGTAAAATCTAATTACGGATACGGATACGGATACGGATACGGAACAAACTATGGATATCAAGAGGAAAGAAAACTACCATTTTATAAAAGAATTTTCAAGAAAAAACAAATTTGAACACACAAAATAAAATAAGATTTGCAGTTATTGGTTGCGGACATATAGGGAAACGACATGCAGAAATGATTGATAGAAACTCTAATGCAGAATTAGTTGCTTTAGTTGATGTTAAGCCAAAAGACTCGTTAAAAATTGATCAATACGACATTCCGTTTTTTAATAGTTTAAGTGATTTTTTAAGTAGTGATATCGAAACTGATGTTGTGACGATTGCTACTCCAAATGGATTACATGCTTCGCAAGCAATACAAGCATTGGAGGCGAAAAAAAATGTAGTGATAGAAAAGCCTTTAGCGCTTTCAAAGGCTGATGCTGAAGCAGTTATTTTTAAGGCTTTGAATATGTCTAAGCAAATATTTGCAGTGATGCAAAATAGATATTCTCCACCTTCAGTTTGGATAAAAGATTTGATTGATAGGAAAGTTTTAGGCGATATTTATTCAGTACATATCAATAGCTTTTGGAATCGTGACGAACGTTATTATACTGCAGACTCTTGGCATGGAGATAAAAAATTAGATGGAGGAACACTGTTTACTCAGTTCTCTCATTTTATTGATATTATGTATTGGTTATTCGGTGATATCAACGATATAAAATCAGTGATGAAAGATTTTAATCATCAAAAAATGACAGATTTTGAAGATGCAGGGATTGTAAACTTCGAATTTGTAAATGGAGGAATAGGAAACTTTAATTTTTCTACATCAGTATGGAATAAAAACTTGGAGAGTTCAATGACTATTATTGCAGAGAAAGGTACAGTAAAAATCGGTGGACAATATATGAACGAAGTTGAATATTGTCATATAGAAAATTATGAAATGCCAGTTTTAGAGCCTACAAATCCAGGAAATGACTATGGTGCTTATAAAGGTTCTGCACAAAACCATCATTTTGTAATTCAAAATGTAATAGATGTGCTTAACGGTAAAAAAGCTATTACTACCAATGCTCTTGAAGGAATGAAGATTGTTGATATTATAGAGCGAATCTACCAAAGCGCAAAATAATATGCTCTCAAGAAATCAAGCAAACTCAAAAAGAGTTTTAGATATAGTTCTTGGTTTAGTTTGTATTGCTATTTTTATTGTACCTATAACTTTTTTAATAATTTTAGCTTCATTTTCTACCCGTTCATTTGGGGTTTTTTCTCAAAAACGAGTAGGGAAGGGCTCCCAATTATTTACACTTTATAAGATTAAGTCGATGCGAAAAAATACCGCTCAGCATCATGTAACGACTGCCAATGATGCGCGAGTAACAAAGTTCGGTAAATTTTTACGAAGAAGTAAATTAGATGAATTACCGCAATTGTATAATGTATTGATTGGCGATATGAGTTTTGTAGGACCAAGACCAGATGTTGAAGGGTATGCAGATTTATTGGAAGGTGATGACAGAATTGTACTTTCTGTTAAACCTGCAATAACAGGTCCTGCAACGATTAAATTTGCCGATGAAGAAATTATACTTGCAGAACAAGAAAATCCTTTAGAATATAACGATACTGTTTTGTGGCCTCAAAAGGTTGTAATAAACAAAGAGTACATTAAGAATTGGAGTTTGTCCAAAGATATTGGTTATATTTTTGAAACTGTGTTTGGGTATTTGTAGTCCTGTTTTTAGAGTTATGCTTATCGTGGTTGTATAAGATTAGTT
>TARA_B110000091_G_scaffold118092_1_pt1 | contig 21379 bp, 20 predicted proteins | sample TARA_B110000091 | Tara Oceans TARA_B110000091 (sample SAMEA4397278) | marine metagenome | biome: Polar Biome; feature: [DCM] deep chlorophyll maximum layer (ENVO:01000326); material: water (ENVO:00002006), including particulate matter (ENVO:01000060) such as... | depth 35 m
AAAGTTCATCCCTTAAAAGATATTTATTTTATTGGAATGAATTATAATACACCTGATGGCGAAGATTTATTCTTAATGAAATTTTTTAATAAGAAGGATGTCTCTTTTGCAAATGACAGCTGTGATGTTGTCATGGGTAGTAATTATTTTAAAGGAAATCTCAACACATATAATATTTTCTTGTCAGCCGATGACTTTGAAGGGTTTGGTATAGATATCAAATTGAATTCAACTTTAAAGCCTTATCGACCGCAAGATGGAATAATAAAAGCGGGTTCTGATTATTTTGCTTGGCTCGCAGCAGTCCCAAATGGAACTGTTGAAGCAAAAATAGTCCAAAATGGAAAAGAATTAACCAAAAGAGGAAATGGTTATCATGATCATAATTGGGGGAATACTCCTCTGCAAAAACTATTTGATAGTTGGTCGTGGTTTAGGGGAACTACTGGTGATTATACAGTCATAGCCGCTGAGTTGAATACTTCGGCTAAAAGAGGAGGATATAAAATACCCATACTTTATATGGCGAATCAAAGTGAAGTTATAGTAAATCGATTTGGTGAAAACGGTTTGTTTACCAAGTCTTCTGATAAGATAGAAAACCTTTACAATAAGAGTAATGAACCTCTTTTTTCAACGTTAGAAATGATGACCCTAGATGGTGAAAAAATAACCATTAAAGGGGATCAGGTCATTGATAATGCTAATATGTTTAAAAGAGCCCCAATACCATCTTATCTAAAATGGATAATACCGATACTTAAAGTTGGCTCGACATTTTCAAGTATTGATCCTTATTACACACGATTTTCAAGTGAGTTAAATATTTCGATAGATGATTCTATTTATAAAGGAACCGGAGTACTTGAAATAATGGACTTAAAATGAAAAAAGATCTGATTTTAAATTTTGAAAAAATAAAAAAAAGCTTTGGTCAAATTATAGCATTAGACGACGTTTCTTTCAACGTTGACAAGAACTCTATTCACGGAATTTTAGGACCTAATGGAAGTGGGAAATCTACACTTATGAGGATTTTATCAGGTTTAATAAAATCCTGGAGTGGGAATATATTTCTACATGACGAAAAAATTCAAAAAAATTCAAATGAATATTTAAAGTCTTTTGGGTTCATGATCGAAGAACCTTCATTTTATGAATATCTGTCAGCAGAGGAAAATTTGAAAATATTTTGCCGACTTCTTAATTATAATTTTGATGTGGTCTTTGAATCTTTAAAGAGAGTTGATCTTTATGATTGGAGAAAAACAAAAGTTAAAAATTTTTCTTATGGTATGAAACAAAGACTAGGTATCGCTCAAGCAATACTGCATGACCCAGATATCTTAATACTAGATGAACCAAATAATGGGCTTGATCCTAAAGGGATAGCCGACATGAATAGCTTAATAGAAGGTTTACAAGAAGAAGGAAAGACAATCTGTATTAGTACACACATTTTAAAAGATGTTGAACGGCTATGCGATTCAGTAACCGTATTAAAAAAAGGTAAACTTATACTTAATTCTTCAATAAAAGATTTGATGATTAAAAGTAAGCTAATAAATATTAGTTCTACTAAAATTTCACAACTTGAAGATTATCTAAAAAATAATATTAAATCTAAAATAATCCAAAGCTCTAACAAATTTTTAATCTTAGAAAGTAATATCAGTATCCAAGAAATCACAGCAAAAATTCCAAATGATATTCCAATAACTTCTATTACTCGAGATTCAGGTTTGACAGAGCTTTTTTTATAATGATTAACCTACTAAAAAATGAACTGATAAAGATGGTTTATAAGAAGAGGAGCTATATAAGCTTTTCTCTTATCATAGTTCTTATTCCTTTCATTGTAGGTGCAATTGATCATGGAGGTAATACATTAGAGAAAAGTCTTTATGGTCAATTATCCGACTCATTCCTTTTTGTTGGCTCTTTAATCAATGGATATTTAGCAACCTATATTATCATTGCAATTTTGATAAGTCATATGCCTTTTTTATCTACAATTGTTGCCTCTGAAATCGTATCTGGGGAATATTCTAAGTCAACTTTTAGGTTATATTTATCGAGGCCGGTCTCAAGAAGAAAAATACTATTAAGTAAGCTCATTGTTGTTTTTATTTATACTACTCTTCTTATGTTCTTTTTTATTTTTTACTCTTTATTTGTTAGTTTGGTCTGGCTAGGAAAAGGTGACTTAGCTGTTTTTCATAAAGGACTCTTATTTCTTTCAGATGGAGATGTAATCTGGCGATTCTGGCTAGCCTTTTGTGTATCTAATATTGTCATGATTACAGTGTCTAGTCTTTGCTTTTTTATCTCAACAATTTCGAGTAATAGCGTAACCCCAATAATTATCACTATAAGTATTGTTTTTGTCGGTACTGCAATTTCATTAATACCAATTGATTTATTTCAATTAATTAATCCATACTTATTCACCGGTTATGTAAATATATTCCTAACTGCTTTCTATGATCCGATACCTTGGAGTAAAATATCATATATGGTTATTATTTGTGGATTATGGACGATAGCTTTTATTTTTCTCTCATTTTATAAATTTGAAAACAGAGACATTACAGAATGACAAAACAATTCTTATTTTTTATTTTTGTTAGCTTATTATTTTCTAATAGTTCATCTCAGATTGATCGAATTATTAAAAAAACTAATAAGCAGTATATGCTAGTCAATAATTTTGAAACAACTATGAATGTTAGTTTGAATGTTCCAGGCTTTCGAATGCCTAAAAAGGCTTATAAAGTTTATTATAAACTTCCTAATAAAATAAAAATTAACACTAAAGGTTTTGGTGTTTTACCTAAAACAGGTTTATTCACATCCCCATCAGATAATTTTGATAACCTGAAAAATTTAAGGTTAGATATTAAAAAAAATAGCAATAATTGTGTTTTAATATCTGGTACCGTTATATCCGACAGTTTGAAAGCTCAGTTTCCTAATGAATATGCAAAACTAACTTTTGTTCCTATTGTTGATGTGGTCGTAGACACTACTAAATGGATAATAAAATCAGTCACTACTCGAATAGATACAGTTAAACTATTTGAAATAAAAAATAATTTTCAGAAATTTGAAAATAAATATTATATGCCTGTTAAATCGCAAATAGAGTATTATATAAAAGATGCAAAACTTGCAAATTGGTTAAATAATGATTTAGGAGGAATAATGAAAATGGGAGATAATCCTGACACTGCAAGTGATGTTGTCCAAGGGACGATTAAAATTACTTACGATAAATATAAAATCAATAAAGGAATTCCCGATCGCGTTTTTAATAAACGACCAGAATAAGCTAGTTAATTATTTTTCAAGTAAACCATAATTGCATTCTGAGCATGCATACGGTTTTCAGCTTCATCAAAAACAATAGAATAATCTGATTCCAGAACCTCATCTGTTACTTCACGGCCTCTTTCAGCTGGCAGGCAATGCATAAATAATGTTTTTTTCCCAGTTTTAGCCATAAGTGATTCATTAACTTGATAATCTGAGAACAATTTAGCTCTTTCTTTGGCTTCATCTTTTTGTCCCATTGAAGCCCAAACATCCGTATATATTACATCGGATCCTCTTACTGCATCATTTGGATTATGAGATAATTCATATGTAGAAATACCTGAATCTTCTATCATCTTTACTGTCTTTTGATCAGGTTCAAAGCCAGAAGGAGAACAACATACAAAATGCATTGGAATCCTTGTTGCCATTTGCAGCCAAGAATGAACAATATTATTTCCATCTCCCATATATGTGATTTTAAGATTATCTAAATTGTTCCGATGCTCCCAAATAGTCATAACGTCAGCCATTATCTGACAGGGGTGATTGTAATCAGTTAATCCATTAATAACAGGAACATCTGAATACTTCGCTAATTCAAGGATATGCTCATGGTCAAAAAGCCTTGCCATAACAACATCATTATACCTAGAAAAAATTCTAGAAATATCTTTTGTTGCCTCGCGTTTTCCAATACCTATATCATTAGGACCTAAAAAAAGAGCATGCCCCCCCATCCACTCAAAACCCGTTTCAAACGAGACTCTTGTTCGAGCTGAGGGTTTAGAAAAAATCATTGCCAGGGATTGATCTTTAAATGGTTTATAAGATTCTTTCTTATGAAACTTAGATTTTAAATCTTTAGCTAAGTGCAATATTTCCCATATCTCATCTTTCGAAAAATCTGATAAATGTAAAAAATGTTTTGGCATAATTATCCTATAATATGTAACGACTTAAATCAGGATCTTCAACAATATCTTTTAAAGACTCTTTTACTATCTTTGCCGTAATTTTAATTTTCTTATCTCCACGCTTAGGTTGCTCAAATAAATGGTCTTCTAATAAAGTTGTCATAATTGTATGTAGCCGTCTTGCGCCAATATTCTCCATTTTACTATTTACTTCAGAAGCTAGCTCTGCAACCGCTTTAATTGCTGCTTGGTTAAATTCTAGTTCAACTCCCTCTGAACTGAGTAAAGCAGTATATTGCTTTATAAGAGCAGAACGAGGATGTGTCAAAATTTTTATAAAATCTTCAGTTGTCAATCGATCCAACTCTACCCTAATTGGAAAACGGCCTTGTAATTCAGGTATCATTTCAGATGGTGTACTAATGTGAAATGCGCCAGCAGAAATAAAAAGAATATGATCTGTAGAAACCACACCATATTTTGTATTGACATTACTTCCTTCTATAATTGGTAAGAGGTCTCTTTGGACTCCTTCACGACTAACATCTGGTCCACCACCTCTATTATTTCCAACGACTTTATCAATCTCATCTAAGAAGACAATACCGGTGTCCTCTATTCTTTCTTTTGCAAGTCTAATAACTTCATCTTGATCTATCAATTTTCCAGCTTCGCTATCAATTAATACTTCGCGGGCTTCTTTAACCTTCATTTTTTTTGAGCGTTTTGACTTTGGAAGTGATCCTGAGATCATATCTTTAATATTCGTTCCAATATCTTCCATACCCATTGGTCCAAAAACTTGCATACCAATTGCAGGGTCATCTGAAATTTCAATTTCTATTATTTTTTCTTCAAATTCACCCTTTGCTAGTTTTTGTCTAATCTTATCCCGCGTTCTTTTATGACGCTCTTTTAATTCTTTTGATTGCTTAGGATCATCTTTTTGATCATCCGGAAATAATATATCGATAATTCGTTCATTAGCTAAGTGCTCTGCTAGCTCCATAACTTCTTCCTCTTTTTCACGTTCTACCATTGAAACAGAGGTGTCCATAAGATCTCTTATAATAGACTCTACATCTCTACCAACATACCCGACTTCTGTAAATTTGCTCGCTTCAATTTTAATAAATGGAGCGTTTGCTAATGAGGCTAATCGCCTTGCAATTTCTGTTTTCCCAACACCAGTAGAGCCAATCATGATAATATTATTTGGCATAATCTCATCTCTAAGCTTGCCTTCTACCTGTTGACGACGCCAACGATTCCTTAATGCGATCGCAACCGCTTTTTTTGCATTCATCTGTCCAACTATATATCGGTCTAGCTCTTTAACAATTTGCCTCGGAGTTAACTGCTTCATTTAATCTCCAAAACAGTAATAGAATCATTTGTATAGATACATAGCTCTGAAGCAATTTTTAAAGATTTTTCTGCTATCTGTTTAGCTGAAAACTGGGTTGAATGAATATATGCGGAAGCTGCTGCTTGTGCAAAACCACCTCCAGATCCAATAGCTAGAATAGGGCCATCAGGCTCTATGACATTTCCATCACCAGCAATAATAAAACTATCATTTTTATCCATTACTATTAACATCGCATCTAGATGACGAAGGACTTTATCGGTTCTCCAATCTTTTGCAAGTTCAACAATGGACCGTTTTAGATCACCTTCATATTGCTCTAGTTTTTGTTCAAATTTTTCAAAGAGAGTAAGTGCATCTGCAGCCGCTCCAGCAAATCCACCTAGGATTGTATTCTTTGTTGTAATAAACTCTCTGACCTTAACAGCTTTTTGTTTAAAAGCCATATCTCCAAAAGTGACCTGACCATCTCCAGCCATTGCAACCATCTTCTTGTGACGAACACCTATTATTGTTGTTGATCTAATTTTCATTTTTATAAGGACTTATTAATTATTGAGCTAAGTTTTTAAATAACTTTGAATCAGCAGGTAAGACAAGTGTTGTTTTATCATCTATAATTTTCTCATATGTCTCAAGAGTTTTTAAAAACTCATAAAACTCGGGATCTTTTGAAAACGAAGTGGCATATATATCTAAGGCAATTGCCTCTCCTTCACCTCTTATCTTTTGGGCTGTTTTATATGCTTCTGCGAGAATTACGGTCTTATCTCGATCTGTTGCAGCTCTTATTTTTTGAGCTTCTTCCTCACCCTCAGATCTAAATTTATTGGCCTGTCTTTTCCTTTCAGCTTCCATTCTCGCATAGATTGAAGCTTCATTCTGCTGTGGAAGGTCTACACGGCGAATTCGTACATCAATGATTTCAATCCCATATTTACTTGTTTCTTCATTGCTTGCAATTGTAACCTTATTCATAATCAATTCACGGCTCTCTGTAATAATTTCAACCATATCGTGATTTCCAAGCTCCTGCCTTAATTCGGAGTAAACAATATCATCTAATCTTGTTTTGGCCGTTGGTATTGCTTTTACAGTTTGAAGAAATAATAATGGATCTGTAATCTTCCACCGAACATAATTGTCAATGATTAATGATTTTTTATCTCTACTTAAAATTTCTTCTGGTGGAACATCATACTGTAACAATCTTTTTTCAAATGAATTCGCTGTTTGAAATGGAGCTGGGAATTTCCAATTTAATCCTGGCTCTGTAATTGTTCTAACTGGTTTACCAAACTGTAAAATAACAATTTGTTCTGTTTCATCTACTATTATGATTGTTGAAAAAGCAAAAAGGAATAGTAGAACAATTATAAAAGCTGAAATATTTTTTATCATTTTGAAGCTCCTTTTCTTACACCAGGATTAAGGTTTAATAAGTTTAATAGGCCACCACTTTCTCTATCCGGAACTATAAATTTCTCAATCCCTGGTAATACTTTTTGCATTGTCTCAAGATAAAGACGCTTTTCAGTGATACTTTTTGCTTTTCTATATTCTTTTAAAACGGTAGTAAAATTGATAGCATCACCCTCGGAGCGTTTAATCCTTGATTCTTTAAAACCTTCAGCAGATCGAATCATTGATTCAGCTTCACCCCTTGCTTTAGGTATTACATCATTTCTATAACCTTCGGCTTGGTTAACCATTCTATTTTTATCTTCTTTCGCTGAAGCAACATCTTTAAATGCCCCTAAAACTTCTTTTGGTGGCGAGACATCTTGAAGCTGTACCGCTACAACATGAATTCCAGACTGATAGTTATCAAGAATTAAAGCCAACTGCGCTTTTGTCTCTTCCTGGATTGTAAACTTACCTGTTGTTAAAGTCTCATCTATTTTATTGCGACCAACAACTGTTCTTAAACTTGCTTCTGCTGCTTCTCGAACAGTTAATTCAGGCTGAACAATATTAAATAGATATAGGAAAGGGTCTTTAATCTTATATTGTACTATCATTTCAGCATCAACAATATTTTCATCTCCAGTCAGCATCAAGCTTTCTTTTTCAACCGTTCTATATTGTCCATTTCTACCTGTTCTAAAACCGATTTCAATTCTTTTAACTTCCGTTACCTTGGGGGTATTTACGGTTTCTATCGGAAGTGGAAAATGCCAGTTTAATCCCGGTTGTGCAACTCTTGTATATTTACCAAAGGTTCTTACAACACCAACTTCATCGGGACCAACGCTGTAGACTCCTGTAAGTAGCCAAAGCACAAATAAAACAAATAGAATCGGTACTATTTTTAAATTGAAATCAGGTATTACAACTTCCTGATCTCCAATAATAATTTTTCTAGCGGCCATAAAAACTCCTTTTATATTTCTTTTCTTAACCTTGCAACTGGATAACCCATCTGATCACGATATTTTGCTATTGTTCTTCGGGCTAGATTATAACCCAAGGTCTCTAGTTTTGATACCAGTGACTCATCACTTAAAGGGTCCTGTTTATTTTCTTTTTCTATAATTTTTTCTAATGCTTTTTTTATAACAAATGTACCTAGTAATTTACCATTTTTTAGTTCTATATAATCTGTAAAATAATGCTTTAATTCAAAAATACCGTACGGTGTATCGGCAAACTTTCCGCGAGTAGATCGACTAATGGTAGAAATATCCATATTAATCTTATCAGCAATATCTTGGAGCTTTAATGGCCTTAAATAGTCCATATCACCAGAAAACCATTCAGGTTGAAACGCAATAATTGCTTGAGTTACATTTACCAATGTGATTCTTCTTTCATGTACTGCTTCAATAAACCAATTAGCAGAATCTATTTTTTCTTTTATAAACTTTTTAGCATCACCCTTAAGTTTTCCATTGTCTAATTGTTCTTCATATATCTTAGAAATTCTTAATTCTGGAACGCCACTATCATTTGTAGTGATTAGCCAGTCATCATCTTCTTCTTGTACTATTACGTCTGGAATTATAACTTGAAATTTATCTCTATAGCCTTCTCCTGGGCGTGGATTTAAATTAGTTATTTGGGCAATAGCATTATGCAGACTATTCTGATCACAATCTAGTTTTTCTAATATTTTCTCATATCTCTTATGCATGAAATCATCAAAGTAGTTATTAACTATTCTATATGCTAAAGAGTCTTTCTCGTCTTCTAATTGAATAGATAAACATTCTTTTAAGTTTCTTGAACCAATACTCTTAGGGTCCAATCTTTGAATATTTTTAAGGATCGGTTCTACTTCTTCCTCCAATAAATCATAACGATCTGCAATTAGAACTAGGTCTGTGTCTAAATAACCTCTCTCATTTGTGTTCCATAAAATTTCTTCTGCTATTTCACACTCGAAATCGTTCATTTCAGTAAATGATAATTGATCAATTAACTTTTCTATTAACGTTTGCCTATCTGGTAGTGGCATTTCTTTTTTTTCTTCAGATAAATAATATAATGACTCATCACTATACATATCTTCAAGTGGGACATCAATATCATCTATTGGCGCTTCTTCAATCTCTTCACTTAATTGAGACTCATCATGCTCAGCTTGTTCAAGTAAAGGGTTTTGTTCAAGCTCTTGTAAAATAGCTTGTTCAAGATTAATCGTATTTAACTGGAGCAGTTTAGCCTGTAAAACTTGCTTAGGTGCGAGTTTTTGTTTTTGGGTCTGAAGTTGTTTTAATCTTGCCGCCATTAATCAAGCCTAAATTTTTCTCCAAGGTATAGTCTCTTCGCTTCTTCATCATTTGCCAAAACTTCTGATGTACCAGATTTTAAAATTTGACCATTGAAAAGAAGATAAGATCGATCTGTTATTGAAAGTGTTTCTCTAACATTATGATCTGTAATTAAAACACCTATATCTTTTTTTTTCAGCGAATAGATAATCCCTTGAATTTCTTCTACAGCTATTGGATCAACTCCTGCAAATGGTTCATCGAGTAGTATAAAATCTGGATCCATACATAAACATCTAGCAATTTCGACACGCCTTCTTTCACCTCCAGATAATGTATGACCAATACTCTTATTGAGATGAGAAACAGACAGATCATTTAATAACATATCCATTTTTTCTTTTTGTTTAGTTCTATCTAAATCTTTTCTCATTTCTAGAACTAATTTTAAATTATCTTCAACAGATAGTTTACCAAAAATAGATGGTTCTTGGGCAAGGTAACCGATTCCTTTTTTTGCTCTTTTGTACATTGCATCATGAGTAATCTTAGTATCGTCCAAAAAAACATTGCCTGTTGACGGCTTAACCATCCCTGTAATCATATAAAAAGAAGTTGTTTTCCCAGCACCATTTGGCCCTAGAAGGCCTACTATTTCGCCACGTTTAACAGAGATATCTATTCCTTTAACAACTGTTTTATTACCATATATTTTTGATAACCCTTCAGCAATTAGAGTATTATGCTGGACTCTCATTCGAGACCTCTATTTGTAACACCTGAAGGTTTTAATATGCGCCAATTTTTTAGATCAGAATCGGACTCAAATCCAGTTCCATACAATGTATCATTTTCTAATGTTGTTATCATTATTTTCTCTTTTGTATGGAGCTCCTCTTTTTTTGAATTATAAGTCAATGAATTTGAGTAAAGGGTAATACCGCTATCTGAAACGGCTATAACATTCCCAATCGCTTTCATATCATTCGAAGCCTGATTTACTTCAGCAATATTAGAGGTAATGACGGAGGTATGTTTTTCAGAGTTATCATAAAAATCTACTTTCACTAATTCGTCGAGCATTATAAATTCTTTTTCATTGTGCTTTTCTAAATGGCCTGAGGCTATCTTTGCTCTCATTTTTCCTTCATTTGTTAATAGTATTGTAACCCCCCAACTTTCTTGATCTGGTAGATCTAACCTTGATGGGAGAATTTCAATAGAATCACGATTACAAGAAAAAAGGACAAAAAGAATTGGAGCTAGAATGTTGACCATCTTTCAACTTGCAAGAATACGTTTTTTCATTTTATCAAAGACAACCTTTTCGATTCCTTGCTGTTCAATGATCCATTGGACAGCATCTCTGAATGCTCCATCTCCTCCAGCAATTTTAGTTGTATGAATGGCAATTTTTTTTACTTCTGAGACTGCATTCGCAACGGCAATAGGTACTCCAACTAAGCTCATAATAGGTAAATCAATTAAATCATCTCCTAAGTATGCAATCTCGGAGTCTTCTAATTTATATTTGCTTTTCAATTCTTCATAAGCTGGAATCTTATTTAGCGTTCCGTTATAGACATCTTCAATCTTCAGTTCTTCAGCACGATATTTTGTTGCATCTGAATATCGCCCAGAAATAAGAGCAATTTTTAAATCTGCTGCTCTAGCCATTGCAACACCCACTCCATCAAAAACCGTAAATTTTTTGAATTCAAAACCATCTGTCCCTTTATAAAAAGAGCCGTCCGTCCAGACTCCGTCAACATCAGATATTAACATTTTAATTTTTTTTAACTGGCTATTCATTTTAAGCTCTCGTTAATTGCTTTAAGTTGAATGAGTAATGTCTCTAGTTTTTTTAATGGCCATTGAGTCGTCGCATCGGATTTTGCTTTTTCAACATTATCATGAACTTCCATAAAGAGCCCATTGCATCCGGAAGCAACAGCTGCTTTTGCTAGAGTTGGTATCATTTCTCTCATACCTGCAGTGGTCTGACCATTACCTCCTGGTAATTGGGCACTATGTGTCGCATCAAAAATCACAGGTCTACCAAACTTCTGCATTATTGGAATAGAACGCATATCTGCAACTAAATTATTGTAACCAAATTGCGTCCCTCTATCAGTAAGCAAAATGTCTCTACATTTAGCCTCTTCTAATTTTTGGACTACGTTTTTCATATCCCATGGTGCCAAAAATTGTCCTTTTTTAACATTCACAATCTTTTGAGTCTTTGCCGCTGCAACTAGTAAATCAGTTTGGCGACATAAAAAAGCTGGGATTTGTAAAATATCCGCTACTTTTGCGACTTTTTCTGCCTGCGATGGAATATGAATATCTGTAAGTATCGGAAGATCAAACTTTTCTTTTACTTCCGCCAAAATATCAAGGCCAACATCAATCCCTAAACCGCGGTAAGACGAGATAGAAGTCCGATTCGCTTTATCAAATGAACTTTTATAAACCACTGGTATACCAACATTCTCTGATATGATCTTAATACTTTCAGCCATTTTTAGAGCGTGTTCCCGACTTTCGATAACACAAGGTCCCGCAATCAGTGAGAACTCTTTAAGACCAAAATTCACATTTTTTATGTTTACATTTTTCATAATTTATTGTTTTTTATTGCCGCTTTAATAAATTCCCTAAATAATGGATGTGCTTTATTAACACGGCTTTTCAATTCTGGGTGGAATTGACCTGCCACAAACCAAGGATGGTCAGCAATCTCAATCGCTTCTACAACTCCTAAATCTGTGTTAACCCCTGAAAATATTAGTCCGTTTTTTTCAAGTTTACCACGATACCGGTTATTTACTTCATATCGATGTCGATGACGCTCTGAAATTTTCTTTTTCTTATAAGCTTTATATGTTTTAGTCCCTGGCTTTAAATCACAATCATAAGCACCCAACCTCATCGTACCACCCTTAACTTTAATAGCTCGCTGAGACTCCATAAGATCAATAATAGGATATTTAGTTTTTTTATCAAACTCTGTAGAGTTGGCATCTTTTAGACCACAGACATGCCTAGCAAAATCAATTACAGCGCATTGCAAACCTAAACAAATACCTAAAAAAGGGATTCCTAATTCTCTTGCATATTTAGAGGATTGAATCTTTCCTTCTGCACCTCGAGAACCAAAACCTGGGAGTAATAATATACCGTCGACATCTTCAAACTCTTTTTGGGCCGATTGAGTATCTTTTATTTTTTCTGTTTTGACCCATTTAACATTCACTCTCGCATTATTTTCAACACCCGCATGCACAAAAGACTCCATGACACTTTTATAAGAATCTATTAATTCTGTATACTTTCCACACATAGCAATGGTGACTTGACTCAAAGGGTTTTTATAATCTGAAATAAATTTACGAAGGTCTTTCAATTTTGGTATTTTATTAATTTTCAATCTTTGCTTTATAAGCTGTCCTGCATTTTGCTCATGCATTGCTAAAGGAACTTCATAAATACTAGGGACATCGCGTCCTTCAATAACATGATCTGCCTTCACATTACAAAACAAAGCAATCTTATCTCTTACCGACTGCTCTATCGAATGCTCAGAACGGCATAAAATCATATCAGGAGCTAAACCAATTTCTCTTAACTTCATAACAGAATGTTGTGTTGGCTTTGATTTTAATTCACCACTAGCTTTTACAAATGGAAGTAATGTTACATGTACAAGCATATGATTATGATATCCTACCTCTAAAGAGAGTTGTCTTATAGCTTCCATAAAAGGTAGACTCTCAATATCACCAACTGTCCCACCAACTTCACAAATAACAACTTCATATTTATTATTTATGTTTAATTTTTTGATTCGATTTTTAATTTCATCCGTAATATGTGGAATCACCTGAACTGTATCACCCAAGTATTCACCCTTACGTTCTCTATCGAGCACAGTACTGTAGATTTGCCCTGAGGTAGCATTATTATCTTTCGTCATATTTACATCTATAAACCTTTCATAATGCCCAAGATCTAAATCAGTTTCAGATCCATCATCTAGAACAAATACTTCTCCATGTTGATATGGATTCATTGTACCAGGATCTACATTTAAATATGGATCTAATTTCATTATCGTTACTTTCACACCGGCTTGCTTTAATAAGTAACCAATTGAAGATGCGGCTATTCCTTTTCCAAGGCCTGACATGACGCCGCCTAATACAAAAATATATTTTGTCTCTTTTACTTTCGCCATTATTACCCTAAACCATCATTGTTTTTTAAGCTTTTAATTATTTTTTCTACATGCTTGAAGTCTTCTTCGGTATCAACAGCTAAGGTTTCATAAGAACTAATTATCGCTTTAATTTGAATATTATTATCTAAAGCTCGCATTTGTTCTAGATTTCTTTCTTTTTCTCTTGCTGAAATGCCTAAAGAACTAAACTTTAAAAGTGTTTCTTTACGAAATCCATACATTCCAATATGCCTATAAACCCCACCTATCTCTAAATCGAAGACATTTCTTTTAAACTCTACAGCATTACTGTTTTGATCCATTATTGCCTTTACAACATTTGGATTTAATAAATCACTCACTGTTAATTTTCTACTTAGAATTGTTGCCATTTCTACTTTTCTATCTTCGAATACATCAACTAAATCATCTAGCATATTAGGATCTAATAAAGGCTCATCTCCTTGTATATTGATTATAATACTAGCCTCTTTTATGTTTTGAATCACCTCTGAAGCTCTATCGGTACCCGACTGATGCTCCACTGAAGTCATTAAAATTTCAAAACCATATCCCCTGAGAGCATCTATTGTTTCTTGAGAGTCAACAGCCAAAATAACTTTATCAAGTTTTCTTGATTTCATTGCTCTTTCAACTACATGTGCAATCATTGGTTTTCCATCTAAATCAGCTAAAATCTTTTTAGGAAATCGTGTTGATTTAAGCCTAGCCGGAACTACACCAATATTCATATAAGTATCTCTAAATCTTCACATAAATCAACTATTTTTCGAAAATAATTTTTAGTTGTTTTATATGTTGTATTTTTAATAACTATCATTTTTGAACACAAATTTACTCACCTCACCATATAAAGGATACAATGAACTCAATTGATAATTATTAAAAATATTAATCAAAACGTAAGGATTCAATCGGATCCAATTCAGCTGCCCTCCAAGCAGGATAGATTCCGAAGATAATACCAATAAGAGAACATACTAAAAGACCTATTAATGCCCAATCTATTGGTATAACAGCTGGAATTTTAAAAATTATTGCGACCAGGTTTCCACCTCCTATTCCAGCAATAATTCCAACGATGCCACCAAACTCACTTAAGAAAACTGCTTCCATTAGAAACTGCATTAAAATATCTTTTTTAGTTGCACCTATTGCTTTTCTAATACCTATCTCTTTTATACGCTCGGTAACTGAAACAAGCATAATATTCATAATCCCTATTCCTGCAACAAGTAATGCAATAATACTAACTGAAAAAGCAAATAACTTTATTCCATTTGTAAAGCCTGAAAATTGTTCAATCATTTTTGAATTTGAAACAATTTCAAAATCATTTCCTAATTCAGGCGGAACCTTTCTAATCGACCTTAAAAGGCCAATTACTTCGTCTTTTGTTTTATCATAAGAAACCTCATCTACTGATTCTATATGGATTCTCAAACTTGTCCATTTATTTGAAAAGCGTTCTAAAAAGGTAGAAATGGGTATTATGATAAAATTATCTTGACTAACTCCAAATGCTTCACCCCTTCTTTCCGTTGTTCCAATAACAATATATTGTAAACCATTAATCTTGATTTTTTTTGAAATAGGGTCTTCAAATGGAAATAGTTTGTCAACGACTTCCATTCCTAGTATACAAACTTTACTGGAACGGTGAATATCTTCATCAATAAAATTTCGACCATCTGCTAGATAAGTATTGTAGAATCTTATCGTTCCATTATCCCCTCCAAATAATTCAGTCGATTTTTCGATTTTTTTATCCTTAAAAGTAATATTTCTTACCGAAGTTCCATCGGCAGCACTTACTAATAATGGTAAATTGGCTCTGACTTTAAGTTTCTTATAATCATTTATCGTAAGATTTTTACGATTACGATATTTTCTTCTACCACCGCTATTTATTTGTATTTCTGGATATTTTTGAACCACAAAAGTATTTGTAGCAAAGACATTGAGTCCGGACTGTACAGATGATTCAAGTGTCTTAATAGCGGTCATCACACCAATTACTGAAAAGACTCCAATACTAATTCCTAAAAGAGTCAGGATTGATCGAATTTTATTCTGGCGTATCGCTTGTATCGCCATAAAAAAACTTTCTTTAACAAGACTTTTAAAATTTCGGTTAATCATTGCTATTCATATCTAAGAGAATCAATAGGTTCAAGGTTTGCAGCTTGATAAGAAGGGATGAAGCCTGATATGACTCCAACAATAACACTAAGAAATAATGAAAAAATAGAGAGATTAATAGGCAGAGTAGAGGGGAAAAATTGGTTTATAAAAAAGCTAAAAAGATAAGCTAGACACAGTCCAATTACTCCTGAAATAAAACAAATAGTTATAGCCTCCATTAAAAATTGAGTCATTATCATGGCTTTTGTTGCACCAATTGCTTTCCGAATACCAATTTCTCGAGTTCGTTCTTTTACAGATACAAACATAACATTCATGATCCCAATTCCGCCAACAACCAACGATAAAAAAGTAATGAAAAACCCTGTCCCGCCAATAGCAATTTTTAATGCTCCATATTGTTTTTCAAAGGCTTTCGTCTGATTAATGGCAAAATCATTTTCCTGGGATGGTTTAAGCCCTCTTAAATGACGCATGATAGTTGATATTTCGTCTAAGCCCTCAGAAATATATTCCTCAGGGACTTTTACACTTATTCTCATCCATCCTCTTTTAGAAAACATTCTTTTATACGATCCAAATGGAAGGATTGCTTGTTTATCAACACTAAATAGTCCTAAAAATTTACCTTGCTCTGCAAGGACACCTATAATTTTAAACTTTAGATTATCTATTTTAATATATTCATCAATTGGGTTTTGGTCTCCAAAAAAAGCTTCTTTAAGTCCATAGCCAATTACAACCACTCTCGCTCCGGAAAGATCTTCATTCTTAGTGAAAAAACGACCTTCTACAATATCAGTTTTTATTGTTTCCATATAGTCTTGATTTGTTCCAAATATTTCGGTTCTTGCATTTTTGTCATTAAAAGATAATGAGGCACCTCTTTGCATAACGGGTGCAACGGCCAAAGCATATTTAGATTTATTTTTTATTTTGTTAACATAGTTGGGTTGGATTCTTGGTCTATTTTTGACCTCCCACCATTCCATATCACTAAACCATTCAAATCGGCTTATATATAAAATATCTTTACCTAACCAGGACATACTTTTTTCGAAAGAAGTATCTAGCCCCGATATTAGAGTACCCATTAAGGTAACTGAAAAAACTCCAATTATAATACCTAATGACGTTAAGATTGACCTTATCTTATTTTCAAGGATAGAGCTTAATGAGATTCTTAAATTCTCAATAAATAAAGAGAACATTATATTTTTTGATTTTTGTCTTCTATTATTTTCCCATCCAATAATTTTATTGTTCTATGTGCGTGGGAAGCAATATCATCTTCATGAGTAACCAGTATAATTGTATTGCCGTTACTATGAAGATCATTAAATAGCCTCATGATTTCTTCACTACTTTTTGAGTCTAGATTACCAGTGGGCTCATCCGCAAGAATAATAGAAGGGCTATTAACAAGAGCACGAGCAATTGCAACTCGCTGTCTCTGCCCTCCTGAAAGTTCATTTGGCTTATGGCTTATGCGATCTGAAAGCCCTACGCTCGCTAGAGCAGCTGCAGCAATTGGTATTCTTTTATCTCTTTTTATATTTGCATAGATTAAAGGAATTTCTACGTTATGTAATGCCGTAGCTTTTGGTAAAAGATTAAAGGTTTGAAAAACGAATCCAATTTTTCTATTTCTTATAGATGCAAGTTGAGCATCATTCATATTTTGAACCATTTCTTCTTGAAATGAATATATTCCTGATGAAGGTGTATCTAAACAACCAATCATATTCATCAATGTCGATTTTCCTGATCCAGAGGCCCCCATTATCGCTAAATATTCATTCTCCTGGATAACCAGGTTAATCCCATCTAGAGCTCTAACTTCTTCACCACCTACATTATAAATTTTTTCAATATTTTTTAAGGATATCAGACTCAAAATATTTTTTTATCTTTTCTATAATTTGTTTTTAAATAAAAATAAGTAAATATTAATTTTGAACTTTTAAAGTAGAATTCATAATCACGATATCTCCGTGGTTTAATTCTTTACTCAAAACACGATAGCCTCCGGTAACTATAATTTCAGAAACTTCAATTCCTGATTTAATCGCATAAAAGTTCTCACTTGAAGTGCCTACTTTTATAGGTCTTACAAGAGCATATTTTTTACCTTCAGGAACTTTTTCACCTTCAAAAGTATCAACTAGAACAAAAACAACATCAATTGGTTTATTTTTTTTAAATAAAATATCATCTTCATTTTCATCCGACTTTTCTTCATTCAGTTCTAACTCTTTATAATTTTCTGGCCTTGATGTCAATGATTGGATAGGGATTGAGATAGTACTTTTAATAATCTCGGTTATAATATTTACAGTACTGCTCATTCCTGGTCTCACTTTATTGGGTACAGATAACATTTTAACTTTGACTTTAAAATTAGTTACTTGCTGCTGCATACCCATATTTGCGGATAAAGCAGTATGTGCAATCTCACTCACAACGCCATAAAAAATACTATCGGGATATGCATCAATCTCAATTTCGGATTTATCTCCGACTTCAATCTTAACCACATCATTCTCATTTACATCGACTTCAACTTCCATTCTACTCAGATCTGCAATTGTCATAAGCACTCCAGGGTTAAACATTCCCCCGACAGCCATTTCACCTTCTTCTTTTGTAATACTAGTAACAATACCATATTTAGGTGAAGTTAATTGTGTTTTGGAAAGTTCATCCTCTGCAGATAAAAGGTTTGCATTTGCTTGTTCTGATTGGCTCAAAGCCATTTGGTATGATGCTTCGATCTGCTCTAGTTCTTGTTTAGATATAAGGCTCTGTGCATAAAGAGTTTCTGTTCGAGTCATTTGAGACTGAACCCTACGCAGATTTGCATCAGAAGATTTAACTTGAGAAAGCGTATTATTATAGCGTTGCCGAATTTGTTTTTCATCTATATTTATTAAGTGCTGACCTGGATTTACTGTATCTCCCTCAGAGACAGTTATTTTAGTGATCCAGCCCGTAATAGTAGAGGTTATTTGCACCTCTTCTTCTGGTTGGATTCTACCACTTGCATTTACTTTATGAATAATATCTCGCAGTTCAATGTATTCAGCTTCAACATAAATTTCTTCTACATCCATTCTTTTAAAAAAATAAATTATACTAGATAAAATAATTATTAATAGCGGAATCCAAACTTTTTTGTTCTTAAATAATTTTAACATATTAATTCTCTCTTGAGATATATTCAAAATCCAATAACCCAAGTAAACCTTTTAAATTGGACTCTTGAATACGGGCATCATGAATAATATTTATTAAAGTTGAGTTTGAGCGGATCAAAGATACCTGTGCATCTAACACTTCTAGGATTGTTACCGACCCTAAGGTATATCTTTTCGTTACAAGTTTTAAATCTTCCTCAGCCGAATTTACAACTGATTCATTTAGTGGAATAATTTCAGCATAATTATTTAAGGATTCTCGGATAAGCTCAGCCTGGACTCTTAAATCATTAAGTCGTGTTACATAATCATATTCTGCCTGTTTAATAAAAATCTTTGTTTTTTGTTGATTAAGGTATAATGATTTCCCGGTGTAAATAGGAATAGATAAAGACAAGTTCATACCTAAAGACCAATCTTCTTTTAGTGCGTTTTGCAATTCATTTATTGTTGTTCCATTGGCCGAATAAGTTAAAGAAGTATTCAAAGAAGGTAGTCTTAGGGCTCGTGCTGTTTTATAATTAAGACCTCCTAAATAAATTTGTATATCCGAGATTAAAAGAGAAGGATTCTTTGTTTTTAAAAACCTTAAAATATCGGCACTCGATGGAATATTTGGTAAAGACCAAGTCTCTTCAAGAGCAGTGATCTTTTGACCAAAGTCTTGTATTCCAATTGAATTAAATAATATTCTTCGAGAGTTTGATAAGTTTGTTTTTTTATTCAATAAGTCTACTTTTGCTTGGCCTAATGAAACTCGAGCTTTCAATAAATCAGTTTTTTTAATAACACCTAAATCAAATTGTTTACTTATCAAAGAAACTTGCTGGTTTGACATTTCTAGATTTTTTTCTGCAACCTCATAAAGTTGCTGCGCCTTCAATAATCCATAGTAGGCTTTTATGACATTTTGGATTACTTGTATTTTTGATATCCTTTGATTTAACCTGGCTATCTTTAAGTTTTCTTTTGAATTTTTTACTTGATTAAATGATCGTCCTCCGTCGTAAAGAGTTTGATTTAAAGAAACTCCTGCCGATAGATTCTCAGTTGAGCTGGTATAAATAGTGTCATTAAAAATTGGAATAATATCAACTCTTTCAGAGAATTGAGTATAATTTCTATTTGAATAAGCCTGTATAGATGGTAACAGTCCACTATATGAACTTTTAAAATCTTTTTCTGCTAATTCAACACCTAGGTTAGAAGATAAAATAGTTTTCTTACTTTCTAATGCCCATTGAATACAATCATCTAGACTATAACCTCCAGCATGGGCTGTTAAGGGAAATAATAAGTTTAGGATAAAAAGGCTATTTTTGAAATTATTTATTTTCATTTATTTTAATCAATTAAGCTCAATTTGGATTATCTTAATTTTGATAACATCTCTTTCTTTTTTAATAAAAAATCATAGGCAGCATCATATGTATTATCAATTAATCCATCTAGAATAGCTTCTTCAATTTGACGTTTTACAAGTCCCACTTTCTTACCTTCTTTAAGAGAAAAAATAGACATGATCTCTTTACCTTTGATCGGTGATTGAAAGTTTTTCATATTATCTCTCTCAATTACATTTGACATTTTAATTTCAACCTTATCAAAGTTTTTTAGATATTGGGTCACTTTTTTGGGATTCTTCGTTGTGATATCTGCTCTACAAAGGATCATTAGATCATCTAAATTTTCTCCTGCTGCTACCATTAGTCGCCTCACTGCTGAATCTGTAACAATATCTTTAACTAGCGAGATCGGTCGAAGATGAAGAAGGGTCAACCTCTCAAGGTAAAACTTAAGGTTATTCGACAGTCGTAGTCTTTTAGCAACTTTTAATATCATCCTTTCTCCAATTGCATCGTGACCATGAAACGTATAGCCTTTTTTTTCATCAACACGTCGTGTATTTGGTTTTGCAATATCATGAACAAGTGCCGCGAATCGAATCTCCATCTTATCGCTTAGACTTGCTGCATTATCTACAACTTGAAGTGTATGCGTAAAAATATCTTTATGATTCCATTCTGCTGTTTGTTCCATGCCATACATCTTATCTATTTCAGGAAAAACAATTTTCATTAATCCTGTTTTCTGTAAGATATTCAAACCTATAGAGGGTTTATCTGTTTTCAAGATTTTAATGAATTCATCTCTAATTCGTTCCCACGAAACAATATCAATTCTGTGCGACTGCTTTTGTATTGATTGGAAGCATTTATCTTCGATTTTAAAACCAAGTTTAGATGAAAAATAAGCTGCACGCATCATTCTTAATGGATCTTCTGAAAATGTTTCATCAGGATCTAGAGGTGTCCTTAAAACTCTATGCTCTATATCGAGCATTCCTTCAAATGGGTCTGTTATATTTCCTATTTTTTTTGGATGAATATCCATTGACATAGCATTAATGGTGAAATCTCTACGGACTAGGTCACCTTTAAGATCTGTATAAATTACTTCAGTTGGTTTACGTGAGGTAGATT
>TARA_B110000091_G_scaffold208166_1_pt1 | contig 21171 bp, 22 predicted proteins | sample TARA_B110000091 | Tara Oceans TARA_B110000091 (sample SAMEA4397278) | marine metagenome | biome: Polar Biome; feature: [DCM] deep chlorophyll maximum layer (ENVO:01000326); material: water (ENVO:00002006), including particulate matter (ENVO:01000060) such as... | depth 35 m
CTGGTTTTTTTCTTGACTGGCTTTTTTCTTGACTGGCTTTACGCCACCATATTTTATACTGTTTAAGCCTTCACCCCTCGAACAGCACTATGACCAGTCCAACCCTCAAAATTTTATTCGCCGCCCTGCTGCTCGCAACAGCGGGACTAACCGCCGCCCAGCAGCAGGCTGATCCCGTCTATAGGTTGCACTTGGTGTCGAGCTTGGGTGAGCCAAGAGTTCAGGCCATTGCTGGCCAGCTGCCTTTCAACGTCCAGGTCAAACCAAGACTCGCAAAAAACCACACCCTCAACATCGAAACCGAGGATGGTCAAATCAGCGCGGCCGCACAGCCGGGGGAAACCATCGTTCAGGATGTCCCGCGCGGACTTCACACCTTCTATTTGGTTGTGAAAGAGCTAAAAACCGGTCAAGAGATCAATCGATCAGCGCCAATCAACCTCGATGTTCGGCGCTACATTGCGCGCCCATAACATTGAGCGCACCAATTTGGTGCGGTAGACTCAAGCCCACACACGAACCACACGCTCAAACGGGGTGTTCGGCGCATTGTCGAATTGGTGCGGATCTTGCTTCTAAGACCACATGAATCAGACTTCTCAGCAATCATCACAACAATACCGGCAACTTATGGATCAAACCGCCATCGATAACTTGACCACGGCCGTCTTGCTGCTCGATCGAAACCTTAATCTGATTCGAATCAATCAGTCCGCCGAGAGCCTGTTCGAACTGTCAGAAAAGAGGGCGCTGGAGAAACCCCTATCCTTTAACGTGCCTGGCTGGCTCAAATTCGAGCCTCTGTTGCGTGAAGCACTTAAAAACAATCAACTCTATACCCAAAGACAAGCTCAGATAGAACTGCTTGGAGGCGGACACATTACCGTTGACCTCACCGTCTCGCCACTACCGGAACCCGGAGAAGCTGGCCTGCTCATTGAGGTCATCGCGCTGGATCGATATCTTCGAATCGATCGGGACAACCTCAACCGAGAACACCAAGAAGGCACCCAGCAGATGATTCGGGGGCTCGCCCATGAAATCAAAAATCCGTTAGGCGGCATTCGAGGCTCGGCACAACTGCTGCACGAAGAACTGGTCTCAGGCGAACTCAAAGAATATACCGCCATCATTATCGAGGAGACCGATCGACTAAAAACGCTGGTGGATCGATTACTTGGCCCGAACAAACCGTCGGAGTTTAAACCCGGCAACATCCACGAAATTCTTGAACGGGCGCGGAAACTGATTGAACTCGAAACGCAAACCACGCTCACGATTAATCGAGATTATGATCCTTCGATTCCCGAAACCCTGATGGACCCCGACCTAATCTTCCAAGCGATCCTCAATATCATTCGCAATGCGATGCAATCGCTTGAGAAAACTACGAACGCGACGATTAAATTGGTTACCCGTACAGAACGTCAATTCACCATTGCATCGGTGAGGCATCGCAATGTTTTAAAGGTAGACATCATCGACAACGGGCCAGGCATCCCGGCCGCACTTCGGGACAACCTCTTTATGCCGATGATCACTGGCCGCCCAGACGGCACCGGACTCGGCCTCAGCGTCGCCCACGCCATCGTCCATCGTCACAAGGGCGTCCTTGAGTTCAACTCAGATCGAGGGCGAACCCAATTTAGCTTGATCATTCCTTTGGAGGTTGCCCGATCATGACTGCAATGAATCGAGTCTGGGTCGCAGATGATGAAAAATCAATTCGGTGGGTCCTCGACAAAGCGCTCAGCAAAGAAGGTTTAGATGTGACTTGCTTCAATTCAGCAGAAGCACTCCTTGAAACCTTTAAGACCGAAAAACCCGAAGTAATTATCAGCGATATCCGCATGCACGGCATGGATGGCCTGGCGTTGCTTGCCGAGATCAAACAAACGTGTCCTGACTTACCCGTTATCATCATGACCGCGCATTCGGATTTGGACAGCGCTGTGTCTTCAATTCAGGGTGGCGCGTTCGAATATATCCCCAAACCTTTTGAAGTGGACGAGGCGGTTTCCGTCGTGAAACGGGCTTTGGCCAATCTTCCGGACCGAAATCACAACCCGACCCAACAGGACGATGACCCAACCAATGAGATGATCGGCAAAGCGCCGGCAATGCAGGAGGTCTTTAGAGCCATCGGGCGATTGTCCAGATCCCACGTCACGGTCTTGATTAACGGCCAGTCCGGCACCGGTAAAGAGCTCGTGGCGCACGCCCTACATCGCCATAGCCCAAGACGAGAGTTCCCCTTTGTGGCCCTGAACATGGCCGCCATCCCCAAAGACCTCATTGAATCAGAACTCTTCGGGCACGAAAAGGGCGCCTTTACTGGCGCCAATCAAGTTCGAATCGGTCGTTTTGAGCAAGCCAATGGCGGGACCCTCTTCCTGGATGAAATCGGGGATATGCCCGCAGAAACCCAAACCCGGCTATTACGCGTTTTATCCGACGGCAAATTTTACCGGGTTGGCGGCCATGAACCCAGAACCGCCAATGTCCGAATTATTGCGGCAACCCATCAGAACCTGCAATCGCTGGTGGCGGAGAATCGCTTTAGAGAGGATTTATTTCATCGACTGAACGTGATCCGGCTTCATCTCCCGAATTTAGCAGATCGACGCGAGGACATTCCGCTCCTGCTCGCGCACTTCCTAAAGACCGCGGGCCAAGAGCTCGACGAAGAAAGCAAAATCATGCTGCCAGAAACCTTGCGTTATCTGTGCAGCCTGCCTTGGCCTGGCAACGTGAGGCAACTGGAAAATTTTTGCCGCTGGATTACCGTCATGGCAACTGGCCGAGACGTCCATCTCAGCGATTTACCACCCGAACTTCGGCATCCCGAGGCCGAGACCGAAACCAGCGCAACCGATCAATGGCATCATCTACTGGGCCGGTGGGCTGAAAGCCGATTGCTAGCGAATGATTTAGGAGAAGCCGGCCTGCTGGGCGAGGCGCTACCGTTATTTGAGCGCGTCATGATTGATGCGAGCCTCTCCCATACTTCAGGCCGAAAACGCGATGCCTCGATGCTGCTTGGCTGGGGAAGAAACACCCTAACTCGAAAAATGCAGGAGCTCGATATGGACAGCACCGGTTCAGACGACTGACCATCAGACCGCTTAACAAGGCCCAAAAAAATGCTGAACGTCGTGCTCTTTGAGCCTGAGATCCCCCCAAACACTGGCAACATTATGCGGTTATGCGCCAATACCGGCGCGCGTCTGCACCTGGTTGAGCCCTTAGGGTTTACCTTGGAAGAAAAGCTATTGCGGCGAGCCGCGCTTGATTATCGCGATTTTGCAAGCGTTGAAGTGCATCCAAACTTTCAATCCCTAAAAGCAGGCGCGGGCCAGGCCCGGTTCATTGCCGTCAGCACCAAGGCAACAATCCGGTATGACCAATTTCAGTTCGAGGACAATGACTTTTTAACCTTTGGCCCAGAAACCCGAGGCTTACCAGAAGCCTTATTGTTCTCTGACGCGTTTGCGGCATCGATCACCATCCCAATGCGCCCGGATAGTCGCTCCATCAATCTCTCTAATGCCGCGGCCATTGTCTTGTTCGAGGCTTTTCGTCAGCAGGATTTCGCCAGCTTTCATTGAACTGAAGCGGTCTCTCTTTCGCGCGCCAATTTGGCCTGCTCGTAGAGGGCATCGAAGTTAACCGGCGCCAACATCAGCGGCGGGAAACTGCCTTTTACGATCAGAGAATCGATATTCTCACGGGCATAGGGGAATAAAATATTCGGACAGAAGCTCGCCAACATGTGATCTTTTGCCGCTTCATCCAAACCATCGATCACGAAGATCCCGGCCTGCTGAACTTCCGCTAAATATAGGGTCTTGTCGGATTCATCCTTCGCGGTCAGCGTTAATGACAGGATGACTTCCCACAGACCTGCCTCGATCGCAACATGACGCGCATTGAGGTCGAGATTGACCGACGGCTTCGGCGCTGACCGAAAGCTCGCTGGCGAGCTTGGCGACTCAAACGACACGTCTTTCAGATAAATACGCTGGATGGCAAACTTCGGCTGTTGATCCGCTGCAGCGGTTGACTCACTCATAATGCTCTCCTAATAGTTCATCAAGCAGACCTTCTCGCTCGAGTTGATAGAGCTCATCACAGCCCCCGATATGTTTTTCCCCGATCCAAATCTGAGGTACTGTGTGCGACCCAGCCCGGGCCGTCATGAGACGGCGTTCGGCCTGATCAACATCGACCGGAATTTCCGAATATTCAATTTTCTTAGCGTCCAGTAGCATTTTGGCCCGAATGCAAAAGGGACAAAATCGAGTCGTATAGAGGGATACTTGGGCCATCATTGATCTCCGCCGCCAAGGTTCCGGCGTTATTTAATCACTGGGAGACCGGCGCCGACCCATTCGGTCATCCCGCCGGAAAGTCGTTTCATGTCTGCGAAACCTGCTTTGATCAGCTTGCTGCCAATCGCGCTTGAGTGTTGTCCTATCTTGCAGACCAAGATCACGGGCCGATCCTTATACGTATTCAGTTCGTCCCCTCGGGACGCGTAGCTGGTATAGGGGAAACTAACGGCGCCGGCAATATGACCCGTCGTGTACTCGTTTTTGTCTCGAAGGTCGATGACCACTGCATTACCTTTATTCACCAGGCGCACAAGAGTTTGAGCCGTGATCGATTCACCCCCCTTTTTACGTTCGGTAATAATGAGTGCAACCACCAGGGTAAAAAACAGTCCCACGAGCACAGGATGTTGACTAATAAATTCTATGACTTGCTGCAAAACAACCCGATCCCTTTTTCGACAGGCCCTGATTATACACCTTGGACCCGGGAGGCACTAACCTCCTGCTATATTTATCGCCCAGCCAATAACCGCTAAACTGTTGAACGACCAATCTTGCTCGTTCAACGAAGGCACGCCCATGCAAGCTGCAACCACTTTGATCATCCTGGACGGCTTTGGCCATCGAGAAGAATCCGACGCCAACGCCATAGCACTCGCCAATACCCCATTTCTGGATGCCCTGTATCGAGACGCACCGAACAGCCTTGTTTCTGGCTCAGGCCTCGATGTGGGTCTACCCGAGGGTCAAATGGGCAATTCCGAAGTCGGGCACATGAATTTGGGCGCCGGCCGGGTGGTTCATCAAGAGTTCACTCGAATCAATGAAGCCATCCAGAATCAAAGCTTTTTTGACAACCCCGTTTTGAACGAAGGTTTTACCAGCCTTGCCCAGTCCGGCCGAACGCTGCACATCCTGGGCCTGCTGTCACCGGGCGGCGTTCATAGCCATGAGGATCAGATTCACGCGGCCATCCGTTCCGCTCATCAACAAGGGGTCAAGCAGATACGGGTGCACGCCTTCCTAGATGGGCGGGACGTCCCTCCGAAGTCCGCTACGGCCAGCCTTGAAAAAATAACGGCCTGTCTCGAAACATTGGCGGTTGGTCAAGTTGCCTCCATTACGGGCCGATATTTCGCGATGGATCGAGACAACCGATGGGATCGCGTGCGCAAGGCCTATGACGTTATTTGCTCAGCCAGCGCTCAGTGGACTTTTGAAACCCCACTGGCGGCACTCGAGGCCGCTTATGATCGCGGAGAAACCGACGAGTTCGTGCAGCCGTCGGCGATCGCTGGGGATCTGAGCCCCTGCAGGGTCGAAGACGGCGACCAAATTCTGTTTATGAATTTCAGAGCCGATCGCGCGCGCGAACTCACCGAGGCCTTCGTTGCGACAACCTTTACCGGCTTTGCCCGATCGAAAACCCCGAGCCTCGCGCGGTTTACAACCTTGACCCAATACTCGCAGAGCCTGCCCGTACCCTGCGCGTTTCCACCCGCAACCATCCACAATAGTCTCGGTGAACACCTCTCGCAGCTTGGTTTCAAACAATTACGAATTGCTGAGACTGAAAAATATGCCCATGTCACGTTCTTCTTCTCCTGCGGTCGTGAGCGGCCCTACCCCTTAGAGGACCGAATATTAGTGCCCTCGCCGGATGTCGCAACCTATGATCTAGCGCCCAGCATGAGCGCGCCAGAAGTCACCCGCCGCCTGTGTGAGGCCATTACCCAAGGCGATTACAAACTGATTGTTTGCAACTTCGCCAACGGCGATATGGTGGGGCATACCGGCAATCTCAGCGCAGCGATTCAAGCCGTTGAGGCTCTAGATCAGTGTCTCAGCAAGGTCGTCGCCGCGTCACGTTCGGCAGGTGGTCAAATCCTGATCACAGCCGATCATGGCAACTGCGAACAAATGACCGATAACGCCTCAGGTCAACCCCACACCGCCCACACCTGCGAGCAAGTCCCGCTCATCTATGTCGGCCCGCGCACTGTGAACATCCGGCCTGGCGGGGTGCTGAGCGACCTTGCCCCAACCCTTCTTGATCTTATGGACCTGCCGACCCCCAAAGAAATGACCGGCCAATCACTTATTCAGATCGATCAAGCGGATAAGGCGCTCAGGCCTTGATGAACCCCAAAACACCTTGCACGCATTGGGTGTTGGGCCTTCTCCTCACGGCTTTGAGCAGCTTGACCTGGAGCCAGAATGCGAATGACGAACAAGCGCTCGAAGCCGAGCTCATTGGGCTCAAACAAAGTCTCAAGCAGGTTGAGGCCGATCAATCCAACATTCGGGCCGATCAACAAGCGCAAAACCGCGCCATTCGAGCCCTCGATGAAAAGATTGCCCGGATTGTAAAACGGCTTAGACACGCCGAAAAAGAGGCGCTGAGCGCCCGAACCCAAACCGAGATGCTCAGACAGCACCAGGTCAGCCTTAAAGAACAGCGCGATGAAAAAAAGCAGCTCATCAAAGAGCACGTCCTGGCTGCCAGTCGACTGGGTAAAAACGGCATGCTGCGGGTGTTGTTAAATCAAGAGGACCCCAACCGGGTGTCTAGAATGTCGCACTATTACCGATACCTGTCTGAAGCAAGGCTCGAGCAAATCGCCGAGTTTGAAGCACTCTTAACGGCGCTCAACGAAAATGAGGCTTTGCTCACACAGGAACTTCAAGCCCTTCAAGCGGCGTCGAGCACGATTACCCAAGAATCTGATGCCCTCAAAGTCAGCCGCACGGAATTGGCAACATCCGAAGCCGACCTACGTGCCGCTTATGCCACAACAGAGGATCAACGAAAGGCGCTTAAGACCAACGAGTCGAACCTCATCGCGCTGCTTGAACAAATCAGACGCAACACCCTTGAACTCCCGAACGCTATCGATTTTGAATCCATGCTAAGCCGGAAAGGGCGCTTAGACTTACCGATTCCTGGCGGCATTCGACACCGATTTGGCGAACGCCGACTCAATGGTCGAGTTCGTTGGGATGGTCTGATGATTGACGCCCCCAATGGCACCAAGGTCAAAGCCATTCATTATGGCCGTGTGGTTTTCGCGGATTGGTTACGCGGCTTTGGACTACTCCTTATTTTAAGGCATAGCGATGGCTTCATGAGCCTGTATGGTCATAATCAAGTCCTGTATCCCGAGGTTGGCGACTGGGTTGTCGCAGGCCAAGCCGTTGCGGAAGTCGGTCAAAGTGGCGGTCAAGCCCAAAGTGGTAGTTATTTCGAAATCCGAGATCAGGGCAAACCGGTTGATCCATTGCTCTGGTGTAGAACAAACGTACAATTAAAGCGTAAAAGCTAAATCGTCACGGCGACATTGCCACCCAAGGACAATCACATGATGTTAAAAATTGTAAGTTTTATACTCGCCCTGAGCTTTGCGATGACCGCTGGCGGCGAAGCAACCCCGACTGAGGCTGAGCCAACCACCAAAGCGAGGCTGCCACTCGAAGAACTCCGTATTTTTGCCGAAGCGTTTGATCGAATCTCGAAGGCCTATGTCGAAGAAGTCGACGACAAAACCCTCCTTGAAAACGCCATCCGCGGACTCTTAGATCAACTCGATCCCCATTCCGCCTTTTTAGATGCCGACGCCTTCGAACAACTCCAAGAATCAACCACCGGTAATTACGGCGGCCTCGGCATTGAAATTGGCACCGAGGCGGGCGTGATCAAAGTGGTGTCCCCCATCGACGACACGCCAGCCGCCAAAGCTGGCATTCTATCCGGGGATTTGATTATCGAAATTGGCGGGCAATCCATCCGAAGTATCGGGGTGAACGAAGCGGTTGCCATTATGCGCGGGGAGCCGGGCAGCACCGTTACCTTAAGCCTTGTCCGAGAGGGCGAGGCCAATCCCATTGAGGTGACCCTCACCCGAGAAGTAATCAATATTGCCAGCGTTCGCCAGAGATTACTGGCGCCCCATTTTGGCTATGTCAGGGTAGCCCAGTTTCAAGCCGACACGGGCAGCGAAGTCCGTGACGCTATCGACGCCCTTAGCAGCAGCACGCCCTTACACGGGCTCGTGATCGACCTGCGTAACAATCCAGGCGGCGTCTTGCAGGCGGCCGTTGCCCTGTCAGATCTGTTTATCAAAGAGGGGATCATTGTTTATACCGAGGGCCGGTTAGAGAATGCCGCATCAACCTTTCGAGCAACCGAATCGGTCCTGCTCGATGGGGTTCCCCTCGTTGTGCTGGTCAATGAAGGCTCTGCTTCGGCCTCGGAAATTGTGGCTGGCGCATTACAAGATCATAAGCGCGCCCTGGTGATGGGCACTCGAACCTTCGGTAAAGGCTCGGTCCAGACCATTCTTCAATTAACCAGTGATAAGGCCATCAAGCTCACAACGGCGCTCTACTTCACGCCGAATGGGCGTTCAATCCAAGCAGAAGGCATCGTTCCCGACCTCTGGGTAGACCGATCAACCGTCACGAAGCTGAAGTCAAACCCGTTCCGGCTACAAGAGCGCGATCTGCCGGGCCATTTGGATGCGCCAGACAGCGAGTCCGAGCAACCCAACAGTGAGCAGGTCAACGCAGCAGTTGTCGGCAATGATTACCAGCTGAACCAAGCCCTAACGGTCCTCAAGGGCATGCACATCTTAGCGGATGCGCCTTAGACGGCTTAAGCCTTGGTTAGGGCAATGGCGGCGCCCAGGTCCAGAGTGCCTTCGTAAATTGCACGACCCGTAATCACGCCTTGGATACCCCCAACCGATCTTGGCTCAAGCGCGACCAAAGCCTCAATATCAGACAAGGCGTTGATCCCACCTGAGGCAATAATGGGGACCTTGACGGCCTCCGCGAGCGCCACGGTTGCGGACATATTAATGCCACCCATCATGCCGTCACGGTTGATATCGGTATAAATAATGGCAGCGATACCGGCCTGCTCAAATTGTCCCGCAAGGTCTGTCACATTATAATCAGTGATCACTTTCCAGCCCTGTATGGCGACTTTACCGTTCAGACCATCAAGGCCAATGATAATTTTTCCAGGAAAGGCCTGACACATTTCGCCGACAAACGCTGGCGTCTCGACCGCCTTGGTACCCAGCACCAAGTAATCAACGCCGGCGGCCAAATAGGTTTCAATCGTCTCCTCAGAACGAATACCGCCACCCAATTGCAACGTCAGGTCTGGAAATCTTTTAGCAATCTCGACCACGACTGATTGGCTGACATTTTTACCTTCGAGCGCACCGTCCAGATCAACGATGTGCAAACGGGACGCGCCTTGATCCACCCATCGTTGCGCTGTTTCAACCGGGTCATGGCTGTATACCGTCGATTGTTCAAACTTACCCTGCTTTAAGTTGACCACCAGGCCATCTTTTAAATCGATGGCGGGGATCACCTCAAGCATTCACAAGGCTCCTTTGGTAGACGGCAATTGATCCCGCATTCGGGCATCGGGCTCAATGGCCATTCTAAGTGCTCGCCCGAAGGCTTTGAAAACAGTCTCGATTTGATGATGCGCATTGTCGCCGTATAAATTATCAACCTGCAGCGTGATCAGGGCGTGATTCACAAAGCCCTGAAAAAACTCATGGAACAAGTCAACATCAAACTCGCCAACATGCGAGCGAGTAAAAGGCACTCTAAAACTAAGCCCTGGCCGCCCCGACAGATCCACTACGACCCGGGACAAGGCTTCATCCAAGGGCACATAGGCATGGCCATAGCGCTTGATACCGGTTTTATCGCCAAGGGCTTTTGAAAAGGCCTGACCCAATGCAATCCCAATATCCTCAACGGTGTGATGGGCATCAATCTCAAGATCACCCTTTGCAATCACATGCAGGTCGATCAGTCCGTGGCGAGCCACTTGATCCAGCATGTGCTCCAAAAAGGGTAGCCCCGTTGAAAAGCTACGGTCTCCCGTGCCGTCTAAATTGATTTTTGCAGAAATCTGCGTTTCCAACGTATCGCGTTGGATCTCGGCGGTCCTCATAGGACTGACTCCAAAGTTAAAGACGCTTACAAAATCGCGCCGTTGGGTAAATATCGGTTATCGGTATTGCTTTTGATCCAGCGTCGAAACGGGGCTTCAAAAGCGTCGCGCTGCTTGAGTATGGCAACCATGGGGATGACAGGACTCAGTTTGCCCGCTTCCCAGCCAGCCCAATGATGTTCCGACAGGGTGAAAAATCGAATCAACTGCAGGATTTGTTCCGTCGATAAGCCCTCAACGATCTCCCAACTCTGGGCCGGCAGCTTGCCCCAACTGCGCTGAGCATCAAAGCCATTCGCCGCGAGCCCATCCAGACTTTCCAACGCCTCATTCGGCAATTGGTCGAGCAACGCCGTCAGGCCTGCCAACGTCGGCAAATGTCCTGAAGCAGGTTTCCAGACCCCAAGTGTCATAGTTTTGTCCTAAAGCCAATCGCTGTGCGACGCTAATATCCATCGATTCTGGAGCGGGCGACGAGATTCGAACTCGCGACAACCAGCTTGGGAAGCTGGAGCTCTACCAACTGAGCTACACCCGCATGCCGCTATTCTGCCAGTATCACAGTCGATTGGCGACGCCTTTTCGCCTCAATTCTTCGCGGTCCGGTGAACCCCGCCGCACCACCGCCTGAACTAAAGCCAATCGGCACTGAGCACAACGCCAAGGCCAAGCATGACTAAGGCGATGCCCTGCCACTCCCGCCTGCTCGGTCGCTCCTTAAAAAAGAGATAGGAAATCAACAGTACAAAAACCAACTCAATCTGTCCGAGGGTTTTCACCACCGCCGCCCGCTCTAAGGTAAACGCCGTAAACCAGCCGATGGAGCCAAGGGCGCTGGTGCAGCCAATGAACCCGGCCAGTCGCCAGTATTTGAAAATTCGGGTGAGCTCGCCCCTCCCACGACGTCCGACGAGCACCAAACAAAAGCAGGTTTGCACCACGACCATCAAGAACAGGGTCAACGCCGCCGCCGCAATGGGTGAGGCAAGCCCCAGCGACAAACTGGCGTCACGGACCAACAGCGAGGTCAGAGAAAACGCCAGCGCTGCCGCAAGCCCCATCACCGCATCACGCCCGAAAAATCCGCCTGACAAGCCCGGCCCACGGGTATTCACCAGGACTAAACCGAGGGTACAAACCATCATACCCAGCAGGGTTAGACCATTCACAATATCGCCAAACAAGGTCAGACCCAGCAGAGCCGTGATGACAATTTCTAGGCGGACATAGGTACTGCCAATGGCAAAGTTGCGCAGGGAAAACAAGCGCACCAAAAGAATCGTTGCAAATATCTGCAAGGCGCCAGCGACGACGACCTTGGCCCCAAAGGCCACTGTGAGCGGTGGTAATGATCTCGATTGAAACAGCCAAAGGAAATAGACCAGAATCAACGGCAGGCCAAATAAGTAGCGCACAAGGGTTGCACTTTCGGCGGAGACAGATTGATTCAACTGCTTCTGAGCCGCCATTCGCACCGACTGCATAGCGGCGGCCAAAACTGTCCAGAAGATCCAGGATTCCAACACTTGAAGCCCTCCAGACGCGGTGGATGCCAGACAACCAACCGGTCCGACCCAACCAACAATCCAATTTGATTTTAGCGATCGGTCACGTCGAGCGCAGGACGATGGACCTGAAGCAAGCAGCCTCGGATATTCAGCGGTCACGCCCGCAAGCAACCCGACCCGCCATCAGGAACGACTTTTTGGTTCGTCTTTCGCGACGTAACCCGTTGATTGCGCTCAGGCGCAAGTGGCTCTGACGTTTGCGCACAGGCTCTGGCACGGGCACTGGCATTTTCTGCCCCTCAACATCAAGACGGGTTGTATAGGGCCGCATTCTATGACCGAAGGCTAGATCAGCCGTTTCGAGCGCCTAGCGTTACAGCGCCTGCACTAACAGCCTTGCTTATCAGGCGGAAACCCGCCTGCGTCTTGGCTTAGCCCAACCCAACGCGAAAGCCCGAATTGATGGGCGCAACCCACCTAATTGAAGGCCGATAATTCGACTGTCCAGACTCAAACAGTCTGGACAATCACAGCCCTCAAAATGCGCTTACAGCGCCTCGAGAATTTTCTCAGCAGAGCTGACCTCAAACGCACCGCCTTGCTCGGCATTTAGCGTCGTAATTTTGCCATCTTCTGCGATGAGCGCATAGCGAGAGGAGCGATGCCCCAAACCAAACCCAGAGCCATCGAGCGTCAGGCCCATCGCAGTCGTGAACTCGCCATTGCCATCTGCTGCCATGACCAATGCTTCAGCATTCTGACTCTTGCCCCAAGCACTCATCACGAAGGCATCATTCACACTCAAGCAAACAATGGCATCAACGCCCTTGGCCAAAATCTTATCTGCATTGACGACAAACCCAGGCACATGCGCGGCACTACAGGTCGGCGTAAACGCGCCCGGAACGGCAAAAAGAACGACTTTCTTACCCGCAAAGAAGTCGCCGGTGTTCAAGTCTTCGGGACCCTTTTCGCCCATTGTTTTAATCGTTACATTTGGAATCTGATCACCCACCGATACTGCCATTTTGAACTCCATTCATAAATTGTTAAACAGCGCCCAGTCTCTAACGAACCTCGTGTGAGTGCAAGTTAAATGCGATCAAGGCGGTGCGTCAAACGGTTAATCTGGGTAGGCTCGGGTTCGCCTTTAACACAACGCCGGGGTCAATCCTGAGCCGGCTTAAACGCGTAATTCATTGTGTTTAAAACCGGGGAAGCAGCCTGATTAACGGTCGCCTTCAAAGCGGTTCTCACAGCGCCAGGCTTTCCATCGACAAGTGCGACCGCATCATCGCGAGCCGTGCGATGCCCCGGCACTCGGACCCCGCATCCCGGGAAGAGGCGCCCTGCTCGTTCCAGCGTGGCGCTAAGGCGAGCTTTCTTTTTAGCTGCTAATCTAACCCAACGCGCAAATTTCTCCAGACGTCTGGTGATCGATGAAATGAAAGAGACCAGACAGACCCTACGACCGACAGGACGATGATGTGATATGACAACATCCGGATATCAAACCTACCTGCACGAAAAGACTAACCGAGATCTCTCGGTGATTCCCGGCACTTACGGCTTACCATTGATTGGTCAAACCTTTGACTTCATGAACGATAACGTCAAAATGATGCTGAATAACTACCAAAACTATGGTCCGGTATTTCGCACGTCTATTGCGTTTCGAAATATTGTGAGCACGGTAGGCCCAGATTTTACCAGGCAGGTCACCTTGGACCAAAACAAGGTCTTCTCGTCACGCGCGGGCTGGGAAGGCATGGTGGGAACGTTTTTTCAGGGCAGTCTGATTGTGCAGGACTTTGACGATCACCGCATGCAACGGCGGTTGATGCAAACTGCTTTCAAGGCAGAGTCACTCCACGGGTATATCGACGACATGAACAGCATTATTCGGTCCGTCCAGACCGAGTGGCCAACAGCGCAACCCATGCTGTTCTATCCAGCCGTCAAAACACTATTACTGGATATCGCGGCCAAAGTATTCCTGGGCACGCAACTGGACCAAGAAAGCGACCGAATCAACAACGCGTTTATTGATTTTGCCAATGGCGCAACCAGTATCGTCAAGAAAGACTGGCCCGGATTCTTGTACCATAAGGGACTGAAGGGCCGACATGTACTCGAAGACTTTATTCGACAACGCATTGAAAAAAAGCGCTATGGCGACGGCAATGATATGTTCAGCCACTTTTGCCGCGAAAAGAATGAAGCAGGAGACTATTTTAGCGAGCAAGAAATTACGGACCATATGCTGTTCCTGTTATTCGCAGCCCATGACACCACCACCAGCGCGCTGACCATGGCCATGCATTTACTGGCCGGGCATCAGGCGTGGCAGGCAGAACTGCGCCAAGCGCTTCGCGCCATCGATGCCGAGACGCCAAGCTTTGAGCACCTCGGCAGCAAAATCCCATTACTGGATTACACTTTTAAGGAAGTGTTACGGATGTATCCGCCCGTCCCCGGCGTGATCCGCCGCACAATCCGGCCTTGCGACATCGGCGGCTTTGAGATTCCCGCTCACACCATGGTATCGACCTCTATCTCAGCAACCCACTACCTTGAAGAATACTGGCAGAAACCCAAGACGTTTGATCCCATGCGCTTTTCTGACGCGCGCCAAGAGCACAAACAGCATAAGTTTTTATGGGCCCCTTTCGGTGGTGGCGGACACAAGTGCATCGGTATGCATTTCGCAGACATGCTGTTTAAGTCGGTGTTGTTTAACGTTCTTAAAAATCACCGTGTTCGCTTCGCGGACGCGTCTCAGGCTGACGGTAAAATCTTGTACGTGCCCTTCACCCGGCCCAAAGACCATTTACCCTTAGTGCTGATCCCAGAGCCTTGATCGCGCTGCCCCGAGATGATCAGCGCAAGCCCGAAAATTCAAAATAGATTTAGGAACCTTGCCAGAAAATCTAACGTGGCAAGGAAGAATTCGAGGCCCAGCGCAGTTCCTAAGACAACCCTCGGGCGCAGGTCACGATCCCGCGTTCTGCACTGCCAGAATCGCCGCACCCGTTACCCGTTGTTTTGAGCGCCCGTAAAATACGATTAGGACCGCAAGGATGACGCTCAATACGGGCAAGGCACGGGTTCGCCGGCGTCGCAAACCAAGAAGTGGCGCTCAGGATCCACCTGAAACAAAACCTCATCTGACTGTCTGGGATGCATCACCGCGCCGTCGGGCGCATACTGAACAATATAAGCCTTGCGGACGTCATGGGTGACATTTGGCCCGGTTCGATGGGGCGTTAACGACGAAAAAACCACAACATCACCCACGTCGGCTTCAACCGCCTCAATCGGCAAACTGGCCTGATCTGCCTCGGTCAAACATTGATAACCTAGGTCCGTCACCCAATGCTCAAGGGTTCCGGATTGGTGCAACCCGGACACCACCCAAGGGCAACCATTATCAAGGGTTGCCGGCGTCAGCGGAATCCAACAGGTGAGGTAATTTTCGGGCTGCACAAACGTGTAGCCATTGTCTTGATGCCAGGGAAATTCCAGAGGATTTTCAGGCTTCTTATAGACCAGTTGGTCCCAATATAACCGGGCGCTTGGCCCAATCAAATCCCGACAAAGATCAACCAAAGGGGACTGAAACACAAAGCGCCGGGCCGCAAGCGACTGCTTCACAATATGAATCGTAAAGGTGATCTCGCCAGCACGATTGATCAAGAAGTGTCCTTCATGTTGATCTCGAAGCTGTTGTTCGCGGGCGGCTTCTAAAGCATCGGCATCGGCAAGCAAGGCCGCAATGGCCGACTTTGGAATCACATCTTTGAGTAAAAAATATCCATCTCGGCGCCACTGCTCAGCTTGCTTTTCGGTAATACAATGGTAGGGCGGGGTCGTCTCGGGCCATTTAAAACCGAGGCTTCTGTCATCTTTTCTCATATGCTTCGACCTCAGCGACTTGAAACAGCTCAAGCGCACTGATCGCTTGGGCCAGAGCATAGTCTTTGTCTGTCAATTGATTCCCGGCATCATGGGTTGTCAGGGTAATCTCAACCACATTATAAACATTCCGCCACTCCGGATGATGCCCTTGCGCTTCAGCAATATCAGCAACTGATTTCATAAAATCGAATGCCATTTTGAAGTCGACAAACCGCAGTCGAACCTGTAATTTCCCGCTCACTTCACGCCATGCCATTATCCACCTCCTGTCTTGCCACAATCAAAACAGAATCCCTCAACAGACTCAATCCGAACGGCGCTAATCCTGTTAAACTCTTTGCATGAGAGAAACGAATCAGCCCCTACCGGCACTCGGCGATATCCCACGACCCGAATACCCAAGACCCATCATGACCCGGCCAAACTGGTTAAATCTAAACGGTCTATGGCAGTTTAAAGCCGACCCAGATCAGGTTGGACAAGCGCAGGCCTGGCCTCAAAAACTGCCAGCCCCTAGCGTCATCAACGTTCCCTTTGCGCCCGGCACCAAAGCCAGTGGCGCTGAATGCCCTGAAGACTGTCAATCGGTTTGGTATGAACGGACACTGCCAGAACTGGCCTGGTCGAGTGAGGAAACGCTTCTGCATATTGGGGCCTCAGACCACGCCACAACGATCTGGATTAATGGCCAACACGTTGCCGATCATCGCGGCGGCTACGCACCGATCACGGTCAATATCCAACCGTTTTTTAAAACCGCAAACAACCGCATTGTTGTGCGGGTCAATGACACGCGCTCTTGGCAGCAACCGCGCGGCAAACAGGCTGGCGACACCCGCTGGCCAATCGACTATGACCCGATTATCGGGATCTGGCAGACGGTTTGGCTTGAACCCGCGCCCTCGGTTCGGATCAACGGCATTCACTACCGATACGACCTTGCGCAACAGAACCTCACCATCATCACCCGGCTCTCCAAGCACACCGATGCTGAGATCGAGATTGAAATCACCGACCCGACCGGCCAAGTCCTGTGCGTTCGGACAAGCGCACAAGGTCGGTCAGAGACCAGTCAAACAATACAGATTCCGAGGCCCCGCCTTTGGCATCCCCAGGACCCTTATTTATACTCAGTCAAAATACGGTTACTTGATGATGGCGCGGAACAAGACTGTGTTGAAAGCTATACCGGTCTTCGAAGTCTTGCGGTCGCAGACCAAAACATTCTACTCAACGGTGAACCCCTTTATTTACGCGGCATCCTTGACCAAGGTTATTTCCCAGACGGCTGGTACACCGCCACCACCGATGACGAACTCAAAAAGGACATTGAACTGACCCTGGAACTCGGCTTTAACCTCGCTCGAAAACACCAGAAATTCGAAGATCCCCGCTATCTCTACTGGGCGGACCAACTCGGCCTGATGGTCTGGAATGAGATGCCCTCAGGACGAATATTTTCCCAGGCCTTAATAGCGGATCTCACCGACGAATGGATGGCATTGATTCATCGGGATCAAGCGCACCCTTGCGTCATCGGTTGGGTGCCCTTTAATGAGTCCTGGGGCCTATGGCATCAAAGCACTCGAGGTGAGCAGAGACACTTTGCCGATGCGATCTATCATCTCACCAAAGCGCTGGACCCAACGCGACCGGTCATCACCAACGACGGCTGGGAATACTCAACCGGCGACTATTGGACCTTGCATCTTTACGAGACCACCGCTGAAACCCTTCAAAACCGACTGGCGAGCCTAACAGGCAATCCAGCCCAGTCGATTCATGACGGCCCGAACCCGAGAGCCGGCGCCCTAGCGGGCGCGGATCCCAGTCATCTGCCTTTGTTACTGACCGAATGCGGCGGCATCGGCTTGGTGGCAGACTCTGAAGCAGATCAGGGCGACGCTTTTTTTTATGGCGACATGCCGAAAGACACCGCGGCGTTTTTAAGCCGGACTGCCGAGCTTCTAAACGCCATCGATGCAACCCCGCGTCTGCGCGGGTTTGTTTGGACCCAACTGACCGATGTGCAACAGGAGATCAACGGCTTACTCGATTTTCAGCGGCAGCCTAAAGTTCCGTTGCAAACCCTCAGGCACTTAATTGAACAAACTGGTTTAGGAAGACCCATCCCATGACCGTGACCCATGATTTACAGCAGCTATGCCAGGCACAGGGCACCGCGCAGATCTCCGTAAGCAAAGCCGGCGAACTCATCTTTGATCAACGCTATATCGACAGTCCAATTGATGTGTTTGCGGTGCAAAAGGGCATCGTTTCAATTCTAATCGGTATCGCCGAAGCGCGTTATTTCCTCGAACGGGTCGATGCGATGAATCACATTATTGATCCCGAATGGACCCAGCTATCGAAACCCGATGAGGCCAGTCTGACGGTTGAGATTTTAATGAACATGACAACCGGCATGGATGAGACGCTTCGCCAGCAAGGCCAGACTGGCACAGACTGGGCCTACAATAATGTCGCCTATCAAAAACTCAAAGAAGCCCTGACCGTTCAAACCGGCCTAGAACTCAACACGCTAACCCAGCAATGGTTATTTGAGCCTCTCGGCATCACGGACTCCAGTTGGATTACCCGGCCGGAAGATGATGCGGGTCACGCGTTTTCGGCGCTACAAACCACCGCCGATGCCCTACGCCGAGTCGGCGAGGCACTACTGCAAGATCAACTGGTTGATTCTTTTTATCGCGAGGCCCTAGGCACACCCAGCAGCAGTACCAATCCCGCTTGGCACCTGCTCTGGTGGAACAATCAGGCCCAGACCCACATGCGTCCGGGGGTGGAGCAGATCTTTCCAAAACCGCTGCTGCCCCATGCGCCGAGCGATCTCATTAGCGCACGCGGCGCGGGCGGGAATCACTTATCCATTTCTGCAGACCTTGATCTGGTCATCGCACAAACCATCGACCCCACATCCAAGCGCACGCCCCCAACCGGTCATCAAAAAACCTTCTGGGATTTGATCCAGCGCTTGTAAGGCTTACGCCCAGACGCAAACAAACCCAAAGCCATGAGCCAGACCTTGGATCGTCCCGGGAAAGGGTGCCCCCAAAGAATGCGCCCTGATCGCCGTTGTCGCAAAATATCAGATTATGCTAGCCTCTCGACTATCTTCACAATTCGCCGGAGTTACAGATGGATCTCTCCTATGGTCCTGAGTACAACGATTTTCGCGCAGAGGTCCAAGCCTTTGTCGCCGCCAATATCGACCAACAACCTAAGCCCGGGGATGGCCCTCGAAGCCAAGCCGTGCAAGCCTGGCAGGCCAAACTGATCGCCAATGGTTATCACTCCCGCACGATACCGAGAGACTACGGCGGCTATGGCGCTGACCCAGACATCATAAAACCAAGGATCATTGCAGAGGAATTCAGCGCCGCCCAAATGAACACGGGCTTCAGCGGCCAAGGCATCAGCATGCTAACGCCGGTGCTATTAGAGCTGGGCACCGAGGCCCAAAAACAGCAATTTATTCGAAAGACCATTCATGGCGAACTCATTTGGTGTCAGGGTTATTCTGAACCCGGCGCGGGCAGTGACCTTGCTAGCCTCACCACCAAAGCGGAACTCGACGGCGATGAGTGGGTCATCAATGGTCAGAAAATCTGGACCAGCACGGCGCACATCAGCGATTGGATTTTTTGCCTGGTTAGAACAGAGCCCGAGGCGCCAAAGCACCAAGGCATCTCCTTTCTGCTTTTTGACATGAACACGCCCGGCATTGAAGTCAGACCGCTTGTGGATATGACCGGCGCTGCCAATTTCAACGAAGTCTTTTTTACCGATGTGCGCGTTCCTAAAGATCAGATCGTCGGACAACGGGGACAAGGCTGGCAGGTTGCCAATGCCATCTTAGGTCATGAACGGGGCTCATTAGCGCCGCCGGACGCGGCCATGGCCCGGATCAACGGCGTGATTCGATTGATGCAGCAAGAAACCATCAGCGGTGAACGGGCCATCGATAACCCCATTTTCAGAGACCGCCTCATGAAACTGCAGGGTCGGGTGATGGCCATGCAATACAACGACATGCGCTTGTTATCGGCGCGGATTAACAAAAATCAAGACACTAAGCTTGCGGGCATGGTTGTCAAACTGATCGGGACAGAACTTAGGCATGAGATTGAATGCCTTGGCATTGACGTCTTGGGCGAAATTGGCCTGAGCTATGAAGACAACCCCTATTTGCGGGGTAACGGTTCCTGGCAATACCAGTATATGTACTTCTTAGGGCTCATTATTGGCGGCGGCACGTCCCAGATTCAAAAAAACATCATCAGCGAACGCGGTCTTGGTATGCCCAAGGAGCCTAAACTCGCGGCACCGGGGGTATAATGGAATTCGGACTCTCTCAAGAACAAGGTCTACTTCAAGACAGTATTGCGCGGTTTGTAAAGGATCAAGTGAGCCTCGAAACCGTCCGTGCGGTCGCGGAGGATCCCAACTTAGATCAATCAGTTTGGACTGGCCTGTCAGAGCTCGGCCTAGCCGGACTCATCATCCCCGAGACCCACGGCGGCGTCGGCTTAGGATTACTCGATGCGGTGGTGGTTGCTGAAACACTCGGCTACCATATAACGCCTGGCCCCTTTCTCAGCACCGCAATTATGGCGCCAACGCTCTTAATGGCGGCCAATAAAACAGACCGATTGGCCGATATTGCGGCCGGGCGTTGTCGGGTTGGGATCGCGTTATCTGAGGCGATCGGCGCAAGGCTCGACGCCGGAATATCGGTGTCGGGCGATCGACTCAACGGTAAAGCACTCTTTGCGCTCGATGCCATGGCCGATGCGTACCTTGTGAATGGTCCCAATCAAAGCCTGTATTGGGTCGATTCAAAGGATCCAGGCCTCACTCGAACGTTACTCACCACCATCGACAAAACCCGGACTATCTGCGAGCTTAAACTCGATCAGGCAGAAGCCGTGTTAATAGCAGATGCGCCAGAGGTGCTTCAGACGGGCCTAGACGCGGGCCGAATGGCGCAAGCGGCTGATTCTCTGGGCGCTGCCCAATGCATGCTAGATCAAGCGGTTGTTTATGCCGGTCAACGCGAACAATTCAATCGGGTGATTGCCTCCTTCCAGGCTGTCAAACACATGTGCGCAGAAATGGCGTCTCAGCTAGAGCCCTGCCGGGCGCTTGTTTGGTACGGCGGGCATGCGCTATCGGAAGGCAATGACAATGCACGCTTAACGGTTTGTCATGCCAACGCCCATTTATCTGAGGTCGCACAGTTCGTGGCCAGGACCAGCACCGAGGTCCATGGCGGCATGGGCTTTACCGATTTGGTCGGCCTGCACTACTGGTTCAAACGCATTGGCGCTAATCGGCAGTTGCTCGGCTCACCAGAGCTGGTTAGGGAAGAAGCCGCTCGCATTCAGATGCTTGTGGCTTAATGGCCTAA